>Ga0182024_10000103_pt1 | contig 172195 bp, 144 predicted proteins | sample P32metaG_FD_120480 | JGI IMG/M metagenome (GOLD analysis project Ga0182024, IMG submission 120480) | Permafrost microbial communities from Stordalen Mire, Sweden - P3-2 metaG (Illumina Assembly) | ecosystem: Environmental > Terrestrial > Soil > Wetlands > Permafrost | place: Sweden: Stordalen... | reverse complement strand
TCACAAACAGCGCGAGCGAGGCGGTGAAGCCGTGCAGAAAATTTTTCTCGCCGACGGGGCCGATTTCGCCGTTGCAGAAAAACCCGGCGACGCCGGTCGGCCCGAAATGCGCCTGCACCAGCTTGGCGTCGTGACTGGTTCGACCGAACAGATTTTTCCCGCGGCCGTTGCAGCAAAACAGGCAGCCGCCGTAAATCTCGATGTCCGCCAGATTTTTCCTGGCCCGGATGAGCAGCTCGTTCAAATCCTCGGAGGCGGCGGCGGCGTCGCGGCGCTGGAACTGGATCGTCTGCCCCATGCGCGGCAGCGCGCCGACGGCCAGCACGCCGGAATTCGGATCGCCGCCAATCAGATTGCGGACCAGAAAATCGCCGCGCTGAAAATTTTCGAGGTATTCGTTCACGACGAGGCCGATGTGCAAATTGCCCTGCACCTTGCGCTGCTCCTCCGCCGACAGTTGCTGCACGGTCTCGGACAGCACGGCGTATGCGGGACGGTTGCCGATGTGACGGATCAGGTTTTGATCCACGCGCGTCAGCGTCCATGCCTCGCCGATGGGCGTGCAGCCCTGTGAAATCACGCCCGCCAGCGCCACGTCGCCGCCGACCGCGACGGCCACGCCGCCGTCCTCGAACACTTCGCCGTCGAGGTAAAGCTGGGTGAGGGGCTCGGGATAATTGCCGCTGGCGAGCCCGCCATAGACAGGCCGCTGGGAATAATTTTCATTCCACGAACGCAGCCATTTTTCGGCATCGAGATGAAACGGATCAATGAACGCGAGCCAGCCGTTGACCTGCTCCGGCGCCACGCCGGTTGCCGCCGGCCAGAAATTTTCGCCGTCCGCCGCCGCGACCTGCTCCTCCGTAAAACGGACGCCCTTCAGCTTCGCGCCCGGCAGCGAGTAAAGCGCCAGCACCAGGCCGCCCGCGCTTTCGAGCTCCTCGGCGTTGGCCACGAGGCCGCCGCCGGAACAGCCGGCCAGCAGCGGGATGCGCGCGTGCACGCGGAGGATTTCCAGGATCTGCGCCGCGTGCGGGAAAAATTTGGGCGACAGGAACACGAGGCCGAGCGAAATTTCTTTCGCCGGCAGCCGCGCGCGCAGGCGCCGCGCCCAGTCGGCCAGGCCGTTTTCGTCCATCCCGTCCGACCAGTAAGCCGCTATGGAATTTTCTTCGCTCACAATCTTATTTCAACCATGCCACAACTTTTTCGCCCGCCCAAATTTCTTTTACCGGCTGGCGGTCGCGCGCGGTGGCAAACTTTTTGCCGTGAACCAGAACTTCCGCCGCCAGCGGGCGCGTGTTGTAATTGCTCGCCATCACAAAACCGTAGGCGCCCGCGCTCAGCAACGCAAGCAAATCGCCCTCGCCGACCTTGGCGAGCGGCCGGTCCTTGCAAAAATAATCGCCCGATTCACAAATGCCGCCGACGACATCCGAAGCAATCGTCGCACCGCCTTTTTTCGTCAGCGGAACGATCTCGTGATACGAATCGTAAAACGCCGGGCGGATCAAATCGTTCATCGCCGCGTCCACGATGACGAAATTCTTTTTGCCCGTGCGCTTCACATATTCAACCTTCGTCACGAGCGCACCGGCATTGCCGACGATAAAACGGCCTGGCTCGATGAGAATTGTCAAACCGAGCGGCTGCAGCAGCGGCAGCAATTTTTCCGCATAGCTGGCCGGCGTCAAAATGCCTTTGGCTGCCGGCGATTTCCACCAGCCGGCTGCACCGCTCGCCAGCGCCGGATTGTAAATGATGCCGAGGCCGCCGCCGGGGCTGAAAAACTCCAGCGCATACTTATCGGCCAGTTTCCGCACCAGCGGGAGAACTTTTTTCACCGCCAGCTCGTAGGGCGAAACCGAGGTCAGTTGCGAGCCGATGTGCATCTGGACGCCGCGCAGCCAGATGTTTTTCAACTTGCTGGCGCGGGCATAAATCGCCTCGACGTGCTCGAACTGGATGCCGAACTTGTTTTCGTAAGTGCCGGTCGTGATTTTGGAATGCGTCTTCGCCGAGACGTTGGGATTGATGCGAACGGCGATGGGCGCGCGTTTTTTCAATCGCGCGGCCACTTGGTTGATGCGCAGAATTTCCGGCTCGCTCTCGCAGTTGAAGGAATAAATCTCTTTGCGCAGCGCGAATTCAATCTCCGTTTCCGACTTCGCCACGCCGGCGAAGACACATTTTTTCGGGTCGCCGCCCGCCGCGATGACGCGTTGCAGTTCGCCCGCGCTCACCACGTCGAAACCGCTGCCGAGGTTCGCGAGCACGCGCATGACCGAGAGGTTCGAGTTCGCCTTCATGGCGAAACAAACCAGATGGTCGAGCGGCGCGAGCGCGGCGTCGAGTTTCCGAAAATGATCCTCCAGCGTGTGCTGCGAATAGACGTAAAGCGGCGTGCCAAATTTTTTGGCCAGCGCCGCCAGGCTCACGCCCTCGCAGAACAACTGGTCACCGGCAAAACGAAAATCATGCATGGCCGGAGAGTTTAGTGGCCGCAGCGCAAAGTTCAAGGTCGGGAAAACAAAAAACCCGCCGGAGCTTTCCGGCGGGTGTGAAACCAATCTTCTTCAAGGCGCCGCCAGAATCGCGCTGCGCTGGGTCTGGTATTCTTCCGGTGTAATCTGGTCCGCCCGGTAGCGGGCAAGCAGCGCATCCAGTTTCGCCTGCTGGGCGTCGGAAATCGGAAGCGGCGGGGGCACAAATTGTTTCAAACCCAGTTCCTTGGCGGAATTATTGACATCGGCGGAGGCGGCGAGGGCGTTCTCGGCCGCCGCCCGATTTTGTGCGGCAAGAATCGCTTGTCTTTCGGCTTCGGTCTTCGCCTGCGCCTCGGCTTGCGCCTGGGCCTGCGCCTGGGCTTTGGCTTGCGCGGCGGCCTGCGCCCTCGCCTGGGCGTCAATGACCGCTTGTTCAGCCGCCGCTTTTAACTTGAGCGCGTCGGCCTGGACTTGGGCGGCGGTGGCCGCTTGATTCAACGCGTCGGCCTTGGCCTGCTCGGCGGCTTGCGCCTTCGCCTGGGCGTCGGCGTCCGCGCTCGCCGCAGCCGCCTCGGCCTGCTCGGCGGCATCTTTGGCCTGGGCGGCGATGTCGGCCTGCTTTTGCGCGGTGGCGGCGGCTTGCGCCTTCGCCTGGGCGTCGGCATCCGCGCTCGCCGCCAAATCTTTGGCCTTTTGGGCGGCGTCTTTGGCCTGCGTGGCCGCGTCCACCAATTTTTGCGCATCGGCGGCGGCTTCGGTCTTCGCCTGAACATCGGCTTCCGCACTGGCCGCAGTCTCTTTCAGCTTCTGGGCGTCGGCCTTGGCCTGTTCGGCGGCCTGCGCCTTCGCCTGCGCGTCGGCGTCCGCGCTCGCCGCGGCGGTCTCGGCTTTTTGTTCGGCGTCCTTGGCCTGCGCGACGGCGTCAATCTGTTTTTGTGCATCCACCGCGGCTTGCGCCTTCGCCTCGGCATCGGCGGCCGTGCTGGCGGCGGCGGTATCGGCCTGCGCGGCGGCATCCTTGGCTTGGGCGGCGGCATCAATCTGTTTTTGCGCATCGGCGGCCGCTTGCGCTTTCGCCTCGGCATCGGTGGCCGTGCTTGCCGCCGCCGCTTTTGACTTCTGCGCTGCGGCGGCCGCTTGAGCGGCGAGATCAGCTTCTTTCTGGGCGGCGGCGGCAGCCTGGGCGGCGGCTTGCGCCTTGGCTTGAGCGGCGGCGACTGCGCTTCCCGCAGCAGCTTCGGCCTTGAGCGCATCGTCCCGGGCTTGCGCGGCCGCATCCGCCTGGTTGAGCGCCTCGGCATCGGCGCTCGAAATGACGGCGCCATTTTCAGTCGCCGCCTTGATCGTGGTGGCGAGCGCGGGATCAGTCAACGCGGGCGGCTGGGTTGGAGCGGGCGTTTCTGTCACCGTCGCGGCGCCGTTGGACGTCACTTCAATCACGGGCGGGGTGGTGACCGTCGGCGAATTCGTCAAGGCCGAAGGATTCGCATCCAGGTCATTCATCTTTTGCTCCAGCGCCACCCGCGCGGAATATTGCGCGGGCGAGTCCATCGTATGTGGCGGCGCGACCGCGCCCGGCGGCGTCGCGATGGTCGAATTCGCATCTACGTCGGCCATCTTTTGCTGCAACGCCGCGCGCGCGGCGGCCTGGGCGGCCGTGTCCTGGGCATGAAGCATGGAAACGCCGCACAAGGCCAGCGCGCATATCCAGAAGGGAAATTTGGGAATCTGCATGACGACTTCTTACGCCAATTCACCGCCGGAATCAACTGCTTTTACGGCCGGTGCATACAATCGCCGCCACGCCGGCGCCCACGGACTGCGCACCAGCGATTGAAAAACGATTTTCCATACTTCGCCGCGCGACACTTTTATGCGCTGCTGCAATTCAATCACGCCCGCCGCCCGCAGCTTTTCAATTGTCCGCAGGCCGATCAGCACCGGCCACGCGCAGCCGAGGCGCAGACGAAACTGCCCGAACGGCAGCGTGTTCGTATAACGCCAGCCCGCCGCCAGGTGCGACTCCGCCTGGTTCAGATAATAATGAAACAGCGGCAGAAATTTCCGTTCGTTGGCCGGCGACAACATTGTTTCCGGCCACAGTTTCGCCTCGTCCAGCCGTTCCGATGGGAGATAGCAGCGGCCGAGTTTGAGATCCGCCGGCAGATCGCGCAAAATGTTCACGAGCTGCAAACCCTTGCCGAACCGGATGCCGTCCACGATGAATTGTTTTTCATTCAGCTTCGCGTTCGGAAAAACATGCGTGCGGCAGATCTTCGTCCAGAACTCGCCCACGCAGCCGGCCACGCGGTAGGTGTAATCATCCAGCTCCGCCGCCGTCGCCAGCGGCACCACATTTTCGGCGGACGACCCGGCGAAGCGGCGCAGATCCAGCTCCTGCCCGCTCACGATGGTCGTGAGCACCTCGCGGATTGACTTCTGATCGTTCGCCGTAAAAGTCTGCATGACCGCCAGGCTCTCCTCGGTTTTTTGCAGCAAAGCTTTTTCCGCCGGCGAACCCTGCTGCTCCGCGAGCGCGCCGAAATTCAGCGGCGCGGCCCACCGGCCAAGAATCCGTTCGCGGAGTTTTTGCAGCGCCTCCAGCCGCTGCGCGAGCGGGACGATTTCCGTGTCCGCGATGGTGTCCGTCGCGCGCGCGAGCAGGTAGGCCAGGCCGATCTGCGGACGCACCGACGCCGGCAGCACGCGCAACGTCAGATAAAACGAGCGCGAAGTCGCCTTGAGCAGATCCTCCAACAAAGCCTTGTTCGCATCAACCATCGCCAGTATGAAACACTGAATCACCGCGAAAGTCAGTATCGGATTGCAATCCGGGCATCGGTCCCCGCCAGTTATTGCGGCGAAAACCATGCCGAGTTGCCGCCCGCGTCGGCAAAATCGTGAATCCGTCAACCCCGGCCCTGCGATTCCAAGGACCATGATTGCGTCTTGGAGATGCAGCCGCCCGTCTATTTCAACCATCGTCGCATCGCGGAGAACCATCCGTCCGTCAAAACGATGCAGCGTTGCACCGTTTCGATGCGATTACCCGCCAAATTCATCCGACATCGCATCATTTCGATGCAATTATCCGCCGTTTTGATTCGGCATTGCGTCAAAATGACGCGCCACCGCATCAAAAAGCATCACCGATGCATCAAAACGACGCATCGCTGCATCAAAAACCGTCAACGATGCATAATTTTTTTGACGGACTTGCCAGTCATGGAGAATGTCGGGTGCGACGGCGACGGGAGCAAAGCATTTAACGCCGCTGGCATTTTTGACCGACCAATTTTGAGGATTCAATTTGCGCCGCCAGTTCGAGTTTCAGATTTTGTTAATTTCATAAATTCTGCCGTCAATTTGTTTTGGCTGAAACGGAAATCCCAAGCTCGGCAAACAAATCATTTGGGACAAAGCTGAATGTTAAATTCATCGTTTGTTTGTCGCCTGCTGTTTTTACATCAGGCGCGTTGGTAAAAAACATTCTGAAGTCCGCCCCATGCTTTTTCACTTCGTTTGTTAGCTCTAAATAAAATTGGGCAGCAGGAAATAAATCAGGATAAAACAACTTGGCGACATAACCGCCATAGCTTTCTAACATCCGATGGTGAAATTCTTGCACAATTGGAGCTAACAGGTAATTAAGCAGCAATCTGTCCAACTGTAATATTTCGTTCTCTTGGATTTTCGATTGAGGATTAAGCAGTAAATTAATGTTAGCCGTCCAATCTGCATAGTTCAGGCTGAGAATTTTGAAAAGATGAAAGCGACCACGAGCCTCTGTAAAAATGGCGGTGTATTTTTTGTCCTTTGCAATTTCTTCCTCGGTTAGATCGCGAACGAAATGAACTCGATTCCCGTTTGAGCTAAAACCGACTAATTGCATATTTATATTTGTTACGAAAGCTGTTCCCGCCAGCGCGCCAGTTGCTTCGCGACTTCCTTCGTGCCCGGGGCGCCGGTGATGTTCCGTTTCGCCATCGCCGTTTTCAGGTTGAACACGCCCAGCGCGTCGCGCCCGAATGTCGGGTTCACGGATTGCAGCTCGGCATGAGTCAGCTTGTTCAGCGGCTTGCCGGTTTTTTCCGCCAGCGCCACCACCGCGCCCACCACGTGATGCGCCGGCCGGAACGCCATGCCTTTGCGCACAAGATAATCCGCCAGGTCGGTCGCCAGCAACGCCGGGTCGGCGGCGGCACAGGCGCACACCGGCTTGTTCACCTTGGTGTTGTTCAGCATCGCGGCCATGAGGCGCGTCGTGGCACGCACGGTGTCGGCGGTGTCGAAGAGGCGTTCCTTGTCCTCCTGCAAATCGCGGTTGTAAGTCATCGGCAATCCTTTCAGCAGCGTGAGCAGCGACATCAGGTTGCCGAAGACGCGGCCGGTCTTGCCGCGCGCGAGCTCGGCGATGTCGGGATTTTTCTTCTGCGGCATGAGCGACGAGCCGGTGGTGTAGGCGTCGGCGATCTTGATGAAATTGAATTCCGCACTCGCCCAGAGAATCACGTCCTCCGCGAGCCGCGAGAGATGCACGGCCAGCAGCGCGCCGGCGGCGCAAAATTCGACGGCGAAATCGCGGTCGCTGACGGCGTCCATGGAATTTTGCGTGAGCTGGACCTGGCCGCTGGCATTCACAAAGCCCAGCAGCTTGGCGACGAGCGCACGATTCAGCGGCAGCGTGGAGCCGGCAATCGCGCCGCTGCCGAGCGGGCATACGTTCACGCGCGAATGGCAGTCCCAGAGGCGCTCGCAATCGCGTTCGAGCATCTCGACGTAGGCAAGCAGGTGGTGCGCGAGATAGACGGGCTGCGCGCGTTGCAGATGCGTGTAGCCGGGAATGATGACCTCGGCATTTTTCTCGCCGAGCGAGACGAGCGCGCGCTGCAGGCCGGCGATGTCGCCGAGCAGCGCGGTGATTTCATCGCGCAGCCACAGCCGCACGTCGAGCGCGACCTGGTCGTTGCGCGAGCGGGCGGTGTGCAGCTTCGCGCCGGCGGGAACGCGCTTGGTCAGCTCGGCTTCGATGTTCATGTGGACGTCTTCAAGTTCGGGTTTCCACTTGAATTTGCCGGCGGCGATTTCCTTGCCGATCTGATTCAAGCCTTTGGTGATGGCGCTCAATTCATTTTGTTTCAGCACGCCGATTTTTTTGAGCATCGTCGCGTGGGCGATGGAGCCCTGGATGTCGTGCCGCCACAAGCGCCAGTCGAAGGAAATGGACTCGGTGAATTGCGCGACATCGGCGGCAGGACCGGAAGTGAAACGGCCGCTGCGGGAGACGGGAGATTTTTTGCTCATAGTTGCTGGCACATTAAAAGCACAGTTCGGCGCGGTTGAACACAGTTTTTTGTAGCCGGGGTCATTAAAATTGTTGATTGCCGAAAGGCGCCTTCTGTGAAATGTTGGCGCGACATTCATGAGCGAATTCAAATTTGCCTGTCCCGTGTGCGGCCAGCACATGATGTGTGACTCGTCGCAAGGCGGCTCCGTCATGGAGTGTCCCACCTGTTTCCAGAAAATCACCGCGCCGCAGGCCCCCGCGCCGGACGCCAAGTTCATCCTGACCGGCACCCAGGTGTCGGAGAAGAAGCTTTCCACGCGCGGCCTTGAGGCCGCCACCGGTTCCGGCGTGGAGGACAAAGGATTTCCAACGGCCCTGCTGATCAGCGCCATCGTCGTGGTGCTGGCGGCCGGCGCGGCCCTGTTTGTGTTCCGTGACAAGCTCTTCAAAGGCGCCACGCCGCCGCCGAAATCCACCGCCGCCGTGACCAATGCCGCGCCGCCGCCGAAGCCGGCCCCGGTCGCGCCGCATGCCAGCGACACGAACTGGATGATGACGCTGGACGAGGCGGTGATTCCGAATTCGACCGTGGTCGGGCGGATTCACGGGCAGGATTTCATCGCCGAGCGGGCGAATTTCCAGAACGGCACGCTGACCTTGCGCGCCGGGACGCGTGGGCCGGTGGAGTTCGGCGTGCAGATCAATTTCAGCGGCGCGCTGCCCGAGGCGCTAGCCGGCCAGACGATCAACGTCAACACCAACGCGGACAAGGCGGCACCGGTGACGCTGCGCTGGAAAGACGACACCGGGGCCCAAAAGGAAAATTATGACGTCGGCTATGCGTTGCGGCTGGAATTCGGCGCGCTGGAAAGAAACCGGCTGCCGGGGAAAATCTATCTCTGCACGCCGGATCCGGAGAAAAGTTATTTGATGGGAAAATTCAACGCGGCGGTCAACAGGCCGAAGCCGAAGCCGCCGCAATAAACATTTTTTAAAAAGCCAAATCCAAAAAACTGCCGGCGGGAATTTCTTTTCATGGATTCCCGCTTTCTTTATTCAATCCGCTGTGAACATTGAAATCGTCAACACCGGCAGCGAGCTGATGCTGGGCCGCGTGCTCAACACGCACCAGCAATGGCTTTGCCGCCGGCTGGCCGACCTCGGCCATGTCGTCACGCGACAGGTGGCCATCGCGGACATAGGCGGCGAAATCCAGCAGGCCGTGCGCGAAGCCTTGAGCCGCGCGGACCTGGTCATCACCACCGGCGGCCTCGGTCCGACGTCGGATGACATCACGCGCGAACTCATTGCGGAACTGCTCGGCCGGAAGCTGGTGGAAAACCAGGACGTGCTGGCGCACATCGAGAATTTTTTTGCCAAACGCGGTCGTCCGCGCCCGGCGAAAACCAGCGTGGAGACGTTTGTGCCCGAAGGCGCGCTGATTTTCCTGAACGCCACCGGCACCGCGCCGGGCCTGGCGATGAAAATAGGAGATCGGAGTTGGGAGTTGGGAGTTGGGGTCAAAAATTCCCCATCTGCCAGCTCCCATCTGCCATCTGCTTCCCAAAAATGGCTCGTGATGCTTCCGGGCCCGCCGCGCGAATTGCGGCCGATGTTTGATGATTCGGTGGCGTCATTGTTGAAGCGGGAATTTGCCGATGAAGTTTTCATCTGCCACACGCTGCTGACGACCGGCATCGGCGAATCGCGCGTCCAGGAATTCATCGAGGCCGATTTGCAGCCGTTGGTGACGCGCGGTTTGGAAGTCGGCTACTGCGCGCGGCCCGGCGCGGTGGACGTGCGGCTGGTCGCCAGCGGCGCAGCGGCGGAAAAGCTCGTGGGCGAAGCCGAAGCCGTGGTGCAGCGGATTTTGGGCGAAAATATTTTCGGCCGCGACGACGAGGAGATTGAACAGGTGGTGGTGAAGTTGCTGGCGCAGCGGAAAAAAACTTTGGCGCTCGCGGAATCCTGCACGGGCGGCCTGATTGCCAATCGCATCACCGATGTGCCGGGCGCGTCGGACATTTTTCTCGGCGGCGTGGTGAGCTATGCAAATTCGGTGAAGGAAGCTTTTCTTGGAGTGCACGCCGACACGCTGCGGCAGCACGGCGCGGTGAGCGAGGCGGTGGCGCGAGAGATGGCCATTGGCGCGCGGGAGAAATTTGGTTCCGATTTCGCCATTGCCGTCACCGGCATTGCCGGCCCAAGCGGCGGCACGGCGGACAAACCGGTAGGCACGGTTTTCATCGCGCTGGCGTCGCCGGGCGGCGTGGACGTCAAAAAGTTTCTGAACGTGTGGGAGCGCGCGACGTTCAAGCAGGTGACGGCGACGCAGGCTTTGGACTGGCTGCGCCGGACGGTTTCTGCTTGAGGCGCTGGGGTTTTGCGCTAGTTTTGGGCGGTTATGTCCGCAACCCTAGACCCGCTGGTCGAAGCCAGTTCGACCCTTTCCGAATTGATCGCCGCCACGCCGGCGCCGAAGCGGCGCGGGACGCTGCTGATCGTGGACGACGAGGAGGGGCCGCGGATGTCGCTGAAGCTCATCTTCAAGGAGAATTACGATCTGCTCATGGCCGACGACGGTCCGAAGGCCATTGAACTGGCGCAGCAGAATGACATTGACGTGGCCATCCTCGACATCCGCATGGCGGGCATGTCAGGCATCGAGCTGCTGGAGCGGCTCCGGTTCGTGCGGCCGAACATCGAGGCCATCATGATCACGGCGTTTGAGACGACCGACACGATGCGGCAGGCCCTGCGGCTGCGCGCGTGCGACTACATCAACAAGCCGTTCGACCTCGCGACCATCCGCAGTGCCGTGAGCCAGGCGATGCAGCGGCGCGTCCTCGAAAGCGAAATCCACAACAGCGCGGAAAAAGTCCACGAGCTGCTCACCGAGCTTCAGAACCAGCGCGTCGAGGAGCAGATCGCGCAGACGCGCGGCGACATTTATGCCAGCATCATCCATGACATCAACGGCCCGCTCTCGGTCAGTTTCGGCTTTGTGCAGCTGCTGAATAAAAAACTGAACCGGAACCTGCAGCTCGAAGTCGAGGACCTGGAATTCATCAAGGAACGGCTGGGCTCCGTCGAGCGGCAGATGAGCAACTGCATCGAGATCCAGCGCCGCTACCTGGGTTTCCTGCGCCGCCAGAACAGCGACGCCACGACGGCCGGCGTGAACCACCTGTTGCACGACCTGGAGCAGTTGGTGCGCGTGCATCCGAGCCTGCAGGAAAACGAATTCCGCCTCACGCCGCTCACCGGTGAGATCAGCGTCAAGGTGAACGGCACGGATTTGATCCAGATTTTGCTCAACCTCGCGGTCAACGCGTTTCAATGCACGTCCATGCCGCATCGCGTGGAGATCGGCGGCGAAGTGCTGGGGGCTCCGCTGGACCTCACGCAGTTCAAGGACGGCCCGCATGACCGGCTAATGAATGTCGAGAGCATGGAGAACACCGCGCCGCTCGTGAAGCTCTGGGTGCGCGACACCGGCCCCGGCATCCCGGCGGTCGTGCTGCCGAAAATCTTCGATCCATATTTCACCACCAAAGGCCCGCGCCAGGGCACCGGCCTCGGCCTCAACATCGTCCAGCGCCTCATCAAGGCCGCGAATGGGGCATTGCACGTCCACACCATCGCCGGCGAGGGCACGACCTTCACCGTTTATCTGCCGGGAGCAAAACTGGCGAAATAAAAAAACAAACCCATGCGCGTCAAAAAATTTATTGTCCCAATAATTTTTGCCGCGCTGGTCGCCACCGTCCGCGCCGACGAAAAACTGGCCGTGCTCCAGGCCGGCAGCGAGGTTTACAGCAACGTCACCGTCACCAGCGTCAGCGCGACGGATGTTTATTTCATCTACGCCGACGGCATGGCGAACGTGAAGATCAAGGACCTTTCGCCCGAGCTGCAGAAACATTTTAACTTCAACGCAAAAAAGGCCAAGGCGGCCGAACTCCAACTGGCCGAGAACAAGGCCATATATCACGAGGAAATCATCCACCAGCCGGCGGTTCAAGCGCCCGACATGGCCCGCGAACCGGCGGCGGCGGCCACGACGACGACGGAAACGGCCCTCTGGCGCAGCGACCTGCCCGGTGCGCTGAAACAGGCGCAGGCGGAAAACAAGCGCGTGCTGCTCGACTTCACCGGTTCCGACTGGTGCCCGTGGTGCATCAAGTTCGACCAGGAGGTTTTGTCCACGGGGAAATTTTCCGCCTACGCCGGCCAGAAACTTGAACTGGTGCGGGTGGATTTTCCGCGCCACACGCCGCTGCCGGACGACCAGCGCCGCGCCAATGACGCGCTCGCCGCGCAGTTCAACGTGGACGGCTACCCGACTCAAATCCTGCTGAATTCCGCCGGCAAGGAACTCGGCCGGCAGGGCGGTTATCTTGCCGGCGGCCCGGACGCGTTTATCGCCGAGCTGGAAAAATTCAGCCAATAAAAACCCCGCCGAGGCCGGAGGCCCAGGCGGTGAAATGTTTTTCTGGAACCGGTTAATTCCCCAAATACTCGCGCGGGTCGGTGACCTTGCCGGTCAAAGCACTTGCCGCCACGGTCATCGGCGACGCGAGAAACACCTGTGATTCCTTGTCGCCCATGCGGCCAGGGAAATTGCGGTTCGTCGCGCTGATGCACTTGATGCCGGATTTGTTGATGCGGCCGAACGTGTCCACCGGGCCGCCGAGGCACGCGGCGCAGCCGGCGTTTTCGGTCATCTGCACGCCGGCATCCACGAGAATCTGCCAGATGGTCGAGTTGCCCCAATAAGTGGACTGCAAGTCGTTGACGATGTCCGGCGTCGCGGGAACGCCGAACGTGTCAATGACCACATGCTTGCCGCGCAGCACGCGGGCGAACTCCACGAAGTCGCTGGTCTTGCCACCGGTGCAGGAACCGACGTAGGCGCGATCAAGCTTCATGTCCATGTCCTTCGCCTTTTTACGCTGGCCCGGATCAGGATGGCACGCGACCGTCGGTTCGAGCTGGCTCAAATCCACGACGTGTTCGTAAACAAATTTCTCGTTCTTGTCGCGCTCGACCGGCGTGTAGGTGGATTTGGTGCCGTTCAATTTCACGCGCGCATCCACGTATTCCGCCGTGCGCGAATCAAATTCAAACATCGCATTCTTGCCGCCCGCCTCGATCGCCATGTTGGCGATGGTCATGCGGTCATCGATCGAGAGATTGCTTGCGCCTTCGCCATCGAACTGCATCGCGCGATACGTCGCACCGTCAAAGCCGATCTCACCGATGCAATGGAGGATGATGTCCTTCGCCATCACGCCGAGCTGCAATTTTCCTTCGAGCCGGAAGTGCATTGTTTCTGGAACCTTGATAAGCAGCTTGCCCGTCCCCATCACGAAACCCGCGTCGGTATTGCCAATGCCGGTGGCGAACTGGTTGAACGCGCCAGCCATGCAGGTATGTGAATCCGTGCCAAAAAGAATTTCGCCGGGCCGCGTGTGGCCTTTCGCCGGCAGCGCCGTGTGGCAGACGCCCGCGTAGCGCGAACCATATTGGCGCTTCGTGTTGCCCTTGACCGCGTCAAAAACCCAGTGGCCATTCGAGTCGTCAATCACGTCGTAGAAATATTCGATGCCCTGCTCGCGGGAAAAATCGCGGAGGATGTCCACGTTGCGGTTGGACTTGGAGTCGGCGGTGAAAATGTAGTGGTCGGGGATGATGACGATCTTGTTCTTGTCCCAGACCTTGGCGTCCTTGCCGAATTCGCGTTTGAACACGCCGATGGTGCCCGGCCCGCAAACGTCGTGCGTCATGAGCACGTCGGCGTTCACCCAGATGTTGTCGCCGGCCTGGACCGTGGTTTTGCCGGCGGCCCGCGCAAGAATTTTTTCCGTCAACGTCATAAGTAAATGAGCATAGCCGATGCGCGGGGCAAGTTCAACTGCGCTTTGAACCGGGCGTAAGTTACGCGGGCGTAGCTCTCAGCGTACGGATCACCGAGCCCGGAGGAATATGGAGGCATAAACGCATCACCGTCTGGGATTGTCAGCCGAGATATCCATGCTCGGATGAGATTTTTGCCTTCTTAACCGCGGAGGGCCGGCCCTAAATGGCTGGTGTTTTGCGTCTGACCCAGGCCCATAGTCTTGACGGCCAGTCCCTTTGCATAAATGGCCGTTCGAACAACACAAATAGCACGCTGCAAATCGCGATGATGATCAACGACAGCAATACGAATTGGATCAACAAATCCAGCCAGAAGAGATGGGTGGAATATCTGACGGTAAGCCGGATCAACCCGGAGATCATCAGCCAGTGATACATATAAATGGTGTAGCATATGCCGCCGATGGTGGTGAGCAATGGATGCCCCAGCAGCCCATGGACAATCTTTCCGCGAAATGCCGAGAGCATCACCAGCAGCGTCAGCCACGGCAAAAAGGGCCAATCCAGAGAAAACCGATTCAACCACACCACCGCGCCAACGGCGGCAATAAAATAAAGATCCCAGAGGTGATTTCGTTGCTCGGTCCGCACCTGGCCGCCAAGATATAATTCACAGAACAGGAAGCCAGCCATGAAGAATTGCAGCTTGCCCAGAATCGTCCAGTTCAGCAACAATTCCAGCCCCGCACTCGACGGCAAGACCTCCCCCAATGCCGTCGGCAATAGGATCAAACCCATGATGGCCATGCGCCGTGCCGGTGCGGAAGGGACTTGGAAAACTCGGGCCAGCAACGGGGCGAGCAGATAAAATTGCACCTCGATTTCCAGCGACCATAACACGATGTTCGGCTGCGGATAGGCGTGACCGACCAAGCCACTACCATAGAACAAACTAAGCCCCAGATGCCGCAGTGTGCGCGCCAGCCAATCCGGCTGGTGAAACAGTTCCGGGTGGTTGGGCTGGTATCGGAGAAAAAATGCGGCCACGAAGAAAACAAATATCAACTGGATGAGGTAGGGCGGCTCCAAACGAGTCAGCCGCCGGAGATAATATGCCTTGAGCCGGACCGGTTCGGCCTGACCGAGATACTGCCGGGCAAAGGGCAGCCCGAGGATAAAACCACTGATGGCAAAGAACAGTTGCACACCCCTGGACCCCGCGTCGAACGTCCAATTCACAAGGCCTTCCGTGCCCGCCGGACTCTCAAGCGAAACTCCGTAATGCCAGGAGGTGATGGCGCGGACGTGAAAGGCCAGCACCGCAATGATGGCCACGAAACGTAGTCCGTCAATTTGCGGCACATAGTCGCGGCCCTTTGTCATCACGCGCGATAAATGCTGGTAAATATTCATGCTGGCAGAACGATTTGCGAGTGTGGCCGCAGACCTTTTCACAAACCGCTCACGCTGTCAGCATTTTTTGGACGAAAAATGGCGATCGTCAACATCAAATGCCCGTGTGGCACGTTGAGAGAAAAATTATCGGCAATATCCACTCAGTTGTGCGAAAGGCGCGGAATAAACCCGGTTCTGCTTGAAAAAACAATGAATTGCATTAACATCCAAGCTCGTCACATTGGTTCAATGAGCCGGGCCAGGCGTGACCGCAAAATGAAGGACATATTGACCGTCCCATTCACCCTGAAATGACATGAACCCCGGCCTCAGCATTCTCATCCGCACCTTTAACTCCGCCGGCACCCTGCAGGAGGTGCTGGGCCGGCTGAAAATCCAACCGGAGGATGAAATCATCGTGGTGGACTCCGGTTCCCGCGATGCCACTCTGGCCATCGCCAAAAAACACGGGGCGAGAATCTTGGTTGCCGAAAAACCATTCAATTACAGCAAGTCATTGAACGTGGGTTTTGCCGCCGCCATAAATCCGTGGGTGGTGGTGCTCAGCTCACATTGTGTGCCTCTGTCGGAAGATTTGTTGGCTGTATTTCGGGAGGCCATCCAGGATTTCCCGGCAACGGTCGCGGTGGCCTACGGTGACTGTTCCCTGATTGAACGGCCAGAGCCCTCGGATCCCATTGTGCTGTTTACAGATAAATACGCCGAGGCAGCCCAACGCCAGCGGGTTTATGGCGGCAATGGCGTGGCCCTTTACCGCCGCACTGACTGGCAGACCCAGCCGTTTGATGAGACACTGCCCACCGGTGAAGATATGGCTTGGTTGTTGAGCGCCATGGAAAATGGCGCTTTGGCGGCCCGGGTGCCTTCAGCCCGAGTCTTATATCGCAATCAAGGCAGCCTGCGGCACATGTTCCGCAAAGGCTGGTTGGAATCGCGGATGATGATCGCATTGACCGGCATGCCGGCCATGAATCTTTGGCAACTGGGCATCAACTGGGGATCGCTTGTTAAAAAATGGTGCATGGACAAAATGCCGGCTTCAGCCTTGGTGCGTCAGGGAGCCCACGCCTTGGGAGCCTATCTCTCGCCCAAATTTTCCGGCCGGCCACGCGAGTCCGGCAGCCGAGCCAAGCCGCCCTCGAGGCTTAAACTTATCTTTCTGCAGCTATTGGCGACGCGGCTGGCCACCTACCGGCAGGGGCCGGCACGGCTGGGATTGGACCGCCGCCAACTGGCCCACCAGCGCATCGCGCTGGTGAAAATGGATGGCATAGGTGATTTCATTCTGGCGACCGGCCTGCTCCAGCTGATCCAGCGGGAATTTCCCCAGGCCGAAATCACATTATTTTGCCGCCGGCCGGTGGGTGAACTTGTGCGCCAGCAATTTCCCGGCTGGTCGGTGGTGGAGATTTTTGACTTGCGCAGCACGGCCCGGGAAATTCTGCTGGACAACACCACCCGCCGCCGGCTCAAATCCCAGCCGCCTTTCGACCTGCTGCTTGATTTGCGCACGTTTCGGAGCTTTAGCGAGCTGACCATCACAAGCTGGATTCCCGCCCGGCAAAAAGTCGCTGTTAAAAATCCCCTCCTATCCAGCCGCCGCTCGTGGTCTGAGCCCTCGGAACAACGAATTTATGACCAACTGCTGCCGCTGCCGACAATGGCCGACGCCAGCCTCGCCCAGGATATTCAAGCTCACCTGGCGCTGGCCAACTGGCTTTTTCCGCACGCAACGGCAACCGGTTTGGTTTTGCCAAAGTTGACCGTTGACCTGCTGGCGCAGGCTGAAGTAGCCGCCATCCTGAAAACCCGCTTCAACCTGTCGCGCGCGAAACCTTTCCTGCTGGTCTGCCCCGGCACCTCCACGTCCCGGAAGGAATATCCGGTTCCGGCCCTGGCGGAAGCCATCCTGACGGTCATGTCCGCCACGCCCATGCCGGTGGTCATTGCCGGCAGCAACGCCGACGAGCGCACCACCAAACCATTGCACCGTTTGCTGCAAGACCGGTGCGCGGTGATGGACGTGACCGGAATTTTTGGGCTGACACAACACCTGGCATTGATCTCATTGGCCCGTGCCGTGCTCGCCATGGACTCCTGTCATGCCCACTTTGCAGGGGCGATGAGCACACCAGCCGTGGTGATTTTGGGGGGAGGACAATATGGAATTTTCGGTCCGTGGGGTGCGTCTTCGACCTTCCGGTGGCTGACCCATCAGGTGCCCTGTTTTGGGTGCCGGTGGTTTTGCATTCATGATCGCCCGCTTTGCATTCAGGATATTCCGTCAGAAATCATTGCCAAAAACCTGGCGGAGGTTCTGAGCTTGAACCGGTCAGCCTGAAGACCAGACCAATCTTCAGGCAGGTAATAAAAAAACCTTCTCACTCGCTCCCATGGGAAAAATTACCCCGCAGTGCGCCAGCCAGAATTGATCAAGCAACAAAAAGAGGGTGATTCAACCGACGAAACCGGCCTTGTGCAACCGCTTGGATTTTTAAGCTTCTTACTATAAATTTTCGGGCATGAATCCTTTTCGATTCCTCGCCGGCAAGCTGAAAGAACGGCGGGCCTTACGGGAACGCCGGCATCTGCGCGAAAAATTTTCCGGGCAGACACCAGAAATTTCCCGCGCCGAATGGTCACAAAGCCTGACCCACCCGACAGAGTTTTATATCCAATGCTGCCATTACTTTGACTCAAAGCTACCGGAGGCGTTGCGCGCACATCGCGCTTATTTTGCCCAAAAACGGCGCGGTTTTGGTGAAGACGCCTTCCATACAATGTGGTTTTTGCTCATTCGGGAATTTCGCCCGAAAAGTTTCTTGGAAATTGGGGTTTATCGGGGCCAGACCTTGAGCCTAGCCGCGCTGCTTGCCAACCAGATGCAAATGGACTGCCTCGTGCAAGGCATTTCGCCCTTTTCACCAGCGGGTGATGCAGTTTCAAAATACCGGCGCAACGTGGATTACTTTGCCGATACCCTGACAAACTTCGCCCATTTCAATTTATCCGCCCCCGCGTTGTTAAAGGCATATTCCACGGATCCGGAAGCCGGCAAACTAATCCGCTCGCGTGCCTGGGACATAATTTATATTGATGGCTGCCATGATTACGAGGTCGCCCGGCAGGACTGGAATCAGTGCGCCCAATGTCTTTCATCGGGGGGATTGATCGTATTGGATGACGCCAGTTTGGACACCGCTTATCAACCGCCGGCCTTCGCCACGGCCGGTCATCCCGGACCGTCACAACTCGCCAAAGAAATCAACCAGCCACCCTTTGTTGAAATCCTGCGGGTTGGCCATAACCGGGTTTTTCAAAAAAAAATCGTTTGAGAATCGCCAGCCAGCCAGCGTTGCTCCGTTCCAGATGTCCGGTCCGCCAGTGATGGATTTTCAGGCGGCGAGGACTCGTTCAAAAACCGACTTGAATTGGCGGGCCACCTCTTGCCAGGTGGCTGGTTTGTTCGGACGAGGCAAGCCGGGGGCGGCATCGTGGAATTTTCGGAGGGCCGTGGCGGTGACGGTGGTGTTTGCGACGGGACAATAAGTGGCGGTAGCGCCAAAGGTGCTGTGCGCCCATGGCAGGTCGCTCAACAGCAGCGGACACTCACAGGCGGCGGCTTCCTCGGCGGACAGGCTGCGGGTTTCCATGGCGCTCAAAAGCACAAAACCGCGGGCGGCCCGATAAATTTCCGCCAAACGTATCCGGTCGCTGATGCCGCCTTCATAACGGATGAATTGGTGATATTGCCGGGCCAATGCAAAAAACTGTTGCGCATGCGGTTCGTCCTCGGCATAGGGCCGGCCAATAATCCAGACCGGCGTCCGGGCGGCAACGGCTGCCTGCGCCAGTTCCAGCACGCGCTTGCGTTCGGTGATGGTGGTGGTGCAAACCAGCCACTCCCCCCGCGTGGTTGTTGGCGATGTGAAAAAAACCTCCTCCACCCCGTTGGGCACCACATAGGTTCTGGCCGGGTTGGCATCAAACAGATACTCCATCAGGTGCTTTTCCCATGCCGTGTTGGCAACCATACCATCGGCATTCCGATAGGAATCCCAGTTAAAGGCGGCGGTGAAGCTGGATGGGGCCACGCTTTCCACGGCGCGGCTGATGAGTTTTTGGAGGCGCAATTGCGCGGGCTTCCGTGAGCCTTGCGCTGTCAGCAGTTCAGCGATGACCACCTTCATGCCTTTTTTATGCGCCAGCCGGATTTGGATGGCCGATGGCCGTCCAAAAAAGTGGATCAGGTCGCCCTGCTGGTTTGCATCCCACCAGCGAAGCGGTTCAGCTTGGACTCCGATGGCATTTAAAGCCGTTTGGGTTTGCTCGATTTGAATCTGCGCCCCGCCATGCGCAAGCAAAAAGGGCATTTGGCAATTGAGAAGAACTTTCACAAGCTTTTCATGAACTGGTTCCCAAGCGATACAGACTGGGTTTAGGGAGGATCCGGTTGGCTCCCACCACGGTGGCTCCCGCCGGCACGTCCTTGGTGATCACCGCGTTGGCACCCACCGTGGCCCCACGTCCCACGGTCACCCCGCCCAGAATTTTTGCTCCGGCACCAATATAGACCCCATCTTCAATGCGGGGTGCCGCCAGCGAAATGTCCCGGCCCCCCAGCGTGACCTGATGGCCGATGACCACATCCCGGCCAATCAAGGTTTCGCCATGGATGACAATGCCCTGCGGGTGTGGAAGGAAAACCGTCTCCGGCAGCGCCAAGGCAATATCACAGCCCAAAAACCGGAAGAACAACGGCCCAACCGCCGGCACCCGGTGCCGGGTCAGAAAGATCAACATGGCCGCCCACCGGCCGTTCCGGATCCAGGGGTTTTTGGGGTGGCTTCGCACCCAATAAAAATAGGCGGTCAACGTGGGTGAACAAGGAAAATATGCCGGGCAATGTTCGAACGGGCGCCGTGCGTTTTCCCGTCAACAGGTTTTTGGTTGGAATTAATTTCCAGCTTCAACTCTTGGGAGTTGCACCGGGTTCGGGTCGCTGCTTTACTCGCCTCCATGTCGTGCAACCGAATTTTTTCCACCCCCGGGTTGGTCAGGCCGGCAAGGATCCGGCTTTTGGTTTTAGCCTGCCTGCTGTTAGGTCGCTTGGCGGGACGGGCGGACATCCCGGAGCCGGCGGCCACCAACCTTTGGGAATTTGATTTCAGAGGCCAGCAGCCTTACAACTCCAGCCAGTCCGCGCCGGTTCTCGCGGAGGATGGAACCATATTTCAGGCTACCTTTGACGGCCTGCTTTACGCCGTCACCCCGGACGGCCGGGAAAAATGGCGGTTCCGGGCCGGGCGTGAAATCATCTCCGCGCCGGCCGTCGGCGACGACGGCACCATCTATTTCGGCTGCCGTGACCGGAATTTCTACGCGGTCACCCCGGCGGGAAAATTGAAATGGAAATTCCCCACCGGCGCCTGGGTGGATTCTTCCCCGGCCATCGCGGCGGACGGCACGGTTTATTTCGGCGGCTGGGACAAAAACTTTTACGCCCTGCATCCCGATGGCACGCTGAAATGGAAGCTGGCCACGGGGGCGATTGTGGACTCCTCGCCGGCCATTGCCATGGACGGCACGATTTATTTTGGCGCGCATGACCAGAACCTTTACGCGCTGAACCCGGACGGCACGGTGCGCTGGCGCTTTGCCACGCGCGGTGAGATTACCTCCTCGCCCGCCCTCGGTGCGACGGGAACAATTTATTTCACTTCGCTGGACGGCAACCTGTATGCCGTGAACCCGGATGGCTCGGAGCAGTGGCGCTGCCACACCGGCAGCACCACGAAATCGTCGCCCGTGGTGGATGCGACCGGCAATATCTGCATCGGACAGAACGACCGGACGCTGGTGGTATCCCAGACCGGCCAGAAGCTGTGGCACACCGGCACGCCCGTGCCGCTGGACAGTTCAGGTGCGGCGGTTCCGGGCCGGTTTTATTATTCCGTGCCCTGGGGGACGGTTCAGGCGGTAACGTCTCCCGACCGGTGGCTCTGGCAGGCGGAGTTGCAGGCGAATGTAAGCGCCTCGCTGTTGCTGGATCGGCGGGGAATTGTCTATGTGTGCGCCGGAGGATATCTTTATGCCATCCGGCCACCGGGAGAGCTGCTGCCGCCGGACAAAAGTCCCTGGCCGATGTTCCGTGCCAACTCCCGCCATACCGGTCGGTCGCAGCGTTGAGCTAATGATGAAAATTTTGTTTCTCCATTTTTACCCCTTCGTTTATTTGGCCGCGTTGGTCCAGATCACAAAACCCTGGTAGCGGGCGGCCACCTCGTAACGGTTCTCTGTGATGATTTCTTCCACCGTCCCACCCGGATCGTGGATATCCGGCCGGCTACAGACGACAACGTCCGGCAAGGGCAGTCTCCGGGCATCAAGTTTATGGTAATATGCTATAAAAACCTTGCCGGGTTCGGGCTGGGTTTCGCTGCAATCCAGTCCGTAATAAGCCGCCGCATAACCGCCCGCCAGCCACCAGACAGACTTCTTGGCCGCCACCAACGGCCGGACAAAGGCGGCGGCGGCGCGGTAATCCTCCTTGCGCAGCGACGAAGCGAAACGGAAATTCAGGGCGGAAAAAATCAGGAGGCCGCCCAGCGCCACCGGCAGCAGACGCCGCACCCAGCCCGGCTCCCGCAATAGCCCCGCCACGGCGATCCCCAGCAGGCCGACGTAAAATGGAAACACTGGCGCGTAGTGCCGCGCCCAAATCGCCTTTTGCAGGACCAGACTGCCGACGACGAACACACCGGTCGTCACACCCAGGACTAAAATCATGCCCAGAACCAGTTGGCCGGCAGCGGGCGGGACACAACGCCGGCGCAAGCCCAGGATTATTACCGCGACCAGCAGGCCGAATGCCAGCAACGGCAAAAGCAATTGTGGTGCATGGGCGGAAAGGGCGCCCAACAGATACGGTGACCGCGCGAGGGTGCGGATTTCCTCATTCGACAATCCCAGGCCGCCCATGCCCGTGAACTCATAGACGACGTAGGCGAAAAATTTCAAATCCACATGCCAGACCTGGGCACCTTTCGCACCACGCAGCAGCGTGGTCAGATAGTAAATCCCCATCGGCACACACGCGACCAGACCACCCAGCAAGATCATGACCGCCCGGCGCTCCAGTTTCCAACCCTGACGCCAGGCGATGAAGCCGGCGGCCAGCACGGTCGCCGCCACGGGCAGGGGCGCAATCAGTGTGGCGCAGAAAAGGGAAAATCCGGCGACGGCCAACTGCCACGCCCAGGCCGTTCCGGCGGCGCGGGCAAAATAAAACTCCACCAGGGCCACCAGCAGCCAAGTTCCGCCCGCCAGTTGCAGGGCGAAAGGCCGCGCCTCATTTTGATAGAACCAAAAATAAGGCTGAAGCACCAGCAGCAGCGGCAGCCACGGGATTTGCAGCCGCCGTCCGACCCGATGCATTCCGGCCACGGCCAGGGCTCCCCATAGCAGGTTGACGGCGCGCAGCTGCCACTCGGCCACCCCCCATAATTTCCCGGCGACCCACGAGCACAGCAGCGCCAGCGGCATCTGGCAGTCCGCCTGCTGGTCGTTGTGCAGCCGTTCGCACCACGAATGAAAATCCGGCTGCAAGGCATACATCGCCGTGTCGCCTTCGTCGAGCCAGAGGCTGTCGTTGCTTACCATGAACGGCAGCAGCAGCAGCGCGGCCAGCAGCCAGCAGCGTGGCGAAGAAATTATTTTCATGCCGCGCGGCTCAGCGTTTCTTGTAGTCGCCCCGGCTGAAATATTTTTCCAGCCACACATAGGCGCAGATGAACAGATAGCGGCTCCCCATTTCCTTGAGCTTCAATTTTGCCTCGCCGAAACGGCGGTTGCGCCAGGTGATCGGCACCACCGTCCACGAATAGCCGCGCACGATGGCCTTGAGCGGAATCTCCACCGTGAGATTGAAGTGCGGCGCGATGAGCGGCTCGCAGCCCTGAATTACCGTTCGGCGATAGGCCTTGAACGCATTCGTGGTGTCATTCAGAGGAATGCCAAAAATGCAGCGGATGAAAAAATTCGCCAGCCGGTTCACGAACAGCTTGAACTGAGGATAATCAATCGTTCCGCCGCCCTTGACAAAACGGCTGCCGAAGACGCAGTCCCAGCCCTCGTTCAACAGTTGCCAATAGCGCACCGCGTCGCGAGCGTCGTCGGATTCGTCGGCCATCATGATGACCACCGCGTCGCCGGTGCAGTTGCGCAGGCCAAATATTATCGCGCGCCCAAAGCCATGCTCGCCGGTGTTCTGGAGCGGGCGCAGCGACGGGATTTTGGTTTTCAACTGCTGCAACACTTGCCAGGTTTTGTCCTGGCTGCCGTCGTCCACCACCACGATTTCGTGCGGCACGTTATTCAGGGAAAATTCCAGATGCAGATGCTCTATCGTCGCGGGCAGCGATTCCTCCTCGTCGCGCGCCGGGATGACCACCGAAAATAATTTCAGCTTCGGCGCGGATAGATTGGGCGCGGGCGAAGTCATAAGCGAAACCGGAGACTTGAAACCTGAAATCTGAAGGCGAAAAGGCGAAAGCCGAAGACGGCCCCGGATTCCGGTTTCCAGATTCCGGCTTCGAACCTCAGTTTTTCCCATCCTCCATCATCCATCCTCGCTGGGTGGGTTGCGACATCATCCCTTGGCGTCTTGGCGTTGAATTTCATTCAGGTCTCCGTTCAGACTTCAGCCACCGGATATTTCCAGCCAGTCGGGATGCTGCTCCGCGTGCCGTGCAATCTCGTCCAGCACCTGCGGCAAAGAAGTTTTCGGTGACCAGTTCCAGGTTTTCGCCGCGAGCGCCGAATCCAGCACCAGCCACGGAATGTCAAACGGACGCGGCGTGGCTTCGCTCGCCACGGCATGTTTGCCGAAACGCGCATCGCACCAGTCTGTGAGCTGCGCGAGCGACATCGCATTCGCCGCGCCGCCGCTGAAGTTGGCGATGCGCGGCTGGTTCTGGCCGCCGGTTTTCATTTGCGCCAGCAGCACCGGCACGAGGTCGCGCGGATGCAGGCCGTCGCGCACTTGGTGGCCCTGCCCGTCGAAGCCGATATACTTCAGCGGCCGCCGCCGCAGATGCGCGTTGATCCAGAACGAAAAAATTCCCTGATCCGGTTTGCCGAACTGGCCCGCGCCAGCCAGCACGCCGCAGCGGTTGATCCAGACGGGAAAATGAAACGTCTCCGCGTATTCCAGCGCGATGGTTTCGCTCGCCAGCTTGCTGGAGCCGTAAAGCGAAATGGGCGGCGCGGTGGAAAAAATTTCACTGACGCCGGCGGCGGTGAGGCCGTCGGGCAAAACGGCCCCCATACGTGGGCGGAAGGCGCGCTGATGGATTTCCACCGGCAGCGCGGCGAGCGGCGGCACGGAATAAACGCGGCTGGTGCTCAATAAAATCAGCCCGGCGCGATGCGTCTTGCAGTATTCCAGTATGTTGATCGTGCCCCACAGATTATGCTCCAGCAACTGGCGCGAGCTGGTCTTGCCATCCACGCCGGCGAGCACGCTGGGGTTCGCGGCGGCATCAATGACAAAATCGGCGGCGGGCAGCGTCTCGAAATCCGTGGCGCTGCGGACATCGGCGTGGATGATTTTCACGCCGAGCGCGGCGAGTTCGCGCCGGTTGAGTTCGCTGCCGGGACGAATGAAATTGTCCACGCCGGTGACCTGCAAATCCGGCGTCGATTCCAACAGCGCCCGCGCCAGCGTGCTGCCGACAAAGCCACAGATGCCGGTGATCAGAATTTTCATCTTATTTCAGCCACAGATGGACACAGATAAACCCTGTTTTTTCAATAAAAAAGTAGCGGCTGCCTGACACCATGACGCCCAATGCCGCCATCCCAGCCGGACGAATCATGGTTTCGGAATTTCTTGGATTAAAATGTCTTCTGAACGATAAACCACCGGCCAAGCATCCACGGTCAGGGAAAGGGAAGCCGGATACATATCCCGCCTGACGCGGCTGCCGGGATTGACAGCGGTGGCGGCAAACCACGCCGGTGACTCGCTGATCAGAACCAGCCGGTCATATCCGAGGGCTTGCAGACGGTGGAGGTGGGTTTTGTCCCCCAGCAAAGCCAGCAATCCCGGGGTGGTGGGAGCTCCTTGGGCATTATTCAAGTCATGCACACAAAAGCCCCGCCGGCCAGCCCGAAACAATTCTTCCGCGCCCCAGTCGGCACCGAGTACGACCAGCCGGTCTTCGGGTTTCGTATGTTGGCGGATAATTGCCCCGATTTCCGCCGGGTAAGAGTCGTAATATATGGAAATTTTCATGGCGGTCAGGCCGTCCAGAGCGGAAAGAACCAATGCCAGTCCCACCAAAGACAGGCGCAGGCCGGGCTGTGGCATGGGCTTGATCCACATGGTTTCCCACTCGGCCAGCATGCTTCCGCAAAGCAGGGCCACCGGCAGGCAGGCCATCAGATAGTAGTGCCAGTGAACCAAAACGAGGTGCGTGAACACCAGGGTGGTCGGCACCATGGCGGCCAGCCACAACTTTGGCAGGCGGTTGCCGGGACGCAACAGCGCGGCCAGCAGTAGCGCCGCAAACGGCAGGCTGCCCAAGGTCGCATGCACAAAACGCCAGCCCCCTTTGGCCCATACCCCGGGGTTCATGCGGAACTGCAGACTGCCGAAATACCAGTCGCGGATAAAGGGGTTCTGTGCAAGCCGCAGTTCAACATAGGGATATTCAGCGTGAGCCGAAAGCAAGTCGGCATAATGGGTCCAGCCGGCAAAGGCCGCCGCCGCCGTGATGCCGGCACCAGCCAGAAGGAGCCATGGCCGGGGTGACGAAATGCGGTTGACGACCAGCAGGCCAACACTGCAGAACCCGGCCGTCATGAAAAAGGGCAATTTGGAAACCGAGCACAAACTGGCCACGCAAGCCGTGGGCAGCCACCAGCGGGCCTGGCCGGTGCAAACCAACCGGTTGGCGAAGAAGAGGAACCAGTTGGTCACGGTCAGGCAAAACCCATCGGTGGATCCCAGGCCGGCGACGAGGACAATCAATGGCTGGGCCAGAAAAAAGGCAAGACTCCACCAGGCGGCACGCTCACCCACGTATTGTCGCGCCAGTTGGAGGCAGGGCCACAGACCTGCGGCAAAAAACAGCAATGACACCAGATTGGCCCACCCATACCAAACGGAACCCGTCAGCCGGAAAACCAACCCCACCGCCGCCTGCCACAACGGCGGCTCCTGCACCACCGGCGCCTCGTTCGCATCGAACCCGACGATCACGGGCCGAAGCAGATCAAGCGGGCCATGGGCATAAGTCAGGGCCGTGCCCAGATGGATGGCTCGAAAAAGTGATTTTCCCATGACGGCGTTGCCGAGGTGAAAGGCAACCACCAGCCCAAAAAGAACCGCCACCAGAATGACCAGACCCTTGGGCCGGCTGCTTAAATTCTGCATCACGGGTTGCTAATCAAAGCCTGCCCTCGTGTCAAGAAACAAGAAATCCCACGCCAATCTTGCAGGCCAGCAACTCGGGATTTTCCGATTCCGCCTTCCACTTTCCGGCTTCCGCTTTTTTATCGGCAGGCGGCGTAAATCTCGTTGAGGATTTCCCGCAGGCCGTAGCGGTATTTCCAGCCCGGAAAATGCTGCTGGAATTTCCGCACGTCGCTGACATACCAGATGTGGTCGCCGATGCGGTTGTCTTCAAGGTAGGTCCACGACAGTTTTTTGCCGCTGATCTCCTCGCAGAGCGCAATCGCCTCCAGCATCGAGCAGTTGGAGTGGCGGCTGCCGCCCATGTTGTAAACCTCGCCAACGCGCGGCTTCAAGGTGAACTGCCAGAACGCCTCGACCAGATCATGGCTGTGGATGTTGTCGCGCACCTGCTTGCCCTGGTAGCCGAACACGCGATACGGCCGGCCCGTCGCCGTGCATTTCATCAGGTAGGCGAGAAAGCCGTGCAGCTCCGTGCCCGCATGCGCCGGGCCGGTGAGGCAGCCGCCGCGAAAAATCGCCGTCTTCATGCCGAAATAGCGGCCGTATTCCTGCACCAACACATCCGCCGCCACCTTGCTCGCGCCGAACAGCGAATGCTTGGTCTGATCAATGGACATCGTCTCGTCAATGCCCTCGTGATACGCATGCGCCGGGTCAATCTCCCAGCGCAGCGCCAGTTCGCGCAGCGGCAGGCGGTTCGGCGTGTCGCCATAAACCTTGTTGGTGCTGGTGAAAATGAAGACCGCCTCGGGACAGTGCTGGCGCGCGGCTTCGAGCACGTTCAGGGTGCCGACCGCGTTCACGCCAAAATCCGTGTGCGGTTCGCGCGCGGCCCAGTCGTGCGAGGGCTGCGCGGCGGTGTGGATGACCACCGTGACGGCCGCGCCGAGCTTGGCGAAGACGGCGTTGACGGCGGCGGTGTCGCGGATGTCCACGGCCTCGTGCTGGTAATTTTTCAACGACTGCTCCAGCTTGGTGCGGGTGCCGGCGGTCGAGGCTTCCGCGCCAAAAAAACGGGCGCGCATGTCATTGTCCACGCCGACGATGTCGTAGCCCTCGGCGTGAAAACGCTTGCAGGTTTCGGATCCAATCAGGCCGGCAGAGCCGGTGACCAGGGCGATGCTCATAAATTTATTTGAAGGATGAATGACATAAAAATCAGGATGCCCGCCGTTGGCGGTGGCGGCAAGACTGAATTCCAACGCGACCCACCGATATTAATCATTGCGGCCTTTCAAGCGGTAAACCGTGCAATCGTAATTTGGTGCGGATAAAATCCCATATTGCCAGTCGTTACCCAGCCAACCCACCCGTTCAGGCTGCCATCGGCCAACCACCAGCTTGTTGTTAAGCGCTCGCTCGGACTGGCTCCAGTCCGAACCATGACTGCCAATAATCACCACGGTCAGGTTGGTGAAATCTTCATCGGACATTTTTTTTAAATAATGCCCGGTGAACACAACTCGAGACCGCTCCTTGGCAATATAGTAAAATGGATAATCACAATAGACTACATCGTCCTTGCTGATCTTCGGCCCTAGCCACGCTGTTATTGAGCCGGGCTGGCGTTCGGACCAATCTCGGGCCGCCAACGCGGCCTGCATCGGCAAACCCACGCCGCAGGCCAAAACGACAACCAGCGACACAAGGACTGTTTCAATCCGACCAGTCTGCCGGGCCAGATCGCAATATGAAGCAAGGATGGCGGCCAGCGGAAGGCTTAACATCCAGCCGTAGTAGGTTGGAAATTTTCCCACCAGATACATCCCCAAAGTGACCACGCCGGCGATCACCCACGCTGCTTTGGCAAGTTGCGCGCCCCTTGGCTGGCGGCAAAATTTGCTTCGTATATAGATCAACGCCATGCCTGCCAGAACCACCAAGGCGGAAAAATCCTTGGGGATGGTGTTGGAATGACGGTTAATTAACAAGTCTAGGCCAAGGCGATTTCCAATCCAATTGGCTATTCTTTCAGAGCGCTCAGCCTTAATCGTATTCATCCAAGTATTCCAGATATTGAAGTGAGTGTAAGCCGTTTTTTGAACCAGCAATCCCGCCGCCAGGCCAAAACCAATCACCATAACATAAAGCAGGGCTTTTCGTCCTAAAAGCACAAGCAGGGCTACGGACAAAAAACCAACATAGATGACGCATCCCCACTGAACAAATGGCAGGACCACAGCCATGCCACCCATCACCCCAAGCGCGATGCGCTGGTTGGGGAGCGTGAAACAATAAAACAATGCCGCCACACACAAGGCCGACAAGGCGTCCGGCCGCCCCACGGAGTAGGAGTAGGCATATCCATAATCCAGAACCAGCACACTTATTAGCACCGCACCCGCTGCACCGCTCTTCACCAGGCCGGCACGCGCGCACGCGCGCCAAAATACGAAAGCACCGCTCAATACCAGAGCCGCCGAGAGAGACCGAACCGCCGTCTGGGAGATGCCAAATATCTTGAGCCACACCATCAACAGGCAGGAATAAAAAGGCGCGGTCGAAACATGGGTTTCGGATTGACGGGTTATATTCCAAGAGGTTGTTGTATAGCCGTGACCAGTCAGTAAATTGATGACCGGATCCACAAAATAGGCCTCGTCAATATTCGTATAATTAACGCGTATTCCGATGGTAAAAATAAATAGGCCGATCAATATCAAGACGGCAAGCGGCAAGGTGTTTTGAAGCTTGGTAGTCATGAGCTATGGGGAAAACAGCCGGGGGATTGGCAGAAGTAATGCACTTAAATTCATGGTGACAGGCCTAAAAATCAGGATGCCCGTCGCCGACAGGCACGGCAAGCGGGAAAACGGGCGTGGCAAAGTTTTGAGTTTTAATTTTGAGTTGTGAGTTGGTGCGATCGCATTTGTTGCACGTCGCTCGCATGGTTCGCGGTTTCGGGCTTGCCCAACTAAAAACCAAAAATTTAGAACTGAAAATTCCCGCCGTTTTGCATTTCCGTTTTTGCGCTTTCTGCGCTTTTTGGGGGCCAAGCTGGACGGTCCGGCACGGACTATCCGCTTTTCGCCTTCCGCTTTTTTATTGGAGGTGCCGCTGGACAAAGGCCTCGGCGCGCAGCCAGACCTCCGCGAAGGAAATCCCGCGCAGGCAGAACGGCTCGGCAAAACGGCAGTAATCCGAGCACGGCTTGTAGGGGCAGGCATTGCCCTCAAAAATTTCCGCCGCCGGGTGCAGCGGCGCAAACCACTCGTGTAGTTGCGGGCCGAACAGCGTGAAGGTGGGCAGTCCGCCGGCCGCCGCGAGATGGCCGGGACCGGAGTCGTTGCCGATGAAGAGGCCCGCCCGGTCCAGGCACCCCAGCAGTTCGGTGACGGTGCGCGGACAGGCGGCCGGCTCGCCGCGCGCGCGCCACCAGTCCAGTTGGTCGGCATCGCAGGCAACCGTCACGGTGACATTTTTTTGCCGGAGGCGCGCGGCCAGTTCCGCAAAATGTTCCAGCGGCCACACGCGCAGCGGCAGCCGCGCGCCGGTGTGGATCAACACCACCGGCGGCCGGACGCGGGGCGTGGCAAAAATCTCCCCGCGCGGCGGCAGCGCCAGCCCCAGCGCCGCGCCCGTCACGCGCCAGGATTCATACCGGTGCGCCAGCGGGCCGGGCCGCGTGAGTTCCTGCGTGAGATAGCGCCGGCTGTTCAGGCGCGCGAAGCCGAGCCGCGCGCGCGCGCCGGACAGTTTCAGGGCTAGGTGGTCGCGCGGATCCCAGCGGGCCGAGACCCCATGTTCAAAATCCATGGCGCGGAGCCGGCGGCGCAGTTGGAACAGTTCCGGCCACGGCCAGCGCCAGAGCTGATACTTGGCCGAGAACGCCGTCCACGGCGCGGTGAAGGGAATGACCTCCACGTCCGGCCACAGGCGCGGACGCAGTTCCGTCGCGAACGGCTTGGCCACCAGGGTGACTTCAAACTTTTCGGCGGCGGCGCGGAGGAACGGCGTGGCGATCACCAGGTCGCCCAGGCCCCACAATTCCAAAACCAGCAGCCGGGGCTTCATGGGCAAAAATGTAAACCTGAAACTTGAGACCTGAAAGCTGAATACGGGCGCCCCCCCATGCCGGAAAAATGTAAACCTGAAACCTGAAACTTGAAACTTGAATACGATCGGAACTCCATTCCATGCTGCTTGCTTGGAAAATGCACCGCAGTAAAATTGATTTGTTTATCTTCCAGTTTCAAGTCTTGGCTTTCAGGCTACTGTGTTTCCGTATTTCTCTTTTGCTTTCTGCCTTCAGGTCTCAAGTTTCAGGTTTCCGATTTTCGTCTTTCTGGCCATGGTCACAAAAATGGCAATCAACTCGTCCGCCTCGCGCCACACTGCGGAAATTTCCGGCAGATTGATGGCGCAATCATCGCGTAACAGTTCCAGCCATAATTGTGTCTCATCCGCCTCCTGTGCGCAGAGCTCGATTTTGGCCACAAACTCGTTGGCACTGCGGGCGCGTGACGCCTCACGGTAATTGGCCGCCACCGAGGTGCCGGAGCGCAGCATCTGTTTGCCCAGCACCGACACCTCGGCCCGGCGGGCCGGCAGCGAAACATACAGACGCACAATCCGCCCGGCGAATTCTTTGGTGCGCCCTTTCAATTCCATTTTTCGCGCATCCATTTGCCAATCCTCTCTTTCAGGTTTCCGGTTTCAGTATTCAAATCTCAGGTTTCCGACTGGTTTCAGGTTTTGGTTTGGTTTCCTGTCTCGGTTTGGTTTCAGGTCTCAGGTCTCAGCTTTCCGGTCTCAGTTTTTTCCCTACGCCGTCTGCGGTGCACCCGCCGGCAGGGGTTTGGCCGGTTTGATCAGCGGGTTGGAGGTGGTCTTGGGCAGCGGCCCCATCACCCCGCCGTTGAGGGCCACACAAAAGCCGGCATAATTCGCGAAATAACCAATGTCGTCACAAAATGCGCCAAAGATAAAAATAAAGGCTACGCAATGATAAATAGCCACGGCAAACAAATAGGTGTTGACCGTCTTCAATTCCGGCGGCCCGTAACGGTAATTGCGGTAATGCACCCACAGGCAGGCGGCCATCAGCCAGACGATGCCGATGGCCCCCCAGAGGCCCATGGGGATGAGGGTGGTCAATGGCCCGCTGTGGTAATCGGAGGAAATCGCCAGGGGATCTTCCGTGGCGTCAAATTGTGCCGACGCCCCGAGCATCCGGGAATTGGCTATCAGGTCATAATCTTCCCGGGAGATGGCATAACCTTTGCCCAAAAGCAGATAGTCCGGAACCTTGGGCCAGAGCTGCCGCCAGATGTTGTAGCGCCATTCCGAACTGGCCTCCGCGTCCATCTTTACGTCCTGGTTCCAGTTCAAGGGCAGGAAAGAAAACGTGCGTTGATAATTCAGGGGCAGTTGGCCGGCAAAGGGCACCATCATGCCCACCAGCAGCAGGCCGCCAAAAAAGGACGCCAATAGCGGCCCCCGCTGGCCTTCCAAAAACATCATCAAGGCCATGATCGCAATCACCGCCACCAACCGGGCACGAAAACCTCCCAACGGGATCACGAGAAACAGCAGCAGAAAAACCGCCAGTCGCCCTAGCCGTCCCTCCAGAAAGATCCCCCGGGTGCCCCACTTGACCAGCATGAAGGCGACCACCGTCAAGGCCGTTGCGCAAAAAGCGCTGAGCCGTTCAATATGAATGCTCGTGCTGCCCAGGGCGGCCTGGCCGTTATACACGGTCGGGGGGATGAGCAGATTGATATAGTTGATCGGCGCGGGCAGATAAGGGGCCAGGTCGCCGACAAAGGAAAGGGCGCCCGAGAGAAAAAAGAGGGCCACATAAAGATTGCGCCGGGCTGGGGGGATGGTCTGGCTGGTCAGGGCAAAATAGGCGGCGACGCCCATAAGTATCAGGAGATATTTACGGCCGCCCCCCGTGTCGCCGCCCAGCGCGTGCAAGCCGATGCCGCCGTTCAGCTCCGCCGTCATGAAGGTCACGACGCCGATGAACAGGAACGGCCAGGTCAACACCGGCACCCGCAGGAAACGCCGTTCGCTGTTCATGATCCGTTCCAGGACGGCAATCCCCAGGCTGATCACGGTCACCACCTGCCACAAGGGGGGCCGGCCCACGAGGAAAAAACAGGTCACCGGGCAATACAGACCGAACAGCATGATCGGGTAATGCCATTTGATGAAAATGGGCGAGAGGAGCAGCGCGATCACCAGTCCCAGAAACCCCAGCGTGCCATAGTCCAGCGGGTCGGTGAGCAGGTAGCCCACCAGGATGGCCAATGGAATGCAGACCACATAAGTGATCAGCATCCGCATGGCGCCAGCAGGATTCGTCATGGTCTCAAGTCAATTTGTCCGATGCATAAAATAATGGGACAAAGCGAAAAGCGAAAGTCGGAAAGCGGAAAAATTGCAGGCCGCAAAAAAGCGCAGAAGGCGCAAATGGGGGCGATAGAAGTTTTAAGTTGTGAATTTTTAGTTTTTAGTTGAGCAACTCCGAAACCGCGAAGCATGTAAACCGAACGCAATAAATTCGATCTTCGCTAACTAACAACTCAAAATTAAAAATTCAAAACTTTGCCCCATCGTTTCCGTCTTCCGCTTTGGCCGCGCGATGCCGCTGCCGGGCCAGCTCATAAGAATGCTCCAGCAAGACGCCGATCTTGTCATGGTTATATTCGGCCAGCACCCGTTGCCGCGCCAGTCCGCCCAGCCGCATCCGCTCGGCTGGCTGGCTCAACAATTTCACAATGGCGGCGGCGATTTCATCCGGGGATTCGGGTCTTACCAATATGCCGGCCCGCCCCTGGTCCAGCATCTCGGCCATGCCGCCGGCGGAACTGCCGATGATGCCGCGACCCGCCGCCATGGCCTCCAGGCAGACATTGGGGAAATTCTCCCAACGGCTCGGGAAAACGCAGATGTCTGTCTGTCCAAAATATTCATGCACCTTTTCGATGGGCAGGTGGCCGGTGAATTCCAGATTTTTCCGCCCCTGGCCCACGCTCTCTTCGATGAAAGCCTGATAGTCAAGCCGGCCATCGGGTGACCGGCCGGCTTTGCCGACAAACCGGAATTTGACCAACGGAAACCGGGCCAGCACTGGTGGAATGGCCGCCGCCAGCTCGGCCACCCCCTTGCGCGTTTCCAGGCGGCCAAAAAATGAAACCACGTTGGTGGCGGTGTCAAGCGGCACCGCCAGCAGATGCGCCGGGGCGACATACGGGTTGGGGACGTGCAGGAGGCCGGCCCGGTCCAGTTTCCAGCGCATGGCCATCAGTTCCAAGAGGACGGCGCTTGGGGAAACCACCACGTCCGCCGTCCGTGTAAAATCACGTTCAATGACATCCCACTCCGACACGACCTGTTGGTGATGCCGCCGCCAGTGCCAGCGGGGGAGTGGGCGTTGATGCCGGATGGCCCCGGCCATTGCACACAGTTGCTGTCCATAGGCCTTCAAGGTGCGTCCGAGCGTGGCCGGCGGAAAACCGCCGCCCAGCTCGGCCAGCAGCAGACTGGGGGTGTGCAGCTTGACCACCAAAGGCAAGTCGGGTGCGAGCCGGGCGGCCTCCCGCCCGTCAAACCGATATTCCGGGCTTTCCAACACATCGAAGGGAAGCTCCTGGTGCCGCTGTTGGAAAACCCCGGCCACCGCCGCAGGAAAAGGCCGGCCCCGGACTTCTCGCACTAGGTGCACCCGGACTTTGCCAAGGGTGATGGTTCCTTCCCGAAGGCCGCTGGCGGTAAAAACTTCGACTTCATGCCCGCGTTCAGCCAGCAGGGCGCTGGCCTGATACACATAGGTGCCAATCCCGCCATAACCAGTGTCCGGCGGAAACTCGTAGCTAATGAAGGCAATCCTCATACGGGTTGGCGCTAGGAACCCAGTTTGGATTTAAAGCGCTGGACCAGATTTCGCAAACTTCGAACCTGTCTTCTAATCTTTGTATTACGCTTATTGATCCGGTAATCGTTGACCATGCTGGCCGGCAATAATGACTCGGCATAAAGCGTGTCCAAGGAGGTCTCGGTGCATTGATCGGCGATGGCATAGAAATCCAATCCAAGATGAGTGAAACGCTCCGCCAATCTGGAGCGCACTTCAATCGAGCTATCGCGGGCTAGGTTAAGCAACCGGCGTGTGGTTCGGGGAAACCAGATGCGCTCAAAACTATTAACCGCTGCTGTTCCTGAATCTTGCCCAGGATGTATGCGGACAAATACAGAAGGTGTATCGCTAAATAATAGTTTCCCATGAAGGGAAAACTCCACCGCTAAACTGCGATCCACATCAAATTCGTTGCCGTCGTGTAAATTTTCAAGTGACGCTTCGATAGCGCTTTTGAATGCTATCAGTGAGGACATGTGAAAACCAGTCGCCAGCAGGCTAGCCAACAAAACTTGCTCAAACGAAAGCTTACGCAAGCCACCCGCTGGAGCAGTCGCATCGGCAAACCAAGCAATAAAGCTGCCGTAGAGGGACATTGTCCATGCGGTTTCATCAGCAACTCGGCAACAGCTGGAATAAGCTGCCACCGCATCGGAATTCTGCTCCAGACTGCTTACACCTCGCGCCAAGTGAAAATCAACCCACCAGTCATCATCATGAAGCATGGCCACGATAGGAAAACGTGCCTCTCCAAACCAGCTTGCCATCAAGCCAGCATGAGGTATTTGCGATTTGCGGTATACATATCGAATGGGCAGTTGTGGAAATCTTTTGCAAATTTGCTCAGAGGCGCGATTGCCGCCGTTTTCCATCACGACCACCTCGGCTATTCGATTAATCAACGATTGCCGGGCTACCGAAACCAAGGAGTTGGTCAGGAATTGAGGACGGTTTGCCGTGGGGATGAGAATACTTATGTCTGGCATAGAATTGATGCTGCCTTGATATCGGTTAACATTTGTATTATCGGGGAGAGGCATCATAGCATCGAACCAGAAATTGGCTGGTTGAGGAAATTGTCAGCATCTCTGCGGAATTCAATTTGTTTGATCCGATATACTTTATAGGCTGGAACCAGCATGACCCAGATAGCTAGCGTATAGCCCATGGCCTCCCCATAGATTCCCCAATAGCGGGTAAATGGAAGTATGAGACCCACACTAAGAACTGCGTTGGCCACCGCGAGCCACATGTAAGGATCACGTTTATGCGCCCGAAGTTCGGTTGCCATGGCAAAGATCAACAGTTGGACAATCGCGGCTCCTGCCAGCCAAGCATTCACTCCAAAAGGAGCCAACCGGGGCGGAACCTTGGGCAGAATGTGACCAATAATCGGAATGATCGCCAAGAGTAATGCTTCTCCAAACACACAAACGACGAAAGCCTGAAGTGTGCTGCGCCGCCAAAGAGAGTCAAACTCACCCCAAGCACGGGCCGCCACCAGCATCCCAAAACGAGGTGCTTTGGTATAAACCCATGTCCAAGCCACGTTACCAATCATCCGGACCAACTGAAAACTCATACCCCAACGCCCGGCCTCAACTGCACCGCAAAAATAAAAAGCAACGGGATTGATGATGTCAAAAATGAAATAACCGGAGAGACTGCTCACTGCAATCCGCCATTGCAGTGGCCAGATTTCCTCCGGCCATGAAACTATTCCATGCTTGGGGGGATCAAAAAACTGGCCCAAAAACGGTCGCCAGCGGGTGGCAAGATAGCCCAGGGAAAAAAGCAGCCCGCATACCGCCCCGATGGCGGAGGCGTAAATCCCGCACCCTACGATAAGCGCCATTGCATTCACTCCAAAACTTGCCAGCGTCACCCAAAAACGAAACTGGGCGATCATAGCCACCTGGTTGCAGCCTTCGAGCAATGCCCAGGCTGGATTGATGGCTAGGGAGCCTGCGGCCGTCACAGCAATCATCCACCACGCGCCCTGCCATGCCACGATATGATCAGCCGCGTGGTGATGGGCCGAAAGGGTGAAAAAGATGTGTCCCCCGATGCCGATTATAAATAGAAAAATCAAGGCCGCCACCGCATAATAAGCAAAAGCCAGCCGCCCCAACGAGATGAGGCGCGACTTGGCCACCGAATCACCCTCCACCATTCGGCTCGGCGTAAAATGGAGTTTGGCAAACTCATGGGAGGCGAACTGGAGGATGTTTTGCGAAAAACCCATCTCCAAAAAAACCTGCATGGCCACCACCCCGGCGAAGGCATAAAAATACCCTTGGATTTCCGGTGTCAGATAGCGCAACACCAGCGCCATGGTGACGGGGCCGGTGACCAGCCGCAGCACCTGGGCGGCGTTGGAGAAAAACACGGCCCGATCCACCCCGGCCCAACGACGAAATTGGTGGAAGCGCCGGATCATTTTGAAAGATTAACCACGCAGCACATGGACGGCATGAAGTTTTTAGTTTGGAATTTTTTGTTCCCCACCTAGTTGCTGGTTATCTGGCTACGTTCCCTCCATTTCCCTGGGCTTGAAAAATGGTTCCATTTCCGTGATGGGCCGGCCAAAGGCCATTTTGGGATAGACGTTGGCAGCGATGGCGATATCCACTTCCAACAGCAGGGGAGCGGACGGATCCGCCCATAACCAGCGCAAAGCCTCGGCCACTTCGTCGGAATGAGCGATCCGTCGGGCCGGAATGCGGTAGGCTTCCGCCACCTTCACAAAATCCGGCGCGGAATAACCCCACACGGTGGATTGAAAACGGGAGTCAAAATAGCTTTCCTGAAACTGCCGGACCATGCCAAGGCTGTGGTTGTTGATGATCACCATCTTCAAGGGCAGTTGGTTCCGCTTCACGGTCTGCAATTCCTGGATGTTGCATTGGAACGCGCCATCGCCCGCGATGACCACGACCGGTTCCTTCGGGCAGGCAAAAGCCGTGCCGACCGCCGCCGGCAGGGCGAAGCCCATGGATCCCATGCCACCGGAGGTGAGAAAGCGCTGTCGGTCGGTGAGCTCCAATGATTGGGCCGCCCACATTTGATGCTGGCCCACATCCACCACATACGCACACGCCCGGGCGGAGGCCTGGGCAAGCCAGTGCATGACTTCATTCGGGTTCAAGCCGGTGGTTCCGGTGCTTTCACCCACATCCGGCCATTCCTGGCGCTTGGCGGCGATTTGCGCCCGCCATTCCGTGCGTTCCACCAGCTTGAATTCCGGCAGTTTTTTGATGCCAGCGGCGAGAAAATCCTTCAACTGGCAGACGGCGGATTCACAGCCGCTGATCCGGTTGTTGATTTCACCAGGATCGCAATCAACGTGAAAAATGATGCGTCCACCCTTGAATGATTCCGTTTCCGAACCGGTTTGCTTCACGTCCAGCCGGCTGCCCAGCACCAGCAGAAAATCCGAGGTGCCGACCGCCCAGTTGGCCCAGCGGTTGCCATAGCTGCCAATCATGCCCACGCGCAGGGGATGAAGGTATGGCAGCACATCCACGCCCATGAGCGAATGCACCACCGGAATGCCGGAGCGGGTGGCAAAATCCCGCAAAAGCTCAACGGCACGCCCGGAGCGGATGCCGCCACCCACCAAAATCAGCGGACGTTGAGCCCGGCGCATTTCTTTCCCCAGACGTTGCCAGAATGATTCATCAGGAAGGTTGCCGGCCGGCAACGCTGCCGACGACGAAACCGGCGGGACGACGATTTCAGCCCGCTGAACATCCATCGGCACGTCCAGCAACACCGGCCCGGGCCGGCCCGCCGTGGCCACGTCAAATGCTTTTTCAAATGTTCCGGGAATTTCTTCCGGTGTCCGGATCTTCCACGCCGCCTTGGTGATCGGCCTGACCATGCTGACAATGTCCGTCTCCTGAAAACCGAGCTGCCGGATTGGCCGGTCGCCCTTTTGTTCATGGCGGTTCACCTGGCCGGTGATGAAGACCGCCGGCGAGGAATCGAAATGGCAGCTGCCCACGCCGGTCAGCAGATTGATGGCACCAGGACCGCTGGTGGCCATCGCCACGCCGGGCACGCCGGTCATCCGGCCATAGGCCTCGGCGGCAAAGGCGGCCCCCTGCTCGTGGTGCATGCTGACCACGTGAATTTTCTTCAACGACCCCAAGGAATCCAGCAGGTGCGCGATCATGCCGCCGGACAGTTCAAAGACACAGGTGACGCCTTTGCGTTCCAAACAATTCACGATGTAGTCGGAAACTTTCATTCGATTAATTTTTTTGAACACTGAGATTCATTTTGCCGCAGCAGATTCTTCGACCAGCCGGCCCAGGCCTTCGACCATGCTGATTTTTGGCTGGAAGGCAAAAACCTGGTTGAACTGCGTGCTGTCGCCTTCGATGTGCATGGACTGCCCCGGACGATACGGCAGCGCGCCAAACTGCGGCTCCGCGCGGCAGCCGGTGTATTCTTTAACCAGTTGCACGACCTGTTTCAAGGGCAACGAGGTGTTTGAACTCAAATTAAAAACCCCGCTTTTTTCCGGCCGCTGTAAAACCGCCCGCAGGCCCGACGCGAGATCGTGAACATGGAGATAGTCGTAACGCTGTTCGCAACCGGACAGTTGGGGCGAGTGGCCGAGTTTCATCTGGCGGATCAAGCTGGGAATAAACCATGATTCGCCTTCGCCCGGGCCGTAAACGGAAAACAAGCGCAGCCAGGCGTAGGCCATTTTTTTTTGGTGGGCAAACCCTTCGAGCAAAGCCAGCGCGGCCAGTTTGGTCGCTCCATAAGCCGTGTCCGGCAGGCAGGGACAGGCTTCATTCACGCGGCCGTTGATTGGACCATATTCTGCCTGTGAACCCAGGGCAATAAAGTGTTTGAGGCCGACGTTGCCGGCGATCTGCAGTAGGTCGGCAAACAAGGCCAGATTGGCAGCCTGAAGTTTCCAGTCCGCCCGCCCGGCGGCGGTGACACCGGCCCAGGCCGCGTGAATGATGACCCCAGGTCTGGCCGCGATGACAGATTGTGTCCAATCCGGGACATCTTGATTCACCCAGGCGACCAGCTGCTCAAAATCTTCGCACCGGGCGAGACTGGATTTTTCCCGCCGAAGCGCCACCACCTCATGACCGTTTGCCTTCAAGGAACGAACCAGATGGCTGCCGATGAAGCCGGTTCCGCCGGTGACAAAAATTTTCATTTTGAGCGGACGAACTTGATGATGGTTTCCGCCATGTAATCGAGCATGGCCGGGGTCAGGCCGGGATAGGTGCCGATGAACACGGCCTCGTTCATGATGCGGTCGGCCCCGGCCAGATCGCCGGCCACGCGGAACGCATGGGGTTGCTGCTTTTTTAGCGTCACGAACGCGGGCTGGCGGACCAGGTTGCCGCCGAACAGCATCCGGTTGCCAATTTTCGCCGCGTCGAGATGCTGCGCAAATTCGCGACGCGTGAACGGCGCATTTTTTTTCACGAGCATCATGAAGCCGAACCAGGAACACTCCGTGCGGTGGCCGCTGTTGTCCCAGTTAAACCATGAAGCAGGTGGAGGGCATGATACCATTTCTGTTTTCTGCTTTCCGCTTTCAGGTTTCAGGTTTCCAGTTTCCACTTTCCGCTTTCCGCTTTCCGCTTTTCCGTGCCACCCCGTTGCGTGCGTCGGCAGTTGGAACTCAACAAATTCCTCCAGGCCGGCGAGCGCGGCGCGGAGGGTGTTCCAGTTGTCCATGCGCGCCTGGATGAACGCCGGCAGCTTCTTTAACTGCTGCCGGCCGATCGCCGCCTGCGGGTCGAGCGGCTTCAAATTGTAGCCGAGGTGCGAATAAATATACTTGTGGTCGTAGCCTTCGGGCAGTTCCCCGAGCTGCCAGCCGAAGCGCTTGTTGCAGGTGTTGTCCTTGCCGCTGGCGCACCAGCAGTCGCGGCCCCAGTCGCGGAAACTTTCCGCGAGCACCTTGAGCTTCATGTCCCGCACGATGTTGACCGCGCCGCCTTCGCCCATCGTGAGGTGGTGCGGTGGATAAAAACTTTGCGTGGACAGATCGCCGAACGTGCCGGTGAATTTTCCATCGAAACGGCAGCCGAGCGCGTCGCAGTTGTCCTCGATGAGCCACAAATTATTTTTCTGGCAAAATTCCGTGACGGCGGACAGATCAAAGGGATTGCCCAGCGTGTGCGCCATCATCACGGCCTTGGTTTTGCCCGGAACCAATGCGCCTTCCAACAGGTTGGCTCGGCCGTTGAGCGTGGACGGATCATTGTCAATGAACACAGGCACGCAGCCGTTCTGTAAAATCGGCGCGACGGTCGTTGGAAAGCCGGCAGCGCTGGTGATGACCTCATCGTCGGGACGCAACTGGCGCTCGCCGAGCTTGGAGCTGGTCAGCGCGGAAAGGGCGACGAGGTTCGCCGAGGAACCGGAATTGACCAGGATGGATTTTTTGACGCCGAGCAGCGCGGCCAGTTCGGTTTCAAACGCGTCGCCTTCCGGCCCGAGCGTCAGCCAGAAATCCAGCGTGCTGGAAACGGCGGCCTCGACTTCGTCCTCGGTGAACACGCGCCCGGCATAAGGCACGGTCGTCTGGCCGGGAACAAACGCCGCGCGGCGCGGGTCGTCACCGGGCCGGTTGACGGCGTGCATGGCGGTGGAAAATTCGCGCGTGAGGCGGAGAATCTCGGCTTTGATTTCAGCGGGTGACTTCGGCATGGGAGATTATTTATTTTATGCCCGCCCACGGCAGGTTTTTCTTTTTGGCGGCGGCGCAATAATCCGCGATGTCCTGCACCAGAATTTCACGGGCGCGCGCCGGCGACCGGGCGACGTCGTAATACCAGCCTATGGTTTCGCGGATGGTCTCGGCAAAATTCCAGACCGGCCGCCAGCCGAGTTCTCGCTTTGCCTTCGTCGTCGTGAGGTGCAGCAGCCGCGCCTCGTGGACGGCGTGCGGATCCGACTTGTCCACCCACTCGCCCGGCCAGTGCTTCAAAACTTCTCCGACCAGTTCGCGCACGGTGCGGTTGGCCGCGCGGCCGGGGCCGAAGTTGAAGGCGGAACAAAACCGGTCGTCGTGCGATTTCAATTTCGCCAGCCGCGCTCCGAGCCAGAGATAGCCGCTCAAGGGTTCGAGAACATGCTGCCACGGCCGCGTGGCGTGCGGGTGGCGCACGGGAATCGCCGCGCGGCGCTGCAGCGCGCGGATGGTGTCTGGCACGATGCGGTCGGCAGCCCAGTCACCACCGCCAATGACATTCCCCGCGCGGACACTGGCGATTCTTACCGGATGTTTTTTGAAAAATGACCGGCGGTATGAACTGATGGCGATCTCCGCCGTGGCCTTGCTCGCGCTGTAAGGGTCGTGTCCGCCCAGCGGGTCGGTCTCGGCATAACCGCGGTGGCGTTCGCGGTTTTCATAGCACTTGTCCGTGGTGATGAACACCGCCGCGCAGGGCTTCTTCAATGCGCGCAGGGCTTCCAGCACATTCACCGTGCCGAGCAGATTTGTTTCAAACGTCGCCGCCGGCTGGGCGTAGGATTCGCGCACGAGCGGCTGCGCGGCGAGGTGAAAAACAAAATCCGGCCGGGCCGCCAGCAACGCGCGCCGCAATCGGGGCCGGTCGCGGATGTCACCAACATGGTGGTGCAGCCGTGATTTCAAGCCGAGTTGGTTGAACAGCGCGGGCTGGGTGTTCGGCGGCAGGCTGTAGCCGGTGATTTCCGCGCCGAGCGAGAGCAGCCATTCGCTGAGCCACGCGCCCTTGAAGCCGGTGTGGCCGGAAAGCCAGACAGTCTTGCCTTGGAATGCGTCGGCAAACATCGGATTTTATTTGAGCCACGGCGCGGTGCCGGCCTCGACAAGCTGGGTGAGGTGATCGCGGTCGCGCTGGGTGTCCATGCAGCCCCAGAAACCCGGGTGTTTGTAAATGTTCATCTGCCCGTCGCGCGCCAGCTTCACCAGCGGCTCGCGCTCCAGCACGCAGTCCTGGGCCTCGGACAGCCGCGACAAAAATTTACGGTGGAAGAAGAAAAAGCCGCCGTTGATCCAGTGGCCTTCCAAATCGGGTTTCTCGGCGAATTCCACCACCCGGCTGCCCTTGACCCGGATCTCGCCGAACCGTGACGGTGGGCTGACGCCGAGGACGGTGCCGGTTTTTTTGCCGGCCAGGTGCGCGGCGAATTCCGCCTTCAGGTCGGCGTCCGTCAAACCGTCGCCATAGGTCACGGCGAAGTGGTCCGCCGCGCCGAGATACTTGCGCGCGGCCTGGGCAATGCGGCTGCCGGTCTGGTTTTTCTCGCCGGTGTAGGCCAGCGTGACCTCCCAGTCGAGGACCTGCCGGTGTTCGTGGATGGTGACGGCGTTGGTCTTGAGGTTGATGGTGGAGTCGGCGTTGCGGAGGTGAAAATTGCTGAAATAATCCTTCACCACGTCGGCCTTGAAACCGAGGCAGAGGACAAAGCGGCGGAACCCATGGTGCGCATAAATCTGCATGACGTGCCACAACACGGGATGCTCGCCAATCGGCACCATCGGCTTGGGGCGAAATTCCGTCTCCTCCTTGATGCGCGTGCCGAGGCCGCCGCACAGGATGAAAACGGGAACCGACGCAGTGTTCATGTGCCCATGCTGGCCAAACCAGCCGGTTAATGAAAGGCGAATTTTGGCGGAGCCCCGCAAGTTGAAAGGCGAAGTTGGAAAGCGGAAAGCAAAAAACTCAGGGCAAAGTTTTTAATTTTTAATTTTGAGTTGTGAGACAGTGATAAACGAATTTGTCACGCGTCGTTCGAGGACTTCGCGGATTCGGGGTTGCCCAACTAAAAATCAAAAATTCACGGATTAAAACTTTCCCCGTTTGTCCTTCTGCGCCTTCTGCGTTTTTTTTGCGGCCAAAGCGGCCGGTCCGGCATGGACTTTCCGCTTTCCCCAATGCTCCATGCCCAAAACTTCGTGCGTTGCTTCGTTTTCAGGTTGCCATCTTCGTGGCGGTCATGCTCCAGTTGCTGTAATTGGTGCGGCCGCCCAGGGCGCGGACTTGGATCTGATAGACTGTCCCCGGCGTGAGGCCGGTCAGGACGATCTTGCGCGCCTGCGGGTGGACGCCGGCATCCACCCAGTCGCCGTCGCCAGCCTTGATCCGCACCTGATAGTTGCGCGCATTGGGCACACGCTTGACGCGGAGCCAGAGTTGCTCGCTATGTTGGTTGAGCACCGCCTTGATGAAGGGATGGGCCAGGGCTGACTGCGCCGTGTTACGGTCAATGTCCGTGAAGCCGGAGGAGAGGAGGGCAACGAGATTGTTTTTGGCGATGCTCTGAACATAGTGGGCCTCGTCGCGCAAAATGGAAATTAGTTTGTCGCGCGCCGCTCTTTTAAGCGCCGTTAGGGGCCTGCCGCCGCCCAGGGAGTTTACATGAGCGGTCCAGTAGGCATCCGTTGCCGCCGACAAATCCGCGAGGCTCACCGGCAAATTCGGAAAGAAGGCATTATTGGTCAGGCCGGTGTTGACGCCGCCGGCAAAGATACCAATCTGGCAGTCTTTGAGCCGGGCAAACGCCATGGAAACGCGATGGTTCTGAATCATAACAATCCTGATGCCGCATAAGTCGGGCCAAAGTCCGTGGCTGCAAGTTTATTTGCAGCCAAGCCGGCCTTGAATGATTTCTTTGTCCACAGAACCAACTGCTTATGCTTGACAACCAATTAACTCCGATGCGGAACCAACTTGCTCCATTCGCTGTTCAATTAACCCTGATTGGAAATTAACTGTCTCAATCATGGAATCAATTGCCGATTTTGTAGCGCCAATTGACCGCAAGCTGCCGGCAATTGGTTTCTAGCTGTAACCAACTGACAATCCTGTGTTGCCAACTGGCTTTATGGCAAAAGCAACTGACAATGCCCTGCCGTCAACTACTTTGGCGGCGCAATCAATTGACAATGCCGCGCAGTCAACTGATTGGCTGATTGGAACGAGCTTATTCTGGCGCGCTAATGCCTCTACGAACGGGGACATTATATCCGGCACGCATCCTTTTCCCGCTTATCCCCATCCCGGCCTCATTTGGCCTGCCCAACTCCGTTTTCCGCTGTTCACATTTCGCTTTCTAATTTCAAATTTCAGCTCTCGGGTTCAACCTTCAAGTATTTCAATCCGGCCGATGGCGAAGACGTTGGATAATGCAACCGGGCAATCGATGGACAATGGGGGCTGAGATTCGTTGTCCCGTTCAAACTGGATAATTCTCGCCCCGGCCGGGAACGGCGATGTCTTCAACCAAATCCAGGATGCGCCCGGCGGCTTCAGCCGGGATCGTGATGCGACTTGAATTCGCCCGGATGGATTCACGCAGCCGGGAATCCCATTGTTGCGTCAACGGCGTTTCCATGTAACCCGGAGACACGCTGAAAATTTTTACGCCGCGCGGTGAATACTCGGCGGCCAGGGCCAGGGTGAAACCTTGCAGGGCATGTTTGGCGGTAAGATAGGCGGCAAATCCTTTTGGCGGCGAACCCTCAACAGCCGAAGTCAAAACATTCACGATGGAGCCGCGTCCGTTTTTAAGCATGAGGCGGATCAAGGCCTGTGAGCAGCCCCATGCGCCTTTGACCGCCACCAGAAATCCGTCTTCAAAATTCTCCCAGTTTAATTGATGCATGGGCGTCGGGGAAAAAGTCGCGCAGGCGTTGTTCACCAAGGTCAGACTTTCCGCCTCCTGGATTTCCGGTCGGTTCCAGATGGCGGTTTCCCCGGAGCGCACATCATGCCGCAACGCCACGCCGGAAATCTTTGCGGCCGACAGGGCGGCTGAAAATTCCTGGGCGGCAGCTTCGTCGGAAGCATACAAAGCCACAACAAAATGGCCGGCACGGCCAAAAGCCAGGGCCAGTTCCCGGCCCAGGCCTTTGGTGCCGCCCGTGATGATGACGGTGCATTTCATGAATCCTCTTTCAGCATGACCTGGACCCGTCCGCGCGCCGCCAGATGGCTGCGCGTGGCATTAGTGAGCGTTACATCCAGGACGATGACTTTTTGTGCTTCCATTTTTTGACTGACCACGGCCGCGACCTGAATCGTGTCCCCCAGATAAGAGGGGGTTGAAAAACGCAAATCAGCCGACAACAGCAGGCTGAACTTGCCCGGAAAACACATCCCTACAAAGTGGGAAATAAAACCATTCAACACCGACCCGTGCATCACTTTTCCCACAAAGCCGCGCGCCCTGGCAAAATCCTCATCCACATGCACCGGGCTGTGATCCTGAAACGCGGCCAGAAAATGTTCATACACCTGCGGCGTGATGACATAGTCGTGCGCCGCCGCCATGCCCACGTTGATTTCGTGGTAATGGAAAGTGCGCAGGGCTGGGGATGGCTTGCGCATTTCAAATCATCGCAGCACGGCGAAAACCTCTTTCATTTCCGTAAACGTATTGGCAAACAGGAATAGGCTTGCGGCGCAGTAGCCAAATGTCAATGTCACAGCGACGGCGCGAATCCCAGGGTTTTCGTTGTAGGCCTTGAAGCGTTCACGGCCGAGTTTCTTTTTGAGGAAGAGGGTGTAGTAATGGTTGGTCACCACACCGAGGGCATGCATCGCGCCAAAGGCGGCATAATGCCAGCCGACGCCGTGCCAGATGCCGACCAGCAGGAAGACGACGGCGATGGTCAGGGCGATGGCATGGTCGGCCAGTTTTATGCCCATGACATGGACGAGAAATTTGGAGAGGGGGGAGAAGACCACGTCACGCATCCAGCCGGACAGCGTGATGTGCCAGCGGTTCCAGAAATCCTTGACGTTGCGGGCGGCGAAGGGGTTGGCGAAATTTTCCGGCACGGGGATGCCGATCAGCGCCGCCGCTCCAATGGCCATGTCACAAAAACCGGAGAAATTCAGGTAGAGATACAGGTAGTAAAAAACCATCGCCACCGGCAGGTCCAGCCATTGGTGTGGATGGTCGTCCAGCAGCAGGCCGGCATAGTCCAACCGGCTGCACAGGCTGGCCAGGAACTGGTATTTGACCGCGCCCACCAGAATGCGCAGCGCGGCGCGGCTGACCGGCACATCATACGTTTCCGCAAAACCGCGCCGGAAATTGGCGTAGGTGTTGATGGGGCCGACCGGCATGGTGGGCAGGAAAAAGGCGAAGTTGAGGTATTCCAGAAAATTGGGTTTTTGGACCACGCCATTGCGGATTTCCAAAACCAGCCGGCTGCAGCGAAAGGCGAGATAGGAAATGCCAATCAGGTTCGGCACCCCGTGCCAGCTCCGGCCCAGCGCATTGCCCAGCACCTCAAACGCCCCGGCCGGCACATAGCGGACAATGATCAGCGCCACGATGGGCGCGAAGAACGCCAGCCACGGCCAGTTCCCGCGTTTGTCCGCGAACAGGCACACCAGCAGATACAGCCCGACAATCAAAGCCAGATAAATGCCAAAGCGCAGGAGATAATGCTGGGTGTCGCCGTAAAAAAGAAACCAGAAAACGCCCGCAACATTCAGGGCCGCCAGCGCCGTTTCCCGCACCGGGCCGGTCAAACAACGCATCACGCCGCGGCCGGCCAGGACATAGGCCAGCAAGCCGATCATCAGGGGGAGGGTTGCCATGGCTAAAATCCCTGATAAACCACGCGGGCGTTGAGGAAGGCGGCCGGCGCATTGGTCACCAGCCACAGGGCGGCCAGGGACAGGACGACGATCAGGGCATAGATTGCGCGTTCAATCAGGCCATTGATTTTCATAAAGCTGGATCAGGGCCGGGGTGATGAGCGGGGTGAAGTAGGCCTGACCGTTCTGGTTGAAGTGCCACACGTCGGCGTAAAGCTTGAGCACTTCGGCATCCGTCAGCCGGCCAAACAATTTCACGGGGGGAATGCCCAGCAGCGACGTGCCGGGGAAAACTTCCGGCCAGAAGGCCTTTTCCAAAATCACTGGCGACCGCGTTTCCGCGAGCAGCGGCAGCGACAGCATGACCGGCTGGACGCCGTGTGCGCGCAACAGCGCAGCCAGCCGCTGCACGTAATTCGCCTCCCACTTCGTCGGCGGGGCGGTGGAGAACCCAAAATCTTTTTTCGTGGCGGACGCATAGACCACGGCATCCGCCGGCTCCGCGTTGGTGGCCGGCACAAAGGGCTCAAAAGGCAGGCGCGGTGTGAACCCGTCGGGGGTGAATCCCAGACGCAGGGGCAGGCAGCCCAGTTGCGTGGCCGGATTGGGGGTGTTGTTCGCGGTGCGGGTCCAAAAATTTGGCCGGTCCGTAACGAGCGGCGCGGGCAGGTTCGGGCGGAACAGGGACAACAAATTACGCGGCATCCCGACCACGGCGGCAAAATACAGCCGCCCCTGTTCCGGCACCGACAGGCCTGACAGCATGGCGGCATCCTCGCCAAAACGAAACCAGACGGGTGCCGCCGGATTGGCCGAGCCAGAGCCTTCGTCATAGATCACGAGCAGGCGGACCTGACGGCGGGCCAGCAGATCCCGGGTCACAAAATACAGCGCATCATAGCCCGCGCCGCCCCAGGCCAAGGTGCGGACGACCGCCGGCCGATGCAGTTTCTCGCTCAATTTTTGCTGTAAATACGGCGTGTTGATGGCCTGCCAGATGTGGGACGAGCCGACGATGGCGATGTCTATGGCGTTCGTCTCCTGGAAAATCTGGTTGTAAACCCAGGGGTAGGCGCCGTTGTTCCACCCCAGCGTGGCATAGGCCTGTTCGCGGGGTGGCAGAAATTTTTTTCCGGCCAGCACCGGGGAGAGCAGCAGCCCCAGCAGCAGCAGGGCAAACGCCGCCGCCGATTTCGTGGTGGGGAACGCCGGGCGCATCATGAAAAAAGCGGAAAGCGGAAAGCGGGCAAGCGGAAACGGGGAATCTCACGCCAAACCGCAAAGCCGCGAAGCAAATGCGGAGGTCGGAAGGCGGAAGGCGGATTAAGCCGCAGGGCTTCAGAACGCATCGAACCAGACCCGAGCTGGCCGGCAGCACGTTTCTGGCGGCATCGTTTTATCCGGGTGGAAGTTTCTTTCATTTTCCTGCGCGTCTTGGTGCCTGGGTGGTTCGTTGTCCGGCGGACGGAGTCACCGTTCCGACTGGCGCTTGAGGATCAGGTCCGCAAACTCGCCGACGTTTTTGGCGTTCTCCACCTCACCGACGCGGAAGCGCACGCCAAATGCCTTCTCCACCGCCACCATGAGCGAGATGTGCGTAAGCGAATCCCACTCCGGCACGTCCTTCGCGCTGATGGCCGGCGTGAGCACGACCGGCTCCAGAAACACATTGTCGAAAATGGTCTGCATTTTGGCGATGACTTCAGCCTGGTTCATAAGCGCGGCGGACAATTTTTATTTTTGTGGGAACAGGCTGGAACGTGGCCAGCTTCAATTCAAATTCTCTTTTCGTTTCGGATTCGGTGGTCAGAGTAAAACCCATCCGGCCGTAAAAATCACGCACCATCTCGTTCTTCGGCGTCGGCAGATAAGTCCCCAGCAGGGACTGGCAATTTTTTGATTTCGCCAGCCGTGCGAGTTCGTTCAACACTTCCTCCTCGACCTGCCGTTTCAACACACGGCAGCTCATCAGCCAGATGTCAATTTGCATCGCGGCGCCAACCTTTTCGCCGATGACGATGGAAATCAAACCGTGGTCGCCAAACCGATCCTTGAGCCGCACGCTGAAGCCGACGAAATTCGGATCGTTCATCACGGCGATGACTTCCGCCTCGCTGCGGCGGCGCGTGGTGAGGTTGAACTGGTTGCTCTTGTTGATGAGCTGCGAGAGGCGCGGCACATCCACCGGCACGAACTCGCTGATGACCGATTCCATCGACAACGATTCGAGATACGACGCCATGTCCGTGACGGTCGCTTCCAGAGCCTTGCGCTGCGCGTCGGAACGATACTGGCTCGTGCGCTCGGCGTCCTCGCTCGTGATGCTGCGCGGCTCGAACAAGCGGCAGTCCGCCAGTTGCGCGACATAGTCCGATGGGTCGGGGCCAAGCAGAATCGTCGTCACCTCGGGCGCGAATTGGCGGACGATGTCAATCTCCGCCGGGTTGTCGTCCACGAACACGAAGCTGTCGAGGCCGAGATTTAACTCCGGTGCCATCGCACGGATGTTTTCGGACTTCGGCTCCCAGTTGGCCTTGAACGAAACGAGGTCGTCCAGGCGCAAAACCATTTCGGGATGTTTCTGAAACGGCTCCTGCGCCTTGGCCAGATCATTTTTGCTGCACACGGCCAACAGCACGCCGCGCTGCTTGAGCGAAACGATATACTTTTGAAACGCCTTGAATGCCTCGCCGCGCGGCGAGGTGTCGCCCAGCTCGATGCCTTCCAAACCGTCATCCGCCACCACGCCACCCCAGAGTGTGTTGTCCAAATCCAGCACCAAAACTTTTTTCGGCGCGCGTTTGAGCGCGGCAAAGAGGTGGGCGGCTTCGCGGGCCAGCTCCACCAGCAGCGCGGAGGAACACGGCTGTTTGCTCTCGAACCAGGCGGTCTCGTCGCGCGCGGCGAGACCGCCGAGGCGGTTGGCCAGAAACTCCCAGTCGCAAATGTGCAGGAACGACGGCGCGTTCAGGCCGAGTTCCAGGTTGACCCATTTGCGGAAGCTCCAGTCCGAGCCGAGCGTGCGCGAGCGATAGCCGCCGAGATCGTGCCGCGCGGGCAGCATGAAATTGGTGATGATGACTTCCGCGCGGTTTTTTTCATTCACTCTGCGTGCGAGTTCCAAAATTGAATCCACTGTGCGTTGCGCCTCGGCTTGTTGCGCCTCGCGCGGGTCGTTGAGCTGGCCGGTATAGGCGCAGCGACGTTCGGCGGGCAGAATAAAAATGACCTGCGGCGCGAATGCATATAGCCCGCTGTCGTCGTCCATGATCTCGGAAATGTAATTGTCATAATCGCCCTGCCAGAGTTCGAGCGGCAGGCCGTCCACTTCGCACAGATGCTCGATGAGTTCGTGCAACGGATAAAGGCTGTAACCGCCGAGGAGGGCGAGGCGCAGGGGCTTCGCCGACGCATTTGGCCCCGCCAGATTCCGCGCGTGCGCTTTTTTGCGGAAGGACGAGAGCAAGAATAATTCCTCGAAATCGCGCGCGGACCGGGTCAGGGACGCCAGCTGCGGCCAGAACGCGGCTTGACCGTTCAGAAGCAGGGTTTTTAATTGGCTGATGTCCATGCCGGGTGAGGGAGCATATTTGCCGGGCCGGGCCGCGCAACTGTTTTCTATGGGATCTGAAAATTGTCCCGCTTCCGGTTTCCGTTCTCCGGTCTCAAGCTTGAGCTTCAGCGCTTGGTGATGAGCTGTTCGAGTTCCAGCAGACGGAGGTTCATGCTGTTCAAAATCAGGCCCAGGCCGAGCGAGAAAAACGACAGCAGCACCAGCGCCGCCGCGAGGATGGCGCTCGGCACGCGATGGACAAAATGGTTCGGGTCGGTGACATAGTCATAAACCGGCAGCGAGCCGACGGCCAGGCCCAGCAGGAACAAAATGATGGCAATGATGCCGAAGAAGGTCAGCGGCTTGTAGGACTTGACGATGAGGAACAGCCGGAGCAGGACGCGGAAGCCGTCGCTGAAGGTGTTCAGCTTGGAGAAGCTGCCGGCCGGCCGGGCGCGATAGGGCGCGGGAATCTCCCGGATGATCTGGCCGCGATACAGGGCCTGGAGGGTGACCTCCGTCTCGGTGTCAAAGCCCTTGGTGGTGACGGGAATCTGGCGGGCGCAGGCGCGGGTGAAGACGCGATAGCCGGAAAAAATGTCGGAGACGTGCGACTGGAACATCCGGTTGATGATGCCGCAGACCAGGCGGTTGCCGGCGACGTGCAGCGGGCGGAAGGATTTTTCCGCGTGGCTGGTGAGCCGCGTGGCCACGGTCATGTCGGCGTCGCCGCGCAAAATGGGCTCCAGCAGCTTGTGCACATGGCCGGCCTCGTAGGTGTCATCGCCATCCACCATCACGAGCAGGTCTTCCGTGAGCTGCTCGAAGATCGCGCCGACGACGTAGCCTTTGCCCTGGCGTTTCTCGCGGCGGACCACGGCCCCGGCGGCGGCGGCGATCCTGGCCGTGTCGTCGGTGCAGTTGTTGTCATAGACGTAAATGCGCGCGGCCGGCAGTTCGCGGCGGAAATCGGCGATGACCTTGCCGATGGTGAGCGCCTCCTGATAACAAGGGATGACCACGGCGATGGTGGGTCGGGTTTCAGGCATAAAAATATAAAATTATTTTTTCCGGGCAGGGTTTAATTTCACCAGATACCAGGACTCGTAGACGGGCCGGGAGTGCGCCACCAGCTCGGTGTTGCGCTGACATTCGAAAATCACCTGTCCACCCGTGGCCGCCAGCCACTCAGTCAGGCCCAGACCGTAACGCTCCGACAAACCGCCGGCGGTGACAACGGCATATTCCATGTCCGGCGGTGGCAGCGGCGCATGGTGGTCCGGCGGCAAGCCCAGCTCCACGAAAGTGCGGCTGCCAAAGGGCTTCCATAAACCATAAGACGTATCCAGAAATCCGCCGGCATAGCCCAGCCGGCGAACGCCTGGGGGCAGTTGCGCCCGCAGCGGAGCCAGGTCGTCGCGCAGGACCGCCCAGTAACGGTATTTGTCGGCAATTTTTTGCAGCGCCGGTCGGTGAAAGGTTTGGGCAAACCACACGAACGGAACAACCGGGCGCTGGGGCGTCAGTAAAATCACGGGCACGACCGCCAGCATGGCAGCCCCCGCCGCCAGGGCGGCGAGCCGGCGGCGCTCCAGGGCGGCGACGCGCGGACAGCCCAACAGGGAAATGATGATGAGCGGATAAAAGGGCGCGCCGTAACGGGTGACGTGCGTGAAAGCCACCTCGGCCAGAATCACGCCGAACGCCAGCCACGCGGTCCACGGTGCCAGCCGCCATTCCCAAGGAAGATCAACGGCGGTGACGCGCACCGCCGGCCGGACCAACCCAGCGCCCAGCAATAAAAAAAACACATAAAAACCCAGGCCGCCACCCAGGCCGGCCTGGCCTTCGTAAGCCATGTCGCCAAAGACAACGCCGCTGCTGTTGGGCTGCGCCCAGCGCAGCCATTTCATGAAGGCCGTATGGTTGAGCGGCGCCAGGCCGGCGTTGAATTTTTGGGCGACGGGACATACGGGCGGCTGCAGGGCATCGTTGACCAGCACGATGGTGTTGGCTGCAAGGGCGCCGGCGCGGTTGCGCGGATGAACGTTCCATTGGTCATTCGGGTCGCCCGTCCAGTCGCCCGTGTGCTGCCAGCAAAGGTAGGCCAGCGGTGCAAACGAGCAGCCGATGGCGAGCAACACGACGGCGATTGTTTTCCAGTTGAACCATTTCACCACGCGCAGCACCGGCAGCAGCAGCAGTCCAAGCGGCAGCAGCAGCGGCAGGTTGGTAAGCTTGGCACCGGTGAGCAGCGCCGCCGCAAGCAGCGCCAGCCACAGAAAACCGGCCTGTCGGCGGTGCCAGGCCAGCCCGGTAAAAGCGATGGCGGCCAGCGTAAAACCGGCCATGTAACCGTCGTTTTGCAGCCCGCTGCATTGGAGCGCGTAGCAAAATCCGGATGGCAGCAGCCACATCCAGCGCCGCGCGCTCCGGCCGTTGACACCCAACGTGCGAAACGCAAAAAAAACCAGGCCTGGCAGCAGCAAAAACGGCAGCCAGCTCAACAAAAAAATCAGCCGGTCGCTGCGAGTGAGAAGGATCACCGGCAGCATCTGCCATTCGAAGCCGCAACTGCTGTAATCCAGCCGGTGATCCAGCGTGCCGATCCAATACCAGTGGTGCGCCGACCACCAGTAAAGCAGGCGCGGCAGCCGGTAGCTGGCGGCATCAAAACTCCATGGCGCATAAAGCAGGGCGGCCAACAACGAAAGCGCCACGATGACCAGGTAGAGCAGCGGCAACGGACGGGAGAAGCGCCGGTGCCATTTTACCCAGGCGGCGTGTGGAGGTTTTGCCCCGGTTGCCCCCGTGGTCCGGATCCACCACCAGCCCGCGCCCAGCAAGAGCGGCAACGCCGCCAGATAGCCCCAGCCGGAAAGCCACTGGCCGGACGAAAGACCCCAGCCACACCACTGACACCACGCGGTCCAGACAAGCCAGAGTCCGGCGAGCCGAATAACCAGGGGAATCCGGGTCGCTGGCATTTCAGAAAATCGGGGCGCCTTCAAACGCAGACAGGTTGTTCCAACGGGACTGGGACGTCCAGCCGGAAGTCTGTCCGGACGAAATTTTCCGGGGAATCCGGACGGGGGGATAACGTTGCCCCGCCGCCCGACCCGCACAGGGGGTTTTATCCAAGGTTCAGTGATACCTGCGGAACAAAAGCATGACCAAAGGCTTGAACATGGACACCCAGCCACAGCCGGGCCGGATATGCGAAGAGAATTGCCCGACCGGATAAATCCGCGAGACGCCTATCTCCGTTGCCCCATAGCCCAGGCGGATGGCTTTCCACCCAAGATACTGTTCAATCTCGTATTTTACAAAGGCCGGCTGAAAGGCATCCACCCGGGGGTCGTTCAGGAAGGCCATGGAATGGGCCCGGAAACCATTGGTGGTGTCCGTCATCCACTTGAGACTGGCGAGGGAGAAGATCGGCGCATGCAACAACCGGATGGCCAGATAGCGGATCCACGGGGTGTTCACCTGCCGGCCACCCGCCACGAAGCGCGAGCCCTGCACGTAGCCATAGCCTTGATCCAGCTTGCGGATGAACTCCGGGATGGCGGCGGGGCCGTCCCGGTTGTTACCATTCATGAAGATCACGCCCTGATAATCCTGGCTGGGGAGCCAGCGGAGCGCGATTTTTATGTTCTGGCTGAGGCCGCCGTTGCGCCTGAGGCGCGTGACCCCGCGAATGCCGTATTTCGTGACCAGATCGGCGGCGGCCGTCCCGTCCGTGGAACCGTCATCGCCCAGCATGAGGTCGAAGTTCCGTTCCGAAGGCGACGGGAACTGTTCCAGCAACTGGGTCAAAAGCGGGCGCTCATTGAAAGCGAAGATGTAAACCACATGCGGGTGGCGCTGTTCGCAGACCAGGTCAATTTCATGTTCCGGCAGGACGGGTTCGGCCGCGGACGAGACCGGCACAACGATGCGGGTTGGATCCGGTGGCAAGTCTGGCCGGGCGGCGTGGCTTTGGGGGCCAGCAAGCATCGGGGCGGGCGCGTTTTCTTTTCGGCTCATGAAAATAATTCCTTCGCTCAAAGCCGCCGGACCGGGCTCAATGTCGCTGACTGCCTAATCATAGCGGGGTGCAGCATTCTAAATATCACAACGATCACTGCAAGCGATATCCGCAATAATCCGTCATAAAATTGGAGAACTTGACGCCCGCAACCCTTAAAGGTAGCGTCACGGAAATGGAATGGACCCTAAGACTTCGCGCCAGACATATTGGCCGCAGCATTGCTCCCTATCTCTGCGAAGACTCCAAGGTCCTGGACATTGGCTGCGGCAACGGGGTGGTCACCCAGGAACTGCGAAGCATTTTTGGCTTTGATATTTGCGGCACCGATGTCGCAAGGTATTTGAAAACGGACATCCCCTTCATCCAGATGAAATCGGCCACCCAGCTTGATTTTGAGGACAAGCATTTTGACGTGGGGCTGATCAACGATGTGCTGCATCACATCGACCATGACAACCAGGTAAAACTCATACAGGAGGCCACGCGCGTCTGTAAAACGGTCCTGATCTTCGAGGCCAAGCCCTCGCGGCTAACGTTCTTTTTTGACAGGGTGCTGAATCGAATTCATAACAAAGACATGCCGATTCCGCTTACGTTTCGCCATCTGGGGGACTGGGAAAAAGCCATCGCGGCCAAGGGCCTGGCCTGCTCGGGCCAGGAACTCAAGAAGCCGTTTGTGTTTTATCCGTTTCAGAATTTTCTGCTGCGGGTTGCCAGCCAATAGAAGCCAATCCGCCATCAGCCCCAGTTGAAACACTGGGCTTTCCCCGCGCCCGGCAGGAAAGTTTCCGGTTCTTTGCGACACGACATCAGGCTGGATTTAATGACCGGCCGCAGCATCCACACGGGCGGGTTTTTCAATGCGAAGCACGCACCAGTTTTCCGGCCCCCACGAAACCAGCTCCACGATGGGAATAGTGGCCACGATTTCCGCATGATGTTCCGCCGCCCAGGTTTTCAGGACGGTTGGGCTGATGTCCGACCAGATGTCCTGCTTGACCACCACCCATTCCAAATTTGGGTGCTCCAGAAACGGGCGGATGTCCGCGCGCAAATAGATCACGCGGCGCCGGCCGAACGGATGCCAGAGGGAATAATCCGTGTCATTCGAGCCGGCGATGAAGCCGACTTCGCGCACGGTGTCCGGCAGGGCGGAACGAATGGGGGCCAGCACATCGTTGCGATGCGCATAGGCCGTGTAGGTGGTGGCCAGCCGTTGCAAGGTTTTGCTGCCGGGATGGGCAAGCGCCAGGCGGGTGGTAATGGTTTGTGCGGGCCACAACGGGCGGGACATGGACAAGACCAGCACGGGCAAAACACTCAGCGCCGTCAGCAAAAGAAAAATGCGCCAGGCGCGGGACCGCAGCCACTCACGTTGGGCGGACAGCAGCAGCAACGGAATCAGGACGGGCAGATAATATGGCAGCAGCAACCGCGGCCCGGCCTCGGACCCAATCTTGGCCATAAAAACCAGCAGGGCCATCCCGGCCGCCCACGCCACCGACGGCAGCGCATGGAAAAGATTTTTAAAAGAACCCGGCCGCCGGAGCTGGCCGAGGGAAGCGGCGGACACGAGCAGCAGGGGCAGCGTGAGGCTCAGGCCGAGGCCGGCCCCTTCTTCGCCGGGCAGCTCGTTCAATTTGTTTAGGCGCAGCCGGGGGAAGGCGGTGTCCACCCAATCCGGCAAGGCCCGCAGGAGACGGTCGTTGAACCGGGTGGAACCGGGAAACACCGGCGGCATGAACGATTGCTCCGCCAGCAGGACGCCATTGCCGGCGAGGGCGGCGACCGGATTATTTACCTGCATGTGGTATTGGTTTTGCGGGTCGCCATTCCACGAACCGGTGTGCCATTGGTTCAAGGCCATCATGGGCAACGCGGAAATGATCACGGCGATGGCGGCCACGGCCACGCTGCCCAGAAAATATTTTCGCAGGAGCCCCAGCGCCGGCCACACGGCGACGAGGCAGGGCAGCACCAGTGGCAGATTGGAAACCTTCACGCCGGTCAGCAGGGCGGCGGCCAGCAGCGCGAGCCAGACCTCGCCTACCCGGCCCGAACGCCGCGCCCGTAAACCAAAGAAAAGCGCCAGCAGGCAAAACACCGCGCCCGTGAGATCATTGCCGATGCTGCCGGCCTGCGTCACAAAACCGTAGCCGAGCGGCAGCAGCCACATCCAGGTCCACGCCACCCGGCGCGCCACGCCCAGCTGCCGGAGGATGGAGAACAGCAGCCCCGGCATGAGGACGAAGCCCAGCGCATTGATCAAAAACATTCCCCGGTCCGAATGCGCCAGCGCCAGCAGCGGCATCGCGGTCCATTCCCAGGCGGTGTTGGCGCAGTTCATCCGGTCGTTGAAGGTCGGAATCCAAAACCATTTTCCGGCCGCGAGCCAGTTCAACATCCGGGGCAACCGGTAGGTCAGCGCGTCATAGTTGGCCGGCGCATATAAAATGCCGCCGAGAAAAACCAGGCCGGTGACGAGGAGAAACACGGCCGGCAGCGGCCGGCGAAAGCGGCAGAAAAAAATGTGCGGCCGGAACGCCGGTGGATTTTTTTTCAGCCACGCGCCCGCCAAAAAAATTCCCGGCAGGAGCGCCAGCGCATTGCCCAGCGGGTTGAGCTGGTGCAGCGCCGCGAGCGTCCAGCCGGCGAGATTGAGCCAGACCGCGCCAACGAGCCAGAGAACAGCGACGGTTTGCATGGCGGGTTACCGGGCCCGGGCCACGGCCAGCAGGCTCTGGCCGAACGGCGGCGCGTAGAGGTTTGATTCCAGGGCGTGAACCGGCGGAAAAATAATGCGGTCAAAAAAGCGGACCGACGCCAGGTCAAAGCCGCGCTTTTTCAGCACACAAAAATTCAGCCACCAGGCAAAATAACCGACAGAATTATAATAGCGCAGACGCACAACTTCAAAACCAGCCTGCTCGAGTTTCCGGCGCAGTTCGGGTTTAGTGTAGCGGCGGAAGTGGCCGAAATCCCGGTCGATCGGCGCGTAAATTTCCGGACGCGCGGGGACAAACAGGCAGAGCGCGCCTTTTTCCGGCGCCAGCTTTTGCCGGTAAATGGCCAGTTCGCGCTCGTCCGCCTCGATGTGTTCCAGCACGTTGACGCACAGGATGGCATTCCACGCAGCTTCGCCCGGCAAATCATCAATCGTGCCTTGAATGAGGGGGTGCGCCGGAAACGCGGCCCGGAGCCGGGCGCAGAATTTTGGATCCGGCTCAATGGACACCAGCCGGGTGATTGCCGGGATTTGGAGCAGCTCGGCGGTGAGCTGGCCGATGCCGGCACCCACTTCCAAAGTCTGGCCGCGCAGATGTTCGGAAAACTCCTGCAGCAGCGCCTGCCGGTAATTCTTCGCCTCGTTCAAGGCCGCAAACTCGAAGTCCTCCGTCTGGGCCGCCGCGTTGGGAATGACGCTCATCGGCTAGAAGAAATTGTATTTCACGATGCACCACAACGCGCGCAACCCGTCGCGCCAGCCGATTTTTTTGCCCTCCGCATAGGTGCGACCGTAATAGGAAATCCCGACCTCGTAAATGCTCACTTTCAACCGGGCGACCTTGGCGGTGATCTCCGGCTCGAAGCCGAACCGGTTTTCCTCGATCTTGATTTTCTGCACCACCGCGCGCCGGAACGTCTTGTAGCAGGTTTCCATGTCCGTCAGGTTCAAGCCGGTGGCCATGTTGGAAAAAGTCGTCAGCACATTATTGCCCACCGAATGCCAGTAATACAAAACCCGGTGACCGCTCGGGCTGCCCAGGAAGCGCGACCCGAAGACCACGTCCGCTTTGCCGGATAAAATCGGGATGAGCAGCCGGAAATATTCCGTCGGGTCATATTCCAGATCGGCGTCCTGGATGATCACGATGTCCGAGGTGGCATGCGCGATGCCTGTGCGCAGTGCCGCGCCCTTGCCCTGGTTCACCTCATGCCGGATCAGCCAGATGCGTGGCTCGTTTTTTGCGAGCGGCAGGAGCCGGTCCCAGGTGCCGTCCTGCGAGCAGTCGTCCACGATGACCAGCTGCTGCACGGGCCGCTGGGCCAGCACGACCTGGATGACTTCGGCGACGGTGGCGACCTCGTTATAGACCGGCATCACGGCAGTCAGACAGGGCTCAATGTCATGGTTGGATTTGATTTCTGGAAGCACAAGTTTTTCTGGCGTGACGGCAAGCTGGCAAAAAAAAACGCCCGGTTCAATCCTAAAGCGCGTGACGAAACGGTGGCCAGCATGATGCGCGCAAGCCGTCATTGCCGCCCGGCGCGCCCTGAATTTCCCGCAGCAATGCAGTTTACAAATTTCCGAGATTAATTCATCAGGATTTAGTTGTCCGCCGCCCCCGATTTAGTTTGGGCTTGCGCTTGAAAGCCAACGTGCTAACAAGCCAGCTTTAAATGGCCAGCGCCCAAAAAATATCCGTCATCGTGCCGTGTTTCAATGAAGAAGCCGTGCTGCCCCAATTATTCGCCCGGCTGGGCGCGGTGGCGGCGACCTGGCATTCGGATTACGAAATCATCTGCGTGGACGACGGCTCGCGCGACCGAACCTGGGAAATCCTCCGGGCGCAGCACGCGAAGGATGCCCGCTGGCGCGGCCTGTGTTTCGCGCGCAACTTCGGCCACCAGACCGCCGTGAGCGCGGGTCTGCATTTTGCGACCGGCGACGCCGTGGTCGTGATTGACGCCGACCTGCAGGATCCGCCCGAGGAGATATCCCGCCTGCTGGACAAATGGCGCGAGGGCTTTGAAGTCGTATTCGCCACGCGCAAGAAACGCCAGGACCCGCTGGTGAAAAAAATCCTCGCGTGGGGCTTTTACCGGCTGCTGCAACAAATGACGCCGCTGCCGATGTCCCGCGACGCCGGCGATTTCTGCCTGCTCGACCGGCGCGTCGTCGCCGTGATGAACGCGCTGCCCGAACGCAGCCGCTACCTGCGCGGGCTGCGGACGTGGTGCGGCTTCCGGCAGACCTCCGTGGAATTCGACCGCGCCGAGCGCGCCGCCGGCGTGCCGCAATACACCTTCAAAAAATCCTTCAAGCTGGCGATGGACGGGCTGTTTTCCTTTTCCGCCGCGCCGCTGCGGCTGGCGACGTATCTCGGCCTGTGGGTTTCCGCATTCGCATTTTTCGGCGTCGTGTTCACGCTCGCGCAGAAGATTTTTGCGGCGCAGTTCGCCCGGATCGGCCTCGCGCCGGGCGCCGGTTTTCCGACGATTGTCATTTCCGTCCTGTTCCTCGGCGGCGTGCAGCTCATCTGCCTCGGCATCCTCGGCGAATACATCGGGCGCATCTACGAGGAGGTCAAGGGCCGGCCGCTCTGGATCATCCGCGAAAGCGCGGGCCTCGGGCCGCCGGAGCCGAAATAAGTTTTGCCGCGTGAAAACTTTTCTGGTCCAGAAAAAACATTTTCTGCTCTACTGCGTCATCGGCGGCTGCGGCACGCTGCTGGATTTCACCCTCTATTCGTTGCTGGTGAAATTTTCCGGCCTCGACTACCAGGCCGCCAACGCCATCGGCTACGCCAGCGGCACGGCGCTTTCCTTTGCGCTGAACGCGCGGTTCAATTTCCGCATCGCCGACCGGATCGCCCTGCGGCTCGCGTGCTTTTTCGGCGTGGCGCTGCTCGGCTGGCTGGTGTCCGCCGCGCTGCTACATCTGCTGGTGGAACAATTTCATTTCGACAAATATCTGGCCAAGCTCGCCGCGCTCGGAGTTGTCGTGCTCCTGCAATACAACTTGAACCGCCGGCTTTCCTTCCGCAAAGCCAGTTGATGTCCGCGCCAAAAAAAATCCTGATCGTCGGCGGCGGCTTCACCGGCCTGACGGCGGCGCTGAGGCTGTCGGCGGACCAGAATTTCTCCGTCACGCTCGTGGAAAGTTCCGCGCAGCTCGGCGGGCTCGCCGCCGGCTTTCCGCTCGGCGGCACGTCGCTGGAAAAAACCTACCACCACCTTTTTCTCACCGACACGAGCATTTTGAACCTGGTCAAGGAACTTGGCCTGTCGGAAAAACTGATCTGGTGCGACAGCTCCGTCGGCATTTTCCGCGATGGAAAAATCCACGCGTTCAAGACGCCGCTGGACTTGCTGCGGTTCGCGCCATGCAGTTTTCTCGGCCGCCTGCGCACCGGTTTCGCCGCGCTGTATCTCAAGCACCAGAAAAACTGGCGCGGCTTCACGCGCACGACCGCGCTCGACTGGATGACCCGCGCCTGCGGCCGCAGCGCGATGGAAACCATCTGGACGCCGCTGCTCAAGGGCAAGTTCGACGGGCATTTTCAAGACGTCTCCATGGCGTGGTTCTGGGCGCGCATCCACACGCGCGCCAATTCGCGCCGCGGCGGCGGCGGCGAAAAGCTCGGCTATTTTCGCGGCGGTTTCAATGTCGTCACCACCGCGCTGGAAAACGAAATCCGCAATCGTGGCGTGAAAATTCAGACCGACGCGCGCTTGGAAAAAATTTCCGGCGACCGCACCGCCGTCATCAACGGCGCCACCGAAACATTTGATGCCTGCGTCTTCACCGGTCCGTCGCCGGCGTTCGCGGAACTGCTGCCCGCCCACTTGTCGCGCCAGAGCGCAGCGGCGGCGGAGGATTTGCTTCGGGATTACGCGGCGAAACTGCGCAGCATCGAATATCTCGGTGCGGCCTGCCTGATCTTCACCAGCGACCAGAGCCTCGGCGATTTTTACTGGGTCAACGTCAACGAACCGGACGCGCCGTTCCTCGTTTTCATCCAGCACACGCGGCTGGTGGCCCAGGAAAATTACGGCGGCAAAAATGTTTATTATATCGGCGCCTATCTCGCGCCGGATGGAAAAGTTTTTTCATTGCCGGACGACGAGCTGGCGAAGCTCTGGTTCGCCTACCTGGAAAAAATGTTTCCCGCATTCGACGCCGCGCAGGTCAGCGAGCGGCACATTTTCCGCTTCCGCGCGGCACAGCACATTGTGGACACGGGCTACGAGGAAAAAATTCCGGATTATAAAACGCCGCTGCCTGGAGTTTATCTCGCGAACTTCTCGCAGATTTTTCCCGAGGACCGCGGCACGAATTTCGCCGTGCGCGAGGGCGAGAAGATTGCCGCCCTGGCGCGGCAGACGGAAGGCTGAAATCAAAGCGGCGTCCAGGCGACAGCGCCGGCGCAAAAATTTTGGTTTCTGCTTTCTTAATTTCAATTCCGGCTTTTTTATCTGTGTCCCTCGGCGTTCATTTGTGGTTCAATTAACTTGTGAACATCACGAATTTGAACCCGGACACGGACATCGGCGCGAGCGCGTGGCTGGTGGAGCTGGACGAACACCGCATTCTGCTCGACGCCGGCATGCACCCGAAACGCGAGGGCCGCGACGCGGTGCCGAAGTTTGGCAAGCTGGGCACGCATGACGTGGACGCGATTGCGATTTCCCACTGCCACCACGACCATGTCGGCGGGCTGCCGCTGGCGTGCAAGCAGTTTCCCAAGGCGCACGTGCTGATGACGGAGCTGAGCTATCTGCTGGTGGAACGCGTGCTGCACAATTCGGTGAACGTGATGACGCGCCAGCGCGACGAGCTGGGCATCCGCGAATACCCGCTCTACACGCACGACGAGCTGGACGAAATCTCGGCGCATTTTCAGGGCTTCAAATACAACCGCGAGGTGGAATGGCAGGCGTATCACAAGGCGCGGGCGGGCCAGCCGTCGCCGACGCTGGAATTTTTTGACGCCGGCCACACGCTCGGCTCGGCGGGCATTTTGCTGCGTGGCAAAAGTGAAACGATGTTTTACACCGGCGACGTGTGTTTCCACGACCAGACAATTTTGAAAAGCGCACGGTTTGAGGACGTGAAGGCGGACGTGCTGATCATGGAGACGACGCGCGGCAACCGCGAGCTGCCGAAAGATTTCACGCGCGAAAAGGAAATCGAGCGGCTGGTGGCGGCGATCCACGAAGGGCAGAAAAAGAAAGGCTGCGTGATGATCCCGTCGTTCGCGCTGGGGCGCACGCAGGAAATCCTGGCGCTGCTGGCGCTGCTGATGCGCGAGGGGAAATTGAAGAAGCAGCCAATCTATATTGGCGGGCTGGGCCGAGTCTTCACGGAGATTTACGACATCGAGGCGCACCGGATGCACCGGCAGCACACGAACCTGCAGCTGAACGAGGCGCTGCAACTGGTCGTGCTGGAAAAGGGCGCGGCGGACAGCATGAAGCTGACCGGCGGGAAAATTTTCGTGATCACCGCCGGCATGATGAGCGAGAACACGGCGGCGCACACGCTGGCGACGCGGATGATTGGCGACGAGAAGCAGAGCATTTTCTTCGTGGGCTACGCGGACCCGGATTCGCCGGCGGGGCGCTTGCGCGCGGCCAAGATGGGAGAGACATTTGTTTTTAGCCCTTCAGCGGGGCAGGTGACGAAGCGCTGCGACGTGCAGGATTTCGATCTCACGGCGCACGCGAACCGGCAGGATCTGCTGGAGTTTGTCGGACAGGTCTCGCCGCGCGCGATTCTGCTCGGCCACGGCGACGAAACGGCGCGGCGGTGGTTTGAGGAGCAGATCAATCTGCGCTGGCCCAAAATAAAAGTGTTCCAGCCGCCGCCGGCGAAGCTGGTGTCAGCCTGAGCCGCAAAATCGTTTTCAAAAAAACCGCCGGAAGAAAATTTTCTCCCGGCGGTTTTTGATTTTCAGATTTTCAGTGGCCACCGTTGACGATGTTGGCGAGGTTGAAAATGGGCAGGAACATGCAGATGACCATGCCGCCGATGACGACGCCGAGAAACACGATGAGCAGCGGTTCGATCAGCGACATGAGGCCGGAGAGCGTGGCCTCAATTTCCTCGTCGAGGAAGTTGGCGACGCGTTCGAGCATGTTGTCAATGTTGCCGGTCTGCTCGCCGGCGCTCAACATGCGGATGATCATGCTGGGGAACACCGGATGTTTGCCCAGCGCGGCCGAGATGCCTTCGCCGCGCTCGATGTCGAGGGCGGAGGCTTTGATGGCTTTTTCCATGACGGTGTTGCCGACGGTCTGGGACACGATTTGCAGGACTTCCAGAATCGGCACGCCGCTGCGGACGAGCGAGGCCAGCGTGCGCGTGAAGCGGGCAAGGCAGATTTTGTGGGCGATGACGCCGAAAATCGGGAGCCGGATGCGCTGCTTGTCCCAGAAGTCGCGGCCCTGTTTGGTCTTGATGAAATAGAACCAGCCCCAGACGCCGGCACCGGCCAGGACGATGAGATAAAGCAGGTAGTGCTGGACGATTTCGCTGATGTCAATCAGAACCTGGGTCGGGGCCGGCAGCTTGGCGCCGAAGCCGGAATAAACTTCCTTGAAGGTGGGAATGACCCGGACGAGCAGGAAGATGGTGATGCAAATGGCCACGACGGTCACCACGCTGGGATACATCAGGGCGGTCTTCACTTTTTTCCGCAGCCGCTCGGTGTTTTCCTGGTAGGTGGCGAGGCGGCCGAGAATTTCCGCGAGCAGCCCGCCTTTTTCGCCGGCGGAAACCATGGAGACATAAAGCCGGTTGAAGGCCTTGGGATGCCGGGTCAGGGCTTCCGAAAAACTTTCGCCGGCCTCCACGCGCGAGCAGACATCGCGGATGGTGTCGCGCATGACCTTGTTGGGCGTCTGTTCGGCGAGCGCCTGCAGCGCCTGGACGATGGCGATGCCGGCATCAATCATGGTGGCGAGCTGGCGGGTGAACACCACGAGATCGTTGAGCGCCACCCGGCCGCCCTTGGTCTGGCCGCGCTTGACGGTCTTCTCGCGGATTTCCACCACCAGCAGATTGCGGTTGAGCAGCGCGGCGATGGCGGCCTGTTCGGTGGCGGCATCAACGGTGTTGCGGATCTCGCGGCCGGTGGCCGTTTCCCTGGCGGTGTAGGCAAATAATGGCATACCTTTGTTTGTGAATAATTCAATGCGGCCGAATTGCAAGCGCAATCCTCACCGTGTCCTCCAACGTCAGCACGATTTGTTCCAATAAAAAATTTTAGCGGGGAAATCGGGCGATTCTGATTCGCGGCAAACGGGCCAAAACGGGAGGCAGAATGGTTTGGAGCGGACGAAAGCGAAGAAATTTACACGGTGAAAAATTCAGCTATTTTTACAAGCTGCTTTGGAACAATGCTTTAGAACAATCGTTTTCCAAAAAAAAATTGTTGTCAACCGCCCCGTTTTTCCCTAATTTTGAAACAAACGCACCTGCAAGGTGCTGGGGTAAACTGTTTTTACCCCGCGCATGACAGTTAAACATAAAACAACAAACAACATCGGAGGAACAGATGAAGTTTAATAAATGGACATTGGGTCTCGCCGCCGTCGGAGCCGTCAGCATGGCTTCCGCCGTCCGCGCAGACGACGCACCGAAACCGAGCGCTCTTAACACGGCGCTCTCCAACACCACCATCAGCGGCTATGTCAGCACGTCTGTGAACTGGCTGGTCAACCACAGCGACGATGGCGATTCCATCGGCGAAAAAATCCCGCTGCAAGCGGGCAAGTCCGACGGCTTCAACTTGGATGTCGTCAAATTGGTGATTGCCAAGCCAGAAGATCAGACCCCGTGGGCTTCAGGCTACGAAGTTGACCTGCTCTTCGGCCCGGATGCGGCTGGCTACAATAATTCCGTTTCCAGCAACACCGGCTCGCAAAATTCCCAGTCGGAAGTGGCCATCCAACAGGCTTTCGTCACCTTGCGCACGCCCGTGGGCAACGGCATTGACTGGAAGTTCGGTGTGTGGAACACCGTCATCGGCTACGAATCATTCGACGCCGGCAGCAATCCGAACTACACCCGTTCCTGGGGATGGGCGGTTGAACCGACCGAGCACACCGGCATTCTGGCGTCCTACACGGTCAACGACCAGATCTCCTTCAATGCGGGCGTTGCGAATACCCTTGAGGCTGGCATTAACGTCCGTAACACCTACAAGAACAACACCGGCGATCAGACCAGTTCTTGGAACAAGGCCTTCATGGGTTCTGCAACCTACACTGCTCCGAGCAGCTGGGGCTGGGCCGCTGGCTCCGCGTTCTATGCGGGCATGGTTTATGGCTTTGCTGGCGGCACAGAAGGTGCCGGCGGCGATCAGGGCGGCAACCAACAGAACTATTACGTTGGTGCTACGCTCAACAGTCCCTGGAAACAAGTCACCTTTGGTGCTTCATTTGATTATGTGCAAAACCTCGGTGGCACGACGGCAATTGTTGGTAATAACATTCATATTAATGATTACATCGTTGGCCTGTATAGCACCTACAAGGCTACGGACAAGTTGAGCTTCAACACCCGTGGTGAATATTGGGAAGCTGATGGCTTCAGTGACAGCTACAAAGGCGGTGACGGCGGCATTGAGATCTCCGAGGATCTTGAATACGACCTCTGGGCCAATGTCCAGAGCCGCTTGGAAGTGCGCTATGACAAGGCCACGAGCAGCCTTGGTGCCGGTGGCCCGGCTCTTCTGCCAAATGGCACATTTGTCAGCTACAACGAGGCTGCCACGGTCGGCGTTTACGCCAACATCATCTACAAGTTCTAATTTAATTTAGAATCCTTGGCCCCTGCCGGTTTGCCGGCAGGGGCTTTTTGTTTTTACTTTCGCAAACATCCGGCATAATCCCGCCCCGTGAAATTCATCCGCGACATCTACGCCGCCAAGCAGGCGGCCCGGCAGTCCGTCATCTCCTTGGAATTTTTTCCGCCCAAGACCGACGAAGGCGACCGCAGCCTGTTTGAAAAACAAATTCCCGCCCTGCTCGCCGCGCGGCCGGATTATTGTTCCGTCACCTACGGGGCCGGCGGCAGCACGCGTGAAAAAACGCTGATGATCGTGGACCGCATCCAGCGCCAGCACGGCCTCACCGCGCTCGCGCACCTCACCTGCGTCAACCACACCCGCGAGGAGGTCCGCGCGCTGCTGGAAAAAATCCGCGCGCTCGACTGCAAAAACATTCTCGCCCTGCGCGGTGATCCGCCCGGCGGCGGCGAATTCCAGCCCACGCCCGGCGGTTTTGAATTTTCCGCGAAGCTCGTGGAATTCATCCGCGAAGCGGGCGATTTTTCCGTGGGCGTCGCCGGTTTTCCCGAAGGCCACATCGCCAACAAAAACGGCAAGCACGCCGACTGGCGGCACTTGAAGGAAAAAGTGGAGGCGGGCGCGGATTTTGTCGTCACCCAGTTATTTTTCGACAACGCGGACTTTTATGAATTCCGTGATTACGTCACGCAGAAGCTTGGCGTGAACGTGCCCATCGTGCCGGGCATCATCGCCATCGTGAGCGCCACGCAGATCACGAAGTTCACCCAGCTCTGCGGCGCAAAAATTCCGGCGGCGCTGCGCGCGAAACTGGATGAAATTGGCACCAACGATGAAACGGCGTTGAAGTTTGGCATTGAATACGCCACGCGCCAGTGCGAGGAGCTGCTGCGCGCCGGCGTGCCCGGCCTGCATTTTTACACGCTCAACAAGGCGCATTCCACCGTGCAGGTCGTGAAAAATCTCGGGCTGGCCTGATCATTTACGATTTGCGATTGACGAATTACGGGCCGTTCAAAAATTTCCAACAGCGCGTAAACCGCATGTCGTAAATCGTAAATTCACAACCCGAACTGGCTCGCCATGATGCCGATGACGCTCAGCGGGCCGGTGTCTTCCAGGCCGTCCGCCGCCTTGTCGAGCTTCTGGAGCGAGAGCTTGGCGTTCTTGTAAAAATCCTGGTCGTTCACCAGCTTGCCCACCGTGCCCTGGCCCTGGTTCACCTTGATCAGGATGGAATTGAGATTCGTCATCGAGGAGGTCGTCGCGCGGTAAAGCGTTTCGTCGGTCAGCAACTTGCCGATGGTGCCCTGGCCGGAGCTGACGTTGTTCACCACCGCGCGAACCGCGGTGGCCGTGTCCTGCAGGTTGCTCACGGTGGACAGCGCCGTGTTGTAAAGCGCGTCCTCATAGATCAATTTTCCCACCGTGCCCTGCCCGGCGGCAATCTGGCTGGTGACGTTTTTTACGTTCGCGATGGTCGCGGTGATGGGCGCGCTGTTCTGCTTGATGAAATCCGTGAGCGGCCCGAGCAGGTTGTCAATCTTGTCGCCGGTGAAGCTTTTGGTCAGGTTCTGGATGCCGCCGGCGGCAGCGTCCAGCTTGGCCATGATGGCGCTCAAGTCCGGCTGCTCGGCCGTTTCCAGCACCGCGCCGTCCTCGGCCTTGGGCGAGCCCGGCGCGCCGAAGGAGATGTTGACAAAATTCTGCCCCATCAGGCCGGTGAACTTGATGATGGCCTTGCTGTCGGTTTTCACGCCGGCCTCCGGCTTGAGCTTCATGGTCACGCTGACTTTTTCGTCGGTGAGCTCGATTTTTTCCACGCGGCCGATTTCGACGCCGGCCATTTTCACGCGGTCGCCGACCTTCAAGTCCTGCACCGTATCGAACAGCGCGCTGACGCGGTAGCCGCGGCTGAACAAATCGGCGCTGCCGAGGGTTTCGATGATGAGCACGGCGGCGCACACGGTGATGGCCACAAAAAAGCCGAGCTTGGTTTCCAGTGAATTTTTCATAGGCGGGGTCGTTTATTTTTCACGTTTGAAATCGGCGTGCAAAAACTCTTGGACGCGCGGGTCGTTGAAATTTTTCACCGCGTCCGGCGTGCCGACGGTGACAATCTGGCCGTCAATGATCACGGCGATGCGGTCGGCCACGCCGAACGCCAGGTCACGGTCGTGCGACACCACGAGCGAGGTGACGTGGATGCGGCGGTTGAGGTTCAAAATCTCGTTGCCGATGACGACGGCGGAAAGCGGATCCAGCTCGCTTGTCGGCTCATCGTAAAGAATCAACTGCGGCTCGATGACCAGCGCGCGGGCGATGGCGGCGCGCTTCTTCATGCCGCCGGAAAGCTCGCTGGGCATTTTGTCCACCGCATCTTTCAGACCGACGTCGTCGAGTTTTTCGCTGACAATTTTTTCGATCTCCTCCGGCGATTTCAGGCGGTGCTCCGTCAGATACAGCCCGACATTTTCGCCGACGGTCAGGGAATTCAGCAGCGCGCCAGACTGGAAGACGAGCGCCATGCGGTATTTCGCCGCGATTTCCGGCGTGGTCAGCGGCTCGTGATTGATGAAAATTTCGCCGGCATCCGGTTCCTCCAGGCCGATGAGATGTTTGAGCAAAACACTCTTGCCGCTGCCGCTCGGCCCCATGATGACGAAGATTTCACCGGGTTGCACTTCGAGATCCACGCCCTTGAGCACTTCCTGACCGTCAAAACTTTTGCGCAGGCCGCGCACGACGAGGCCGATGCCGGATTTATTGTTGTTGGCACCGTTCATTTCAGCAGAAAGCGGGTGAGGATGTAGTCGAAAATCACGATCAGCACGATGGAGTTCACCACGGCCTTCGTGACGGAACGGCCGATGCCGCGCGGACCGCCGATGGTCACCAGGCCCTGATGGCACGACACCGTGCCGATGATGATGGCGAAGCAGAAACTTTTGAAGACGCCGTTGGCCACGTCCTTGATTTCCACGATGTCGCGCAGGTCGGAGAAAAAGACACGGAACGGAATTTCCATCCGGTGGTTCAAATCGGCCACCACCGCACCGCCGAACCAGCCGACCAGCACGGAAAAAACCACCAGCATCGGCAGCGCAACGGCGATGGCCAAAATGCGCGGCAGGACGAGGTAGTGGATCGGGTTGATGTTCATCGTGCGCAGCGCGTCAATTTCCTGATACACGCGCATTGAGCCGATTTCCGCCGCCATCGCCGAGCCGATGCGGCCGGCGATCAGAATCGCCATCATCACCGGCGCGAGTTCCTTGGCGATGGCGATGCCCACCACGCCGCCGACCGCGCTGGGCAGGCTGCGTTCCACCAGCACCGGGCCTGTCTGCAAGGAAATGACCGCGCCGATGAAAAACGACAGCACGCAGACCATCAGCAAACTCGCGTTGCCGATCTCAAAAAACTGGTCAAACACCTTGTCGCGCTGCCGCCACGTCTGTGGCAGTGCCAGCAGCGTGCGCCAGAACAAGAGGACGATTTCTCCGATGTTCTCAAACATGATTCAAAGCGCGGTTCATTGGGTGGCGGCAGTTTTCTTGGAAACGGTGAGATAAAACAGCTTCGTCCGTTTGTTTTCGCCATCACATTGATACTGGAAAAGCCCGAACAGGAGCGAGACTTTTTTATGCGCCGGCGCGGTCTCGCGGCGGTATAAGTTCCACAGGAGCGACTGGCTGGCCGCGCCGGTTTTGAGATTGTTTTCCGCGCGCCAGAACGACCAGAGCGGCGACCAGTTGCGTTCAATGCCGGCATTGTCCGGCACGGCGGGTTCGAGCGGCGCGATCACCTGCAGGCGTTCATTGCCATTGAAGTCGCGGTGCCAGATGAAGAACGGCCACATGTCCACGCGCCGCTTATAGCCTCCGGTCTGGGTGTTTTTCTCGACGGTGTCGTCGTAAAGAAAAAACACGACGCGCGTCCGCCTCATGTCGAGCGGATCGGAATGGGTGCGCTTGAAAGTGTAAATCGGCCAGAGATAGGAATCGCCTTCCTTGATGGCGTTGTGCGACTGGCTGAAAATCGGGAAGACGCGCGAGGTGGTCTTGCCTTCGCCGCGCGTGAAAATCACAATCGGCCACGGCCCCTGCCATTCGTGGTATTTTTTCGCGCGGTCGTCAACCCAGGTCAAGAACGGCCACAGCACGGAGGTGGAATCGCGCTGCGGCGAGCGGCTGTAAACGTAAAGCGGCAGGGAGGCGCGGAATTTCTCCGGGTTGTCCGTGCCGATGCCGTTGTCCTGATTGAGATGAAAAGGCCAGAGATAAAACCAGCGGCGGTAGCCGCCGTTGGTTTCCACGTCGCCAAATCCGTTCGTTTGCAGCGTGACGATTTTATGCTCATAGCCGGCCAGCGGCCAGACCTTCCAGCCGTGCAGGCCGTCGCCATGGCGGACCGAACCAATCGGATAAAGATAATTGTCCGTGATGACATCCTTCTTCCGGGTTTCGCTGTAAATCGGGAACAGCACAAAATGAATTTCGTCACGGGACAGGCGGTTTTTCAACGTGCCGTAAATGGGAAAGAACGCGGTGTAGTCCAAGTTCGTGTCGGTGGGCGAACGCTGCGAAAAATAAAACGGGAACAACGTGTGGCGGCCTTTCGTGGCCTCGCTCGGCTCCTTGCCGCCGGAAAAGCTGAGGAGCTGGAACAATTGCCAGCGCCACTCCTGGCCATATTGCAGGCGTGTCAGCAGCGGATACAAAAAATCGTAATCGGTGTAGGCCACGGACAGATTGCTGACAGTCGAAAAAAATGGCGGAAACGCCACGGTGCTTTCGTCCCCGGCCTGCTGCGAATAATAAAGCGGTCCGGCAATTTCGGTGCGATAGCCATCCTCCAGCGTGAGATGGAAGCGGTCGAAAATCAGTCCAAAGCCGTCCGATTCGTCCGCGTCAGCCTGATGACAGAAACCCGCGAGCCCGAACAAAAAAACGAGCCACGGCAAAAAATGGCGGCCAAGCGTCATCTGATTGCTTTCATTCGTTATCGTTATTCTATTCCCTAACATCGTGTTTCCAGCTAAAAAATGGGCGGATTTAACATTGAGATTGACTTTATTCGTTTATCTCTTAGATTTGTTCTAATTGAGGTTTTTGCCTCGGTTCCTCCTGACCCGGTGTTGGCGATGCGTTGCCAGCATCGGGTTTTTTATTTTCCACCAACGGTTTCCAGCGGCCGATCAAATTCAACAGCGCCGGCAAAAAAGTCAGCGCCGCAATCATGCACATCGCGATGCCGACGGCCATGATGTAGCCAAGGCTGTGAATGCCGCGATGCTGCGCAAGAATCAGACTGCCGAATCCCGCGATGGCCGTCAATCCCGACACCAGCACCGCCTTGCCTGTGCTGCGCGCCAGAATGCCCGGCGTGCGCTCCTCGGCGTAGCGGTTCAGGATGTGGATGCCGTTCGTCACGCCGATGCCGATGACCAGCGGCAGCGTCATGATGTTGGCCGGATTGAACGGCACGCGGTTCCAGCCCATCAGCCCCACCAGCCACAAGGTTCCGAGAGCGACGGGAATCAAGGACAAGATCACCGCCGCCAGACTGCGGAAATGGAAAAACACCATCACCGCGATGGCCGCCAGCGAATACCACGCCGCCGTGATGTAGCTGTCCTTGAGCAACGTCGTGTATTCCAGCAGCTGCACCGGCGTGCCGGTGATGTTCGGATGGTTGCTGTCCTGCGGATCCAGTTCGCGGCGCAGGGTCTCGACAAACTCTTTTTGGTTTTCATGCTGCCAGACATCTTTTTTCGGATAGACCTGCAGCAGAAACTGCCCGGTCACGCCCACGAAACGGTCGCGCAAGGCCGGCGGCAAATCCTCAACGCTCAGCGGCGCGCGGTCGTCCTGCTGCTGCAACGTCTGGAACGTCACGCGCAAATCGTCAAACAGCGCCTGCTGATATTCGCCCAGTTTTTCGCCGTGTTCGGCCAGCGCCGAATTGTCGCCGGCCAGCATTGTGCGGCGCAGGGCCAGCACCGTTTTTTGCAGCGACGTCAGTTGCCGCGCCAGTTCCGCATCGGTCTTGCTGACTTCCTCCAACGCCAGGCCCAGATAGCCGGAGAATGAATACAGCGTCTGGCTCAACGCATAAACATCCACCGGCCGCAGATCCGGCGGGTTGAATTCCAGCGGCGCGACTGTTGCCTTGATGTCGGAAATCAACTGCAGCTTCGCGTTCTGGTCCTGATGCAAAAAGCCGGCGATGGATTCCACGTCCGCCACCACGTTGGTCAGCGCGCGGATTTTTTTCTCCAATTGGACGGCCTCGTCCAGGTTGGTGGCCACCACCGCGCCAAACAGCACTGATTTGTCCGCCGAATCAATCAGCTTCTGTTCATACACCACCGCCGGCAGCCCGGCGCTCTGCATGTTCAGCAAATTGTAATCGAAAAAAACCTTCCGCGCCTCGAATGCCGCCGCGACGCTGACCACGACAATCATCAGCGTCACCAATACCGGCCGCTCCAGCCAGAAGCTCTCGATCCGCGCGCGCCGTTCGTCCTCGCGAATCTCGTGGTCCATCACGTTTTGTCGGCCGCGCAGCAGCATCACGGGCAAAATGGTCATCATCGGCACCAGGCAGACCATCAGGCCGCCGCCGCAGATGACGCCCATTTCCATGATGCCCTTGAAATTCGTAAACGCCATCGCCGCAAACGCCCCCGCCGTCGTCAGTGCGCCCATGAAAATTCCCTGGCCGGTGAACACCATCGCCTTGGTCAGCGCCTCCGCCTCCGTCTTGCCGTGGCGCAATTCCTCCTCGTAACGCGTGATCAGATGCACGCCGAAATCAATCGCCAGCCCGATTAACATCGGCAGAAACGTGATCGTCAAAATGTTCAGGTGCCCGATGGTCACCGTCGCAAATGCGAACGTGTAGGCCAGCCCGAACAGCAGGCAGATGATCGCCTTGATCGGCCGGCCGGTTTCATTGTAGCCGTAGATAAAAATGATCGCGCACAAGATCAGCGATACCACGCCCGCCACCGTCGTGTCCTTTTGCGACTGCTCCATCTCGTCATGTTCCAGCACCGGTTCGCCGGTCAGCCCGGCGTTGACGCCGGCCACCTCCGACTTGGTCTGCTGCACCAGTTCGCGGATGCGCTCGACGGCATCGCCGTTCAACTCATCGCTCGGCGCGTGCGCGGTGACGAGGAAAATTTTCCCATGGTTGAAAGTGATGTAGGTTCCAGCCGTCGCCTCGTCGCCGGTGTCGAAGAGCGCCGTCACGCCCGGCGATGGCGGCGTGCCGGGACGTTCCAGGCTTTCCTGCGCCTGCTGGAGAATGCGGTCCAGGGCCGGCAATGATTTCACCAACGCATCGTTCTGCGCGTTGGTCTCGCGGCTGGCCGTGCGGAACTGCGTGTTGGCCAGTTCAAAAAAGGAGACTAGGTTGGTCGTCTGCGAAAATTTTTCGATGAACGGCAGGTCGTTCTTCAGCGTGTCGCGCAGGCCGGCGAGGTCGTTTTCCGGCACGAACAGCAGCGCCTTGTTGCCCATCATTGGCAGATCGCCCTTGTAAAAAACATCCTTGAACAGGTTCGTCTCCGCCTCGAGCCGCGCGCCGAGCCGCTCGACGAACTGCCGGTTTTTTTCGACGTTTTCGCTTTCCACCACCACCACCAGATCGTCCTGCAGCGGAAATTCCTTTTGGAACTCGAGAAAATTATGCTGGTAACGCTGGTTGCCGCCGACGAGATCGTCGCGGTTCGTGTCGAACTGGAGAAATTTCACCGTGACCGCGATGCTCAAAACAAACAGCACCACCTGCGGCCAGAAAAACCAGCCCGGCCGCCGGAGGATGGCCGCCGCGAGTTTGCCCAGCAGCCGCGCCAGAAAACTGTCTGGGCTCAACGCCTTCATCGCGCGTTACTTGGCCGGTTCCACAAACACCGCCGTGCCGTAGCACAGCACCTCGGTGATGCCCGGCGCGATTTCCGTCGCGTCGTAGCGCACGCCGATGACGGCATTCGCGCCAAGCTGGCCGGCGTGGACGAGCATGAGGTTGAACGTGTCCTCGCGGGCGCGTTCGCAGAGGTTGGTGTAGAGCGTGATGTTGCCGCCGAAAAGGGACTGGATGCTCGCGCCAAAATTGCCGATGACCGACCGCGACCGCACGATGATGCCGCGCACCACGCCGAACGACTTGACCACGCGGAAGCCCGGCAGTTCAAACGCCGTGGTCGTCAGAGGATGAGTCATGTCCATAACTCAGTGATTGAACACGACTGGCGGGGTCCGCAAAAGTCAAAACTTGCGGTGAATTTCCACCTGCGAAGCCGATTTGGAACGCCGAATGAAAGGAGAATGGTCTGAACACCGTCGTTCGTGAATAGATCCTGGAAACTGAGCCATTCCTAGAAAGTTTCGCCGCTTGAGAAAGCCGGCGGCTTCGTTTATTCTAAAACTGGTTTTGGAAGGGCGGAGAATCGCTCCGGGCGCAAGTCCGGGGAGGAAAGTCCGAACTCCACAGGGCGCGATGCTGCGTAACCCAAGTCTGTTCGATTGGGATACACGCAGGCGGCCAGTTGGAAGACTGGCCGACGGACAGTGCCACAGAAAATTAGACCGCCGGCGGCGCAATCCGTCGGTAAGGGTGAAAAGGTGCGGTAAAAGCGCACCGCGTGAAGCGCAAGCGACACGGCACGGAAAACCCCATCGGGTGCAAGGCCAAATTGGAAACCGAGGAGCTGCCCGCTCCGCGTCCGCGAAAGCGGACAGGTTTCGGGTATCGGTCGCTCAGACAAATGATTCTCTCCGCCGCTAGGCGCAGACAGAATTCGGCTTACAGCCCTTCCAAAACCACCGCACCCCTTCGCCCGAAGGCAGAAGTATGAAGGCAGAATGAAGAAAATTTTTCTGTGGACGCATCCGATTTCTGCCTTCTGCCTTCTTACTTCTGCATTTTCGTCGCACCCCGGCTGGTGTCCGGCGGCGAAAACTTTCTCAACGTCCAAACCAGCGGCTCGCTCAAATTGCCCAGCCGGTCCACGGCGCGGAGGGAGATGGCGTCGGGACTGCCGCTGTTAAAATAAAAATCCGCCTGGCCGCCAGGAAAAATCTGCGTCGTCCAGTTGCCGTTCACGCGTGATTGGAACAGCCAGTTGCGCGCCGGCTCGGGGCCGGCATTTTCCCAGCGGACGTGCGCGGATGCATTTCCCACATCCACGACAAGCCTCGGTTTGAGCAGCGGCGGCGCGGCGATCCACGGCATCGCCGGGACCAGCGCGGGCTGCGCGTATTCCGCACGGACGGCGGCGGCGAGCGCGGGATTATCGGTGACGCTGCGCAAATGATAATGGACTTCACCGCCATTGCTGGTCTGCGTGCGGACGGCCTGGATTTGCCGCGCGATTTCATCCGTCGAAAAAGTTTTCCCCGCCGCCGCGTCGTTCAATCCGGCAAAGACATCGCGACCTTTGTAGTTTTGTGCGCGCCACCATTGCAACAACGCCGGAAAACTGTGCTGATAATCCGCGATGGGCCAGTATAGCTGCGGCGCAAGGTAATCCACCCAGCCATTGGCCAGCCACGCGCGGCCATCCTCGTAAAGCTTGCCGTAGGCGTCGAGCGACTTGGGACTGATGCCGGCCGGCACGCCGGGTCGCCAGATGCCGAACGGGCTGATGCCGAATTTCACCCACGGTTTCTCCGCCTTGATGGATTGGGAAACTTTTTGGATGAACCGGCTCACGTTCGCGCGCCGCCAGTCGTCGCGGCTCAGGCCGCTTGGCACGCCATATCTTTTCCAGCTCGCGTCATCCGGGAAATCCAGAACATTTCCCGCCCAGCCTTTTTCGGGATACGGATAAAAATAATCGTCAAACACGACGCCATCCACGTCGTAGCGTTTCACCACATCGAGAACGGCGTTGAGCGCGCGGGTCTGGGCTTCGGGTTCGCCGGGATCGAGCCAGGTTTGCCGGCCGTAATGGCGGATGATTTCCGGGTGCGTGCGCGTGACGTGATTGAGCGCGGGCGGCGACTTGGACTCGGGATGCGCGGCGCGGAACGGATTGAACCACGCGTGGATTTCGAGTCCGCGCCGGTGCGCCTCGGCGACGGCGAGCGTAAGCGGATCGTAAAACGGCTGCGGCATTTTTCCCTGGATGCCGGTGAGATATTCCGTCCACGGTTCCAGCGGCGAGGCGTAAACCGCATCCGCCACCGGCCGCACTTGGAAGAAAACGGCGTTCAGGTGAAGCTGCACGGCGCGGTCGAGCAGGGAAATCAGCTCCGCCTTTTGCTGCGCGACGGGCAGGCCGGGCTTGGACGGCCAGTCAATGTTCGCCACCGTCGCAATCCACGCGGCGCGGAATTCGCGCGCGGGCGGCGGTGCGGAAATTTTCTCGTCCGCCGCCAAAAGCACTGCGGGCAGCAGCAAAAAAACGGCGAAAGTGGAACTGATCTGGTTCATCCGGTTGGTCAATGAGACGCGGCAAACCGCGTTTTGGCAACGGTTTTCTGAGGTTTTCATGAGAAACTTGACAAAAAGCGGCGACTATGTTCTAGTTGTTTCGTTGCAGCCGAAATCCGGCTTCCTTCCTGGAGCCGGATGCGGGAGACCCAAAATCCTCAAAGTTGAGGACGGGGCGAACGAAGTCAGGCAACTGATTTCAAGGCCACTTTCAAGGCCAAGCCCGACAGCTAATCTCGTAGGCAATTGGAAGGGCGATCCTCTGATCCGCGAAGTCCGCGGCCTCAAGTTCACCCCAAGTAAAACTATTGCGGCGTTGTCGCGTTCATCGCGCAGCGTTGCCTATTGGACAAATTATGCTGGACGTGATCTACATCGGAACGGCGGTCTTGTTTTTTGCGGCCTTCGCGCTTTACGCGCTCGGCTGCGAAAAGCTCTAACCAAATCATTTATGGAAAACCTCATTCTCGGAATCATTTCCCTCGCGCTCTGCGTTTATCTCATCGTGGCCATGATCCGGCCGGAAAAATTTTAACCAACAATTATGAACGCCCATCAATGGTTGGAACTCGCGCTTTACCTCGGCGCGCTCATTCTCGTCACCAAGCCGCTTGGCCTGTATCTCGGCCGTGTGTTCGACGCCAACGGCCGCACCTGGCTCGACCCGATTGTGCGCCCGCTGGAAAAACTGACCTACTGGATTTTCCGCGTTGACCCGAAGCAGGAACAGGGCTGGAAACAATACACGTTCGCGCTGCTGATTTTCAGCCTCGTGAGCTGTCTGTTCACCTATGCGATTCTGCGCCTGCAGCAATACCTGCCGCTCAATCCGCAACATTTTCCTGCGCTGTCGGAACATCTGGCGTTCAATACCGCCGTCAGCTTCACGACGAACACGAACTGGCAGAGCTACGCCGGCGAATCCACGATGTCGTATCTCTCGCAGATGGTCGCGCTGACGATCCACAACTTCTTTTCCGCCGCCGTCGGCATGGCGGTCGCGGCGGCGCTGGTGCGTGGCATCGCGCGGCACACGGCGACGACCATCGGCAATTTCTGGGTGGACATCACGCGGATCACTTATTATCTGCTGCTGCCAGTCTGCCTCGTGTTCGCGCTGGTGCTCGTGTCGCAGGGCATGATTCAAAATTTCAAGGCATACACCACGGCCACCGTCATGGAACCACAGACCGTTTCTGTTCAGGTTACCGATGCGAACGGCAAAGCTGTGGTGGATGCCAAGGGCAATCCGGTGATGACGAACCAGGTGGTCGGCACGCAGCCCATCGTGCAAGGCCCGATGGCGTCGCAGATCGCCATCAAAATGCTCGGCACGAACGGCGGCGGCTACACGAACGCCAATGCCGCGCATCCGTTTGAAAATCCCACGCCGCTCTCGAATTTTCTCCAGATGCTCGCGCTGCTGTGCATCGGCAGCGCGCTGACGTATCACCTCGGCCGCGAAACGAAAAATCAAAAGCACGGCTGGTCGGTCTGGTCGGCGATGTTCGCCATGTGCCTCGCCGGCGTCTTGGTTTGTTGGTGGGCAGAAGCGCACGGCAATCCGATTCACCAGCAGCTCGGCGTTGCCGTCGCCGACGGCAACATGGAAGGGAAGGAAGTCCGCTTCGGCATTTTTGATTCCGCGCTCTTCGCTACGGTCACCACCGACGCCTCCTGCGGCGCGGTCAATTCCATGCACGATTCGTTCACGCCGCTCGGCGGGCTGGTGCCGCTGTTCAACATCCAGACTGGCGAAGTCATTTTCGGCGGCGTCGGCGCGGGACTTTACGGCATGTTGATTTTCGTCGTGCTGACCGTGTTCATCGCCGGGCTGATGGTCGGGCGCACGCCGGAATATCTCGGCAAAAAAATCGAGGCCTATGACGTGAAAATGGTGCTGCTCGCATTCGTGATCCTCGCGTTCATCATTCTCGGCTTCACGGCCTGGGCGAGCGTGAGCAACTGGGGCACTTCCAGTCTGGCCAACAACGGCCCGCACGGCTTGAGCGAAATGCTCTACGCCTACACCTCCGGCGCGGGCAACAATGGCAGCGCCTTCGCCGGCCTCAACGCCAACACGCCGTGGTGGGACACGACGCTCGGCGTGGACATGCTGCTCGGCCGCTTCGGCATGATCGTGCCGCTCCTGGCGCTCGCCGGTTCGCTCGCGCGGAAAAAAATCGTCCCCGCCAGCGCCGGAACTTTTCCGGTGAGCGGCTTCACGTTCATCGTGCTGCTGTTCGGCACGGTGATTTTGGTCGGTGCGCTGACGTTCCTGCCGGCGCTCGCGCTTGGCCCGATCGTCGAACATTTCCTGATGCTGAAAGGCAACCTGTTTTAACCCGCATTTATTATGTCCACAAAATCCGCTTCCTTTTTTGACGCCCAAATCATTCTGCCCGCGCTCAGCGACACATTTCGCAAGCTTGATCCGCGACTGATGGTGAAAAATCCCGTTATGTTCGTGACGCTCGTCGGCGCGGCAATCAGCACCGTGGAGATTTTCCGCTCGCCCGGCCAGACCGGTTTTGTTTTGCAGATCGCCATCTGGCTTTGGTTCACGGTGCTCTTCGCGAATTTTGCCGAGGCCGTCGCCGAGGGCCGTGGCAAGGCGCAGGCCAAATCGCTCCGCGCCACGCGCACGCGCACCAGTGCAAACAAGATTTCCGGCAGCGGCAAAATTGAAACCGTGGACGCCGACTCTCTGCGCAAGGGTGATGTCATCCTCGTGCGTGCCACCGAAATCATCCCCGCCGACGGCGAAATCATCGCCGGCGCGGCGACGGTGGATGAATCCGCCATTACCGGTGAATCCGCGCCCGTCATCCGTGAGGCCGGTGGTGACCGCAGCGCCGTCACCGGCGGCACGCGCGTGCTTTCGGACGAGGTCAAAATCCAGATCACCGCCAATCCCGGCGAAGGTTTTCTGGACCGCATGATCGCGCTGGTCGAAGGCGCGAGCCGCCAGAAAACGCCAAACGAAATCGCGCTCACGATTTTGCTCGCGGCGCTCACGATTGTGTTTCTGCTCGCGGTCGTGACGTTGAAACCGCTGGGCATTTATTCCGGCGTGATTTTCTCCAACGCCGTGCTCATCTCGCTGCTCGTCTGCCTGATTCCGACGACCATCGGTGGTCTCTTGAGCGCCATCGGCATCGCGGGCATGGATCGTTTGCTTCAGAAAAATGTCTTGGCGATGAGCGGTCGCGCCGTCGAGGCAGCGGGCGACGTGGACGTTTTGCTTTTGGATAAAACTGGCACCATCACGCTCGGCAACCGTCAGGCCACCGCTTTTCTGCCGGCGAATAGCGTGACGGAAACCGAACTCGCCGACGCCGCGCAACTCGCATCGCTCGCCGATGAAACGCCCGAAGGCCGCAGCATCGTCGTGCTCGCGAAAAATTTCGGCATCCGCGCGCGAACCATCCATGAGCTGCCCGGCGCGCAGTTCATTCCATTCACCGCGCAGACGCGCATGAGCGGCGTGGATGTGGAAGGCAAACAAATCCGCAAAGGCTCGGCCAATGCCATACGGCAGTTCACCGGCGGCCTGCTGCCGGCGGACATTGAAAAAATCGTGGAGGCAATTTCGCTTTCCGGCGGCACGCCGCTCGTGGTCGCCACCCGCGAACGTGCGCTCGGCGTGATTCATCTGAAGGACATCGTCAAAGGCGGTTTGGCCGACCGGTTCAAGCGATTCCGCGCGATGGGCATCCGCACCGTGATGATCACCGGCGACAATCCGTTGACCGCCGCCGCCATCGCGCAGGAGGCGGGCGTGGACAGTTTTCTCGCCGAGGCGAAACCGGAGGACAAGCTCGCGCTCATCCGCAAGGAACAGACCGGCGGCCGCATGGTCGCGATGATCGGCGACGGCACGAACGACGCGCCCGCGCTCGCGCAGGCCGACGTCGGCGTGGCGATGAACACTGGCACCCAGGCCGCCAAGGAAGCCGGCAACATGGTGGACCTGGATTCCAATCCCACGAAACTTTTGGAAATCATCGAAATTGGCAAACAGCTTTTGATCACGCGCGGTTCGTTGACCACCTTCAGCATCGCGAACGACGTGGCGAAATTCTTTGCCATCATCCCGGCGATGCTCATGGTCACGTTCCCGGTCATCGCGCCGCTGAACATCATGCATCTGCACAGCCCGAACAGCGCCATCCTCAGCGCCGTCATTTTCAACGCGCTCATCATCATCGCGCTGATTCCGCTGGCATTGCGCGGCGTGAAATTCCGTCCGCTCGGCGCGGTGGAAATCCTGCGGCGCAACCTGCTCGTATATGGCGTCGGCGGCGTGATCGTGCCGTTCATCGGCATCAAGGCGATTGACGTCATCATCGCCGGCATGCACCTCGCATAAATATGAAAACCAGATTTGTAGGAGCCGAGGTGACGAGGCTCAAATCAAATAAAAATGAGACTCCTCACGTCGTCTCCTACGGAAAAATATAATTATGAAAAATATCCTTGCTGAATTTGGCCGCTCGATTGTGGCGACACTGTTCTTCGCCGTCATTTGTTGCGGCGTATATCCGCTCATCGTTTTTGGCGCGGGACAACTCCTGTTTCCGCATCAGGCCAACGGCAGCCTGCTCGTGGACAAGTCCGGCACGATTCGCGGCTCGGCGCTGCTCGCGCAGAATTTCACCGGCGCGCAATACTTTCATCCGCGCCCGTCGGCGGCGGGCGCGAACGGCTTTGACCCGACCAGTTCCGGCGGCAGCAACCTCGGCCCGACCTCGTCGAATCTCGTCGCCAACATCACCGGGAACATCGCCACCTACCGTTCCGACAACAACCTCGCGACGAACGCGCCGGTGCCCGCCGACGCCGTGACGGCCTCCGGCAGCGGCCTTGATCCGCACATCAGCGTGGCCAATGCGGAGCTTCAGATTGCGCGTGTAGCCAAGGCGCGCGGCCTGTCCGAGGGCCGCGTGCGCGAGCTGGTGAAGCAAAACACCGCCGGCCGCGACCTCGGCATCTTCGGCGAGCCGCGCGTGAACGTGATGACCCTGAACTTTGCGCTGGACGGCCTAGCGGGAAAATGAAGGCCACGGCCCACCAGCCAACACCCGCCAGAATTTATGAGTGTGCTGAACGGATTATTGATCCTGGTTTATCTGGTGCTGGCCACGCTCGGCATCGCCTGGCTGGGGAGCTGGGCGCTGAAACATTTCAAGTCGCTTAAATCGTCAGCCAGCCGTCAGCTTTCATCTTCGTTGCGAACGGGCTTTCAATTGAACATCATTGGGCCGCGATGCCAGAGCCGATCCGACCCGCCGTTGAACGATTGAAGCCGGAAGATTTTCTCCGGCTGATCGAGAAGAGCCGGCTGGGCAAATTAAAAATCTATCTCGGGCACGCCGCCGGCGTCGGCAAGACCTTCGCGATGCTGGAAGAGGCGCACCGGCTGAAAAAGGCCGGCGTGGACGTGGTCATCGGCTGGATTGAAACGCACGGGCGCGCGGAAACCGAGGCGCTCGTCGCCGGCCTGGAAATCATCCCGCGCAAAAAAATTCCGCACGGCACCGGCACGGTGGAGATTCTCGACACAGAGGCCATTTTTAAACGCTACCCGACGGTCTGCGTCGTGGACGAACTGCCGTTCACCAACGTCGCCGGCTCGCCGCATCCCAAGCGTTATCTCGAAGTGCATGATCTGCTGCTCGCCGGCATCAACATCATCACGGCGATGAACATCCAGCATCTCGAAAGCCTGCACGACACCGTCCTGCGCGCGACCGGCGTGGATGTGCGCGAGCGCGTGCCCGACCGGTTCGTGCTGGAGGCCGACCAGGTGGTGAACGTGGATTTGACGGCGGAGGAACTGCGCGAGCGGCTGCGGCTGGGGAAAATTTATCCGAAGGACCGCGCCGCCGCCGCGCTGGAGAATTTCTTCACGGAAAACAATCTGAACGAGCTGCGCGAACTGGCGTTGCGCGAAACCGCCGCCGCCCTGGACCAGCGTCCGCGCAGCGGCGTGACGGCCCCGCCGAAGGTCAGAGAAAAAATCGCCATCTGCATCAGCACGAACCCGGTGACGACGGCGCGCTTGCTGCGCGTGGCGTCGCGGCTGGCGGGCCGCCTGAACCGTGAGTGGATGGCGGTTTACGTCCGGCGCAAAAACGAGGATCCGGTGCGGATTCCGTCGGAGTTGCAGCGGCAATTCATGCAGAATGTCCAGCTTGCGACCGAGCTGGGCGGCAGCGTGACGGTTTTGGAAAATGAAAACGTCTGCGAGGCGCTGCTGAAGTATTGCCGCGAGAACGACGTCAACCTCGTCGTTCTCGGCACGACCGAACGGCACTGGTGGCAGTTCACGCGCCCGAACGTCATCGAATTTTTCATGCATCACGCGCCCGGCATAGACCTGCACATTGTGGATCCCCAGCGGCTGATTAAAATCTGAATGAACATCTTTGGCTTTTTGAAGAACACGGTGATTGGCCGCGCCCGTAATCTTTCCGACAAAAACCTGTATCACAACCTGTCGCTGATCGCGCTGCTGGCGTGGGTCGGCCTCGGCGCAGACGGCCTGTCGTCCTCGTGCTACGGCCCGGAGGCGGCGTTTCTCGCGCTGAAAGGCCACACGTTCCTGAGCCTGTTCGTCGCGGCGGGCTCGGTGCTGACCATCGTGGTCATCTGCGCGAGCTATTCGCAGATCATCGAACTGTTTCCGACCGGCGGCGGCGGTTATCTCGTCGCGAGCAAGCTGCTGTCGCCCACGGTGGGCGTCGTGTCCGGCTGCGCGCTCATTGGCGATTATATTTTGACCATCGCCATCAGCGTGGCGAGCGGCGCGGACGCGGTGTTCAGCATGCTGCCGCTGGATTTCCAGGTCTGGAAATTAAAATTCTCCCTCGGCATCGTCGTGTTTCTCACGCTGCTCAACCTGCGCGGCGCGAAAGAATCGGTGATCCTCTGGGTGCCGATCTTTTTTGTGTTCGTGCTGAGCTACACATTCGCCATCGTCTGGGCGGTCTCGGCGCATTTCGGCGACCTGCCGGGCATCTTCAATGGCGTGGTGGCCGACGTGAAATCGGATTCCGGCGAGGTCGGCTGGTTTGGACTTGTCGCCGTCGTGCTGCGCGCCTACAGCCTCGGCGCGGGCACTTACACGGGCATCGAGGCCGTCAGCAACGGCCTCAACACCCTGCGCGAACCGCGCGTGCAGACCGGCAAACGCACGATGATTTACATGGGCGCGTCGCTGTCGTTCGTCGGCGGCGGACTGCTGCTGGCCTACCTGCTTTATCATGTCACGCCGGTGGCCGGCCAGACGCTGAACGCCGTCCTCTTCGGCAAAATCACCGCGCAATGGCCGCCCATGCTTGCCCACGGATTCGTCATCGCGGCGATGGCGTCGTCCGGCGCGCTGCTGCTCATCGCGGCGCAGACGGGATTTTTCGGCGGCCCGCGCGTGCTGGCCAACATGGCGGTGGACCGCTGGATGCCCACGCGCTTTGCCACGTTGAGCGACCGGCTGGTGACACAGAACGGCGTGCTGATGATGGGCCTCGCCGCGTTTCTGGTGATTTGCTTCACCAAGGCGTCGGTGGAAATGCTCGTCGTGCTTTACAGCATCAACGTGTTCATCACCTTCAGCCTCTCGCAGCTCGGCATGGTGCGGCATTGGTGGCTGGAACGTCTAACGGAACCGCGCTGGAAACGGAAAATACTCATTAATGGTTTCGGCCTGCTGCTGACGAGCGGCATCCTCATTTCGCTCTGCATCGTGAAATTCGACGACGGCGGCTGGGCCACACTGTTCGTGACCGGCCTGCTGGTCGGCGTGGCATTCTGGGTGAAACATCATTACCGCCGGACGCAGAAAAAACTGCACCGACTCAACGAGCTTGTCGCCGCCGCGCTCGCGGACGACGCCATTGTGGTTGAGAAAACGCCGCCGCCGTGCGACTTGAACGCGCGCACCTCCGTGTTTCTCGTCAATGGATTCAATGGCCTCGGCCTGCACACCTTGCTTGCCGTCGTGCGGATGGTCCCGAAAGTTTATCACAACTTTGTCTTCGTGCAGGTCGGCGTGCTCGACGCGGGCAATTTCAAGGGCGCGGCCGAGGTGGAAAATCTGCGCGAACATTCGCGCCTCGAGGTGGAACGCTATGTCGGCTACATGAGCCGGCGCGGATTTTATTCCGAGGCGCAAATCGCGCTGGGCACGGACATCGTGGACGAGGCGGCGAAGCTGTGCGACGTCATCGCCGAAAAATTTCCGCAGGCGCAGTTCTTCGCCGGCCAGCTCGTCTTCAAGGACGAAAGCACGATTACGCGCTGGCTGCACAATCATACCGTGTTTGAACTACAGCGCCGGCTTTACCAAAACGGCCGTGCGATGCTCATCCTGCCGATTCAAGTCTGAAAACAAAACCGCCCGCGACTTGAAAAATCGCGGGCGGTTTTTGAATCCAGATTTCTTACGCGGCCACTTCGGCACCTTCGAGAAAGCCTTGCAGATGGCGCACGCGCGTCGGGTGACGCAGCTTGCGCAGGGCCTTCGCCTCAATCTGGCGGATGCGCTCGCGGGTGACGTTATACATCTTGCCGATTTCCTCGAGCGTGCGCTCGTAACCGTCGGCCAGACCAAAACGCATTTCAAGAATCTTCCGTTCGCGCTCGGTCAAGGTCGTCAGCACGTCGCTCAATTTTTCGCGGAGCAGACTGTAGCTCGTCACGTCCGACGGATTTTCCGCCGACTTGTCCTCGATGAAATCGCCGACGCTCACGTCACCGTCATCGCCGACGGGCGCGTGCAAGGAAACCGGCTGCTGCGCCATTTTGAGCAGCGCGTGGATGCGCGCCACCGGCATGTGCATTTCATCGGCCAGTTCTTCCGGCGTGGGTTCGCGGCCGAGTTCCTGGGTGAGCTGCTTCTGCGCGCGCCAAAGCTTGTTCATGATTTCGATCATGTGCACAGGAATACGGATCGTGCGCGCCTGATCGGCGATGGAACGCGTGATGGCCTGGCGAATCCACCAGATCGCGTAGGTGGAAAATTTATAGCCGCGACGATATTCAAACTTCTCGACGCCTTTCATCAAGCCGATGTTACCTTCCTGGATCAAATCCAAGAATGACTGGCCGCGGTTGGTGTATTTCTTGGCAACGGAAACGACGAGTCGTAAATTGGCTTCCGCCATGTGCGTTTTGGCCTTGAGACCACGGTCCGCCGCACCTTTCAAAGCCTTGAACGCCTTCAAAAACTCCTCGCGCGGTAGGCGCACGAACTGTTCCAGCGTGGCAATCTTCTGCTGCTCGGCCTCGGTGGCGGCGCGTTTTTCCGCCGTGTTGCGCTGGGTCTCGAGATCCGCCAGATGCCGGATGCTGGCCTGAAATTTTTCGTGGATGTTGCCGGCCACGACGATCATTTCCTCGACGACCTTCTGCTTGTAGAAAAATTTCGGGAAGGTGTCCTGGAGCTTCGTGCTCAACTTCTTGAGCTCCTTCTCCATTTTTTCCTTGCGGCCCTTCTGCTGCGCCTTCTGCCAGGCAAAATATTTCGCGTCCACGTTCGCGTCCATCGCGTGAACCTTCTTGATGAGCTTGCGCAGATCCTTCAGGTGGCCTTCACGGTTGGCGATTTTCTTGTCAACAATGACGCGGTCAAAACGCTCCTTCGGCGGGTCGGACAAAATCTTTTCCGCGATGGCGATATGTTCCTTCGCCGTGAAGCCCAGATTATAGACGATGTGCTTCATCTCCACTTCCGCATCCTCGATTTTTTTGCAGATCTCGACTTCCTGCTCGCGCGTGAGCAGGGGCACCTTGCCCATCTGGTTCATATACATGCGAACCGGGTCGTCCAAAATTTCCAGCCGCGCGTCGTCGTCGGCTTCCTCCGGCTGCGCCTGCTCGGGGCCTTTGGTGCGCTCGGCGCGTTCGGCCTCGGCCTGGTCCATGACGATTTCCACATCGAGACTGCGGAGCTTCGTCAGCAGCGCGTCGAGGTCTTCCGGGCTCAAATTGTCCGGCAGAATGTCATTGATGTCGTCGTAGGTGATGTAGCCATGTTCCTGCGAGAGGTGCAGCAAGGTCTTGACCGTCTCGCCCAAATCAACCGAGGTCATCACGTTGACCGGCGCGGGCGGCGGCGTCTGGCCGTTCGTGGGTGTTTTGGCAACGACTTTTGCGGCGGCAACTTTGACAGTCGCCGGCGCGGCGGCTTCCGGCTTGATGGCCTTGCTGGAAATGACAAATCTCCGCCGGACGGGCGGAGTTTTGACTTTCGGCGCTTTCGGAGAACTGGCGCGCTGGTTGTGCGGCGCGGACTTGGGCACCGTAGCTTTGCGTTTCGACATAAAGTATCAGACTAAAAAATATCGCGCCGGTTCAGAAAAAATGACGGCTGACCGTAAAAATACGACTTCTGACGAAACACCCGCGTTCTTGGCTGTGAAGCTGGAACTGCGAACACCAGAAGACTGACGCGCGTCAATACTAGCGCTTTTGCAGGAATTTACAAGGATAATTTTTACTTCATAATCACCTCGCCGCCGCCGCCAAAATCAGCGCAGGCCATTAGAGTTAAACACCTTGTAAAATTATCTAATCAGCCGCCCGCCCGCACCGCCGCCACGTCCCGGCCAATCTGTTCCCGGAGTTCCGCCGGCGACGCAAACAGCCGTTCGGCCCGTATTTTTGTGCCGATTTCCACTTCCAGTTCCGTGCCGTAAAGGTCGCCGCTGAAATCCAGCAAATGCGCCTCCACGCGCAACTGCGGCCCTGCCGTCACCGTCGGGCGCGTGCCGATGTTGAGCGCGACGCGAAAAAACTGATTGTCAAATTTGGTGCTGGCGGCATAAACGCCATTGGGCGGCAGCACCAGGTTGGTCGTGTCCAGATTCGCCGTCGGAAAACCCAGCTGCCGGCCGAGCCGGTCGCCGGTCACCACCTGGCCACAAATCGCGTAAGGGCGGCCCAGCATCTGGCCCGCCGCGTCCAGATCGCCGGCCCGGATCGCCTCGCGGATGCGCGTGCTGCTCACGACTTGTCCATCCAGCGCGACGGCGGCCAGCCCGTGGACCTGAAAATTTAATTCCCCGCCGAGCTGTTTCAGCAACGCCACGTTGCCGGTGCGTTTGTGGCCGAAGACAAAATCCGCGCCGACGCAGATGCTATGGATTTTTCCGAGATCGCGCGCCAGTTCGCGGATGAAAATTTCGCCGGACATTTCGCTGAAAGATTTGTCAAACGGGATTTCCAGCAGCGCGCCCGCGCCCAGCGACTCGATGGCGCGCAGTTTTTGTGAACGTGAAAAAATCTGTGCCGGCGTTTTCTCCGGCGCGACGATGGCGCTCGGATGCTTGTCAAACGTCACGACGAGCGCGACCGCGTCGTGGCTGTGGGCGTCCGCCACGGTCTGCCGGATGATTTGCTGGTGTCCGAGATGCACGCCGTCAAACACGCCGATGGCCACGCAGACCTTGCGGCGGCCGTTGCCCAGTCCGTTGGCGGCGCGGATGATTTTCATGCCTCAAGCATTGGCGGTGAGCTTCAAAAACGGCAGCACGCGTTTTTCTAGTTCCGCCACCGTGAGTTTCAAAATGGTATCCAGCGGCAGCGCCTCCGCCACGTCAAATTTTCCCGAAGCGCTGCGCCGCAAAGTCGTCAGGTGTGCGCCGCAGCCAAGCTTCTGGCCGAGGTCGTGCGCGATGCTGCGGATGTAAGTCCCCTTCGTGCAGGCCACGCGGAATTTTCCTAGCGGCTCGGCATATTCGGTGAATCGGAAATTATAGATGTGAACCAGGCGCGGCTCGCGTTCGACCTCGATGCCTTTGCGCGCCAGCTTGTAAAGCGGCACGCCATTTTTTTTGATGGCAGAAACCATCGGCGGCATCTGCATCTGGTCGCCAATAAATTTCGCCGCCTCCTCGTTCAACTGGTCGAGCGTCAGCTGCGGCACGGGCAGCGAAGCAGTGATTTCGCCGTCGCAATCATAGCTGTCCGTCGCCTCGCCAAATTTGATCGTGCCTTCGTAAACCTTGTCGTCGCCCATCAGCCGTTCGGATAGTTTGGTGCCGCGCCCGAGCACGATGATGAGCAGGCCGGTGGCGTTTGGGTCGAGCGTGCCGCAATGCCCGACCTTCTTGATGCCGAACTGGCGGCGGATGGCGTCCACCACGTCGTGCGAAGTCGGGCCGGCGGGTTTATCAACGAGAATGGCACCGTCGAGTGCGGAAAAATCTTGCATGAAAATGAAAATTACTTCGCGGCCTTCAACGCGCGCTTGACGGCGGAAATGACCTTGCGCTGCACTGAAAGCGGCTTGCCGGAAATGCGCGCGCCCGCCGCCGCCGGATGCCCGCCGCCTCCAAACTGACCGCAGATTTCGCTGACGTTCACCTTGTCACTTTTCGAGCGCAGGCTGATGCGCGTCATTTCCGGTTCGATTTCCTCGAACACGCAGGCGACGACCACGGGCTCAATCGCGCGCAGGTGGTCAATCAAGCCTTCGGTATCATCGCTCTCCGCGCCGGTGCGGGTGAAATCTTTTTTCTTCAGCCAGAGCCATGCGATGCGGTCGCTGTCGGTCAGTCGGAATTTGCTGTAAACGTGCTTGAGCAGTTTCGCGCGCGAAAGCGGATACGATTGATAAACTTCGTCGCAAATTTTCGCAAGGTTGGCGCCGCGCGTGACGAGCTCCGCGCCGGCGTGAAAAGTTCCCGGCCGCGTGTTCGGATACTGAAATGAGCCGGTGTCCGTCGAGATGGCAGTGAACAGCAAATCGGCAATCGGCTTGGTGATCGGCCAGCGCGCGACTTTCAGCAAGCGATAAATCAACTCGCCGGTGGATGGCTCGCGCGGTGAGACCCAGTTGACGTCGCCGTAACGCGGGTTGGTCGCATGATGGTCAATGTTGATGAGGATTTTGCGGTTCTTGACGCAGTCGCCGACCGTGCCCAGCCGCTCGTAGCTTGCACAGTCAGTGGCGATGACGCAGTCGAATTTTTCGCCGCGCTTCGGTTTTTCAATCAGCCCGTCGCCGACCAGGAATTTATATTTCAACGGGATGGCGTCCTGATTCCAGACGGCAACCTTTTTTCCTTCATTGCGCAGCGCGAGCGCGAGACCGAGCTGCGAGCCGATGCAGTCGCCGTCCGGCCGCATGTGGCCGACGATGCAAAAGGTTTTATGTTCGCGAATGACCTCGATGATGCGGTCAACGATTTTCGGATAGCTTTTCACGAAGGTTCCTCGGTGGGGCCGCTGTCCACGGGCGAAACTTTTTCCAGTTCATCCAAAATTTGCAGGACGCGGTTGCCGCGCACGATGGAGTCGTCCACGATGAATTTCAGCGTCGGCGTGTATTTCAGGACGACGGATTTGGCGACGAGCCCCTGGATGCGGATGCGGTTTTGTTCCAGCACCTGCAGGCCGTGCTTCTGCTGGGTGGAATTGCCGAGAATGGTGATGAAGACGATGGCGGATTTGAGGTCGCCGCCGACTTCGACGTCGTTGACCGTGATGAGGCCGACATCGCTGACGTGAAACTCGCGCCGGATGGCCTCGCCAATCGCGCGGCGCAACAGCTCACGCACCCGTTCTTGTCGGAGGTTGGGCATGGCAATTAAACGTTAACTGCGCGGCGCGTCACAATTTCGCCGCGACCTTTTCCACCGCGTAACACTCAATGGCGTCGCCAATTTGGAAATCACCGAAGCCCTCGATGCGGATGCCGCATTCCATGCCGGCGCGCACCTCGTTGGCCTCGTCCTGAAACCGGCGGAGAGACTGCGTGACACCTTCGTAAATGATGTCCTTTTTGCGGCGCACGCGAACCTTGCCGCGCACGATACGGCCACTGCTGACCATGCAGCCGGCGACTGGAATGCCCTTGGACAATTCAAAAATCTGCCGTACTTCCGCCGAACCGACGACCGTGTCCTTGAGATCAGGGTCAAGCAGGCCGGCCATCGAATCTTTCACCTGGTCAATCAATTCGTAAATGATCGCGTAAAGCTTGACCTGCACGCCGGCGTGTTTGGCCTTTTCGGCGGCGGTGCTGTCAAGCCGCGTGTGGAAACCGAGAATGACGGCCTTGGACGCAGACGCGAGCGCCACGTCATTTTCCGTGATCGTGCCGACGTCGCTGTGCAACACTTCGAGCGAGACCTTGTCCGATTCGATTTTTTTGAGCGCCTCGACAATCGCCTCGACGGAACCCTGCGTGTCCGCCTTGACCACCACGCGTAAGACCTTGCTCGCCGCCGCTTCGAGCGAGGCAAACAGATTTTCCAGAGTGACCTTCGAGCGGTTTTCCAAATCCTGGCTCTTCGCCTCCTGCGCACGTTCCTCGGCGAGGACGCGGGCGGCTTTTTCGTCGTCAACCGAGCTGAATTCCCAGCCGGCTTCCGGCACGCCGTTGAGACCAAGCACGCTGACGGCCACGGATGGTCCGGCTTCTTTCAAGCGCTGGCCTTCCTCATTAATGAGTGCGCGGACCTTGCCGTAAAACTCGCCGCAGATCACCACGTCGCCGAGGTGCAGCGTGCCTTTGCGCACGAGCACCGTCGCGGTCGGGCCGCCGGCTGAAACGCCGGACTCGATGACATTGCCCTTGGAGTTGCGGTTCGGATTTGCCTTCAACTCCAGCAGGTCGGCCTGGAGCAAAATCATTTCGAGCAATTTATCCACACCCTGTTTTGTCACCGCCGAACACTCGACGAAAATCGTGTCGCCGCCCCAGTCGTCGGGCACCAGTCCTTTTTCCTGCAACTGCTGGCGCACCTTCATCGCATTCGCGTTCGGATGATCAATTTTATTTACGGCCACAAGAATGGGAACTTTCGCCGCCTTGGCATGCGCAAGCGCTTCCAAAGTCTGTGGCATCACGCCATCATTCGCCGCGACGACGAGAACGACGATGTCTGTGACATTTGCGCCGCGCGCACGCATCGAGCTGAACGCCGCATGACCGGGCGTGTCGAGAAAAGTGATTTGCGCCAGCTCGTTTTTGCGTTCCGGATGCGGCACCGCAATCGTATAGGCGCCGATGTGCTGCGTGATGCCGCCGGATTCGCCCGCCGCGACGTTCGCCTTGCGGATCACGTCCAGCAGCGAGGTCTTGCCGTGGTCAACGTGACCCATGATGGTCACGACCGGGGCGCGCGGCTTGAGATCCTCCGGCTTGTCGTCAATGTCCAGCTCGACCTTTTTCTCGGTCGTGTGGACGACGCCTTCGCCCTTGGCGCGTTTTTCCGCCTCAAATTTGAAGCCGTAATGTGCGCAAACCTGCGCCGCAATTTTTTCATCGATGGACTGGTTGACGGTCGCCATGACCTTCAACTTCATCAGCTCGGCAATGATGGCAAAGGGTTTTTGCTTCAGCGCCTCGGCCAAGGCGCGGACAACAATCGGCGGCTTGATGGTGATGACCTGCGCGTCCGTGGGCAGGGAAATTTTCGGCGGCTGCGGTGCGGCGGGCTTGGGTGGCTGCGCGTTTTGCATCGGCCGCCCGTCGCGACCGCGCTGAAACTGTCCGCGGCCATCGCCACGTTGCGGCGGCTGGCCAGAACGACCGCCGGTTTGCGGCGGCCGCGGCGGCGCGGCACCACGCTCACCGCCACGTTCACGTTCGCCCGGACGCGCCGAGCCGGGACGCGGTGACAATTGAATGAAGCCAATCTTCTCGCCCATTTGCGGTTTCGGCGGTGCGGAAGGAACAATCGGTTTCGGCGCGGGCGGCGGCACCACGGGCTTGGCGGGCGGAAGAATCTCAGCGACTGGCGCGGACGCGGCAATGAAAACGACCTTTTCTTCGACCACCGGTGCCAACGGGATTTCCACGACGGGTTTCGGCGGCGGCTCCGGCGCATGGATGATCTGGATTTTCTCCTCGACTACGGGCTTGGGTTTTTCCTCGACGGGCTTTGGCGCGAGCCGGGCCGCGACCGCCGGGTTGGTCTTGATGATTTCTTCCTCAAGCCATTCGGCGCTGATCTTATCAAGCGAGCTGGACGGAACCTTGGCGGCGGCAATGCCCAATTCCTTGGCCTTCGTGAGAATTTCTTTGTTCTCGAGGCCAAGTTTCTTCGCAATGTCGTAAACACGAACGGGCATAAATCTTTTTTACCATCGCCGGCCAGGTTGTGCAATTTGCCCTCATGGCCTAAATCGCAAAAACAAACTTGGTTCCGGTCTGCACCATAAAATTTTAACGGTTGGCGGTCTCGCCGCCGACGTTCAACTGGCGGCGGCCCATCTCGGCGCGCGCGGCTTCCAAAATCGCCACCGCGTTTTCGCCGACCTGCGGGATGTCGGCGATGTCGCCGGGTTCCGCCTGCAATAAATCTTCCAGCCGCGTGACGCCGGCGTGGACGAGCGCATCGGCCTGTTCGCGGGTGATGCCCGGAATGGCGGCGATCTGCTCGACGGCTTCCGCAACCTTCTCGTCAAAGCCTTTGGTGACGATGTGTTCCGCGTCAATATCCACTTCCCAGCCGGTCAGCCGGGCCGTCAGCCGCGCGTTCTGGCCGCGCTTGCCGATGGCGAGCGAAAGCTGGTCTTCGCTGACGAGGACATGCAGCCGCTTGCGCGATTCGTCCGCTTCAATGCTGCGGATTTTCGCCGGCTCCAGCGCCTTCGTGACGAACGCCTTGATGTCGGATGACCACGGAATGACGTCCACTTTTTCATTGTTCAGCTCGCGGACAATATTCTTCACGCGCTGGCCACGCAAACCGACACACGCGCCGACCGGATCCACTTTCGAGTCCCGGGAATAAACCGCCATCTTCGTGCGGAAACCGGGCTCGCGCGCGATGCCCTTGATCTCAATCGTGCCATCGTTGATCTCGGAAACTTCGAGCTGGAACAGCTTCACGATGAACTTCGTGTCCGCGCGGGACAAAATGATCTCCGGCCCGTGCGCGCCTTCCTGCACGGCCTTGATGAGGCAGCGGATGCGTTCGCCGACCTGATATTCCTCGGTCGGCACACGCTCCTTGTTGGGCATGACGGCCTCGTATTTGCCGAGATCGAGAATCACGTCCGAACGGTCGAAACGCCGCACCGTGCCGCTGACGATGTCGCCGACGCGGTCCTTGTATTCGGTGAGCAGCATGGCCTTCTCAGCCTGGCGGACTTTCTGCATCAGCGCCTGCTTGGCGTATTGCGCGGCGATGCGGCCGAAACCCTGCGGCGTCACTTCCTTTTCAATTTCGTCGCCCACCTTCGCATCGCCCTTGAGCCGGCGCGCGTCGAACACGGAAATTTGGTCGTGCTGCGAAATGACTTTTTCCGCCACGATGAGCTTGGCGAACGCCTTGATGTCGCCGTTCTTGGAATTCATCTCCACGCGGAGCTCGCGGGCGGGGCCGACGGCCTTCTTGGCCGCCTGCAACAACGCCTCCTCGACGGCAGCCATGAGAACCTCACGGCTGACGCCTTTTTCGCGCTCCCAGAATTCCAATCCGGCAATAAAATCTGCATTCATAACTGATTAACGGCAGTCATCGCGGCGACATCCGGCGAACAAAAAAGTCGGAAAGACCTGTGTCTCCGACTTTCGCACGCTGGCCAGCCAGCAATTAAACCGCTTTGTGGTCGGAAGGTAGCTTTTCCCGCAACACCCGTCAAGCTCAAACGCCGCGCGCCAAACCCACGCAAAACCACATGGAACCACGCCCGCCCGCCCCTGAAATCTAGGCCGCTTGACCGTTAACCTTGCAATTTTATCCGCCCAGCGAGCTGGGATCGCCCACGTCGCCTTTGTTAAAATCCACATATTCCTCGGTCAAGTCGGCGGCATACATCACCGCGCCCGCCCGGCCGAGATTCAGATTGATATGCAGTTCAAATTCCTTCGGCGCGACGGCGGTGCACAATTCCTTAAACGTCGCCGTCGTCGGCTGCCCGCGTTTGAGGCTCCAGAGAATTTTCTTCGCGCCAATAGCCGAATAGCCGATGTCAATTTTCTCCTCCTCCACCGTCGCCGGTGAATAGCCGATGGCGTCAATGATGCGGCCCCAGTTCGGATCGCCGCCGTGCCAGCTCGTCTTCACCAGCGCGCTGTTCGCCACCGCGCGGGCGGCGGCATCGGCATCCTGAATCGTCTTGGCGCCGTTCACGCGCACGGTGACGACGCGATGAACGCCCTCGCCATCGCGGACAATTTTCTTGGCCAGCTCCAGGCAGACGTGGTTCAAAGCGGCTTGGAAAATTCCGAATTCCGAATTCCGAATTCCGAATTTCTGGTTTCCCGCCAGCCCATTCGCCAAAACCAAAACCGTGTCGTTCGTGCTCATGTCGCCGTCCACGGTGATGCGGTTGAAACTTTGAGCGACGGCCTCGTTCAACGCCGTCTGCAAAACCTTCGCGTCCACCGCCGCGTCCGTCGTGATAAAACACAGCATCGTCGCGTGCAGTGCTTGTGCACGGCCACCAGGCAACGCCGCCGGCCGAGCACCCGTCGCTGACATCCCAGGCTGGATCATGCCCGCGCCTTTGCAGATACCGCCGAGGCGAACCGTGCGGCCACCCAGCTTGAATTCAATCGCGATCTGCTTCGGGCGAGAATCGCTGGTCATGATGGCTTCGGCGGCGTGATCGGCGTTTTCCTCGGCGGAACCAAGCTGCGTCGCGGCGTCAATGATGCCGGCGCGGATGTTGTCCATCGGCATGGTCACGCCGATGCGCCCGGTGGAACCAACCAGCGCGTGGCCGGCGGAAAGCCCAAGGGTATTTTCGGTGAACAAAACCATTTCGCGCGCGTCGGCCAAGCCCGGCTTGCCGGTGCAGGCATTGGCGTTGCCGGAATTGACGACGAGCGCCTGCGCCCGGCCAATTTTTTTTACGCGCTCGACACAAATTTTCACGGGCGCGGCGCATACCTGGTTCGTCGTGAACATGCCGGCGATGGTCGCCGGCGTTTCAGAAACAATGAGCGCGAGGTCGCGTTTCTGGCCCTTGTTCGAGCCTTTGCCGGTGCCGAGCTTCTTGATGTCACAAAACACGCCGCTGGCTTGAAAACCTTTGGGTGCAACGATGGAGCCGGGGATTTCCTTAAATTTATTTTTCATGATCAAATCGCAAATTCAGTTTTGAATTTTGAATTTTAAGTTTTGAGTTGGAAAGCAAAGATTGGCCACCACCAACTAAAAATTAAAAACTTAAAACTCTGTTTTCACCGCCTCAATTTCCAGCCGCACCATGCGGACGTGAACCTGCCCGGATTGATCCGGCGGATGGCTGGCGAGATAACGTGCGGTGACGGCGCCAATGAATTCTTCACGCACAGCTTCTGGCACGCGCTGCACAAACGGAATCCAAGTCGTGCGCAGCCAGATGGCGAAACCTTCCGCGCCGGCATAGGTCGCGTCCTTCGGCGCGAGCTGGACGCTTTGGATTTTGAAGCCAAATTCCGGCAGCCATTTTCCGTAGTCGGCGGGCGCGTAAAAAAAATACGGCATCGGCATTTTGCGGAAAAATTCCCACCACCGTTTCAGCCGCATCTCCGGGCGTAATGCGAGAAAAACATCGTGCGCGTTGCCCTGACCGCCGCAGGAAACGACCAGCCGTCCGCCCGGTTTCAAAACGGAGGCCGCGCCGCGCAAAATGGCCCGGTGATCGTCCACCCAATGCAGGGCGGCGTTGGAAAAAATGAAGTCAAACCGGCGCGCCGATTTTATTCTCCGCGCGTCCATGACTTGAAATTCCAGATTCGGGAATTGTTTCGGCGGAAACATTTTCTGCGCGAACTCGATCATCTGTGGCGAAGCGTCCGTGCCCGTGACGAAGCCGCGCGGCGCAACCTGGGCGATTTCCGCCGTCACCTTGCCGTCGCCGCAGCCGATGTCCAAAATAGCCTCGTCGCCGCGCAATGAAAGCCTGGCAATCAGTTCACGCGCCCAAGATTGTTGCACGGTGGAATTCGCGGCATAATCGGCCGCATTCCATTTCGCCGGTTGAATGACAGGCATCGGCATGGCTCAAACCAATCCCGCCGTCTCCGGAAAACCGCAGAGGATGTTCAGGCTTTGCACGGCCTGGCCGCTCGCGCCTTTGACGAGATTGTCCTCGGCGCTCAAGACGATGAGCCGGCCGGTGCGCGGGTCGAGCCGCCATGCGATTTCGCAGACGTTCGTGCCGACGACATTTTTCGTGTCGGGCAACGCGTTGCCTTCGAGCAAATGCACGAACGGCTCGTTGGCATAAGCCTTGGCGTAGCACGCGGATATTTTTTCGCCGAGCGCGGCCATTTCATCCGCCGTGGAAAAATGCGTTTCCGGTGCGAAATAAAGCGTCGTCAGAATGCCGCGGTTTACTGGAATCAAATGCGGCGTGAACTGAATCGTCACTTTTGTTCCGGCGGCGAGCGAAAGCTGTTCTTCAATCTCGGACAAATGCCGGTGCTTCGGCACGCCGTAGGGACGGACGCTTTCATTGCATTCACAAAAAAGATAATCCACTTCAGCCTTGCGCCCCGCGCCGCTGACGCCGCTCAAGGAATCGGCGATGATGCCGGCGGGCTTGATGAGTCCGGCAGTGAGCAGCGGAATCGCTGGCAGCAGAATGCTCGTCGGGTAGCAGCCGGGCGAGGCGATGAGCAAAGATTTTTTGATTTCTTCCCGATAGACTTCCGGCAGGCCGTAAACAGATTTTTTAAGCAGATCCGGCGCGGAATGATCGTGTCCATAAAACTCCTTATAGACATCCGCGCTCTTCAGCCGGAAATCGGCGCTCAAATCAATGACGACAGCGCCGGCAGCAATCAGCGGCACAGCGTATTCAGCGGCGACGCCGTGCGGCAGCGCGAGAAAAACCACGTCGGCCTGCTTCGCCAAAACTTCGGCGTTCGGCTCGGAGAAGCGGAGCGACTTGGATTTCGGATGACTGGCGAATTTCGGAAACACCTGCGCGAGCGTCTGCCCGGCGTTCTGGCGCGAGGTGACGGCGACGAGTTCCGCGTGCGGATGATTCAAGAGCAACTGCACGAGCACTTCGCCGGAATATCCGGAGGCACCGACGATGGCGACTTTTTTCGATTTCATTTGCGTCCTTCTTTTACATTAAAAAATTAATTTCTTAAAACAAAAAACCCGCTGACTTACGCCAGCGGGTTTTGGAAACTTTCCGTTGCGATCAACGCTTCGAGAACTGGAAGCGTTTGCGCGCGCCGGGCTGGCCGTATTTCTTGCGCTCACGTTCACGCGGGTCACGCGTGAGGAAACCTTCCGCCTTCAGCGCGGGGCGCAGCGTGGCGTCAAATTTCAAAAGCGCGCGGGAAATGCCGTGGCGCGTCGCGCCGGCCTGGCCGAGCGGGCCGCCGCCGACCACGTTTACGCGCACGTCCAGTTTGTCGGCCGTGTTGGTGATGGTGAGCGGCGAAGAAACCGTGGCGCGCTGGGTGTCCAGCGGGAAATAATTTTCAAACGTGCGGCCGTTGACGGTGATCTTGCCACTGCCAGTCGCGAGACGGACACGGGCAATTGCCGTTTTGCGACGACCGGTGCCAAGGAATTCGACGGTTGCTGTTTTGGCCATAACAAAATTATTTGGCGGCGGCGAGAACGGCGGGCGTCTGCGCCTCGTGGTTGTGCTTCGGGCCTTTGAACACTTTCAGCTTGGTGAGCAGCACACGGCCGAGGCGGTTCTTCGGAATCATGCCCTTGACGGCGTGTTCGATGAGAAACTCCGGGTTCTTGGCGCGCACCTGTTGGACGGTGGCGTATTTTTCGCCGCCCTTCCAGCCGGAATAGCTCATGTATTCCTTGGCAATTTCTTTTTTGCCGGTGACGCGAACTTTCTCGGCGTTGACGACGATGACAAAGTCGCCGGCATCAAGGTGCGCGGTGTAGACAGGCTTGTTTTTCCCGCGCAAAATATCAGCCACCTGCACGGCCAGTCGGCCAAGCACGGCGCCATCGGCATCAATAACATGCCACTTGCGCTGGTCCAGATTAACTTTCGGCAAATGCGTTTTCATCTAAATTCCAATACAAAGGGACGTGGAAACTATCAAACGGGCGGTTGAAGTCAACACGCGATTTCAATTAATTGGATTGGGCTTTACAGCCGCCGGGCATTGCGCAAATGATGGTTCACATGAAGAGAATCCTTTTTCTCCTGATGCTGGCTGGTCTTTTTTGGCTGCCGGTGGCCGCTTCTGCCCAAACGTCAAGCGCCAAACCCGCCGACCCGAATCCCGCCGCCAAAAAAGTTTGCGAAACCATCTCCATGATCACCGGCGTGGCGATTTCGCCGCTGCTCGGCGTCAGCAGCGTCGGCGCTTATGATTACTTCAAGGCCAAAACGCCGGAGGCCAAGGCGAAGCTGCCGTGGTTCGCCAATCCGCTGTTCTGGATTCCGGCGATGTTGCTCGTCGGCGCGTGCTTTTTAAAAGACACCGCCGGCATCGCGCTGCCGGTCGTCTTGAAAAAACCGTTCGACGTCGCTGAAACCATCGAGCACAAAATCTCTGGCCTCGTCGCCACCGGCGCATTTGTGCCGATCGTGGTCAACATGATGCACGAGGTCAATGCCACCGCGCCGAGCGCGACGCTGAGTTCACTGGGCTTTGCTGCCATCACCATGCCGAACTGGCTTTATGACATTTTGATGACACCAGTGGCGATGGCTGCATTTTTCATCGTGTTCCTCGCGTCCAACGCCATCAATATTTTGATCCTGCTGAGTCCGTTCACGATCGTGGACGCCGCGCTCAAAGGTTTCCGCACCATGGTTCTCGCCAGCGTCGTCGGCACCTCCTTCGTCAATCCGTGGATGGGCGCGGCGTGGGCGCTCATCGTCATCCTGATTTCCTGGCTCATCTCCGGCTGGTCGTTCCGGCTCTCACATTTCGGCCTGTCGTTCATCTGGGATTTTGTCACCGGCCGCAAAAGCCGTTTCCATCCTGATCCAAAGCAAAATAAAATGTTCCTCGGCCGCAAATGCGAAAAAGTTCCCACGCGTACCTACGGCAAACTGTCGCGCAACGACAAAGGCGAACTCATCTTCAACTACCGCCCATGGCTCGTCCTGCCGCAACGCACGCTCATTTTACCAGCTGGAAACTATGAAGCCGGTCGCGGGGTTTTCTACTCCGAGGTTTTGCGCGTCGAAGGCGGCTCCGCCAAAACCGTCATTCTCCTGCCGCCGCGCTATCGCGGGCACGAGGAGGAAGTGGCCAGGATTTACAATTTCACCGGCGTCCGCGATGTCGGCCTGCGCGCCGCGTGGTCATGGCTGAAAAGTTTGTTTGGCGGCAAGACGGCAGCGGCTTGACCGCACTGACATTTGCTTGACGGCGATGGCGGAAAGCGGCATTTAACCGCGCCAGAAGAAGCGGTCATTTTCCCATGAAACTTTTCCGACGCAAACACGCCGCCGATTTGCAGGCCGAGGCCAAGACCGACCACAGCCTGAAACGCGCGCTCGGCCCGGTCAACCTCACCGCGCTCGGCATCGGCGCGATCATCGGCGCGGGCATTTTCGTCCTCACCGGCCACGCCGCCGCCAAATACGCCGGGCCGGGCATCGCGATTTCGTTCGTGCTGGCGGGGCTGGCGTGCGCGTTCGCCGGACTGTGCTACGCGGAATTTGCGGCGATGATCCCGATGTCCGGTTCCGCCTACACCTACGCCTACGCGACGCTCGGCGAATTCATCGCGTGGATCATCGGCTGGGATTTGATCCTGGAATATTTATTTGCTGCCTCAACCGTGGCCGTCGGCTGGTCGGGCTATGTCGTTTCGTTTTTGAAAGATTTTGGCATCGTCATCCCGCCGGAATTTTCCGCCGCCATTGGCACGCATCTAATTCAAATTCCCGTCACCTTGGCGGCGTCCCTGAAAATCAACGACGGCTGGACTTCCATCAGTCCGGATTTGTTGAACCAGATCAAACTGGCGGGAGCTGACCCGGCCACACTCGCACAGGTCACCGCCATTTTTAATGTGCCGGCCATGCTGATTATTTTGGCCGTCACCCTGCTGCTCGTGCTCGGCATCAAGGAGTCCGCCACGTTCAACAACGTCATCGTCGCCATCAAAATGGTGGTTATTCTCACGTTCATCGCCGTTGGCCTCGCCTTCATCAACCGGCACAACTGGCACCCGTTCATTCCGCCGGCCGTCGGGTCGGGCGAATTCGGCTGGGGCGGCGTGCTGCACGGCGCGGCCGTGATTTTCTTCGCCTACATCGGGTTTGACGCCGTGTCCACTGCCGCGCAGGAGGCAAAAAATCCGCAGCGCGACATGCCCATCGGGATGCTGGCCTCGCTCGGCATCTGCACCGTGCTTTACATTGCCGTCGCGCTGGTGCTCACCGGCGTCGTCAATTACCAGACGCTCAACGTCCCCGCGCCCATCGCCGTGGCCGTGGACGCGTTTGGCAAAAATCTTGCGTGGCTGCGGACGCTCGTGAAAATCGGCGCCATCGCCGGATTGTCGTCGGTGATTCTCGTCATGCTGCTCGGCCAGCCGCGCATTTTTTACTGCATGTCGAAAGACGGCTTGCTGCCGCAAATTTTCAGTTCCGTGCATCCGAAATTCAAGACGCCGTGGGTCGCGCAAATCTTCACCGGCGGCGTCGCGATGCTCGTGGCCGGGCTGTTTCCCATCGGCCTGCTCGGCGAACTCGTTTCCATCGGCACGCTGCTCGCGTTCGCCATCGTCTGCGCCGGTGTGCTGGTGCTGCGCAAAATCAATCCGGGCATCCACCGCCCGTTCCGCACGCCCGCCGTCTGGCTGGTCGCGCCGCTCGGCATTCTTTTCTGCGGCTGGCTGATGTCCGCGCTGCCGCTTGACACGTGGCTGCGGCTCATCGTCTGGATGGTCATCGGCCTGGCCATCTATTTCACCTACGGCCACCGTCATTCCAAGCTGCACCAGGGGCTGGCGGGCAAATCTGGAAAGCTGCCTTAGGCCGTCCGCCGGCAAATTCCTGTTTGACAAACCGCCCCCTTATACCTACCGTTCGGTAGGTTATGGCCAAAGACGTTTCTGACACCCGCCAGCTGATCCTCCGCGCCGCGCTCAAGCGCTTCGCGGACGCCGGCTATGCCGCCACTTCCGTCCAGCACATCGTGGACGACGCGAAGGTCTCCAAGCCCGCGCTTTATTATCATTTCGCCGACAAGGCAGGGCTGTTTCAGGCGCTGGTGCATGAGGCGCACGACCAGCGCTACCGCATTTTGCGCGAGGCGGCGGAAGCCAGCACCGGCATCCGCGTGCAACTGGAAAACATCCTCGCCGCGCTGTTCGATTATTTCCGCGAGAACCGCGAGCTGATGCGGATTTCCTTTGCGACGATGTTCGCCGCGCCAGGCGAGGTGCCTGAAGATCTTTCGTGCGCGGAGAAATGCGAGCGCAATTTCGAGTTCGTCCACTCGCTCATCAAGCGGGCGCAAAAAAACGGCGAGCTGGACAAAAGCTTCAAAAGCCGCGAACTGGCCTTTGGTTTTTACGGGCTGGCCAATTTCCACCTGGTTTCGCATCTCGTTGCGCCGGACTGCGAGCCGGACCGGTTGACGGCTAAAATAACTGTGGAGCTGTTCCTCGCCGGGGCCGCGCCAAAGCCGGGTGGACGGAAAAAATAATTTCAAACAAAGGAGTTTAATGAAGAAGCTTGTTATCGGAATATTGATCGTCGCGGCGGTGGCGGGCGCGCTCGCGGCGGTGAAAATCATGCAGATCAAATCCATGATTGCCTTTGGCGCGTCATATACGCCGCCGCCGGAAACCATTTCCTCCGCCGTGGCGCATGAGGAAAATTGGCAGGACACTTTGACGGCCGTCGGCTCGGTCAACGCGGCTCAGGGCGTCATTGTTTCGCCGGAAATCGCCGGGACGGTCACCGAAATCGCCTTTGAATCCGGCGCGACGGTGAATCAGGGCGACTTGCTCATAAAGCTCGACGCTTCGTCCGAGGAGGCGCAACTGCGCGCCGCCGAAGCCCAGGCGCAGCTGGCAAAATTGAACCTGGATCGCACGCAAAAATTGCGCGCGGACAGCACGGTTTCCCAATCCGAACTCGACCAGGCCGACGCGACGCTGAAACAGAACCAGGCGAACGTGGACGCCATCCAGGCGACGATTGACAAAAAAACCATCCGCGCGCCGTTCGCCGGGCGGCTCGGCATCCGGCTCATAAATTTGGGCGAGCAACTGGACGTCGGCAAAGGCATCGTCTCGCTCCAAGCTTTGACGCCGGTGTATGTGGATTTTTCGCTGCCGCAGCAAAATTTGTCGCAGCTCGCAACCGGCTTGGTCGTGCAGGTGACGAGCGACAGCTATCCCGGCACGAATTTTTCCGGCGAGCTGAACGCGATCAATCCCGATCTGAACGCGATGACGCGCAGCGTGCAACTGCGGGCGAAGTTTGAAAATGCAGACCAAATGCTGCGACCGGGAATGTTCGTCCATGTGGCGGTGATTTTGCCGCAGGCGGAAGCGGTGCTGACGGTGCCGGCGACGGCGGTTTTGAGCGCGCCGTTTGGTGATTCGGTTTATTTGATCGAGCCGCAGGTGGCCAACGGTGTGACGAATCTGGTCGCGCAGCAGAAGCTCATCCGCACCGGCCGGATGCACGGTGATTTTGTCAGCGTGGAATCCGGCTTGAAGGCCGGTGACCGTGTGGTGACCTCGGGGCTTTTCAAATTGCATAACGGTTCAACGGTGCAGGAAAATAACGCCGCCACCAACTCACCCCAGCCGTCGCTGCATCCCACGCCGCCGAACAGCTAAGCCGCGCGCATGAAATCTTTCACGGATCTTTTCATCCGCCGGCCGGTGCTGGCAACCGTCGTCAGCCTGATCATTTTGATTGCGGGTTTGCAGGCCATCCGCTCGCTGAATCTCCGGCAATACCCGCGCAGCGAAAACGCGGCGATCACGGTGACGACCGTTTATGTCGGCGCGAGCGCGAACCTCGTGCGCGGTTTTGTCACGCAGCCGCTCGAGCGCGCCATCGCGGCGGCGGACGGGATTGACTACATGGAATCCGCCAGCAAGCTCGGCGTGTCCGCCATCACCGTGCACCTGCGGCTGAACTATGATTCCAAAAAGGCGCTCGGCGAAATCAGCTCCAAGGTGGATCAGGTGCGCAACGACCTGCCGCCCGAGGCGGAAATTCCCACACTCACCATCGTCACCGCCGATTCCCAGTTCGCGTCCGCCTACCTGAGTTTTTCCTCGGACATTTTGCAGGCGAACCAGATCACGGACTATCTCATGCGCGTCGTGCAGCCTCGTTTGACCGCGATCGAAGGCGTGCAAAAGGCGGACATTCTCGGCGGCCGAACGTTTGCCATGCGCATCTGGCTCAAGCCGGAACGGCTTGCGGCGTTCAACATCAGTCCGAACGAAGTCCGCGTGGCGCTGGCGGCGAATAATTTTCTTTCCGCCGTCGGCCAGACGAAAGGCTCGCTCGTCCAGGTCAATTTGACGGCGAACACCGATTTGCGCTCCGTGGATGAATTCAAAAATCTCGTTGTCCGCCGGAGCGGCGACCAGTTGGTGCGTTTGAGCGACGTGGCTGACGTGGAGCTCGGCGCGGAGGATTACAATTCCGAAGTGCGCTTCAGCAGCGAACGCGCCGTGTTCATGGGCATCTGGGCGCTGCCGAACGCGAACTCGCTCGACGTCGTCAAGCGCGTCCGCGCCGAGATGGCGCTCATCCAAAAAGACCTGCCCACCGGCCTCACGGCGCGCGTGGCGTATGACGCGACGCAATATATTTCCGACGCGCTTCACGAGGTGGTGAAGACGCTGATCATCACGCTCATCATCGTGTCGGTGGTGATTTTTCTGTTCCTCGGCTCGTTTCGCTCGGTGCTGATTCCGCTGGTGGCGATTCCGCTCTCGCTCATCGGTGCGGTTTTTCTGATGCAGGTGTTCGGTTTTACGCTGAACCTGCTGACGCTGCTGGCCATTGTGCTGGCCGTCGGACTGGTGGTGGACGACGCCATCGTCATCGTGGAAAACGTGGAACGCCACATCCGCGAGGGCAAAACACCCGTTGACGCGGCGCTGCTGGGCGCACGCGAACTTGTCGGGCCGGTCATCGCCATGACCATTACACTCGCTGCGGTCTATGCGCCGATCGCGTTTCAAGGCGGCTTGACCGGCTCGCTCTTCCGCGAATTTGCGCTGACGCTCGCCGGCGCGGTTTTTATTTCCGGCATTGTCGCATTGACGCTGTCGCCGGTCATGTCATCCGCGCTGTTGAACCACGACCGCGAGGAACACGGTTTGGTCGGACGCATCAACCGCGATTTCGACCGGCTGAAAAATTTCTACGGACGCGTGCTGGACTGGACGCTGGCGCGGCGGCCGCTGGTTTACACCGTCTGGATCGGCCTGTCGTTACTGACGTTCCCGATGTTCATGATGGCCTGGCAGGCGAAAGAACCCGCGCCGGCGGAAGACCAGGGCGTCATCTTCGGCGTCTTGGAAACGCCGCCGGATGCGACCATTGACCAGACTTCGTTCTACGCCGATCTGGCCGGAAGCTCGTTTGCCAAGGTGCCGGAGAAAGAACAGGTTTTTCAACTGACCCAGCCGGACGGAGGTTTTGGCGGTTTGGTCCTCAAGCCGTGGGGCGAACGGAAGCGGAACGTTTTCCAGATCACGCCGCAGGTGCAGGCGATGGTGAACAGCCTGCCCGGCATCCGCATGTTCATGGTCACGCCGCCGCCGCTGCCGACCGGCGGCGAAAATTTTCCGGTGAACCTCGTTCTCTCCGGAACCGGCGAGCCGGAGGAGATTTTGAAATACGCGCAGCAGTTGCAGCAGGAATGCGCGACCAACGGCATGTTCGCCTTCCCGCCAATGATTGACACGAAGGTGGACCAGCCGGAAGTCGAGCTGGTCATTGACCGCGACAAGGTCGCCGCGCTCGGCCTCGACATGCAGACCGTCGGCTCGGATCTGGGCGCGCTCGTCGGTGGCAATTACGTGAACCGCTTTGACCTCGCCGGTCGCAGCTACAAGGTCATCCCGCAGCTCGAACGCGGCGCGCGGCTGAACGCCGAGCAGTTGCAAAACACCTACGTCAAGGGGCCCGGCGCACAGCTTATTCCCGTCAGCACCTTCGCAATGCTGGTGAAACATACGACGCCGCGCGCGCTGAACCGGTTCCAGCAATTGAATTCCGTCAAGCTCAGCGGCGTCGCCATCGTGCCGCTGGAAACCGCGCTGAAATTTCTGGAAGGCGAGTGCGCGCGCATCCTGCCCAGCGGCTACAAGCTGGATTACACCGGCGACTCGCGGTTCCAGCGCACGGAAGGCAATCAGTTCTTTCTGTCGTTTTTGCTCGCCGGTGTGCTGATCATCTTGGTGCTGGCCGCGCAGTTCAACAGCTTCCGTGACCCGTTCATCATCATCTTCGGCTCGGCGCCGCTGGCGATTTTCGGCGCGACCATTTTCTGTTTCCTAAAAATGCCGAATCCAAACATGCCGTTTTGGACGAACGGCTGGACGACCTCGATGAACATTTATTCCGAGGTTGGCCTGATCACGCTCGTCGGTCTCATCGCCAAAAATGGCATTCTCATCGTGGAGTTCGCCAACCAGCTCCAGCGCCGCGGCCGCACGAAGCCGCAGGCCATCCGCGAGTCCGCCATGCTGCGGCTGCGCCCGGTGCTGATGACCACCGTGGCGACGATCGCCGGCAATTTTCCGCTCACGCTCGTCACCGGCGCGGGCGCGGCGGCGCGCAATTCCATCGGCCTGGTGCTGGTCAGCGGCATGAGCATCGGCACGTTTTTCACGCTGCTCGTCGTGCCGTCCATCTATATTTTAATCGCGAAAGATCACGGCGGCGAATCGCCGAAAACCACGGGGGAACTGGAACCAGCCCATGAATGAAAATCCCAACACTCCACCGCCGGCAATCCTGATTGACCGCTCGTCGTCAAAATTCAACTCGCCACTGTTTGTGTGGCCCGCCGCCCTCGCGCTGGCGGTGCTGCTGTATTTCGCGCTGAAAGCCACCACCGATTTTTTCACGCACGAGTCCACGGACGACGCCTTCATCGCCGGCCACGTTGTTTCGATTGCGCCCCGGATTGCCGGGCAGGTCGCGGCCGTCCACGTGCTCGACAACCAGCTCGTTCGCTCAAACGATCTGCTCATTGAGATTGATCCGGCGGACTACGCCATCACCGTCGCGCAAAAACAATCATCGGCGGTTTCGCAGGATGCCAATTTGCGCACGGTCATCGCGGGCATCGAATTGATGCGCGCCAAAATCGCCACCGCCGACGCCTCGGCGCGGAAAGCCCGGGACGATGCCGAGTCCGCCGGCTCCACCGCGAAAAGAGCGCAGGCGGATTTCGACCGCGCGCAGGATTTGGTGAAGCAAACAACCATTTCGTCGCAGGAATTCGACGCCGCGCTCGCCGCCAACACCAAGGCGCAGGCGGACTTGAAATCCGCGCAGGAAAATGCCGACGAGGAAACTTCCAAGGTGGACGAGGCGCAGAAGCAGTTGGACGCGGCGTTCGCGGAAAAGGATGTGGTGTTTTCGCAGTTGAATGAGGCGCAGACGAACGTGGCGGCGGCGAATCTAAATTTGTCCTACGCAAAAATTTTCGCCCCGGCCACCGGCCGCGTCACGCGGAAGGCCGTCGAGGCCGGCGATTATCTGGAAGTTGGCCAGCAGATCATGTCCATCGTGCCGGAAGAGGTCTGGGTCATCGCCAACTTCAAGGAATCGCAGTTGGACAAGATGCGTGCCGGCCAGCCGGCGACGGTGGAGATTGACGCGCTCGGCGGCCGCGAATTCGCCGCGCACGTGGACAGCATCCAGGCCGGCAGCGGCGCGCAGTTCAGCCTGCTGCCGCCGGAAAATGCCACCGGCAATTTCGTGAAAGTTGTCCAGCGCGTGCCGGTGAAAATCGTTTTCAACGAGCAGCTGCCGGAAGGCTTTGTGGTTGGTCCCGGCCTGTCGGTAACGCCAAGCGTGCAGGTCAGCAAATTTGCCGTTCCCGCCTGGTTGATTGCGCTCGCCGCGATCGTGCTTGCTGGTGCGGCGGTTTGGCTATTCAAATTTCTCACCAACCGTAAAGCGGCAGCCAAGTAATTTCTCATGCAGCAGGAATGGAAACCGCGCCACAGCCCGTGGCTCATCGCGATGGGCGTGATGCTGGCGACGTTCATGGAGGTGCTGGACACCTCCATCGCCAACATCGCGCTGCCGCACATCGCCGGCAGCCTCTCGGCCACGCCGGAGGAGGCCACGTGGGTGCTGACCAGCTACCTCGTCGCCAACGCCATCGTGCTGCCGACGACCGGCTGGCTGGCCAACCACTTCGGACGCAAACGGGTTTTCATCACCTGCATCGTGATGTTCACGCTGGCGTCGGCGCTGTGCGGTTTGGCGTGGAGCCTGCCGACGCTCATCTTCGCGCGGGTGTTGCAGGGCATCGGCGGCGGCGCGATGGTTCCCATCGCGCAGTCCATCATGCTGGAAAGTTTTCCGCGCCAGAAACGCGGCGCGGCGATGGCCATCTTCGCTCAGGGCGTGGTGGTCGCGCCGATTCTCGGCCCGACGCTCGGCGGCTGGATCACGGACAGCTATTCGTGGCGCTGGATTTTCTACATCAACCTGCCGGTGGGCATCCTCGCGGTGTTCATGGCGCAATGGCTCGTGGAGGATCCGCCCTACATCCAGCGCAACAAGTCGGCGACGATTGACTACGTCGGCTTCGGCCTGCTCGCGGTGTGGCTGGCGACGCTGCAAATTCTTTTGGACAAGGGCCAGGAGGCCGACTGGTTCGGCGCGATATGGGTGCGGTGGTTCACGCTGGTCTCGGTTTTGTCGTTTGTGGGATTTGTCTGGTGGCAGATCAAGACCGAACATCCGCTGGTGGATTTGCGCGTGTTCAAAAACCGGAATTTCACCATCGGGCTCATCCTGATGACGACGCTGGGCGCAATTCTCTACGGGACGACCGCGCAAATCCCGCTGTTCCTGCAAACGCTCATGGGCTACCCCGCGCTGCAAAGCGGTTATGCGATGAGCCCGCGCGGCATCGCGGCGTTCGTCACGACATTTTTTGTCGGGCGGCTCGTCGGAAAAATGCGGGCGAAGTGGATGATGCTCATCGGCTTCACCCTGCTGGCGGTGTCGTCATTCATGTTGAGCGACTTGAACCTGCAGGTCGCGCAGATCAACGTCATCTGGCCCAGCGTCGTCAACGGCATCGCCATCAGCTTCATCTTTGTGCCGCTGACCACGGCGACAATGAGCCAGCTGGCGCAGCAGCAGCTCGGCAACGCCACGGGCCTCTACAACCTCATGCGCAACCTCGGCGGCAGCATCGGCATCGCGTTCGTCACCACGATGCTGGCGCGCGGCGCGCAGACGCATCAGGCGCTCATGGTCGGGCATCTGGCGCCGGACAATCCGGCCTTCCGGCAGCAGCTCGCCGCCGCAAACCACCTGCTGGCGAACCATGCCGATCCCGTGACTGCATCACGCCAGGCTTACAACGCTGTTTATTCGCTGCTCGACCAGCAGGCGCATCTGTGGGCGTTCGTGGATAATTTTTTCATCTTCGGCGCAATGGCCCTGGTCACCATGCCGCTCATTTTCCTGTTCAAGCGCGTGGCCGCGCCGGCCAAAACCGCGCCAGCGGGGCATTGATCAACCGCTGATTTTGGCGAGCGCCAATGAAGTGATTTCGCGGGCGCGCTCATCGGTTGCAGCTTCCGCGTAGCAACGAAACTCCGGCGCGTTGCCGGATGGACGTAAATGAATAATTTCCTCGTTGGCGAACGTAATGCGCAAACCGTCCGTGCGGTTCAAGCTGGCCACCGCGCCGCAAATCCCGCCGAACATTTTTTCAATCGCGGTCTTGTCGGTGGCTTCCGAGTCGGAGTTGAACTTTGCCAGAATCGCCGTGCTTTTTTCTGTCGCAAAATTCTTCAGCCGGTCACTCGCCGTGAACCGCGCGGGCAAAGTCGCCGCCAGTTCGGAAATAGTTTTGCCCTTCGCTTTCGCCAGCAGCAAAATGCCAAGCATGACAATCACCGCGTCGCGCGTCGGCAACGCGCGAAGATTCTTGCCATTGATTTCAATGTCCGAGTTCAGCAAAAATCCGCCGTTGGCCTCGTAACCGACAACGCGTTTTGCCCCGCCAGCCGTGACCTCCATCATCGAAGCCACCACAAACGGCGAGCCGATGCGCGTGCGGCGGATTTCGCGAAACCAGCCGCATTTTTCCACGGCGGTGTTGCAGCTCACCGGCGTGCTGACGGAATCCGCCTCCAGAAATTTCGCGCACAAAATTCCGGCGATGTCGCCGCGCAGCCAGTTTCCATTTTCATCACCCACGAGCGGACGGTCGCTGTCGCCGTCGGCAGAAACAAGCGCGTCAAATTTACCGGTAGCCGCCCAATCATAGGCCAGTTTTACGTCTTCCGGCCGGATGGCCTCGGTGTCCACCGGAATAAATTTGTCCGAGCGTCCGAGCGGCGTCACATCTGCGCCGAGATGCGAGAGAATTTTCACCAGCACGTCGCGTCCGACGGCGGAATGCTGGTAAACGCCGACGCGCAAATCTTTCAGCGCATCGTGGCTGAAAAAATTCAGGTAGCGCATGACGTAATTTTCCCCAGCTTCAGGCGAAACTTCGTGCGGCTTTTTTGCGTTTGAAAAATTTCCATCCGTTCCAAACAGTGCATCGTCCAGTTCGACGATCTGGCTGCTCATGCCTTTTTCATCCGACTTCAAAACTTCGCCGGCGCATTTGTTGAACTTGATGCCGTTGCGGTCGTCGGGAATATGGCTGCCGGTGACCATGATAGACGGAATTTTATTTTCAAACCCAAACAGCGCGACGGCGGGCGACGGGATTTTTCCGCAGTTAATGGCGCGATAACCCAGATCGTCCGCCGCGCGACAGACTGCCTCCATCACGCGGCTGGTGCTGGACCGGAAATCGCCACCGACGGCGACGCGTTCGCCGGCGCGTTTGATTTCGCCAATGGACTCAAGGTATTGGAGAAAACCCCTGGCGTAGGCATAACACACAAAATCCGTCATTGCCGTGGCCAGCCCGCGCGCGCCGCTCGTGCCGAACGCCACGCCGCTGTGCACCATGAGTTCTTGAATGGAAATTTTCATGCAGTTTCAACTTGAACGCAAACAGGCTAACCCATCCCCAAAACTGAAGAAATAATTTTCGCCGGAGCAACCTGTTTTCATGCCGCGTCGTTTGACGGATGGCAAGATGCGTGGCATAGGTTACGGCACCGAAGACAAAGGCATGAAACCGGCTTTGATTTTACTCGCGCTGGGCGCAATGATGTTTGCCACCGGCTGTGATGCCGCGCCGACGAACAGCCCGGCGGCCATGAACAGTTCAACCAACAACACCATGAAATTCCCGCTCCAACGCACCGAGGCCGAATGGCGCAAACTTCTGACGCCCGAACAATATCACGTCCTGCGCGAAGCAGGCACGGAACCGGCCTTCACCGGCAAATATTGGGACTCGAAGGAGCCGGGCGTGTATCGTTGCGCCGCGTGCGGTGCGGTGCTGTTCACGTCCAAGGACAAATTTGATTCTGGCTGCGGCTGGCCGAGCTTTTCTGATCTCGCAGCCAAGGGCACGGTGGTCGAGCACGATGACAACAGCTTTGGAATGCACCGCACGGAAGTGTTGTGCGCGAACTGCGGCAGCCACCTCGGCCACGTTTTTGACGACGGCCCAGCTCCGACCGGTTTGCGCTATTGTATCAACTCCGCCTCAATTGATTTTGGCACGGACACGAACGCGCCGTCGTTTAAAACAGACGCAGCGAAATAATTTATTTCTTCGTGTTGGCCGCCGCGCGGAAAATCCGCAGCAGGCCGTAATCATATTTTTCGCCGAGCAATTCGCGCGCGCCAACAAGGTTGCCCCAGCCGGTGCGCTTGAAGGCGGCGGCGATTTCCGCCTGGGCCTCTGAAGTAAGAATCTGCGCCAGATCAATCGCCTCACCCGCTTCTATCGCCGTGCCGAGATGACCGTAAATCGTGCCGACCACCAATCCGCGAGCCTCGGCGATGGCCGCCGGAGAATCGCCCGCGCGAAAGCGGCGGAGCGTTTCGCGCGCGTTGTCGCCGAGGCTGGAACGCTGCGCCACGGGCAAGACAAAGGATTCTTCGGCAAAAATCTGGCGCGCGTTCGTCTGCAAATGCGCGGCGATCTCGCCCAGAAAAACTTCGCCATACTCGCGCAATTTCTTTTCGCCCACGCCGCTGATGCGCGCGAAATCGCGTTCGCTTTCGGGATAATTGCGCGCCATCTGCCGCAACGCCACGTCGGAAAAAACGATGTAGGCCGGCACGTCGCGCTCGTCGGCCAGCCGCTTGCGCAGTTCGCGCAGGCGCTCGAACAGCACCTCGTCGCAGGTGATTTCGCCGACGTGGTGCGTTTGGGTTTCCGGCGCGGTGACGGGTTTGGTGAGCGTAATCTTTTTGCGTTCCTTGAGTGCGGCGCGACCCGCGTTGGTGATTTCCAGCACGCTGAATTTTTCGGCCGTCTGCCGGAGCAGGCTGAGACGGATGAGTTCGCGACCGATTGCGGCCCACTCGGGCCGGCTGTGTTCCTTGCCGATGCCAAAGGTGGAAAGCTGCGCGTGATCCCACTTGCGGATTTTTTCCGTGTCCGCGCCGGTGAGGACTTCGACAACGTGGTTCAGCCCGACGCCAAAACCGTTCTTCTCGCGGATGCGATAGACGCACGAAAGAAACTTCTGCGCGGCCAGCGTGCCGTCGAACGTGGCGCGCGGCGAGAGGCAGTTGTCACACGCGCCGCAGTCGTCGGCGGAAAATACCTCGCCGAAATATGCCAGCAGTTCGGTGCGGCGACACGCCGCGCACTCGGCGTAATGCACCATCTGCTGCAATTGTTTCCGGGCGATCTCGCGTTCCTGCGGATTCGGTTTCTCGTCAATGAACGTCGTCTGTTTCACCGCGTCGCCCGCGCTGAAGAGCAGCACGCATTCGCCCGGCAACCCGTCGCGGCCCGCGCGGCCGGTTTCCTGATAATAGCCTTCGATGTTCTTCGGCAAATCGTAATGGATCACGAACCGCACGTTCGGTTTGTTGATGCCCATGCCGAACGCAATGGTGGCGCAGACCACGCGGATGTTGTCGCGCAAAAAAAGTTCCTGATGCTCGCTGCGTTCCTTCGGCGTGAGACCGGCGTGATAGGGCCGGGCGCGGATGCCGTTTTCATTTAACCGCTCGGCCACGCTTTCCGTCGCCTTGCGCGAGAGGCAATACACGATGCCGCTTTCCTTTGGCCGCGCGCGCAGAAATTCAAACAGCTGGTCGAACGGCTTGTTCTTCGCAATGACGCGGTAGGTCAGGTTGGGCCGATTGAAGCTGGCGACGTAACATTTCGGGTCGCGCAATTGCAGATGGTTGACGATGTCCTCGCGCACGCGGCAGGTGGCGGTGGCGGTGAGCGCCATGAATGGCACCTTTGGAAAATGTTGTCGCAGTTGCGAAATCTGGCGGTATTCGGGACGGAAATCGTGGCCCCATTCGCTGATGCAATGCGCCTCATCAATGGCGATGAGCCGCACGTTCCAGCGTTTCAAATCCTCCAGAAAACCGGACAGCATCAGCCGCTCGGGCGCGACGTAGAGCAGGCGGTAATCGCCGTTGTGCAGACCGCGCAAGCGCTCACGGCCTTCGCCCGCGACGAGCGATGAGTTCAAAAACGTCGCCGCGATGCCGCTGGCCTGGAGCGCGTCCACCTGGTCTTTCATCAGCGCGATGAGCGGCGAGACGACGACAGTGAGTCCATCGCGCGCAAGCGCGGGAAGCTGGAAACAAAGCGATTTGCCGCCGCCGGTCGGCAGCAACGCAAAAACATCCTTGCCCGCCAGCGAGTCGCGGATGATCTCTTCCTGAAGCGGACGGAACGAGGTGAAACCGAAGTATTGTTTTAGCAGCGGGAGCAATTCGGGCGCGGTGGATTTCACAACGGTCAAATTAGGACAGGCATCGCACCTGTCCAGAATGTTTTTCTGTCCGCCCCGAAAGCGAAATCCAGAGCTTAATGATACTCCTGCACCGTCTTCACTCCGTAGCCGGACTTTTTCAGCGCGGCGATGCCCAGCGCGGCGGCCTTCGCGCCGCTCAAAGTTGTCATGATCGGCGTGCCAGTGTAAACGGCCGTGGTGCGGATTTTCACCTCGTCCGCGCGCGGCGACGCGCCGCTGGGCGTGTTGATGACGAGCTGGATTTCCTTGTTCTTGAGCAGGTCAATCACGTTGGGCCGGCCTTCCTGCAGCTTGAGAATGCGTTGCACCTTCAAGCCGGCCTTTTCCAAAACCGCCGCCGTGCCGCCGGTGGAAATAAGTTCAAAGCCGAGGTCGGCAAAGGATTTCGCCACTTCGACGACGTGCGGCTTGTGCAGGTCGCTGACGCTGATGAAAACTTTTCCGGCGAGCGGCAGCGCGGAATTCGCGGCCATCTGCGATTTGGCGTAGGCCGTGCCGAGGTCGGCGTCGAGCCCCATGACCTCGCCGGTGGAACGCATTTCCGGCGAGAGCAAAATGTCCTGGCCGACAAACTTGTTGAACGGAAAAACGGATTCTTTCACCGCCCAATACTTCGTCCAGATTTCTTCTGTGAAATTCAATTCCTTCAGGGTTTTTCCGGCCATGACTTTCGCGGCGAGCTTGGCAAGTGGTTTGCCGATGGCCTTGGAGACGAACGGCACGGTGCGTGATGCGCGCGGGTTCACCTCAAGAACGTAAACCATTTCGCCCTTGACGGCATATTGCACGTTCATCAGACCGATGACTTTCAACTCGCGCGCCATCGCGTGCGTATAGGTGCGGATGGTGTCAATCACGCTTTGGGACAGTGTGTGCGGCGGCAGCACCATCGCGGCATCACCGGAGTGGACGCCGGCAAATTCAATGTGCTCCAGCATCCCGCCGATGACGATCGTGCCTTCGTCTTGATTTTTGAACTGGCCGACGTCGGTGATGCAGTCCACGTCCACTTCCGTCGCGTCTTCGAGAAATTTGTCCACGAGCACCGGACGTTCCGGCGAAGCCTCCACCGCATATTTCATGTAGTGCGCCAGCTCGGCGTCGGAATAGACAATCTGCATTGCGCGGCCGCCGAGCACAAAACTCGGGCGCACGAGCACCGGATAGGTCAGGCGCTTTGAGATGACGAGCGCCTCTTCGGCATTCGTTGCGAGGCCGTTCGGCGGCTGCGGGATTTTCAGCTTGTCGAGCATCGCCGCGAACAGCTTGCGGTCTTCGGCAATCTCAATGCTTTGCGGCGAGGTGCCGATGATGTTGACGCCATTCTTTTGCAAACCGAGCGCGAGGTTCAGCGGCGTCTGGCCGCCAAATTGGGCGATCGCGCCCCAGCATTTTTCACGTTCGTAAATGTGCAGCACATCTTCGAGCGTCAGCGGCTCGAAAAACAATTTGTCGCTGGTATCGTAATCGGTTGAAACCGTTTCGGGATTCGAGTTCACCATGATGGTTTCAAAGCCGTCTTCCTTCAGCGCGAAGGCGGCGTGGACGCAGCAGTAATCAAATTCAATGCCTTGGCCGATGCGGTTCGGCCCACCACCGAGAATCATCACTTTTTTCGCGGTGTTGCCTTTTACCTCGTCATCGCCACGGTCGTAGGTGGAATAATAATACGGCGTGTAAGCCTCGAACTCGGCGGCGCAGGTGTCCACGAGCCGGTAGCTGGGCACGAGGCCGATGCGTTTGCGCTCGGCACGGACGGCGTCCTCGGTCGTGCCGGTCAAATGGGCGATCTGCCGGTCGGAAAATCCAAGCGACTTGGCTTGGGCAAGTTTTTCTGTGTTGAGTGATGACATTCGGCGAAATTAAATCCGTGACAGTAAGCCGGAAAAAAATTCACCTGTCCAGAAAGTATGAAGCGAACGCGCTTGCCGCCGACGCGCGCTTGCTTTATGAAATCGGCCATGTCACGTATCGGAATAGGCTGGTGGTGGCTGGCGCTCGTGCTCCCGCTCGTCGCCTCGGCGCAGATTGACCCCGTCAAGCGCGACCTCATCCAGATGGGCTACGACCAGCCGCTCGAAGGCGTTTCGCCGCTAGGGGCCTACGCTTTTTACTATCACAACGACCCGGGATTTTTGCGGACCAACCTGACGCTCCGGCTGGCGCTTGCGCCGGTTTATCTCGATTCCGAACTTGGTTTCAATCGTTTGCTCGGACCCAACACCGATTTCGCCATCGGCATGGCCGGTGGCGGCTTCGCCGACGGCTACAGCGAAGTGGACGCCGGGAAATACCTCGAGAACCAGTCCTTCGACGGCAACAGCGGTGAACTGTCAGCTAGCGTGTATCACCTGTTCAATCCCGGCGATCTGATTCCGCTGAATTATCTGCTGCGCGGCACGGCGCATTATTCAGACTACGAGCGCAACGACAACACCGCGGCCAATTTTCAAATTCCCCGCAACGACACGATTTACAGTGTGCGCACCGGCCTGCGCTGGGGCGGCATCGAGCCAACGCTCTTTCCCGCGCTGGCGATGGAAATGTCCATCTGGTATGAAGGCTATTTCCGCGCCAACCCCGGCAGCTACGGTTTTAATCATGACCGCACCATCGAACCTTCCTCGCACCAGTTCTGGAGCGCCGCGGCGTTGTCCTACACGCTGCCGGACAGCCAGCAAAATTTTTACGCGCGGCTCGTCGGCGGAACCACCGTGGATGCCGACCGCCTGAGCGCCTACCGGCTCGGCGGCTTTCTCCCGCTCATCGCGGAATATCCGCTGACGCTGCCCGGCTATTATTATCAGGAGTTCAGCGCGCGGCAGTTTGTGCTGCTCAACGCCAGCTATCTCCTGCCCATCGCGCCCAACCAGCGCTGGAACCTGAACTTCAACGCGGCCACCGCCCTGATTGATTATCTTCCGGGCACGGGCCAGTCGGGTAATTCGATCAGCGGCGTAGGTGCGGGTGTTTTATACCGCGCCCCGTCGGACAAATTCCGCTTCATCACGAGTTACGGCTACGGTTTCAACGCCATCCGCGACGGCGAGCGCGGCGCAAGCAGCATCACTTTTCTGCTGCAGATCGATTTGGACAAGCCGCACGGCAACAGCTTCAGTTCCACCCAGCCCGCTCAGTGGCGCGGCTGGAACTGGCTGCTGGGCCGGTGAAAAGACTTGCTTCCGCCCTGCCGTCAGGCAAGATTTTCTGCCCGGATGCGCATATGGTGGAATTGGCAGACACGCTACTTTGAGGTGGTAGTGCCGAAAGGTGTGCAGGTTCAAGTCCTGCTATGCGCACCATTTTCCCCTTTTAAAACGGGCGTTTTCTAGATTTCCAGAAATTCCACACCGCTTCAGCAAAAATTTGTGCGGGAGTTGACTAAAGCCTCAACGGTCGGGAAACTTGGCTGTCCGACATGGATTCGAACCATGAATAACGCCTCCAAAGGGCGCTGTGTTACCATTACACCATCGGACAATCTCAGCGGAAGACGAACGTCTTAACTTACCAATCGTCCATTGTTCGCACAAGTTTAGAAACCTCACACAATTTCCACCGGACATTTCGGCAGCGCGTCGAGAAAGGCTTGGCCGTATTGCTTGGTCAAAATCCGGTTGTCCAGCACGACGATGATGCCGGTGTCCGTCTTCGTGCGGATCAACCGGCCGACGCCCTGGCGGAATTTCAAAATCGCTTCGGGCAGCGAAAATTCGCCGAAGGAATTGCCGCCACGCGCTTCAATCGCCTCCAGCCGCGCCTCAATGAGCGGATGATCCGGCACGGCGAACGGCAGTCGCGTGACGATGACGTTGCTCAACGCTTCGCCCGGCACGTCCACGCCCTGCCAGAAACTGTCCGTGCCAAAGAGCACCGAGTCCACGTCGTCCTTGAATTTTTCGAGCATCGTCGAGCGCGGCGTGCCGGTGCCTTGGACGAATAATTTCAGGCCCAGTTCGTCAAAGAACGGCTGCATCCGGTCGGCCACCTCCTGCATCAGCTTGTAGCTGGTGAAGAGCACAAACGCCTTGCCATGCGTCTGTTTCACGAAATGCTCGATCCAATGTTCCAGCGCCGCCGCGTAGCCGTGCTCGCGCGGATCGGGCATTTTTTTGACGGTGAACAATTTCATCTGCCGCCCGTAATCGAATGGCGTGCCGACCTGCAGCATTGTGGCCGATTCGCAGCCGACGCGCTTGGAAAAATAATTCAGCCCGGGCGCAGGTTTTGCCGTTGCCGATTTGAAATTTGAAATTTCAGATTTAAGATTTGCCGAGGTTGCCAGCGTTGCGCTGGTCATGATCACGCTGGTACCGGTTTCAAATAATCTTTGGCGCAGAAACTCGGCCACGTCCACCGGCGCGGCGTTCAGCGAAAGATTCCGCTGCGATTTGCCGCCGCGCTCGACCCAGTAAACGTGGTCGTCCGCCTGCTGGCTCAGAAATTCCGCCACCTCCACCTTCAATTCGCCGAGCCGCCGGTTGCACTCGATGAGTTCCTGGCCCATGTCCTTGTCCTCGCTCAATTTGACGAGCTCGCTGACTGCTTCGCGCAGCCGTTGAATCGGCAGCGTGACATTGTCTTTCACCAGTTCGGCGCGGCGGATGCGCAGTTCCGTCCACGCCCGCTTGCGCCCGCCAATTTCGCCGCCGAATTTGGATTTTGCAGTGGCCTGAATTTCTTCACAGGCCGTCTCGACGTTTTCAAAAAACTTGTCCGACTCGCTCAAAATGTCCGCGACCAGCTTCACCGCCGCGCCTTTTCTCAAGGTTGCCAGCAAACCTTTTTCCGTGCGCGGATTCCACAGGCGGTTCAGGGAATAGCGCACCTGCCCGCTCGACACACTCAGGCCGATGTGCCGCGATGCCACGCTTTCCATCGTGTGCGCCTCGTCGAAAATCACGAAGTCGTTCTTGAACAAAATGCCGCCTTCCATCTCCTCGTCCACGCCGCCAAGCAGCGTGAAAAACAGCGTATGGTTCAAAATCACCACGTCGGCGGAAAGGATGCGGTTGCGCACGCGCTGAAAAAAACAGACATCGTGGTCGCGTGCAAAATCCGATTGATTTCCGCACGTTTTTGGCGAACACAAACCGCGCTCAGAACACACTTGCGCCCAGACTTTTGGATCCGGCTCGATCGAAAAATCCGACAGGCTGCCGTCCTTGGTTTCCTTCGACCACTCGTAAATGCGCTGCAATTCCTCAGCCTCCGATGACGTGAACAGGTTGCCGCTTTGCTGCATCGCCTTTTGCAGCCGGCGCGTGCAGAGATAATTTGCGCGGCCTTTCAGCATCGCATAGCTGAACTTCACCGGTTCCGGAAGTGCCGCCAAAACGCCCGTCAACATTGGCAAATCTTTTTCCGTAAGCTGCTCCTGCAGATTGATGGTGTGGGTCGAGACGATAGCTTTTTTCTTTTGTGCTACCGCGAACAAAATTGCCGGAATCAAATATGCCAGCGACTTGCCGACGCCGGTGCCGGCCTCGACCGCGAGGTGCTCGCGGTTCCGCAACGCCCGCGCCACGGCCACGGCCATTTCCTGCTGCTGCGGGCGGAACTCGAAATTCTTCGCCCGCGACAAAATGCCGGTCGGCGAAAAAATTTCTTCAACTTGGGAAACCAAATCAACACTGGCGGGCTGGATTTCGGAAAGCGAAATCATTTCAACGGCGCGCTGCTCAATGTCACTTTCAGCGCCGCCGATTTTCCCGGTGCGAGTGAAAGCCTGTTTTGTTTCACGTTGCCGGATTCCACGCAGACCATGTTCAAATGTTCGTTTGCGCCCCAATCCTCTGGCATCTTCTGCGTCGTCCATGGATTCCAAACGACGGTGGATTTGGAATTGGATTTCTCCACATGGATGACGCGCTTCAGTTTTTCATCGCGGATTTCCACTGCGGCGGTGTGGTCCGGATAAACGCGATTCGTTTCCCGCGCGATGTGCAGCGGCGCGTTTTCGACCGCCGACCGTTTCCCGCCGGCACCAAAGGCAAAATCATCGAACGGTGCGGCTTCCAGGCCGGTGAGCGTCACGGCGTTGATGTCGCCGACGTGAAAATAAGTGTGCAGGCAGTTCTCGATTTCCAGTGCGCCGTCGCACGATTCGCCGGTCGTCGTCAGCTCCATCGTCAGTTTATCGGAAACCGTGACAACAAACTCGGTGCGCAACGAATTCCATTTCGAGTTGCCGGGAATTCCCGGCAGTGCGAGCGTCAGTGTCACCGTGCCATCCGGCGCGGCGGTGGTTTTGACCAATTGCCACTCAGTGAGGCGGCCGAAGCCATGCGATGGTCCGCCGTCGTGGTTACCGAACCACGGAAAACAGATCGGCACGCCGCCGCGAATCGGTTTGCCCGGGGCGAAGAAGCTTTTCGCGCTCATGAAAATGAGAGGCGGCTCGCCGTTTTTCTGGAACGCGGCGACGTGCGCGCCGTGCAGGTAAATCTCCGCCGTGCTCCACGGCGTGCGGATTTTGATGAGAGGCAACTGGCCGTGGCCATTGACGATTTCGACGCGTTCGGGAATTTCCAAGCGCCGGAGCTTTTCGGGGATAACATTGATTTCCATAAATTCTTGCCAGTTTAGCGTCCCGCCTCGTGAACTTGAATATATTTGCGGAACAAAATTGCGCCCAGCGGCGTCACCAGCGCCATCGCACCGATGATGAGCCACATCGTTTCCGGATGTCGCGGGCCGGTTTCCGGGCAATACGTCGCCAGCAGCCAGCCGGAACTGCCGCCCACGAAAAACTTCGCCAGAAAATACGGCAGAAGCGACAGCGCCATATAGGACGCCTCCTGACCCTTCGGCGCGATGGCGGCGGCGTATTCGTAAAGGCGCGGCGACCACAGCGCCTCGCCGACCGACAGCAGAGTGACGAACAGGAAGATCGAAATGTAGAGCGGATTCACCGCGCCGTTGACGTGCAGCCACTGGTGCGCAATCAAATTGCCGAGCCAGCCATCGGCCAGCGGGTTGAACCATTCCGCCGGCACCGCGAGAAAAAACACCGACAACGCGGAAATGAAACTGCCCACCGTCACCATGCGGTAGGCGGCGATCTTTTGCGTCAGCACGCCGGTGATGGGCACGAGGATCACGATGAGAATGGAATTCACCATGCTGCTGATTTTGGCGATAGGCGCACCATCGCCGAGTTCGCGCAGGCCGTATTTCGGAAATGTGAAGGCCAGATGATAAAAAATCATCCGCACGCCAACCACCAGCGTCATGAAGGCGAGAAATTTATAGAACGACTTTTCCCGCCACAGGCTTGCGAAAATATTCCCCGTCTTCACCGCCGTGTCACGCACCGTCTTCACCAGCGCGGCCAGCGGATTCGCCGCCACGATTTTTTCGCGCGGCGTAATGGTTACGCCCGCGTCCGTCACCTCCACGCCGTCGCGCAGGCAGAACCACGTCAGCAGCATTCCGGGAATTGTGAAGATGACGCTGAAAAGAATCAGCACGCGATAGGTGCTCAAGTCCGTGCCGAGCAGCGGCAGCGTCCAATGCCCATGTTCGCCGAGGCCGGTTTGCGGACTGCGCACAGTGTCGAAAATCCAGTCACCCGCCGCGAAACCGAGGTTCATCAGCGCGTAATACAGCGAGAACGCCACCGACCGCTGCGCCGTGTTGGAATATTTTTTCATCGCCGCCGCCATCACCGGAATCATCAGCGCGATGCCCACCGCCTGCAGATACAGGCCGCAGGGCAAAACCACCCAGCGTTCCGCCGTCAACGTCATCACGATGCGCGCCACGAGACAGACCGCGAAGCCGAGCAGGAACGTCCGCCGCACGCCGAGCGCGTCCGTGAGCGGCCCGATGAACACCGTGATGAGCGTCATCACCGCCGACCACGTCGCCACCATTGCGCCCGCCGATTTGTCGCCGAAGCCGAGGTCGGATGAGAGCCAGAGCGTCAGCACCGTGGCCGCGCCGACCTTGTAGGCGAGATTTTCGAGGATGTAGGCTGCGTAAATGATCCACAACTCACGCGGCGCACCGCGCAGCACGGTGAATTTTTGGAGAAAATCCTTCAGCTTGGAATCGGTGGTGTCAGCAGCGGGCGGCATCAGTTGCGCGGAAAAATAAATCTATCTGCGGCATCCGGCGAGAAGTTTTGTTCGCGTGGTTCGCGTCTTTCGCGGTGAAGCTGAACCGCGAAAGACGCGAACCACGCGAACGGAAAGCGCCGTCAGGCGCGGCATCATTGTAGAACCACCGGCAAAAAAGATTTTCAGCTCCGTTCAGGAGCGGAATATGCCGCCCCGATGGGGCTGAAAATTATTTTGGTTTGGGGTTCTACAATGATGCCGCGCCTGACGGCGCTGGGGACGGCGCGACGCCGAAAACGGCAACCGGGACGGGCGCGCTCCCCAGCCAAGTCCCAGCCGGGCGGCCAATGGCAGTTTGGGGTGGACGAACGGGGCAAACGGCGGTTGATCGTTGCGGAGCGACGCAATGATAATAGCCAATGGAAATTTTTCCGCAAAAATCTTGCTGCGATTCAGGAACGCAGGGCGTAATCTTGAATCCAGAAACATGAGTTCAAGAGAGCAAGACTTCAACAAAATCAAATCGGCCATCGAGCCGGAACTGGTTTTGGCGGTTGCAAACGCCCTTATTGCCAAGGGAGATTCGCTTCCGCTGTTGCGAAAGCTCCCGGCTAATTCGGTGTCGTTGATTCTGACCGACCCGCCATATCACGCGACAAAGAAACGGAACATTTACGGGGACACCTCGTTTGCAGAAGACCAGCATTATTTGGAATGGATGGCCGAATACGCAGTTGAATGGCGGCGTGTTCTGCGTTCAAACGGTTCGCTGTTTTGCTTTTGCGATACTTCGATGTCAGCACGGCTAGATGTGCTTTTCTCAAAAAATTTCAATATGCTTTCGCACGTTGTTTGGACAAAACCAAACGATCCCGGTTTTGACGGCTGGAAGGGTAAGATGAAGAAGGAGGCATTGCGGCAATGGTATGCTCGCTGCTAACACCAGCGCGCGATTGGGCAGGGGCTGGATCGCAGCGGGTATTTCGTATGAATTCATAAGTAAATACTGTGTTTTGTTGGTAAATTTGAGGTTTCAGAGGGATAAACCCTCGTTCTGAACGCCTCGTTACGCTTGTAGAAATACAGAGCAGGCTTGTTGAGCGCCAAACGTCTATTGTCAAAATCTTGTCTTGTCTTGCCATGAGCCTGTGTGGTCGTTAAACACAATACCGCAGGCTCTCTCCAAGTCTGTGTCATCGTATCAAGAGAGGACGTATTCGCTCCATACGCCCATGTCCTCGTATTGTGCGAGGCTGTCCTCGCTTAAAGCGTCATTGTTTGTTCTGAACGAGACGGTGGCGGTGCTCAACGCCGGAAGGTTTTAGCGAACCCGGACTCACCCGAACAAATCCATCTGCGGCGCGGGGGCGAGGGATTTTAATTTTTCCCGGTCCTGCTGGCGGCGCGAACTCTGCCGCACATTGCCTTCCGGCGTGAGTTCGGATTCTTCGAGATTGCCGAGAATCTGTTTGGCGCGCTCCAGCACTTCCTTCGGCACGCCGGCCAGCCGCGCGACCTGGATGCCGTAGCTTTTGTCCGTGCCGCCCTCGACAATTTTGCGGAGAAACACAATCTGGTCGTGCCACTCGCGCACGGCGACATTGAAGTTTTTGATGCGCGGCAGTCGCGCGGCCAGTTCGGTCAGTTCGTGATAGTGCGTGGCGAAAAGGGTTTTTGCACCGACTTGATTATGCAGAAATTCCACTATGCTCCACGCCAGCGAAAGGCCGTCGAAGGTGCTGGTGCCGCGGCCGATTTCGTCCAGCACGATGAGGCTGCGCGCCGTGGCGTTGTTCAAAATGTTTGCCGTCTCGGTCATCTCCACCATGAAGGTGGATTGCCCGCGCGACAAATCATCGCTCGCGCCGATGCGCGTGAAGATGCGGTCCACCAAATCAATGCGCGCCTCCGTCGCCGGCACAAAACTGCCGGTGTGCGCGAGCAGCACGAGCAGCGCGACCTGCCGGATGTAAGTGGATTTGCCCGCCATGTTCGGCCCGGTGATGAGCCCAATTTGGTCTTTGCAGACGGCCACCTTGTCGGCCCTCAATTTTTCAGCAGCAACACACGCGAGCGCAACATCATTCGGCACGAAGCGTTCTTCGACAAGCTGCTGCTCCAATACCGGATGCCGGCCGTCGCGGATTTGCAGCATGCCCTCGTCCGCAACCTGCGGCCGGCAATAATTGTGCAGCCGCGCCGTTTCGGAAAACGAAGCCAGCACATCCAGTTGCGCCAGTGCGGAAGCGGTTTGTTGGATTTTCGGCAACTGACCCAAAACCTCCTCGCGCACGCGCTGAAAAATTTCATATTCCAATTTTACGCTGCGCTCTTCCGCGCCGAGGATTTTGCCCTCCATTTCCTTCAGCTCCGGAGTGATGAACCGCTCGCCGTTCGCAACGGTCTGCTTGCGGTGGTAATGCGCCGGCACCTTGTCAAGATTCGACTTAGTGACTTCGATGTAATAGCCGAAAACAGAATTGAAGCGGACTTTCAGCGAAGAAATTCCCGTGGCTGCAATTTCGTCGGCTTGCAGCTTCGCAATCCAATCCTTGCCACCGCGCTGGGCGTTGCGTAGTTCATCCAGCGCCGTGTCAAAGCCGTCGCGGATCATGCCGCCTTCCTTGATCGGCAGCGGCGGTTCGTCCACGATGGCGCGTGAAATAATTTCAACCAGATCCGGCGATTCTGAAATTTGCGAATCCAATTCCGACAGCAAACCGGTGGGACGCGCGTCCGCGCCGATCGGAGCTTCATCCCGAATCAAATTTTCGGCTCGCGGAGACGCCCGCTCCACCGTGGCTACAATTTGTTTCAACGCCGGGATTTGTTCCAGCGCCAGCCGCAGCGCGACGAGGTCGCGCGCGTTGCCGCTGCCGGAACTCAGGCGCCCGAGCGTGCGTTCCAAATCGCGCACGTTCGCGAGCTGTTGGCGAAAGGCGTCTAGGCCGAACGTGTTTTCCACGAAGAGTTGCACCGCGTCCTGCCGCTGCTGAATCGGCGCCACTTTGGCCAGCGGCTGCGAAAGCCAGTTGCGCAGCAGCCGCGCGCCCATCGGCGTGGCGGTTTTGTTGAGCGCGCCATAAAGACTGGCGTTGCGCGGGGCGTCGTGATGCTGCGGCTCCAGAATTTCCAGATGCCGCAGCGTTGTGTAATCCAGCGTGAGAAAATCGCTGCGCTGGTAGAACGAAATCCGCGTGAGATGCTTCACGTCGCGCCGCAGGTTTTGTGTCAGGTAATGCAGCGCGCCGCCCGCCGCACCGATGGCAGCAGTCTTGTCCTTTAGTCCGAAACCATCGAGCGAGGCAACCTTGAACTGCTCCTTCACCGTGTAGAAAGCGGTTTCCGGCGCGAACGTCCAGTCGTCGTAGCCGCTCAAAATCTGGAACGCGCCGCGCAGCAAATCACGAAGCGAAACCGCTTCGGTCGGGAAAATGATTTCTGCCGGACGCAGCCGTTCCAGCTCGGCGAGCAGGGCGGCAGCGTTTTCGAGTTCGGTCGTCAGGAAACCGCCGGTGGTCAGATCCACCAGCGCGAGGCCGAAGATTTTCCCCGACGGGTAAACCGCCGCCAGAAAATTATTCTGCTCCGCGACCAGCATCCGCTCGTCGAAATGCGTGCCGGGCGAGAGGATTTGCGTGACCTCGCGGTTTACCAATTTTCCCGGCCGCGCTTCTTCGGTTTGATCGCAGATGGCGACTTTGCGGCCACTTTTCAGGATGCGCGCAATGTAGCTATTGGCGGCATGATGCGGCAGGCCGCACATCGGGATCCCGTTGCGCGCGGTGAGCGAAAGGTTGAGCAGCTGCGCGCCAGCCTGGGCGTCCTCAAAAAACATCTCGTAAAAGTCGCCAAGGCGGAAGAGCAGCAGGGCATCTTTCGGCAGCTCGCCTTTGATGCGGCGATACTGCGCCATCATGGGAGTGAGTTGCGCTTCGGCGGACATGGCGGGAAAAATAAACACGATTGCTTGCGAAGGCGAAATGTTTCTGCGCAGCGTTGACACCGGAAACGAATCTTGGTGAACTGATCACCGAAAAAGCCCGTAATAGAACACGCTTTACGTCCTGTATTTATGAAAAAAATCGAAGCCATCATCAAGCCGTTCAAGCTCACTGAAGTCAAGGACGCGCTCAACGAACTCGGCATCCAAGGCATGACCGTCAGCGAGGTCAAGGGCTTTGGCCGGCAAAAAGGTCATACGGAAATCTACCGCGGCAGCGAATACACCGTGGATTTCCTGCCCAAAATAAAAATTGAAACCGTCGTGGCCGACAACCTCAAAGACGCCGCCGTGAAGGCCATCGTCAAGGCCGCCAAGACCGGCAAGATCGGCGACGGCAAGATTTTTGTGTCTGCCGTCGAGGAAGCCACGCGCATCCGCACCGACGAAAAAGGCGACAGCGCCGTCTAAAACTCCAGCGCGCCTTCGTGTCTGAGCCGCCCGATTTCCGCCGCGTATCCGGCGCGAAAATCTGGAAATTGCAGCTTATAATTTAATTCCGCCCGCAATTTCGCGTTGCTGACGCGCTTGTTCGTCACGCCGCGCCGCCGCCAGGCCTCCGCATCGGCTGGACCGATTGCCGGCAATGGCCGTTGCAATTCCGCCGCCAGCCACTCGAAAAATAATTTCTGGCTCACGGACTCGTTGTCGGCGGCGTTGAAAATTTCTCCGGGCTTGGCGTCGCGCAGGGCAGCGATGATAACACCAATCAAATCGTCGCGGTGAATCATGTTCAGCCAGCGCGCGCCGTCGCCTTCGATCCGCGCCTCGCCGCGCAGAAAATGTTTGAACCAGTGCCCGCGGCCTGGTCCGTAGATTCCCGCCACGCGCAAAATCACCGCCGGCAAGCGGTGTTCCTCCGCCGCTGCCAGCAGAAGTTTTTCCGTTTCCACCAAAACCTTTGAAGTCGGCGCCTCCGGCTCGACCGGACTTTTTTCGGTGACGACCGAGCCGTCATTCTGCCCATAAACGCTGGTGCTGCTGGTATAGACAAATTTCGCCGGCGGCGAATTCGCAAGCCATCGGACCAGATTGGAATTTCCCTCCAGATAAATTTTCCGGTGATCGTCCACGCCGCCGCCGCCGGACGCGGTGCAGTTCACCACCCAGTCAAAATCACGGGGCAGCCTGGCGAGCGAATCCGGTTGCGTGATGTCGGCGTGGAGCGGTGTGATGCCGGCGGCCTGCAATTCCGCTTCCGCGAGCGCGCTGCGGCGCAGGCCGAAAACCGCGTGGCCCTGCCGCGCCAGCTCCTTTCCGAGCGGCAAGCCGACGTAACCGCAGCCGACAATCAAAACTCTCATGAATTTACGATATGCGATTTACGATTTACGCGCCGCTCGAAATTTTTCGTAAATCGTCAATCGCAAATTCGTTCAGTCCATGACGGCGGCGAAGCGCAGGCCGCGCGTGCTGGCCCGCAGATCATCGAAGCCAAATTCCTCCATCACGGCTTCGTAAATCAAAACGCCGGTGAGGATGACGTCCGCGCGCAATTTCGGCAGGCCGGGGATTTCCTTGCGCCCAGCCAGCGGCAGCCGCCAGAGATTTTTCCGGTGGGTCACGACTTGTTCAAAGGTCAAAACGGTCTGTTCGATCTTGTCGCGGTCGAAGCGGTCGAGCTTGTTCTCGATGCGCGCCAGAATGCTCGTCGTGCCGCCGGTGCCGACCAGTTTGACGGCTCCGGCTTTTTTCTCGAGCAGCAACGCCGGCTCCAGCAACGGCCAGACTTCCGCTTGGAACAAGTTTTTCACCCAGTCGCGGGTGGCCTTGAATTGCGCGGTGGTCGGCGGATCGCTGTGTGGAAACTTTTCCATCAACCGCACCGTGCCGAGCGGAAAACTGTGGGCGAAGGATTTTTTCGTGCCATGGCCCAAAATGAACTCTGTGCTGCCGCCACCGACATCGAGCAACAGCAGCGGTGTTTTCGCCAGCCGCGGATCGGACGTCACGCCGCGAAAGGCCCAGTCCGCCTCCCGCGCGCCGGTGATGATCTCGGTCTTCAAGCCGGCGGCGCGCTCGATGGCGTTGGTCAGGTCGCGCGGGTTCATCGCATCGCGCGCGGCACTGGTGGCGATGACGCGGAGGGAGTCCGCGCTGCGTTCGCGGGCGGTCCCGGCAAATTCCCAGACGGCCTCGGCGGTGCGGGCGATGGGTTCGGGCTGGAGCCGGTGCGTTTCGTAAAAGCCCTTGCCAAGCCGCGTCTGGCGGCTCTCCTCATGCACCGGGCGCACGTCGCCGCCCGCCACATCGGCGATGAGCAGCTTGACCGAGTTGGTGCCAACGTCAATGACGGCGCGGCGCGCGGTTTGCATCGCGGGAGGGTAAAAAAAATCGCCGGCCAAACCAAAAATTAAATTGTTACATTTCGCGGACTTTGCCATCGGCGCGGCACGGTGTATGATTCCGGCATGAACCTTTTTCTCCTGCGCCACGGCGTCGCGGTGGAACGTGATGAATTTGATTATGCCGGCGACGCCGGCCGGCCGCTGACGTCGAAAGGGGAAAAGCAATTGCGGGAGATCGCCACTGCGCTGCGGGCGATGGATCTGCATTTCGACTTAATTTTGTCCAGCTCACTCGTGCGCGCCCGCCAGACGGCGGAAATCATCGCGGCGGCCTTGAAATTAAAGAAACGCCTAGCGTTCACGGACGAACTGAAACCCGGAGGCGACGCCAAAAAACTGGTGCAAAAAATCGCCCGGCTGAAACCGGTCCCGGAAAATGTCCTGCTCGTCGGCCACGAACCAGATTTCAGCGAATTGATTTCACAGCTTGTCGCCGGCGATCCCGGCGCCGGTTTCGCGCTGAAAAAAGGCGGCGTGACGAAATTGGAAATTGAAAAATTGCGATTTGAAAAATGCGCGACGCTGCTGTGGCTGCTCACGCCCGCGCAGATGAAATTGATGCGGTGACGAAAACTTCTGGCTCAACGAGGTTCAAGCCCCAACTTCGTCGTCGGCTCCTGTAAAAATTCACCCGATGCGGAAGGAGATTTTCTGGATGACCGATTTGCCAAAGCTGTGCTGCAGCCGCTCGATGATTTCCTTGCGGCGGTAGCGGACGATTTCCGTAAGCCACACGCTGCTGTCCACATTCACGAAGAGCGTGCCCTTGTGCAGATTGGCCGGCTGCGCGTGCGCGGTGACGACCGGATCAATCAGCGCGTTCCAGACCTTGACCACTTCCGCCTCGGCCTGGCGCGCGTCCAGCCGCAGCACCTTCATCAGCGCGGGCAGCACGTCGCCGGGCAGGCGCGCGGGCGTGGCGCGGGCCACCTCCAGCGGCGCGTAGTCCACGCCGCGCCACTGTGACAGCACCCGGCCTCTGGCAGAAAATTTTGGTTTTGGCGCCATCAGCACTACAAATTAACCGCAGACCAGCGTGCTGAACACGAATTTTTTTACCGCCGTCTTCGAGCGTCCGTGAAACCTACAAACTTACATTTAATTCAACCGCATCGGCATGACGACGTAGAGGAACGGACCGTTGATCTTGATCACGCCGGGGCTGAGTTCGTCAATCAGCTCGAAAAACACTTCGTCTTCGGTCAGCGCATTGAGGGGGTCAATGAGGTAGCGCGGATTGAAGGCGATGGCGAGTTCCTTGCCCTTGTAATTGATGGCCATGGTTTCGACGGCTTCGCCAACCTCCGGGGAGTTGGCGTTGATGGTCAGCACGTTTTTACCAAAGGTGAGGCGGACGGAATTAGCCTTTTCGCTGGTCATTATTTCGGCGCGGCGGAGGGCCTGCACCAGTTCCTCGCGGCCGATGGCGATGCGTTCCTTGGCTTCGCCAGGAATGACCTGCCGGTAATTGGGATAGTTGCCCTCAATCAGCTTGGTGATGAGCAGCACGGAAAAACCGTTTTCATTTTTGAGCGCGAAGGAGGCCTGGTTTTCACCAAACCTGAGTTCCACGTCGCCTTTGTCTTGCAGCAGCCGGTTGAGTTCGTTGATGGCTTTGGCGGGCACGATGAATTCGCCGGCGCTCTTTTCAGAAATTTCCACTTCTTCATCTACCAGCGCAAGGCGGCGACCATCGGTGGCAACGAGTGTCATCTTACCCTCCTTGAGGCTGACGAAAATTCCGTTGAGAACATAGCGTGATTCGTCGGTGGAGACGGCGAAACTGGTCTTGCGGATCATCGCTCGAATATTTTCCTGCGGCTGGGTGACTTTCTTGTCGTCCTTGAATTTTGGGAGCGGCGGAAATTCATCGGCGGGAAGGCCGTGGACTTTGAAAAATGATGATCCACTGCGGATGCTGGAAAGATTTTTCTCGTCCGTTTCAATTTCAATCTCACCGCTGAGTTCACGCACGATGCCAAAGATTTTTTTCACCGGCAACGTGGTGGCACCCGGTTTGATTACCTTGGCCTCGACTTTGCAGGCGATCGTCACGTCCAAGTCGGTGGCGGTGAATTCCACATTGCTGCCCTCGGCACGAATCAGAACGTTGGAAAGAATGGGAAGCGTGGTGCGTGTGCTGACGACATTCTGGACGGCTTGCAGCCCGGCGATAATCTGGTCTTTGGTGATCGTGAGTTTCATGCGCGATATAATATTCTGTCTTCTTTTAAAAATTCTATTCTTATTAAGGGCTGTGAACAAGCCAAACAACGTTAAAAGCTGCAATCATCACCGGCAAAATCTTACGTTTACAACTGCGACCAGTTCAAGCTATACGAGCCCTAAAAATTAAAAAGGCAAAGTTGTTGGCACTATCAACATTTCATTCACAACCGGCTGGCAGCTTTTCCGGCAAGTTGAGAGCGCCGGATGACTTTCGACAAAACGGAACAGGTAAAAGCCACTTCTTCTTCCGTTGAATCGCGTCCCAGAGAAAAACGAACGAGCGAATTTGAGGCGTTTTTTTTTCCAATTGCAAGAATAACGTGGCTTGGCTCCAGCGACCCAGCCGAGCATGCCGAACCGCTTGAGGCGCAAATTCCTTCCATGTCCAAACCCGCCAACAACGTGATTCCATCCGAACCATGAACCACAAAGGAAACCGTGTTGACCAGAGAATTTTCAGTGGGACTGACAATTTCACAGCCTTCAATTTCTTTGATGGCGGCGATTAAACTTTCAGTTAGTGGGTGTAATTTTGATTTTATGAAAACCGGCGACTTGACAAATTTTTCCAACGCCTCCACCAGACCGATGATGGCGGCAAGATTTTCTGTGCCGGCGCGACGCTCATTTTCATGACCGCCACCAAATAAAATCGGCGCGGGCTGCAATGGAGATTTGATAAAAAGCAGCCCGGCACCTTTTGGACCGTGAAACTTATGGGCACAAACGGAAACCAGATCAGCATTGAACTGCCCGATATCATCAAATGGTTCCTTGCCAAACCACTGCACGGCGTCCGTGTGGAAAATTATTTTTCTTTCAAGGCAGATCTCCCCCAGTTCCGCCACCGGCTGAAGCGTGCCAATCTCATTGTTCGCCGCCATCACGGAAACCAAAACGGTCTCTGGCCGGATTGCCTGCCTCAAATCGTCCGGGAAAACTCGGCCTTCCGAATCCACCGGCAGGCGCGTGACCGAAAAACCTTCGTTTTTTTCCAGGTAATCAAAGCATTGCAGCACCGCGTGGTGCTCGACCGACGAAGTGACCAGGTGATTTCCTTTGGCTTTGGCCAGCCGTGCCGCGCCGAAAATGGCGAGATTGTTCGCTTCCGTCCCGCCGCTGGTGAAAACAATTTCGCTTGGTTTCGCCCCAAGAAATTTGGCGGCGCGATCCCGCGCGTCGTCGAGCAACGCTCGCGCCTTGCGCCCGATGTGATGGACGGACGATGGATTGCCCCAAACTTCGCCCAGAAATGGCAGCATCGCGTCGCGCACCGCCGGATCCAGCGGCGTTGTGGCGTTGTAATCAAAATAAATTGTGCGCGGCACCAGTTCATCTTTGAAGAAATGGCGGACGGCGACGAGACAAAAAGTTCGCAGGAACGGGATTTTTGGGCTAAATAAAACAGCCATGAGCACGCGGGTGAAAATTTGCGGCGTCACGAATGTCGCCGATGCGCTGGTTGCCGCCGAAGCCGGCGCGGACATGATCGGGCTGAATTTTTACGAGCAAAGCCCGCGTTACCTGACGCTCGCGACCGCCGTGGAAATCGCCCGCGCCCTGCCGCCGTTCGTGCTGCGCGTCGGCGTGTTCGTGAATCCGCCGGAAGCGCTCGTCACCCGCGCCCTGGGCGAATGCGGCCTGAGCCTGCTGCAATTTCACGGTGACGAGCCCTCCGAGTTTTGTACGCAGTTCGGCTTGATGAGCGTGAAAGCCCTGCGCATTCGCGACGCGGAGTCGTTGAACCAGCTGGCAAAATTCCAAACCGACGCCTTTCTGCTCGACGCGCATTCCCAAAACGGACTTGGCGGCACCGGCGAAAAATTCAACTGGGATTTGGCGATCGAAGCGCAAAAATTTGGCAAGCCGATTTTCCTCGCCGGCGGATTAACCCCGGAAAATGTGGCTGATGCGGTCAAGCAGGTCCGTCCTTTTGCCGTGGATGTTTCCAGCGGGGTTGAGTCGTCGCCCGGCAAAAAAGACGCCGCGAAAGTGCGCGCCTTTATCGCGGCGGCCAAAGCGGTTTAGCCAGGGGCGCGGGCTCGACTCGCCAAATTTTGTGTTGGAAATGACAAGATTGGGGCTATACCAAAGTCGAACCAGTGGTAGCTTTCCAACCGAAACAAATGAAGATTTCAGTTCCAAGCGAAACGCATCCGGGCGAAAACCGCGCGCCCCTCACGCCGGACGGTGTCGCCAAACTCGTCAAGCTCGGCGCGCAGGTGGAAGTTCAGGCCGGCCTCGGTGCCGCCGCCGGCTTTGCCGACGAAGCCTACACCAAAGCCGGCGCGACAATCTCCGTCGACCGCAAGGCGCTCATCAGCTCTGGCAACATCGTGTTGCGCCTGCGCAAACCGCCGGTCGAGGAAATCACCTGGCTCAAGTCCGGCGCCATCCACGCGAGCCTGCTTGATCCGTTCAACGAAAAGGAACTGGTTCAGAAATTTGCCGAACACGGCGTCAGCGCCATCAGCATGGAATTTATTCCGCGCACAACGCGCGCACAAAAAATGGACGTGCTGTCATCGCAGGCGAACCTTGGCGGCTACGAAGCGGTCATTCTCGCCGCGCGCTATTCCAACAAAATTTTTCCGATGATGACCACGGCGGCGGGAACGATTCTGCCGTCAAAGGTTTTCATCATCGGCGTCGGCGTGGCTGGCTTGCAAGCAATTGCGACCGCGAAACGGCTTGGTGCGAAAGTAACGGCTTACGACACGCGGCCAATCGTCGAGGAGCAGGTCAAATCGCTCGGCGCACAGTTTCTCAAGATTGATATCGGCGAAACCGGCCAGACGAAGGACGGCTACGCCAAGGCGCTGACCGAGGAGCAGATTCAAAAGCAGCGCGACGCCATGAAGAAAACCTGCGGTGATTCCGACGTGGTGATTTCCGCCGCACAGGTGTTTGGTCGCAAGGCCCCGATTCTCGTGACCACCGAAATGCTCAATGCTATGAAGCCCGGCAGCGTGGTCGTGGATCTCGCGGTTGAGACTGGCGGCAACGTCGAAGGCGTCGTTTATGACAAGGTGACCGACCGCAACGGCGTGAAAATTATCGGCATTGCCAATCTGCCCGGCCGGGTGCCGTTGCACGCCAGCCAGGTTTACGCGGCGAACCTCGTCGCGCTCGTCGAAGAATTCTGGGACAAGAAAGAAAAGACCTTCGTCCTCAAGCTCGACGACGAAATCATCAAGGGCTGCCTGGTCACGCACGGCGGCAAGATCGTGAACGAAAAACTTCTCCCCAAAGCCAGCTAACATTTTTATGGATACCAACGTATTGTTCATTTTCATCCTCGCCGTCTTTGTCGGCTTTGAGGTTATTTCCAAAGTGCCTTCGATGTTGCACACGCCCTTGATGTCCGGCACGAACGCCATTCACGGCATCATTTTGTTCGGTGGCATTCTGGTGCTGGCGGATGCGGCCACGCCGCTCGCACAGGCGCTGGGATTTGTCGCGGTCATTTTCGGATCAGCCAACGTGTTTGGCGGCTTCATGGTCACCGACCGGATGCTGCAAATGTTCAAGAAAAAGAAATAAAATGAGTTCCACCATTGCTTTCATCATCATCGGCGTCTCGGTCCTGTTCATTCTCGGCATCAAGTTTTTGAGTTCGCCGAAAACCGCGCGGACCGGCAACCTAGTCGCGGCGGCGGGCATGTTCATTGCGCTGCTGGTGCTCCACAAAACCGACGGAAACTCTGTCTGGACGCAGGGCTGGAGTTTTAATTACACGCTCATCGTCATCGGCACCATCATTGGTTTGATCATCGGCGCAATCGGGGCGTATTCCGTGAAAATGACGGCGATGCCGCAGATGGTCGCGATGTTCAACGGCCTCGGCGGTGGTGCGGCGGCGCTGGTGGCCAGCTTGGAATTTCAGCGCGGTGCGCACAGTTTCGAAGGCATCACCGCCTTCATCGCCGGGTCAATGCTGTTCGCCACGCTCATTGGTTCGCTCTCCTTTTCCGGCAGCATCATCGCGTATCTCAAGCTCGAAGGAAAATTTGAAAAGCCACATACCTTTCCCGGACAGAACATCTTAAACGGCCTGATTTTATTGGTTATTCTTGGCTTGTGCGGCTTCCTGACGTTCAACGCCTCCGGCGGCAATGCCACCATCGCTTTCATCGTGATGTTTTCGCTCGCGCTGTTTTTCGGCGTGGCGATGGTCATGCCCATCGGCGGCGCGGACATGCCGGTCGTCATTTCACTGCTGAATTCTTTCACCGGACTTGCCGTGGCGGCGGACGGTTTTGCCATCAACAATCTCGCGATGGTTGTTGCGGGAACGCTCGTCGGTTCGTCGGGCACGCTGCTCACGCTGCTCATGTGCAAGGCGATGAATCGCCCGGTCACGAATGTTTTGTTCGGTGCGTTTGGCTCCAGCGGCAGCGCGCAAGCCGGCGCGGCTGGAATCGTTGGAACCGTCAAACCGATTCAAGCCGACGAAGTGGCGTTGCTGTTGGCCTACGCGCAACGCGTTGTGATTGTGCCCGGCTACGGCATGGCGGTGGCGCAGGCGCAACATTCCGTGCGCGAACTTTCCGACGAACTCGGCAAACGCGGCGTCGAAGTGCAGTTCGCGATTCATCCGGTCGCTGGCCGCATGCCTGGTCACATGAATGTTTTGTTGGCCGAGGCGAATGTCCCTTACGACCAGCTCATCGAAATGGAAGCCATCAATCCCTCGATGGACCGCGTGGACGTGTGCCTCGTCATCGGCGCGAACGACGTGGTGAATCCCGCCGCGCGCGAGGACAAATCCAGCCCGATCTACGGCATGCCGATCATTGATGCCGACCATTGCAAGACGTGCATCGTGATGAAGCGCTCGATGGCCGCCGGTTTCGCCGGCATCGAAAATCATCTTTTCTACAAGGACAACACCCGCATGTTGTTTGGCGACGCGAAGGCTTCGCTCAACGCGCTCGTCGCCGCGGTCAAGGCGAGTTGAGTTTTCCACCGAAACGGCTCCAACCAGATGACTGGTAATACCGGATTGCATCAAATCTCATTCACCTACTTTGGCGGATAGAAAAACATTAGAGTTGAATTCCCTCGGAAAATGGGTAAGAGTCCGCGTTTCAGGCAAAGTCCGGGTTGCTGTTACCGGAATTGGGGTTAGACTGCATTGAAGCTATGATCAACGAAGCAAATACAATTTCGACGCCCTCGGCTGCCGACAACGCGGCGTGGAAGGAGATTGTGCTGCGGTTCCAGAAGCCGTCGCTGTGGCGGGCATTATGGCAGATCATCAACACGGTCGTCCCGTTTGGCCTGATCTGGTATCTGATGTATCTGTGCCTGCCGATTTCCTGGTGGCTCGTGGTGCCGCTGGCGGTTTTGGCCGGCGGCTTTCTCGTGCGCGTGTTCATCATTTTTCATGATTGCGGCCACGGCTCCTTTTTCAAATCCCGCGCCGCCAACGATGCGGTGGGCTTTCTCACCGGCGTCCTGACGTTTACGCCCTATTATCACTGGCGCTGGGAACACGCCATCCATCACAGCAGCTCGGGCGATCTCGACAAGCGCGGCACCGGCGACGTATGGACAATGACCGTGCAGGAATATCTGGAATCGTCGCGCTGGAAAAAATTCGCCTACCGGCTGGCGCGCAATCCCTTCATTTTATTTGTCGTCGCGCCCTTGGGTTTGTTTTTGGTCCGCCAGCGTTTTCCATCGCCCAAGGCCAGCCAGCGGGAACGTCATTCCGTCTGGGCGATGAACGCGGCCATTCTGGCCATGGCCATCGGGTTGACCTGGCTGTTCGGCCTCAAGGCGTATCTGATCATTCAACTGATCATCCTCATGGTCGCCGGCGGCGCGGGCGTGTGGATGTTTTATGTCCAGCATCAGTTTGAAGACGTCTATTGGGAACGCGGCGAAGACTGGAGCTACGTTTCCGCCGCCTTGCAAGGCAGTTCGTTTTACAAGCTGCCGCGCATCCTGCAATGGTTCTCCGGCAACATCGGTTTCCATCACATCCATCACCTGAGCCCGCGCATTCCCAATTACAATCTGGAGAGATGTCACCAGGCCGATCCGTTGTTTCAACAGGTAAAGCCCATCACCCTGTTTTCCAGTTTCAAATCCGCCACCTACCGGCTCTGGGATGAAAAAAACAAGAAGCTGGTCGGCTACCGCGCCCTCCGCGAACTGCGCAAATTGCACAAGCCCGCACCGCGGGCTTAAAATTCCTTCGGCGCAAAAGTTTCCAGCGGCCAGACCAGCCGTCCGCCTGAAGTCAAAAGCGTTCATCCTCGCCGCCCAAGCTGTTCTATGAAAAAGGAAACCCGCTGTCCGTGGCCGACGAACGAACTTTCCATCCGCTATCATGACACCGAATGGGGTGTGCCGGTTCACGATGACCGGCTGCTGTTTGAATATCTCATTCTCGAAGGCGCGCAGGCCGGCTTGAGCTGGCAAACGGTGTTGAACAAGCGGGAAAAATACCGCGCCGCCTTTGACAATTTCGATGCGGAAAAAATCGCGCGGTATGGCGACCGGAAAATCGCCGAGTTGATGAACAATGCAGGCATCATCCGCAACCGCCTGAAAATTGCCGCCACCATTCAGAACGCCAAATCGTTCATGAAAGTGCGCGAGGAATACGGCAGTTTCGACAAATATCTCTGGCAGTTCGTGGTCGGCAAACCCATCATCAACCGCCGGAAAAGCATGAAGGAAGTTCCGGCCCGGACGGAAATTTCCGACGCGATGAGCAAGGATTTGCTCAAGCGCGGCTTCAAGTTTGTCGGCTCGACGATTTGCTACGCGAACATGCAGGCCGTCGGCATGGTCAACGACCATCTCGTGACCTGCTTCCGCCATAAGCAGCTTGCCTAGAATTATTTTGCGCCAGCAGCTTCTTTGCGTGAAAATGAAACCATGAGCGCAGTTGTTAATTTGAATTTGCCCGATGCCCAAGGCCATTTTGGTCCCTACGGCGGACGCTACGTGCCGGAAACGTTGATGCACCCATTGCAGGAATTGGAGGAAGAATATTTTCGCGCGCAGCATGATCCTGAATTTTCCCGCGAGCTTTCCTACTACCTCACTGAATTTGTCGGCCGTCCTTCCCCTCTATATTTTGCCGAGCGGCTCACCAAGGAACTCGGCGGCGCGAAGATTTTTCTCAAGCGCGAGGACTTGAACCACACCGGCGCGCACAAGATCAACAACGCCCTCGGCCAGATCCTGCTCGCCAAGCGCATGAGCAAAACCCGCATCATCGCCGAGACCGGCGCGGGCCAGCACGGCGTCGCCTCCGCCACCGTGGCCGCGATGTTCGGGATGAAATGCGTGATCTACATGGGCGCGGTGGATTGCCAGCGGCAGGAGCTCAATGTTTATCGCATGAAAATGCTCGGCGCGGACGTCGTGCCGGTTCACGCGGGCCAAAAGACCTTGAAGGAAGCCGTCAACGAAGCCATGCGCGACTGGGTGACGAACCTGCGCAATACGCATTACATTCTCGGCACGGCTTACGGCGCGCATCCGTATCCGGTGATCGTGCGGAATTTCCAGCGCATCATCGGCGACGAGGCGCGCGCGCAGATTTTGGAAAAGGAAAAGCGCCTGCCGGACATGCTCATCGCCTGCGTCGGCGGCGGCTCGAACGCCATCGGCCTGTTCTATCCGTTCCTCGACGACAAATCGGTGAAGCTCGTCGGCGTGGAAGCCGGCGGACGCGGCATCCGGCCCGAGCAGCACGCGGCGCGGTTTCAGGGCGGCTCGCTTGGCGTGTTGCAGGGCACGCGCAGCTACATTTTGCAGGATGAATTTGGCCAGATCCAATCCACGCACAGCGTCAGCGCCGGACTCGATTACGCCGCCGTCGGGCCGGAACACGCGTGGCTGCGCGACGCCAGCCGCGCCGAATACACCTACGCCACCGACGACCAGGCGCTCGAAGCCTTCATGAAGCTCGCACGGCTCGAAGGCATCATCCCCGCGCTGGAAAGCGCCCACGCCGTGGCCGACTGCATGGTGCGCGCGCCGAAAATGAGCAAGGATGCGCTCATCATCGTGAACCTCTCTGGTCGCGGCGACAAAGACGTGGCGCAGGTGGCGGACAAGGTCGGGTTGCAAATGCCGAAGTGATTCCGTATCGTTGCTTCAATTATGAAACGCTCGTTTAATGCAATAATCAAGCAGGACAACGGCTGGTGGATTGGCTGGGTCGAGGAAATTCCCGGCGTAAATTGCCAAGGCAAGACCCGCGTCGAACTTTTGAAGAACCTCCGTTCCGCGTTGAAAGAAGCCTTGGAGTTTAACCGCGAGGACGCGCTCGCCGCCGCCAAAACGGACTACGAAGAACAAGCCATCCTGGTGTGAAATAATCCGGCATCTCTCGACGCAAGGTTGTGTGCTCATCCGCGAAGGCGGCAATCATTCGTGGTGGGGCAACCCGGCCAGAAATCTCCGCTCCGCTGTGCCGAGGCACACGGAGATCAACAAATTTCTCGCCCGGAAAATCTGCCGGGACTTGGGAATTGCCGAACCATGAAAAACAATTCCATGATCGTGAACCTCTCCGGCCGCGGCGACAAAGACGTGGCGCAAGTGGCGGCGAAGGTGAAGCTGGAAATGCCGAAGTGATATGAGCCATCGGGTAACAGGTGTTTCAGATAAAATTCCAAGTTGGTCCTGACGCTTTTCAAATGGCCGTGTCCACCAGCGGGCTGGTAGCGGCTTTGTCGTCCGCCACGGAACGTCCGCCCAGAAAGGCAAAGCCCAGCGTGCCCAGGCTGACGGCGGCGAACAGGCCGACGCACGCGGGCCAGCCGCCCTTCACCCAGAACCACGCGGCCACCATCGTTCCGATGCTTCCGCCGGCATAATAAAACGTCACATATAGTCCCGCCGCCGCTGAGCGCGCGCCATCCGCAACTTTTCCGGTGAGCACGGTGGCGGACGATTGCGAGACGAAGATGCCGGAGGAAAACACCGTCAGCCCCGCGATCACCACCGGCAACGACGCGGCCAGCGTCAATGCCAGCCCGATAAGCGTCGCGCCGACGGACAAAACCGCCATCCGCCGGAAACCGTAACGGTCCAGCAGCCGGCCGGCCAGCGGCGTGACGATGCAGCCAATCAGATAAACGAAGAAAATGCTGCCGAGCGCAAATGGGGTCAGATTGAAAGGTGGGCGGGCAAGGTAAAAATTCGCGTAGGTGAACGCGCCGACGAGCGAGAACAGGATGGTGAAGCCCATGCCGCACACGGCGAGCAGGCGCGGATTTTTCAGATGCCGCCAGGTGTTGCCGAGCGAATGGAACACGTGCTTGGCCGGGACAAAATTCACCGCGAGCGGAAGCCATTGCCGCACGGCGAAGGCGCCGAGCAGGTTCAGGACACCGAGAACGATGAAGGCCATGCGCCAGTTGCCGTGCGTCCGGGAAATTCCTCGTTGATGTAGGTGATGATCACGGCGATGACGCCGGGCACGCACAGCCCCTGCATGAACCGCCAGAAAATCAGCGCCAGCAGGGTGGTGGCCGTGGCGGTGAGCAGCGTGGTGAGCGCCATGCCGAAGAGCGCGGGCACGATGACTTTCTTGCGGCCGATGGTTTCCGCGAACAGCCCGATGAACGGCGCCGTGACGGCCACCGCCAGAGTGACCGCGCTGACCGTGAGGCTGACGGCAAATTCGGTGGCGTGGAAAAGGTTTTGAAAATACGGCAGCAGCGGCTGCGTGCAATAGACGTTCAGAAAGGTGCAGGCGCCGGCGATCATCGAGGCGCAGACCACCAGCGCGAATGATTTTTCAACGCGCACAGACTTGACCGGTGGCACAACAGAATTCATAACAACCCGCCATGATATTAAAAAGTTGCGTGTGTGGATACATCCGCATCTGAAAAGCGCAAGGCGGAAAGCGGAAACAAGTTTGAGCCTCCTTACTTCGGCTGCTATGACCTCACCGTAAAACCTTGCCTTTGCAAACCAGTCGGCTTTCCTGATGCCGACGTGAATGAAAACCAAGATGGCATGAACCCGCGCCCAATGGATTACTGGTGGCTCTGGCTGCTCGACACCGTGCTGGTGTGCGCTGGCGTGCTTTTCTGTCTGGCCATGCAATTCGGCACCTACGAATTTTTCGGCCGGGCCTGTGCGATGGCTTTGTTGCCGTTCATCCCGGTCATTGTGCTGGTTGGCGGCGCGGGCAGCACCATCTTCGCCCTGACCAAGGTCTGGATTGACAAGCGCGCGTTGCCGCTTGCGACGGCGATGGTGTTGCTGGTCGGCCCCGCGCTGGTGGTGACGCTGGCGCTCGTGTTGGTCGGCGCAGGCAAGTCGCCCGCTCACCGGCTGGCTTACATTTGCATCGGGAACGCGCCGGCGTCGGCCAGCCAGGTTCGGATCGCGGGGTTTTCGACGTTTTTGCGCAGCGAATGGCTGGCAGTGTTCCATACGGGGCCCAAGGATTTTCAAACGATGGTGCTCGGGGCGAAACTGGTGCCGGCGGACGCCTTTGAATTCAAGCAGCGGCTCGAACACTCGGCGCATAACGGCACCCGGCTGTTTCAAAGTCTGCCGCCGATGAACAATGTCCTGTGCTTCGAGCGGGTCTTCAAGGAATCGGAGGAGCACCAGCGCGGCGGCGTTTATGCGGTGTTTGATCCAGCCACCTCGACGGCGGCGGTTTTTCGGGCATACCACGATTGAGTTCCATGGTGATTTCTCGAACTGACCGTCCCCCACCGCCTTGGTCCACGCCTTCGCCCGGCAGGTAAAAGCTTTGCGCGCCTCGGTAATGGGGGCGTAGATTGTCGCTGGCGGAAATCCGGCAAATCAGAATATGACCGAGCCGGGGAGTCTCGGTTTTTTAATTTGCACCTTGCAAATGTTTAGAATGTGGCAACGGCTCGCACATGCGTCGAAAGTCACCTCAAATTCCTTTGCCATGACCCGGTGCGGTGGACGGTGTTGCGGGAACTGGCGGGGGAAAGTCGTTCTCGGTGCTGGAACTTTCGGCGCTGGTGAAGCGCAGCCCGGACCTGACGTCGAAGCATCTGAAAACGCTGCGCGAGGCGGGCGCGGTGATCGTGGTGGCCGCCCCGGACGGCGATGGGCGCAAGTCGCATTACCTCGTGCCCGAAAGATTTCGGCGCACCGATGAATCGGGCAGGCCGATGATTGATTACGGCCTGTGCGCGCTGCGGTTTCCGTGACGGTAGCCGCAGCAAGTCTTTTGGGATTTCTATTCGCGTCCGGGCGATCAGTCTTCTTCCACCTCTTGCGGCTGGTGGGTGATGATGCGGGCGCTGCGACGGTTGGAGAAATAGGAATACGCCCATTGGAACAGCACGGCAGTGCGGTTGCGGAAGCCGACCAGGAAAATCAGGTGGACGAAGAGCCACGCCAGCCACGCGGGGTAGCCTGACAGCCTGAGCCTGCCCATCACCGCAACGGCGGCGGAACGGCCGATGGTCGCCATGGTGCCTTTGTCCCAATACTTGAACGGGCGCGGCGCATCTTTTGAGCCGGAACGGAGTTCGGCCTTGATGATTTTGGCGACGTGTTTGCCCATCTGCATCGCGGCGGGTGAAACACCGGGAACGGGTTTGCCGTCGGCCTTCAGCACGAGCGCCATGTCGCCGATGGCGAAAATTTCCGGATGGCCAGGCAAACTTAAATCGGGATTCACTTTCACGCGTCCGCCGCGATCCAGTTCGCAGCCGAGCTTCTTGGTGAGCGGCGAGGTGGCGACGCCGGCGGCCCAAACGATGTTGCCGGCCTTGATGATTTTGCCGTTGACCAGTTCCACGATGCCTTCGCGGATGCTTTTCACCTGGGTGTCGGTCTTGACGTTGACGCCGAGATGGATGAGCTGCCACTTGGCCTTTTCGGAAAGGCTCGGAGGCAGATGCGACAGGATGCGCGGCCCGCCTTCGAGCAGCATGATATGGGCCTGCGCGGGATCAATACGGCGGAAATCGAGGTTCAAAACCGTGCGGGTCAGTTCGGCGAAGGAGCCGGCGAGTTCCACGCCGGTCGGGCCGCCGCCAACAACAACTATGGTCATGAGCCGGTCGTGTTCGATGGGGTCGGTTTCGTTTTCGGCTTTTTCGAACGCGAACAAGATGCGGCTGCGGAGGCGCAGTGCATCGTCGAGCGTCTTGAGGCCGGGCGCGAACTGTTCCCATTCATGGTGGCCGAAGTAGCCGGTGTGGCCGCCGAGGGCGAGCACGAGATAGTCGTAGTCCAGCGCGCTCTTTTCGAGGAATACTTTTTTTTGCGCGAGGTCGAAACCGGTCGTCTTGTCGAGCAGCACGGTGATGTCCGGCCGGTTGGACAAGATGCCGCGGATGGGTTGCGCGACGTCGGTGGCGGACAGTGCACACGTGGCGACTTGATAGAGCAGCGGCTGGAACAGGTGATGATTCGTGCGGTCAACGAGCGTGATGCGCGCGTTGGAATGACGGAAGGTTTTGCAGAACGTCAGGCCGCCAAAGCCTGCGCCGAGCACGACGATATGAAACGGTTTTTTCTCCTCCTCCACGCGCACAATCTGGCCGAACCCACGCAGAATGCAACTGCTGGTTTTTAATGGCGCTGGCCCGCCGGAACATTTTCGGGGCGCAAAATAATTTCACGTCCCTTCCAGCATTTGTCGCCGATGTGGTTCAGCAGCCCGAACCGGTAGCGCCAGGACGCGCCGTAAAAAGGATTGTTCGTCGGCCAGATCGAAAAAATGTCCACGCCGATTTCTTTCGCCATTTCAATCGCGCGCGCCAGCGTCCGCGGATGGTCGTTCCAGTTGAACAGAAGATATTTCCATTCGAGGATCGGTTTGCGACCGCCGCGCGCGTCGCGATACGCGGCCATGTCCCGCATGGCGGCGCGGGCCTTTTCAAAACTGCTGCGGAGCATGTATTTTCCGCACATTTCGTCGCTGATGCCGTGGACGGAAAATAAAATCTGGCTCAGGTTCAACGCCGCTTCGCGCTTGGCGTCGGTGTTCAACAAAACGCCGTTGGTGGAAACGATGATGCGGCAGCCGGGATTTTTGGCGCGCAGCAACGGCAGTTCCCGCGTGACGTTCGACGATAAAAACGGTTCGCCCAGGTTCAGATAAAAAATCTGCTCCATGCCGAGCCGCGCGGCCAGGTCGGCCATCTGGCTCAGCTCGTCGAGCGTCATGGTCTTGCTCCGGCGGATGTTCGCGGCGCCTTCGCGGGCGCAGCCGATGCAGTCCACGTTGCAGATGACCGTGTTTTCCAAAAGCATGCCGCGATAGGGCAGCCGGGTGGGCGGCGGCGCGGAATTTTTGCTGGACAGCCGCATGAAATCGCCGCAGCGCGTGCAGGTGGGAATGGGAATTTTGCCTTTCAGCAGATCGGCTTGAAATTTCTTGGCGACGGGGCCATGGAAAATTTCCTCAAACGAATTCGCCTTCAGGTCGCCCAAGTGCGCGCTCCCGTCGTAATCCTGGCACGTGCAGGAAACGGTCAGGTCGGAATTGATGGTGATGCCGTATTCGGACTCGCCGACGAGCGCCTGGCAATAATATTTGCGTCCGGTGATTTTGGCGCGCGCTTCGTGCCAGAAGACCAGCGACCGGCGCAAGGCGTCGCTGACCCGCCAGTTGAAGCGGGTCTTGGGATTGCGAATCTGTCGCGCCGGAGACGGGGTGGCCATGCGGATAAAATGGCGTCACTTGGCTAATTTAGCAACTGATACCAGTTGTTGCGCTGATGCGGCTCGTAGCCGAGCTCCTTGATGAGCCGGTGCATGTCGCCGACAGTCATGCGGAAGGTCGTGCCGGCCTGCGAGACGACGTTTTCCTCAATCATGATGCTGCCGAGATCGTTTGCGCCGTATTTCAAAGCGATCTGGCCGATCTCCAGACCTTGCGTGACCCACGAGCTTTGGATGTTTTGAAAATTATCGAGGTAAATCCGCGCCAGCGCCTGGGTGCGCAGATATTCATGCGCGCCAACCGTCGGCGCTTTTAATTTTGTATGCTCGGCCTGAAACGTCCAGCCGATGAACGCGGTGAAATGTCCGGGCTTGATGCCGCTGCCATTAAATTCCGCCACGCGCTTCAAAGAAATCTCCTGCTGCACGCGCAGCCGCTCCAGATGTTCAATGCGGTCTTCAATCGTTTCAACGTGGCCGAACATCATCGTCGCGCTGGAATACAGTCCGAGCCGGTGCGCCACAGCCATGACTTCGAGCCAGTCGTTGCTCATCGCCTTGAGCGGCGCGATGCGCTGCCGGACGCGGTCCACGAGAATTTCGCCGCCGCCGCCGGGAATCGAGCCCAGCCCCGCCGCCTTGAAGTCGCCGATGATTTTTTCCAGCGGTTCGTTGAATACGTCGCGGAAATGGATGAACTCGCTCGGGCTGAAACCGTGGATGTTGAAGCCGGGGAATTTATCTTTGACGTGCGTCAGCAAATCCAGATACCACTGCTTTGTCAGCTTCGGATGATGCCCGCCCTGCATCAGCATCTGTGAGCCGCCGAGCGCGATGGTCTCCTCGATTTTCTTGTCCATCTCGTCGAAGGTGATGACGTAGGAATCATCGTCCTTCTCCGTCCGGTAAAACGCGCAGAACTTGCAATAAACATTGCAGACATTGGTGTAATTGACGTTGCGGTCAACATTGTAGGTGACGATGTCGTTGCCGCGACCGCTGTAAGCCGTGGCCTTCGCGAGCTGGCGGCGGCGGTCGGCAAGCGTGCCGAGCTCCTCCAGCGGCAGATGATAAAGTCGCCGGGCTTCGGCGGCGTTGATGCGCTTGCCGTCCCAAACCTTTTGCAGCAACTCGTCCAATGACGCGTCGTAAATCACCCGGCCAGCCTAGCAGATAATTTTGCGCCGACAAGTTGCCTTCACCGGGTTCGGCGGAATTTTTCCGGTGGCAGCTTGGCCAGCGTCTCACTCGCGAGCCGGACGATGTCCGGTTTGCCCAGCGCCTGCGCGGCGCGGGCGCGATGCAACTGCGCCTCCACCATGTGCGGATCTAGCGCCAGGGCGCGTTCCGCGCAATCCAGCGCGTCGGCATGCCGGCCCAGCTGGCCGTTCATGCTGGCCAGATTCGCCCAGCCGAGCTGGTTACCCGGATCAATCTGCAACGCCTGCGCCAGACATTGCGCGCCCTCCGCCGGCCGGTTCAGCGCGTCGAACAACAGCGCCGCCAGATTATTCCAAATCTTGAAATCCGTCGCGTCCAGCTTCAGCGCCCGGCGATAACTCGTCTCGGCCTCAACCATTCTTCCCATCGCCGCGAACGCGACGCCGGCATAATACAAGGCCTTGGCGTCCGCCGGATCTTGCGACTGCCACCGCTGGGCGAATTCCAGCACGTCCGGCCACAGGCCTTTTTTGCAAAGGTCGCGGGCCGCGTGGATTTTTGCTTCTGAACTGGCTGCCATCGCGTGAATTCTTCCAGCTTCGCGCGGGCAAGACAATTCTTGTTTGGACCGGACGGCGAATAATTTCCGTGGCTGACGATTTATTCAACTCACTTACCGGCCTGTCGGGCGCGAAGTGAGATTTGTCCATCCGTAAAAATTGATCAAATCGTCAAAATCTTGTGTTTCCAAACCAATTTTTAAGTCTTAAAGCCTCACCGATGAGTATTTTATCCTCATCTATCCGACTAAAACATCCGACATTGACTCTTTAGGAGTCAATTGTCCGCCTCGCAGCTCCGACGTTTAATCTTTGAGAGTCAATTGTCTGACTTTTTACTCAGACATCGAAGTTAAATGAGTCAATTGTCCGCCAAACTTATCCGACATTAGTCTTGCGACCACCAGCCATCCGGTTCATTGTCCTCCGCATGAGCGATTCAACTTCAGGTTTAGAGCCGGTGGCCGTGTTCGCGGCGCTGGCCAGTCCGTTGCGCTGGCAGATCTTGCAAATGCTCAAGTCGGGCGAGGCGCTGACGGCCAGCCAGGTGGCGACGGTGGTGGAGCGCGATTTTGACGGCATCAGCAAACACCTGCGGGTGATGCGAGCGGCCGGCGTGCTCGAGTCGCAGCCGGGGCCGACCGGCGAAACACACATTATTTCATCCCGGCGGAATTTCGCCGCGAGCCGGGGGTTGTGGATTTTGGCGTGTGCCGGGTTCCGCTGCCGTAAACGGCGCGGATTTTTTTCTTCGCCTGTCGGTGACTCTACTATTGCAAAACATGGGCGGGCGTGACGGTGGTGCCGAGGGAGCAGATTGGTTTATCGCCTACTTTAGAAATGGAATAGATGCCACCCTGCGGACAGCCGGGAATCTTACCCGCGCTGTTGAGCTTGATGTAGGGCGTCAGGTCGTTGGGAAAATTGATGGCTTCACCATTGGTCAGGTGATGTTCCAGAGCAAATTCATATGCGGCTGCATCAATTTCGCGAAGCTGGTTGATGCAGACATTTGCTGGAATGCTGTGGTTGTTACTAATGAAATTTGGAATTACAATCCAAGCAAAGAAGCTAAGTAAATAAATAACAACGGTCCAAAAAATCAGGTCGGGTTTGAACGAAGATTTATTTTTCTGTTCACTCATACAATTGAATGAACACCGCGCCTTGGATTCCGTTTCGCCAAATTACCTTCTCCGGCCGCCGGGCGCGAAGTGGTAGCCGCCATGGATGCGTCCGCCACGCACTTTGCCGGGGAAACCGGTGGCGGCGGCTCCGGGCTTCGCCTCTTCAAACAAGGCAGTGTAGCGGTAGTCAAAATTTTCTAGCTTCACACGCGGGATTTTCTGGCTGATGAAGCGTTCGATGGCAAAAACGTGCGGCGCATCCTCGGCCACCATGATGGTGAAGGCGTCGCCGGTGTTCTCGGCGCGACCAGTGCGCCCGATCCGGTGGATGTAATCCTCCGGATGCTGCGGCACGTCGTAGTTGATGACGTGGCTCACGTCCGCAATGTCCAGCCCGCGCGCCGCGATGTCCGTGGCGACGAGCACCTCGTATTTGCCTTCGCGAAATCCTTCCAGAGCCTGCTCGCGTTCCTTCTGCGTGCGGTTGGAATGCAGCACGGCCACGGCATGGTTCGCGCGCTTGAGCAAGCTGGCGGCGCGGTCGGCACCATGCTTGGTGCGGCAGAAAATAATCACGGAATCGTAGTTCACGCGGTTCAGCAGTTCGAGCAGCAGGTCGGTCTTCTGCGTGTCGGAAACGGGATAGATGACGTGTTTGACCGTCTCGGCCACGGTGCGGCGCGCGCCGATTTCAATCGTCTCCGGCTCGTGCATCGCCCACTGGATGAGCGTTTCAATCTGCGGCGGAATGGTGGCGGAAAACAGCGCGGTGTGGCGTTTGCGCGGACATTTTTCGACGAGCCGGCGCACGTCGGGAAGAAAACCCATGTCGAGCATCCGGTCGGCTTCGTCAAGGACAAGAAATTCCACCTTGTCCAATTTCAATGTGCCTTGTTCGAGATGATCCAGCAGCCGTCCAGGCGTGGCGACGACGATGTCCGCGCCCGCGCGAAGCTCGTCATTCTGCTTGCCATAACCAACGCCGCCGAAGACGACGGTGATTTTCAAATCCGTAAAGCGCGCGTAATCGCGGAAGGCCGTTTCCACCTGCGCGGCAAGTTCGCGCGTCGGTTCGAGAATGAGAACGCGCGGGCCGACGGGATTATGCCCACCGAGCTTGGAAAGAATCGGCAGCGCAAACGCCGCCGTTTTGCCGGTGCCGGTCTGCGCGCTGCCAATGACGTCCTTGCCGGACAGCACCAGCGGAACGGCGCGGAGCTGAATCGGCGTCGGCTCCGTGTAGCCCACGGCGCGGACGCCTTGGAGCACTTTTTCACTCAATCCGAGCGCGGCGAATTTCATGCGGCACTTCCTTCCGCCGAGGGCGGAGTTTCCGGTTGAACCGGCGTTTCGACAGCCGATGTGGCGGCTTCAGTCGGAGCCGGTGCCACTTCAACCGGTGGAGAAACTTCTGCAACCGGCTCACCGACTGCTTCCGGCGTCGTCACCATTTCCACAGCAGTGGAATTTGTAGCTTCTGCGGTCGGCTTCTCGGCGGCAATTTTCTTTTCCTGCTTCACCGGCTTGGGCGCTGGCTTCTTCGCGGTTTCCATCCGGCCATCGGCGAATTCCAAAACGGCACCCTGATGAATCAGCCAGTGCAAATCCACAATGACCGCCGTTTGTTCCGGTGTGGTTTCAGGTGCGACTGGCTCGGCGGGTTTCGCCGGCTGCGCTGCTGCCGGTGCGGAAGCACCTTCACCTTCGGCAACGGGCGCGGGTGTGACAGGAATTTCCGTGACCGGAGCCTTTGCAACTTTTGGCGTCGGCGCGAGCGCCTCGATCAATTTTTTCCGCGTGCATTTCGCGTTGCCGTTGACGAACTCGATGATGCGCTTGATGTTTTCTGAGACCGGCGTGGTTTCGAGGTCGAGGAACGTCGGCCGTGCGACGCTGACGTGCGTGACGGTCTTGTTGACCTTGAAAAATTGCAGGCCGTATTGCGCGAACTGCTGGCTGAGCTTCGTCGCAATGGGCAGCGGGAAAAATTTCTGGTGCTCCCATTCCTGCCGGATGAGCCGCTGCAGGCCGTTGTCGCGCAGGCTGCGGCTTGGCAAACCAGCCACTGTGAGCGTTTCGACCGGCTTGATGATGGAATCCTTGTGCGTCGCGCGGAAATGTTTCTCGACCTCTTCGAGCGTCGCGAGCTTGAGCGGCTCCGGCACGTTGAGGCAGACATATTCCGTCTTGAAGCTTTGGTCTTCGATCCATTTTTTCACGACGGCTTCATCCTTCACGATCTTGACACGCGCCTTGAACAGGTCGAATGGCATCCGCGAAAACTTTTCCGCGTGGAGCTTGCGCAATTGGTTTTGGTAATCGTGATAATTCGGCGGGCCGAGGATCTCGCCGCTCATGCCGCATTGCGCGACGAACGTGTAAACGCCTTTCGGCGGCTCCGTCGCCGTGCGTTCGGCCTGGTAAAACGTGCCGAAATGATTCTTGAGAACATGCGCGACGGCCTCGTCATCACTCGTCCACGGGGAATCGTCGAGTGCACAGACGAACAACGGCTGCGCCGCGGCACCAGACTTTTTGGTGAGCTGGACGGAGTAACGTTCCGCCTTCTGCAAAATCAGCAACGCGATTTGAAACAGCGGATATGCGCGACCGGTCACCTTGATCTGGCGCGCGAGCTGTTCGACGCCGCGCTCTTCCGGGATGAACGCGACGTTCAGCTCCGGCATCGGCGCGGGCGGTTCGGGGCGTTCGCGGCGCGGTTCATCGCGCCGGTCGCCGTCACGGAAACTGCCACCCTTGCGTTCGCCAAATTTGGAACCACCGCGCGGCGGCCCGCCACGACGTTCTCCGCCGCCGAAGCCGCCGGCACCAGCCCCATCGCGGCGCGGGGCGCGGCGTTCGCCGGGCTTGCCGCTGAAGCTGCGCTCCGGCTTGACACCTTCGTTGCCGGTGAATTTTGCAAATTTGTTGGACTCGGATTTCCCCTGCGCCCAGGAGGGCTGGAAGAGGTTTTCCAAGTTTAGGTCGAGTTCGGCGATGTTGCTCATGTAAAAATGCCCCGATACGCGGGGTTGATATTCAAGAATAGCATGGATTGGCGCGGCAGGGAAAGCAAGGCTGCAAAAGGAAAGACGCAGCCTGAATGCAGGCTGCGCCTGGAACGGCTCGAAAACTTACTTGGTTTCGACCGGAGCCGCCGTGCGCTTGGCGTGGATGGCCTCGACAATTTTCTTCGCGAGTTCGGGTTTTTCTTCCAGCGCCTTTTTCGCGGCGTCGCGGCCCTGGCCGATGAGCGCGCCGTCAAATTGCAGCCACGCGCCTTTTTTGTCCACCGCGCCGCACTCGATGCCCACGTCGAGGATGCTGCCTTCCTTGTCAATGCCGTGGTTGTAGATGATGTCGAACTCGGCCTCGGCAAACGGCGGCGCGACTTTGTTTTTCACGATTTTGACGCGCGTGTGGTTGCCGTAAACATTGCCGGCGGCGTCCTTCAATTGGTCGCGGCGACGGATGTCAATGCGCACGCTGGCGTAAAACTTCAGTGCCTTGCCGCCGGGCGTGGTTTCCGGGCTGCCGAACATCACGCCGACTTTTTCGCGCAACTGGTTGGTGAAAATGCAAGTCGTCTTGGACTTCGCGAGAATCGCGGTGAGCTTGCGCAAGGCTTGCGACATCAAGCGCGCCTGCATGCCCATCGTGGCCATGCCCATTTCGCCTTCGAGTTCCGCTTTCGGCACGAGCGCGGCGACGGAATCAATCACAATCACGTCCAGCGCGTTTGAGCGCGCCAGCGTTTCACAAATCGTCAAAGCTTCTTCGCCGGAATCCGGCTGCGAGACGAGTAAATCGTCCAAGTTCACGCCGAGTTTTTTTGCGTAGCCGGGATCAAGCGCGTGTTCTGCATCAATAAATGCCGCCAAGCCGCCGGCTTTTTGCGCGTTGGCGATGACATGGAGCATCAGCGTGGTTTTGCCGGAAGATTCCGGACCGTAAATTTCCACGACGCGTCCGCGCGGAATGCCGCCGACGCCGAGTGCAAGGTCAATCGCCAAGCCGCCGGTCGGGATGACCTCGATTTTCACCTGCGCCCGCGCATCACCGAGGCGCATGATGGCACCGTCGCCGTAGGCTTTGGTGATGGACGAAATCGCGGCATCAAGTTCGCGTTCGCGGGCCGCAGCGACTTTGGATTCGACGGCGGATTTTTCAACAGATTTCTCAGATTTGGCGGCCATAAATTAAAGGGGCAATTTTTTGAATTTGCGAAAGCAGACGTTAGTGAATCGGCTTTGAATAGTCAAACGCCGATGACAGCTGGTAGTCACCTAATTTGAAATTATTTTATTTTCCCCTTCATTGCCAGATACGCCCCAACGCAAACAAATAGCAAAATTACTAGATAGGTAATGACTTGCCCTTTTGTGGCGTTTCTGTCGTAAAATCCACCGACAGCGATTGCAATAGCTAAATTCATAATTTCCCTTTTTTGATGTCGCTGTAAATCGCCATTTTAACCGCCGTTTGTGGTGAATCCACCGGCGGGATTTCCAGCACGGCAACAAACCGCTCGGTTTTATTGTCCACGCCGTCAGGATGCGACCAGCCGTAAGCGCGTTTTGCCTTTGGGTGTCCATTCAGATCGAAAACTTCAACTTCTCCGTTCCAAATTGTCTTACCCTGAAAAACTTCTTGCACTGACACGGATTCACGCCAAACCGCTCCGCAGTTGTGCAACTGCGAAACGGCCACTTGCAACCGCGCTAGATAATCAGATTTATTCGCCACAGCGTTTAACCAATTCTTCCACCGTCCACGCGCTAGATTCAATGCCTGCGGCCTGTGCCGGTGTCATGCGCAAAGACTTGTGGGTTTTGCAAAAGTTGTAATACGCGAAATTCAGAGCAACCGCAGCCTCAAAGTTTTCAAATTTCTTGCTGAATGCGTTCGTGAGGCGTGTCAGCCGGCGGCAGTGCATCCGCAGCGTGTGGTTCTGTTTCTCGACGTGCGAAGTCGTAATCCGCGACACATCCGGCATTCCGCTGATAACGGTCTTTTCCACCTTCACCACTTCGGCGGGGCTATACCGGACGGCGGCGGGAGCCGCATTCATACCGAGAAGGGTGACGGAGAAGGTTTTTACAATCTGGCCGTAATCCGCATCCGTGCCAAAACTGCGCTCGAATGCGTCAGGATAGGCCGACAGCGCGTCAGATGAAATCTGGACGCGCATTGACAGGCGAGACGCCAGATCGTCCATAAACATCTTGGCGTGATATGAATCGCGCTTGCCGACAACGAAAGATGGAATCAGCTTTGTGTCTGCGTCCAGCGCGATAAACGTCCAGACATCGCCATACACGCCAGCGCGAGAGGCATTCTTGCGTTTTGCGCCAATAAATCCCCAAATCTCATCAATTTCAACCTGCTTGCACGTCAGGCCGCGCATTTTCTCATCCTGAATCTTGGCGCAAGCCAGCCCAATCCGCACCGCAAGGCGCATGATGGTGTCAGGATGAATGCCGGTGATTCTGGCGATGGATGCCATGCTGCTGCCTTCGGCCAGCATGGAAACCACTTGGACTTTCTTTTCGGTTTTGAGGATGTTTACAGATGAAGGCCCATAATGATTGGAGCACGCGCATAAAGACACCTAGCTGGCCGACCCGACCATCCCTAAATCACCCGCGAACAGATGTTTGAAACATGTGCGGGTTGTCATTCGCACCGCGCGGAAATCACCGGCGATGCTGTGCCAGGTGACAGTTACTGGGATCATTATTTGCTGACGATTGTGGAGGATTCGGATCAGTTTTTTCGGCCGCCCAAATTTGGAATGAAGATTATGAGTTCACCGCTTTTCTGGGCAGCCGGATGCATGGGCTAACGAACCCGCTGTTATTGCAGTGTTGCTGAATCAGTTATCCAATACCGACGCTTTCGTTCGAGAAATGGCAGTTTTTTCACTTGGCCCGCTGGCGGAAGACGGTCGCATAGGCATCGTCGTGGAGTTGCAACCACGATTGCAGGACAGCTCGCGTAATATTTGCACCGACACGGCTTGGCATCTGATCGCTACGCTCGATACGAATTCTTTGGCAGGTTTGGACTATTTGAATTTTCTTGATTTTGACGCCGATCAGCCCGTTTGTCAGTTGCAAATAGGTGCTTTTGAAGCCAAGCGCGGCGACTTAACCAATGCGCTGTCCATTACCAATTAGCCGTGCAACGTGATTCGTATTAATCTGCCATCCTAAATTATTAAACCATTGTGTTGAGCAAGTTAGGCAAAAATTAGAATGCCATCGCAGAGTTAGAAACTGCCGTTAAACTGGCACCGAAAGAAACAGAATTTCATTACAATCTTGCTCTGGCGCTAAACGAGATTGGTTCAACATATCGCTTGTTTGCCGAACTGGAAAATGCTGTGCAATGTGATTCAAAATATGCTCGAGCTTGGTATAATTTGGGCCTTGCGCGCAATGAGCATGGCGATATTCAGGAAGCATTGAATGCGTCGAGTCGTGCGGAAGCCATCGAGCCGAATAATCCACAAATCTCTTAAGCGCGAGCCACGGTGTTTTTTCAATCGGGAAATGTGAACTAGGCTAAAGCCTCTGCCAACCGGGCAGAGGTGATTAATCCGAATTTCATCAAGGCAACTTTGCTATTGCAACAGATTGCAGGCCGTAGAAAAATTATAAGATTTATATAAAAACTATTTTCAGTTTTAATTATCTAATTTTTTAATCATCGTTCGGTTCCAAATGATGATCGATATCGGAAATTATCGTCTTATTCTCCAGTTTTTGAACACCTCGTTTAAGCCAGATTAGCAAAATGCTAATATCCGCAGGAGAGACTCCTGAAATGCGTCCAGCTTGGCCAATAGTGCTAGGACGGATTTTTGCCAACTTCTGTCGTGCTTCAAGTCGCAGGCTGGGAACGGTGTCAAAATCAAACTCTTCAGGAATGATTTTGTTTTCGAGATTTTTAGTGCGAGCAACTTCGATTTCTTGGCGGTCAACATAGCCGGCGTATTTTATGGAAATTTCGACTTGTTGAATTATTTCAGTTTCAAGCTCTTCATTTTTGCTGGGTAAATCTTTATAAAACACATTGTTTCGGCAGAGAATTTTTGCCAACGAATCATTCAGTGAATAAGTTGTGCGCAAACGGTTTATTTCTCTTTGAATTACCGTTTCTTTAATGGCAAATTTCATGAAATTCCGAGTTGGTAATAACCCGATTTCATGCCCCAATCTTGACAACCTTAAATCGGCATTATCTTGGCGCAACAGTAATCTATATTCTACGCGTGAGGTGAACATCCGATATGGTTCCGAAGTTCCTTTGGTTACCAAATCGTCAATTAAAACTCCGATGTAAGCTTGATCGCGTCGTAGGACGATCGGTTCACGATTTTGCACTCGCCGAGCGGCATTAATACCCGCCATCAATCCTTGCGCCCCTGCCTCCTCGTAGCCAGATGTCCCATTTATTTGTCCAGCTAGAAATAGATTTCGGCAAACCTTGGTTTCAAGGGATGGTAAAAGTTGGGTTGGAAAAGCAAAATCATATTCGACGGCGTAGGCAGGACGCATTATTTCTGCATTCTCGCAACCGATAATGGAACGCACCAATTGAATCTGCACATCAAAAGGCAAGCTAGTCGAAAAACCATTGACATAAATTTCGTCTGTTTCAATCCCCTCCGGCTCAAGAAAAATTTGGTGTCGTTCCTTTTCAGAAAACTTGACAATCTTATCCTCGATGGATGGACAATATCGTGGACCAATGCCTTTAATTTTGCCTGAATACAATGGTGATTTGTGAAGATTTTCTACGATAATTTCGGCCGTTTTGCTGGTTGTAAATGTGATGTGGCAGGGCAATTGCCCATTTATTCGACTCAGAATTGATTTAGAAGGATATTTCTCCAATGAACTTTTTAGTTGCTTGCGGTTTGTGTCAGAATGTTCCATGTGGAACAAATCATCCTTCCAGAATGTGAAAAACGGCACTGGGTCATCCCCATACTGGGGTTCTGTTTTGGAAAAATCAATAGACTTTCGTAACAATCTTGGTGGGGTTCCAGTCTTTAACCTTCCGAGTTCAAGTCCCAACTCTTGAAGTGAAGAAGAAAGATTCATGGCTGCGGCATCGCCTGCCCGTCCTCCAGATTGCTGGTTTTCTCCTATGTGGATCAATCCACGCAGAAAAGTTCCGGTGGTTATCACGACTGTATTAGCAAGATATTGAACGCCAAGCGCAGTTTCAATTCCAATCGCAACCATGTCTTTATGAATAACTTTTGTAGATTGTTCTTGCTTTACATCCAAATTCAGTTCGGATTCGCAAACCCATTTTAATCGAAGTTGATACGCTTTTTTATCGCATTGTGCACGAGGAGCCCAAACTGCCGGTCCTTTTTTGAGATTTAACATCCGAAATTGAATTCCAGACACATCTGTGGCCCGCCCCATTTCACCGCCAATGGCATCAATCTCACGGGCGATCTGTCCTTTGGCCAAACCGCCTATGGCCGGATTGCAAGACATCTGGCCAATCGTGTCTGCATTAATGGTTAACAATAACGTTTGACAACCCATTCTGGCGGACGCTAACGCGGCCTCCACTCCAGCGTGGCCAGCACCAACCACAATCACATCATACTTTTTAGGATAAATGAACATCGAATTGATTTGGTGAAGATAAAAAGCTCATCAGCTAATGACTGAATGATTTCAACCTCATTTCGGCAAATGAAATCGAACTGGGAATTTCAATTAAAGCGGTATAAATTCAATCAGCTATTTTTGATTAAAAAAAATTATAATATATTTTTATATTAATATTTACAATACATTATTTGCGATTTATGGTGAAAGTAAGGTGAACGCTGGCAGGTTTCGCAACACAGTGAACACCAATGCGACGATGAGTAGTGGCCAGAGAAAATTTGCCGGGAAAAATTCGTAATTCGCCCGTCCGCAAAATTTGTTCCAACCGAACCATGCACTGCGAATCACCCAAGCTCCCAACATCAGAACAAGCAGCGCATTGTCACGAAACGCGGTCGCAAATTTTCCATGCAATATTGCATAAAGTGATCGAGTCATGCCGCAACCTGGACAGTTCAAGCCAGTGAGCCGGTGAAACTGGCAGACGGGATAAAACTGATGTGTTGTCGGGTTGAAGAAAAAAACCACGGTGGTGATGCCCAGTCCGGTTGCCGTTAAAACAATTCCTGCGCAGCGCGAGTTGGCTGGGCTAATTTTGGGCGGTGTCGCACTCATTTCGTTTAAATGCCGCCAAAGTGCCAGTTCAAATTGGCCGGCGTGAGCGCAAGTTGGAAAAACCCTAGACCAAAATTAATCAACAAACTGACTGCCGAGCATATCAATCCCGCCAATGCCAGACCCCAGCCATTCTGTTTATCCACTTGCGCGCCAATTTGCACCAGCGCGATGATAGAAAAGATAATTCCTATAATGTTAAATGGACAGCCACAACAACATACGCATGAAATAACACCGCAGACAAAGCCAGCTGTGGCAAATCCATTGGCGCTCTTGACCGGAACCACACTGGTTTTTGGTGGTTGAATCACCGGTGGCGGGCCGGAAAAATTGGGTGCAAATTCGGGTAGCAGACCCAGAAAAATCCAGTCCACCGCGCCGGCCGGCAGCACCAACGTGCGGTTTTCGACACGTCCTTGCAAAATCCATTCACGGATTTGATCCGCCGTGACCGGCTCATAGGTTTTACCGTCGTTGCCGATGATTTTATACATGGTTCAATGATGGATAAATTTTCCCAGTGCCAAAAGAATCAAGCCTGCCGCCAAAACAATCAAAATGATCACCGGCCATTTTCGCCGTTGCTGTTTTGGTGGCGGAGCGGGTGGCTCAAACACCGTGGCAAATTCCGGCAGCGACTCGAGAAACACCCAGTCTCGCGAATCGACTGGTTTTACAGGCGATTTTCGCTCCAGCCGTTCTTCCGCAATCCACTTGCGGATTTGGTCGGCGGAAACCGGCCCGTATTCCTGACCATCTTCGCCCATCACTTTGTAATCTGGCAGGGAAATCATTTTTCTTCGTAGTCGTGTCTATTGGAACCGATGTCGGCGCACAAGCCGCGTTTGGCGGCGGCGATGAATTCCAGCATGGTTTTGGCCCCGGCGCTAGTAAAATGCTTTTCCGCCTCAGCCAGGGCAGAACGAAACAATTTTCCATTACGGAATAGTGCGTGGTAAAGTTTTTTCAACTCCGCCCGCTCCGCTGTTGAAAGTCCCGCGCGCCGCAAGCCGACGGTGTTCAAGCCGCAAATGCCATTGTCACCGCGTGCGATCGTGAACGGCGGTAGATCTTTGCTGATGGCTGAACCGCCCTGCATGATGGCCAGTGTGCCAACACGGGTAAACTGATGCACAAGACAATTGCCGGAAATAAACGCACGATCCTGAATCGTCGCATGGCCACCGAGCAATGCGCCGTTGGCGAGGATGACGTGGTTGCCAACCGCGCAGTTGTGGGCGACATGCGAGCCGGCCATGAACAAATTGTGGGAACCAATGACCGTCGCCTCGGCGAGCTTGTTGGAGCGATGCACCGTGACATGCTCGCGAAAAACATTGTTATCGCCAATGTTCACGCGGGTCGGCTCATCTTTGTATTTCAAGTCCTGCGGCGCGTCACCGATGACACAACCGGCGTGAAATTTGTTGCCGCTGCCAATCTGGGTTACGCCCGTTAGATAAACATGCGGCCCGACGACGCAATCCGCGCCGAGTTGCACGTCCGCGTCGATCACGGAATACGCGCCGATGCGGACGTTCGCACCGACCTTCACCTGCGGATGGATGATGGCCGTGGGATGAATCATTTTCCGGCACAGCTAAACACAGATGCGCGCGGATGAAAATGGTTTTTTGAGCCACAACCCGCGCGCGAAGATGTTTTGTGCCAGTGTGCCTTCGTGCTAAAATCAAATCTGAAATGACCGGCACGGCTCCATCTGAACCAATTCGCAACCCGGAATCCGCAATCCACAATCTGCCGGAGCTGCTCGCGCCTGCCGGCGATTGGGAATGCGCCAGGGCCGCCGTGGAAAACGGTGCCGACGCGATTTATTTTGGGCTGGACAAGTTCAACGCCCGAATGCGGGCACACAATTTCACCGAATCCGATTTGCCGAAGCTCATGGAATTTCTCCACCGGCGCGGCGTTAAGGGTTACGTCACATTCAACACGCTCATTTTTCAAAATGAACTCGCCGATGCTGAAAATTATCTGCGTGCCATCATCACGGCGGGCGTGGACGCGGCCATTGTGCAGGACGTTGGCATCTGCAAATTGATCCGCTCGCTCTCGCCGGATTTTTCCATCCACGCCTCGACGCAGATGACGATTTCTAGCGCGGCCGGCGTGGAATTCGCCCGCAACCTCGGCTGCAATCTCGCCGTGCTCGCCCGCGAATGTTCGATTGCCGAAATTGAAAAAATAAACGCGACGCAAACTCCCGCGAATCTTCAACCTTCAACTTTCAATCAGCAACTGCCTTTGGAAGTTTTTGTCCATGGCGCGTTGTGCGTCGCCTATTCCGGCCAATGTTTGACCAGCGAATCACTTGGCGGCCGCTCCGCGAACCGTGGCGAATGCGCGCAAGCCTGCCGGATGCCTTACGATTTGATTTCCGACGGCCAGCAGGTTCCGCTCGGCGACAAGCGATATTTGTTGAGCCCTCAGGATTTGTCGGGCCTGGAAGTTTTGTCGGACCTTGTCCGCGCCGGCGTCGCCTCGCTGAAAATTGAGGGCCGTCTCAAGTCGCCGGAATATGTGGCCAGCATCACGCGCGTCTATCGCAAAGCTTTGGATGATTTACGATTCACGAATGACGATTTACGCGCCGCCGACCAATCCGCCCGTAAATCCGAAATCGTCAATCGTCAATACGAAGTAGAAATGTCCTTCTCGCGCGGCCTGTTCACCGGCTGGTTCGGTGGCAATGACAATCAAAAACTCGTCCACGCGCGCTTCGGCAAAAAACGCGGCGTGTTTCTGGGCGAGGTAAAGAAAATTGTGCGCGACGGCGTCATCATCAATCTCGCCGCGCCGGTGAAGCTCGGTGACGGCATTGTTTTCGACGCGGGCCGGCCGGATGAAAAAGAAGAGGGCGGACGCATCTACGAAATTCAGGAGCCACGCTTCAAAATTCCCGGCGAAAAATTGACGGAGCTGCGCTTCGGCTATGGCGACGTGGATTTTCTGCGCGTTCACGTCGGCGACAAAATCTGGAAGACGAACGATCCCGAACTCGACAAGCGGCTGCGCCAGTCGTTTGAAGGCGATGCCATTCGTTTCCAGCGCCCGATTGAAATCGAGGTCCACGGTCTTGCCGGCAAACCGCTCACGCTCATCGCACGCGACGAATCCGGCCACGTGGCAAAAGCCGAATCCGCGATGCCGCTGGCAAGGGCGGACAAAGTTCCGCTCACGGAAGAAAAATTGCGCGAACAGCTTGGCCGGCTCGGCGGCACGCCGTTCAAGCTTGGTGAATTGAAAAACTTTCTGTCCGGCGAAGTGCTGTTGCCGGTCAGCGAACTCAACCGCCTGCGCCGCGAGTTCGTTTCCGAGCTGGAACGGCTGCGCGCGCTGCCGAAACGGTGGCAGTTCAATGATGGTGGCAGCGGAGGCAACGGAGCTCCTGCTTTAAAATCATTCAGCCAGAGCCTTCCCACGCCGGCGGCAATAAATCCAGAATTGATAGTCCTTGTCCGCAGCCTCGCGCAACTCGAAGCCGCGCTGAAATGCGGCGTGAAGACAGTTTATTGCGAGTTTGAAGACCCAAAAAAATATCGCGAGGCGGTGACGATTTTTCACACGGCGCGTGGCTGTTCGGCTTCATCTTCCATTCTCAATCCTGTCTCTGCGCCGGGTATATTCGTCGCTCCGCCGCGCATTTTTAAAATGGGCGACGACTGGATTCTCAAACAAGTCCGCTCGTGCAACGCCGACGGCTATCTCGTCCGCAACTACGACCACCTGAAATTTTTCGCGGACACGCGGCGCATCGGGGATTTTTCGCTGAACGTCGCGAACCGCATCACGGCGGACTATTTCAAAAATCATTTCGGCCTCGAGCGTGTCACCGCCAGCTACGACCTGAACGTCACGCAGCTCGATGCGCTGTTGTCCGCCGCGCCGCCGGAATGGTTTGAAGTGACAATTCACCAGCACATGCCGATGTTTCACATGGAGCATTGCGTGTTCTGCGCGTTCCTCTCGAAAGGCAAGGATTACCGTGACTGCGGCCGGCCGTGCGACGTGCATGACGTGCGCCTGCGCGACCGCGTGGGTGCGGAGCATCCGCTCAAGGCCGATGCCGGCTGCCGTAACACCGTCTTCAATTCCCAGGCGCAGACCGGCGCGGAATTTGTGGAACGGCTGCTTGCGCTCGGCGTGCGGAATTTCCGCGTGGAATTTCTGAATGAAAATTCCGAGGAAGTCGTGCGCACCATCACAAAATACCGCCAGTTGCTGCGTGGCGAAATTTCCGGCACGCAGCTCTGGCGTGAATTGAAACTGTTCAACCAGCTCGGCGTCACACGCGGCCAGATGGGCGGATGAAAAATTTGAACACCTATGGCGGACCGAAATGATTCAGCAAGATTTGGAAAACGTCTGTTGAATCCATTTCCTGCGCGCTCAAAAATTCCGGCTGGCTGGTGATGAAAACCGGCCAGTCTTTTTTGTCCGCCGGCTGCCGGCCGTGCGAACCTTTCACCAGCGTCGCGTCGAGCGGAACCACGTCCATCAGCATCCGCTGGCCGAGTTTCTTTTGCAGCAGCCGCCAGGCGACTTTAAATTTTACCGCCGGAATTTTCGGATCGAGGAACAGTTCCACCGGGTCGTAGCCCGGCTTGCGATGGATGTCCACTGTGCGCGCAAAATCCGGCGCGCGCGCGTCGTCGAGCCAGTAATAATAGGTGAACCACGCATTTTCACTGGCGACGGCAATCAAGTCGCCGGCGCGCGGATGTTTAATGGCCGCCGCAATTTTCTCTGGGCTGCCGACAGTTTTTTCAACGCCGACAGTTTTTTCAAGAAGCTCGCGCACGGGTTTTTCCAACAAAGGATCATTCAAATAAATGTGCGCGATTTGATGGTCGGCCACGGCGAAAACCTGGCTCGCACCGGCGTCAAGAATTTCCAGACCAAGTTCGTCCTTCACCGTCAGCCAGCCGCGCTCGCGGAAAATTCGGTTGAGATGCACCGGCGTGTCCACATTCGTGATGCCGTATTCGGAAAGCAAAACGACTTGCCCGCCGCGCTGTCCAAAAAAATCGATCAAATCGCCGACAATGGTGTCAATCTCGCGCAGGTCGCGATGGATTTTTGGATTCAAATCTCCGGAGGCATTGTAAGTTCCATGCCGCTGCAGATTGTAATCAAGATGCGGCAGGTAAATCAGGTTCAGCGTCGGGGAATATTTATTTTCAATCCACTTCGCGGACTCGGCAATCCAGCGTGAAGCGGCATCAGCGTTGCCTTGCGGCGACTCCATGCCTGCCGCCGGGCCCCAAAAATTGAAGAACGGAAATTCGCCCAGATCTTTTTTGATTTCTTCGCGGATGGCATACGGCCACGAGTAGATGTCAAAAAATTTTCCGCCATCCGCACGGTAAATCGGGCGCGGGGTGACGGAAAAATCCACACCCGAATACATGTTGAACCACCAGAACAAACTGACGATTGACGATTGGCGATTGACGATTTCAGACTGCGTGCGAAGCGCATCCCAGATTTTTTTTCCTTGGACAATATGGTTTGACTGCTTCCAAAACTGCACTTCGGCCAGCTCGCGGTTGAACCAGCCGTTGCCGACGATGCCGTGCTGCGACGGTGTTTTGCCGGTGAGATAATTGGACTGCGCGGTGCAGGTGACGGCGGGAAACGCGGGCGCAATGTGCGCGAGCGCGCCACGCTTGCGGAACTCCGCGATGCGCGGCGTGTATTCACCAATGAGCGCCTCGGTCAGGCCGACGACGTTGATGACGGCGAGCCGGTTCATTTTCCAGCGCGAGTATGCAGTTCCGCGACGGCGGCGGCGATGGCGCGTGGATTCATTTCGTGGACTTCCACGCCAAAACCAATTTTTGAAAGCAAAGTGATGGACAGTTCGCCGCCGAGGTGTTCGCGAAATTCTTCGAGGCCGGACAACAGCGCCGGCAGATTGTCGTTGTCGGCATTGTGCAATTCATCGGCAAACAGTTTGAAGCCCAGTTTTTCCAGCAGGTCCAAAACCCGCGCGGCCGCCGCCGGATTGAGCAGGCCAATTTCACGCGAGTAAATCACGTCGAGCGCGATGCCAATGGCGACGGCCTCGCCATGCGAAATGGTAAAATGCGAAAGCTGCTCCAATTTGTGCGCCGACCAATGGCCGAAATCGAGCGGGCGGGCGGAGCCGGCTTCAAACGGATCGCCGCCGGTGGCGATGTGGTCAAGGTGCAGCTCGGCACAGGGGCGGATGAGCTGTTTCATGGCTTCCGGCTCAAACGCGGCCAGCTTTTCGGCGTTGCGCTCGATCTGGTCGAAAAATTTTGCGTCGCGGATGCAGGCGACTTTCACGGCCTCGACATAGCCGCTGCGCTTGTCGCGCGGGGCGAGCGGGGCGAGAAAATTAAAATCGTTGATGACGGCGAACGGCGGCGCGAAGGTGCCGATGAAATTTTTCTGGCCGAAGGCATTGAGTCCGTTTTTCACGCCGACGCCCGAATCGGCCTGGCTCAAAGTCGTCGTCGGAATGCGGACATGCCGCACGCCGCGATGCGCGGTGGCGGCGGCAAAACCGGCAACGTCCAGCAGCGCGCCGCCGCCGACGGCAACGAGATACGAGTGCCGGTCAACGTGGTGGCGATGAAGCTGGGCGTGGAGATCCGTAACGAGCGACGGCGAATTCTTCGCGCGTTCGCCGCCGCAAAAAAACAGCGGCGGCCGGACGAGGTGAATTTTCTCCGCGTGGACGGCAAAATATTTTTCGATCTGGTGTTCCAGCCCGGGCAGCGCCTGGGCGAGCGAATCTTCGAGAACGAGAAGAGTTTTGCGCGGGCCGGTGTCGGCAAGCGTGTCGCGCAGGATCAAATTATCCGGCGCGAAAACATTTTCAGTGAAGAAAACGCGCAGTTGCCAGCGGACTTGAATGGAGCGCTCGATGACGGACACGACTTTAATGTGACCGCGCACCGAATTTTTACGAGAATAAATTTATGTGCGCTCGGTCGGCTCGGCAGGGATCCTCATGCAATAGAACGAACGATAGACAAAAATCAGCGCGATGAGGAAACAAACCGCGCCAATCCACGGGCTCCAGTTCATGGCGTGCGAATCTAACTGGAGCCGTGTCTTGTAGTTCTGCGTCATTTCCACGGCGATTTCCGTGGCGAGCAGGCCGAAGAGCGTGGTGAATTTGATGATCGGATTCATCGCGACGGACGACGTGTCCTTGAACGGGTCGCCCACGGTGTCGCCAACGACGGTGGCGGCGTGGAGCGGCGTGCCCTTCATTTTCAAATCCACCTCGACGATTTTCTTGGCGTTGTCCCACGCACCGCCAGCATTGGCCATGAAAATGGCCTGGAACAATCCAAAAAAAGCGATGGCCACGAGATAGCCGATGAAGAAATACGGATTTAAAAACGGCAAGCCGAGCGCAAAGCAAAACACGACGATGAAGATGTTGATCATGCCTTTCTGCGCGTAGCGGGTGCAGATCTCGACGACGCGCTTGCTGTCCTCGATGGACGCGGAAGCCTTGTCCAGCTTGATGTTTTTCTTGATGAAGACGACCGCGCTGTAGGCGCCGGCGACGACGGCCTGCATGCTCGCGCCGGTGAACCAGTAAATGACCGCGCCGCCCATGAGCAGCCCGAAAATCACCTGCGGCATCACGAGGCTCAGGCGGTTGACGGCCTCGCCGAAAACATTTTCGAGCAGCATGATGATGCCGAAAATCATCGTGGTCGCGCCGACGACGGCGGTGCCAATCAAGACTGGTTTGGCGGTGGCCTTGAAAGTGTTTCCCGCGCCGTCGCCTTTTTCCAATTCCAGTTTCGCGTCAATGAAATTGGGAACGAAGCCAAAATCTTTTTCAATTTCCGCGCTGATGTTGGGCAGCGATTCGATGCGGCTCAATTCATAGACGGACTGCGCGTTGTCGGTGACGGGGCCGAAGCTGTCCACGGCAATCGTGACGGGAGCCATCGCGAGAAAACCAAAGGCGACGAGGCCGAAGGCGAAGATGGGGCCAGCGAACGGAAATTTGGCCGGCATGAGCGCCAGAAAATCCGCGTTGAGCGAAAACAGATATGACGTGAACATCAGGCCGAGAATTACGAGGCCCATCCAGAACGCTGAGAAATTTCCCGCGACGAGGCCGGCGAGGATGTTCAGCGATGCGCCGCCGTGGTCGGAGGCGTTGGTGACTTCGCGGACATGGCGCGAGCTGGTGCTGACGAAAATTTTCGTGAACTCCATGATGAGTCCGCCGGCGAGCGTGCCGCAGGCGATGATGGCGGATAGAATCCACCAGAGATTTGGCAGCGGTTTAACATACGAAGCAATCGCGCCGGGAGCACTCGCATCGGCAGCTCCGGGAATAAACGGAATCGAAAAATCGCCGAGCAGCCATTTGCTCGCGGCGAAGCAGACGAGGATGGAAACGATGCAGGTGAGCCACACCAGATCGGTGAGCGGCGATTCCCAGTTGAAATTCTTTTTGCCGCCGTAACGCACATTGGCAATGATTTTATTCAAATAAAATGAGGCCAACGACGCGATGACCATCAAGGCCTGGATCGCGAACAGCCAGATGATCAGCTTGCCGCAGAGGATTGGCGAGGCCACCAGCGCGAGACCGAGAAACGCGATGAGCGCGACGCTGGTCACGCCGTAGGTTTCAAAGCCGTCCGCCGTCGGCCCGACAGAGTCGCCGGCATTGTCGCCGGTGCAGTCGGCGATGACGCCGGGATTTTTCGGATCGTCTTCCGGCAGGTTGAAAACAATTTTCATCAGGTCGCTGCCGATATCGGCAATTTTGGTGAAGATGCCGCCGCCGATGCGCAGCACGGACGCGCCAAGCGATTCGCCAATCGCGAAGCCGATGAAGCACGGTCCGGCGAGCAGCGGCGGCACGAACGCGAGGATGCAGATCATGCAGGCCAGTTCCACGCAGACGAGCAGCAGGCCGATGCTCATGCCGGATTGCAGCGGGATGAACAGCGTCTTCAGCGAGTCGCCCTTGAGTGCGGCGAAGGCGGCGCGCGAGTTGGCGGTGGTGTTGATGCGGATGCCGAACCACGCGACACCGTAGCTGCCAAGGATGCCGAAAATGGAGCACGTGAGGATGGTCAAGACGGTGCCGAGGGAATTGCCCTGCAGACCAAGAAAATAATAAATCATGCACACCGCGATGAGGATCCAGAGCGCGGCGAGAAATTTCCCCTGCTGCCAGAGGTAGGTTTTGCACGTTTCCCAGATGATGTTGGAAACGTCACGCATGGATTGGTGCACCGGCAGCGCGCGGGTCTTGGCGTATTCAAAAAATCCGAACGCCGCGCCGACGGCGCAGACGACCAGGCCAAAATATAAAATCGCGCGGGCGGTCAGGCTGCCGTTCAAAAAGGACACGTCCTGCAACGAGGGCAGATTGATGTCCGCGTCGCCGGCGAACGCGCTGGTCGCGGCGAAAAATAAAGCGGACATCAGCCATTTCTGTTTCAGCATAGGGGCGAAAGCCTGCCGCAGCATTTTTTAATTTTCCAGCCATTTCTTTGAAAAAAAGTGGTGACGCCGACCGGCCGCGTGGAATCGCACTTGCCGCTGCGGCGCGTTTTCCGCAAGCTGGTTGCGATGTCCGAACGACCGGTGGCCAATTTGAACAAACCCGACGTGGCGCTTGAAATGACGCTGCGGCCGTCGCTCTTCTCCGATTTCACCGGCCAGCCGAAGGTGAAGGAGCGATTGGAAATTGCCGTCGAAGCGGCGAAACAGCGCGGCGAGGCGCTGGATCATATTTTGCTTTCCGGCCCGCCCGGCCTCGGCAAAACCACCATCGCCAACATTCTGGCGAAGGCGATGGGCGCAAGCGTCAAGGCCACCAGCGGCCCGACCATCGAAAAAGCTTCCGACCTCGCCGGCCTGCTCACCAATCTCGAAGAAGGCGACGTGCTGTTCATTGACGAGATTCACCGCCTGCAAAAGACCATCGAGGAATATCTGTATCCCGCGATGGAGGATTTCAAACTCGACATCATCATTGACCAGGGGCCGAATGCGCGCAGCGTGCGCCTGAATCTCCCGCGCTTCACGCTCATCGGCGCGACCACGCGCAGCGGCCTGCTGACCGCGCCGCTGCTCACGCGCTTTGGAATGCGCGAGCGGCTGGATTATTATTGCGCGGCGGATTTGGACAAAATCGTTTTGCGTTCGGCCAATTTGCTCAACGTGGAAATTGATCCGGCGGGCGCGCACGAAATCGCCCGTCGCAGCCGGGGCACGCCGCGCATCGTGAACAATCTGCTCCGTCGCGTGCGTGATTATGCGCAGGTGCGGCATGATGGCCGGATCACCGCCGACGTGGCCGACAAGGCGCTGGCGATGCTGGAGATTGACGAGAACGGCCTCGACGAAATGGACAAGCGCATTCTCGAAGCGGTGATCGTGAAATTCGGCGGCGGGCCGGTCGGCGTGAATTCGCTCGCCGTCGCCGTCGGCGAGGAGCCGGACACCATCGAGGAAGTCTATGAGCCGTATCTCATCATGGAAGGCTATCTCAACCGCACCTCGCAGGGCCGCGTCGCCACGGAATTGAGCTACAAGAAACTGGGGCTGAAGCCGGCGACGGGAAACCAGTCCAAACTTTTTTGATCGCGATGAACTCCGGGGAACCGCCAGCCGTGTCTTTTCTCCGGTCCACCAAGCTCTGGATCTGGGTGTCCGTGCTGGCGAGCTTGGCCGGTTGGAGCTTGTCGGCGCTGGGCCAGTTGAACCGGGTGGGCTACGCGGTTTTCTTCGCCGTCGTCGCCGTCATTTTTTTTCTTGGCCGCAAACAACTGTGCTGGCCGGCTGCCGGACTGATTCCAAATTGGAAAAAAATCTTCCGCCGTTTCCGCCGGCCGCTGCCGGCCGCGTTTGCAGTGCTGGCGCTGCTCGTTTTTGTCGGCGGCGTCATTTATCCGCCGAGTAATTACACCGGTCTGAACTATCGCCTGGCGCGCACCCTGCAATGGCTCGCGCACGGTTCGTGGTTCTGGATTCACACGCCCATTTTTCGGATGAACGACCGCGCCTGCGGCATCGAATGGTTGTCCGCGCCGCTGCTCCTTTTCACGAAATCCGACCGCCTGTTGTTCCTGCTCAACTTCATTCCGTTCCTGCTTTTGCCGGGGCTGGTGTTCACGGTTTTCACCCGGCTGGGTGTGCGGGCGCGCGTCGCGTGGCAATGGATGTGGCTGCTGCCGGTCAGCTACGATTTTCTGCTGCAGGCCGCCGGCATCGCCAATGACACTTTCCCGGCGGCTTACGCGCTGGCGATGATCGCCTTTGGCTGCCGCGCGTGGGTGTCGCGTAGGCCCGCAAACTTATGGTATTCCATTCTGGCTGCCGCATTGCTGACCGGCGCGAAAGCCAGCAACATTCCGCTGCTGCTGGCCTGCGCCATTTTGATTTTCCCGCTCCTGCCGGTTTTGCGCCGCCATTGGCTGGCGACGGGCCTGGTGCTATTGCTGGGCGCGGTGGTTTCCTTTTTGCCGACGGCGGCGCTGAACATTTATTACCTTCACGACTGGTCGGGCCTGTCCATCGAGCGCACCGGCATGGCCATGAAAAATCCTCTCGTCGGCATCTGGGGCAATGCGCTGCTGCTGCTGCTGAATAATTTTTTGCCGCCTCTGTTCCCACGGGCCGGCTGGTGGAACGAACACATCCTGTCCATCCTGCCGCATTTTCTGACGGCACCGATGTCGGCCAATTTTGAAGAAGGGTTTCATCAGCTTCCCGAACTGCCCACGGAAGACTGGGCCGCCTTTGGTTTTGGTTCGAGCCTGCTGCTGCTCGTTTCCATTTCGGTCGCGTTTTTTATGCGCGGTTCCAACGGCAATAATCCGGCTCCGGTTTTGGCGATTCCCAAAAATCTCCGCCGGTGCGTGCTGGCCGCGCCCTGGCTGGCGTTGCTGGTTTATTGCATGAAATCCGGGATGGTCACGCCGCACCGCATTATTGCGCCGTATTATCCGCTGCTGCTGCCGTCGTTGCTCCTCGGCGTGGCGCAATCGCAAGTCGTCCGCCGCGCCTGGTGGCACGGGCTGGTTGGCGTTGTGCTGGGTTTGGCCCTGGTGGTGCTGGTGCTGTCGCCGGATCGTCCGCTGTGGCCAGCCAAAACGATTTTATCCAGGCTGGCGGCGCAACATCCGGAGCAGCGCGCCATCACCCGCCCGCTGCAGGTTTACACCGTCTATTCGGAACGCTACGACGCCCTCGCCGGCGTGCGGGAACTGCTGCCGCCAGACATCAAAGTGGTCGGCTTCATCGGCACGGAAGACGACTGCGACATTTCGTTGTGGCGGCCGTTTGGCAGCCGGCGCGTGGAACATTTTCTTTTGACCGACCCGCCGGGGCAAATCCGGGAGCGGGTTCATTATGTCGTCATGGGCGGGTTCAACCTGAAGGGGCACGGCCAGACGATTGATAATTGGCTGCAATCCGCCGGGGCCGAACTCGTCGGCACGACCAACGCCATGCTGAAAATTGCCGAGGGCATTCAACCGTGGTATGTCGTGCGGTTCCGGCCGGAATAACTCCGGCGGCGGGCTGGCGCATCGGCTATTTTTCTTTTATTCCGCCGCAAATCCGTGTTCAATCTGTGGCCGTTTGAACCACGATTCTGCCGCGCGTCGCTGCTCAATCGTAAAATCGTAAATCGGCAATCATAAATCTAAAATTTCCAATGCCCAAGCGCACCGACATCCACAGCGTCCTCATCATCGGCGCCGGCCCGATCATCATCGGCCAGGCGTGCGAGTTCGATTATTCCGGCACGCAGGCGTGTAAAGCCCTCCGCGAGGAAGGCTACCGCGTCATCCTCATCAACTCCAATCCGGCCACCATCATGACCGATCCGGAGTTCGCCGACCGCACCTACATCGAACCCATCACGCCCGAATGCGTGGAGAAAATCATCGTCCGCGAAAAGGCAGAGATGAAACGGCTCGGCGCGACCGGCAAACTCGTTTTGCTCCCCACGCTCGGCGGCCAGACGGCGCTCAACACCGCGATGGCCTTGCACAAAAACGGCGCGCTCGAACGTCACGACGTGGAGATGATCGGCGCCAAGCCCGATGCCATCCATCGCGGCGAAGATCGTTTTGCGTTCAAGGAATTGATGTTGAAGATCGGCCTCGACGTGCCGATTTCCGGGGTGGCGCACAACTTGGATGAAGCCCGCGCCGTGGCGAAAAAAATCGGCAAGTTTCCGCTCATCATTCGCCCGGCGTTCACGCTCGGCGGCACGGGCGGGGGCATCGGTTACAACCAGGACGAATTTGAAGCCATCGCCAAGAACGGCATCGAACTTTCGCCCGTGAACGAAATTCTCATCGAGGAATCCCTCCTCGGCTGGAAGGAATACGAGATGGAAGTCATGCGCGATAAGGCCGACAACTGCGTCATCATCTGCTCCATCGAGAATTTCGATCCCATGGGCGTCCACACCGGCGACAGCATCACCGTCGCGCCCATCCAGACGCTGACCGACAAGGAATTTCAGATCATGCGCGACCAGAGTTTCGCCGTCATCCGCGCCGTGGGCGTCGAGACCGGCGGCTCGAACATTCAGTTCGGTGTCAGCCCGGAGAATGGCCGTATGGTCATCATCGAGATGAACCCGCGTGTCAGCCGCAGTTCCGCCCTCGCGTCCAAGGCCACCGGATTTCCCATCGCGAAAATCGCCGCCAAACTCGCCGTCGGCTACCTGCTCGACGAACTCAAGAACGACATCACGCGCGAAACCCCCGCGAGCTTCGAGCCGAGCATTGATTACGTCGTCACCAAGATTCCGCGCTTCGCCTTCGAGAAATTTCCCCAGGCCGACCCCACGCTCACCACGCAAATGAAGAGCGTCGGCGAGGCGATGGCCATTGGCCGCACGTTCAAGGAGAGCCTGCAAAAATGCCTGCGCTCGCTGGAGATTGGCCGCAGCGGCCTGGGCGGCGACGGCAAACCCTGGCGCATCGGCACGGAAGTCTATGGCGACCGCGACATCCTCCCGCGCGATGTCATCAGCCGCAAACTGAGCGTGCCCAACGCCGAACGCATCTTCTTCATCCGCCACGCCCTCCGCGCCGGCTTCACCATCGAGGAGATTTTCAACCTGACGAAAATTGACCGCTGGTTCCTGGTGCAGATCAAGGAGATTGTGGATTTTGAGGAAGAATTGGCAACAATGAAGAACTGACGAGTAATTTGAACTGCCTTCTGTTGAAGGCAGTTGGAATTCCGTCGCGAATATCAATACCAGATGGGCCGATTACGTCCATCAGATTATCGCGCAGAAACCGCGCGTGAGTTCAAGCGACGGCGAGCCGTCGAATTGATGAAAAAAGGCGAGTCCCCGTGCTTGGTTGCCAAGGTGCTGGGTGTTTCAGTTGCCTCAATCTATAAATGGCATCGGCAATTCCTTGAATGTGGGAACGTCGAGTTCGCACGCCCCAGAAACGGTCGGCCACGGAAAATATCAACCACGCAACTTGATAGTTTGCGCAAACTGCTGTTGCAGGGATCGGTGGAACACGGTTGGCACAACGAGTTGTGGACATCCGATCGTGTTGCCGCATTGATTTGGCGACATTTCAGAATCCGATATTCGCATAGTGCAGCATGGAAAGTGCTGACTCATTATTTAGGCTGGACCGCTCAAGTTCCAGTGCATCGGCTTGCTGAACGCAACGAACCCGCAATCGAGAACTGGAAAGCTGTCCAGTTTCCACGAATTCTGGCGGGAGTCCGGAATCGGAAGGCATACTTGGTGTTCATGGACGAAGCGGGATTCTTGCTTGCACCAACATTTCGCCGAACATTCTCACCTCGAGGAAAGCGGCCGGTCATAAAAACTGCCGATCCGCACGGACGCATTTCAGCGATAGGAGCTTTGTTCATTAGCCCCAAAAGAAAGCGGCTTGGCCTCCTATACTGCCCCTTGCCTGATAATATGAACTTTCGCGCTGATTCGGTAGTTCACTTTGTAAGGGATGTAAGTAGGAAACTTGCAGGCCCGATTACGATTGTGTGCGACGCTTACCGAATTCACTGCTCTAAGTTGATGCTTGGTTTTCTCAAGCGCGCCAAACGCGTAGAAATTGAAGAATTTCCTCCATGCGCTCCAGAACTAAATCCTGTGGATCGTGTCTGGGCTTATGTGAAGCGCGCCCGCTTGGGTAATTATGTTCCAAACGATTTGCCCAGACTTCGCAATAGGTTGAATTCGGAATTTAGGCTTGTGCGCAGAAAGCAAAATGTATTGAGATGGTGTGTGAAGGAAGCCGGACTTGGCAGCGCACTGGATTTGGCGCTCATAGAGTCGAATGGTGACTGTAATCCCATTGAGCCGTTTTAATCTTTTCACCCGCGAAACCCCCGCCAGTTTCGAGCCGAGCATTGATTACGTCGTCACCAAGATTCCGCGCTTCGCCTTCGAGAAATTCCCGCAGGCCGACCCCACGCTCACCACGCAGATGAAAAGCGTCGGCGAAGCGATGGCCATCGGCCGGACGTTCAAGGAAAGCCTGCAAAAATGCCTGCGCTCGCTGGAGACACGGTGACCGTGCGCGACCAGCCGCAGCGGCCTGGGCGGCGACGGTAAACCGTGGCGCATTGGCACGGAAGTCTATGGCGACCGCGACATCCTGCCGCGCGACGTCATCAGCCGCAAGTTGAGCGTGCCCAACGCCGAACGCATCTTCTTCATCCGCCACGCCCTGCGCGCCGGCTTCACGATCGAGGAAATTTTCAACCTCACGAAGATTGACCGCTGGTTCTTGGTTCAAATCAAAGAAATCGTGGACTTCGAAGAAGAACTCGCCACGGCCAAGAACTAGGAACGGGTTGCGAAAGATTTTGAATCGGTTAAAGTTTTTGTCATGAAAGCGCTGGTTGCCAAAGAAGAACAGTTTCTCACCGATGCCAAGGGCAGGCGCACCGGCGTGGTGTTGAATCTGGAAACCTACGAACGTCTTCGCGAGGCCGAGGAGGAATTGGCTGACATCCACGCTTATGACGCCCTGCACGACCGCGCGCATTCAGAAATCGCCGCCGGCCAGTTTTCAACTTTGACGTCCTACCGGAATGATCGCAGACGCAAGGCGAAATAAGATACCAAGTCATCCTACATTTCCGCGTATAAATAACACGACATACGAGGTTTAAAAAAACGGCACCAACAGGCCTTGGATTTTTTCCGGGTGGCGCTGCATGTCGGTGAAGGTTGTGAACAGCGATTGGCATAGCG
>Ga0182024_10000102_pt1 | contig 172508 bp, 154 predicted proteins | sample P32metaG_FD_120480 | JGI IMG/M metagenome (GOLD analysis project Ga0182024, IMG submission 120480) | Permafrost microbial communities from Stordalen Mire, Sweden - P3-2 metaG (Illumina Assembly) | ecosystem: Environmental > Terrestrial > Soil > Wetlands > Permafrost | place: Sweden: Stordalen... | reverse complement strand
CCATCAAGAATTTGGATAGCGACCAGCGCAACCGTGTGGTGGGTGAGTGTGTAGAGAACAGCGCGAACTGGCAGGACCCCAAAAGCGACCAGCAGCAGAGGCTTTCTACCCCACGAACCTGCCTTCCGCCCCGACCATGAAGCAAGTAATGTGATGACAAGCTGCGTGGTCACCACGCACGCCGACATAAACAGCATCGAGCTTCGGCCCTTACCTTTGGCCAGCATTTCGCCGAGAAGCGGCAGCATCGCGGCGTTCGCAAAGTGAAACATCACTGCACAGGCAAGGAAAATAAGAAGCGGGCGATCCTTGAGGAGTGCCCGCGCTTCGGCGGGTTTTCCGTCTTCGTCGCCTTCCTTTGCGCCCCGCGCGCGCCCGTAATCGATCTCATCGGGGCGGATTACGAGAAGCGTGAGGATGGTTGGCATCGCACAGACCGCCACGAAGAAAAAGATGCTGCGATTGGAAACGAAATAACCAAGGATGCCCATCGATACGGCGGCAACGACGTTGCCAGCAGAGTTGAAAGTCTGGTTACGGCCTTGGCGGCGATCAAACAAATGGTGTCCCACGATCCCAAGCGAAACCGCACAGATGGCTGGACCAAAAACGCTGGATGTGCCGCCTATTAAGACTTGGGCGGACATCACGGACCAAAAAGTTGGCAGGAAAGCAATCAGCATTGCCCCTGACGCAAGTGCGACGATCCCAACGGCAATCAAGGCGCGTTTGGATCGGAAGCGGTCAACCAGCGCACCCGCTGGCGTCTGCATGAGAATTCCTGCTATCCCGCCGACCGTAAGCGCGAGCCCGACGCTCTCTTCGTTCCATTTGTAGCCGGCGAGGTAAATCGCGAGGAATGGTCCAACTCCAGTCTGAACGTCGGCGAGAAAAAAGTTCAACCAGTCCAGACCACGGAGCGTACGCGCGGAAGGGGCTTTGTCAACCCATTCTTTCGATGCGTCCAGGTTCTTTGCGCCGTCGGAAACCGGTTTCATCATCTTGAACCAACCATGAGCAGACGGGGCCACTAAGTATCGCACTACACGAGGATTTCGGTAACTTCGTCGTTCGGACCACATTTGCGCCTTGTCCGTCGCACAAAGGGTAAGTTTCGAGACAAACCCGGAAAGCGCTGATGTCGCCAGCGTTGTCGCGAAACTCTGTCCCAAAACGAGGCGACGTTCTTGCCTTATAACTTAGACCCTTCCGGTTTTGCGATCCGCCTGACTGGTTAGTCGCCAGGTCGGACAGTGACCCCACTGCCGAATTGTCCGGTGCCAGCCCCTAGCGCCGGGTGGCACGCTGGTCACCCTCGATGCATTTCAACGGTCTGGTGGAGGGGGAGGAGGAGGCGCTAAGCCGGGACCGCCAGGAACTGGTGGTGGAGGTGGGCCGCCCCGCCCGCGGCCGCCACGTCCGGCGGGCCCGGCAGATAGGCCGGCGTTCATCGAAATGGTCTGGCCGTTCACGGTGATGGATTGCACATCCACGACAGTCTTTCCTGCGGCGGTCGTCTGCGTGAATCCGGAAACCGCAATCTGCGTTCCGGGTTTGATAACTGAAAAGTCGCTAACCCCGAAGGGAGGCGTTCGGGCAATCATTCCGTTGTCGAGTACGAACCCGTTAACACCGCCTTCACGGTCGTAATTCAGTTGGCGCACCATGCCAGAGCCGGCATACGGGCTCGGCTGGGTTGGTTGTTGCAGCGAAAGCGTCCGGCCTCCAACGCTGACCGATTGCGCATCTAGCAGTTGCATCCCCGATGCCAGGAGGGTTGCCCATCCGGTCACTCGTACCGGATCGCCCCTTTTGGCGATCATCTCCATCTGCATCGCCCAGTCAGGTGGCAGGAAGACCAATGTATTCGGCGCGACTACGAACCCTTCGGGCCTGCCTTCGGGACCATAGTTGAATTGGGAAATTGTGCCGCTGATCGTGCTCACGGCGCCGGGCTGGGTGGGCTTGCGGGCCCGGTGGCGGTGGTGGCGGAGGCTGTCCCTGCAGGAAGTATGCGCTGCTCATACCGAACAAAATTGCCGCTCTGATAATTTTCGTTTTCATTTCGAACTCCTTTGCGCCCTCTGACGGGCGCATCCGTCCAAGCGCAGCCCGCGGGCCAATGCTGCACACCCGCGGTATCAGCGAGTTAAGAGAATGTGGCGGCGCTGCCGCGTGCGGAAAGCGAACGACCCGGGGAGCAAAACGGACGACCGAGAGGATTGGGTCGGCGGCTGCGCTCTGAAATGCACTAGTCCGTACGCTTTCCGCCTGAAGTGTGCGAAAAGCGGACATCGCCCGCTCGGGAATGCGTCACATTGGTAAGGGTGGCGGCGTGGTCCTTGCTTTGCCCGAGAGAGGGTTGGATGCTTTGGCAATGGATTGCGGTTGTGAGCAGCGTGCTTGTCCCGGCTTTGTGCGCACAACCGGGCCGGGGTCCACTACCGCCAGGACCACTGCACGATCCGCAAGCGGTCCAGCACCGCATGGACGATATCAGAAAGCGTCTGGAAGCAAGCCCTCCCTCTACCGCCGAGCAAGAGGAACTGGCCGCTTTCGTTCGTACATATCTGGACCAAGCTGGCCGCGAGATCAAGGAGGGGCGACGATTTCAGGCAGAACGTCTGGTGGATGCCGCGGATGCGTGCCGGCGGCCGATCGACCACTTGCGTCACGTGGCCGAAGCCGGACTTCCAGGTCCGCCACCCCCGGAGGATCATCTTCGGCAGGTCTATTTCCGGCTTCGCCTTTCCGATTTCTTCATGCAACAGATACCGGTTCCCCAGCCGAAAAGGCTGCGAGAGCTGGCTCGGATGTTTTACGAGCGGGCAGTGAAGGCGGATGAGGAAGGCCAGGCGCATGCATCTGAAGAATACGCGAAGGCCGCGGACGACCTGACCCACGCGCTCGAAAGCTTGGCCCAGGCATATGTGGGTGACATTTCCAAACTGCCATGAGACACATTCTGCACAGCCGGTTTCAGTTGCAGCTCCTATTTGCACTGCTGGCCGCCGTTTCAGTAATCGTTTTGGCAATAGGGCTGGTGGCGAATGCGATCCACCACGCAGAGAGTTTCGTGCTGGCCGACACCAATCGCACGCTCGACCAAGCCATACACGAACTGCGGCGCGAATACGATCTGCGGCTGCGAGGAGATGGCACGTGGCCGAAAATGCCGCCAGGCGCTCAAGACATCACGCTCCGGGGAATCTCGCAAACGGTGCTCAGCTCCTATCCGGGCGTCGAAGGAGGGTTCTGGACGCAGGCTCAGTTTCTTGGCTATTCGTATCCCACACATGACGGAGGGTCCGTGAAAGTCGATGTGCCGCCAGCCGAACGTTCCGAAATCGAGGCCGCGATTTCGAGCGCGATGGCACACGGCATCAGCCGTAGAACGCTTCGTGGCAGGCACGACCTGGTAGTGGTTTCTGCGATCGCATCAGGGCCGGCTGCCGTGTGGGCCATGAAAAGGCTGCCTGGAGAGGCGGAGCCGGCTCAGCGCAAGAGGAACATCTTCGCAGCCGCGCTGGTGGCGATCGCACTCCTGGGAGCTGCCGGGGTGCTCGCCACTGCGATCGGGTTGCGGCGCGGCGTGGCACAGATGAAGAGTGGACTGGCGACTCTCGATGAGGCTGGTGTACCCGGCCTTCGGCAGAGGTACGACGAACTAGGCGAGATCAGCGCCGCCATCAATCAAATGGCCCGAACGCGGCGCAAGCTCGAAGAAGAACTCCGGCGCGAGGACCGTGTGAGGGCCCTGGGGCGCCTGGTGGGCCGCATTGCTCATGAGATGCGCAACCCCCTAAATGGCATCCGCCTCTCGCTGCAGATGCTTTCTCGCCGCCACGAAGACAACCGCTTGACTAGCGGAGATTTCCAAATCGCAATCGATGAGGTCGATCGTATGAATCGGCTCCTTTCCGACCTTCTGGCATTTCAACAGCCCAGGCCGCCCAGGATCGAGCTTCGCCGCGTCGGCCCGATTCTGGACGAATGTACGCGCCTGGTCAAGCCGCAAGCGGATCGGGCGGGCGTGCATCTAACGATCGCCGACCGATGCACCCCGCCGGCGCTTGTGGACGAACAGTATTTCCGTCAGATCATGGTGAACCTTCTACTGAACGCTATTGAAGTTTCGGCTAAAACCGTTAGAGTGAGTGCCACGGATGCGGATGGCGTTGTGGCGGTGCAAGTTTCCGACCAAGGGCCAGGACTGACTGCGGAACAGCAGGAACATCTGTTCGAGCCGTTCTACACCACGAAAATGAACGGCCACGGGTTGGGCCTGGCCGTCTCGCGAGAGCTTGCGCAAAGCATGGGCGGCGAACTGCGGTACGAGGAAGGCGGACCGGGCGCTACGTTCACTCTTCGGCTAAGGGGGGCCAATGCAAGTTAACGGCACGGTATTGATCGCTGAGGACGAGCCCACGGCGCGAATCTCGCTTACGGAACTGCTGGAGGGTCGCGGCTACCGCGTGATCCAGGCCGAAGACGGCGCGGCGGCATTATCCGCCTTGATGGAGAGGCGCTTCGACGCCGGCCTTCTGGATGTCCGCATGCCGGGAATCGACGGACTCGCCGTTCTGAAACGCGCCCGCGAATCGGGAATCGATGTGCCGGTCATCGTGATGACCGCGCATGGCGACAGTGGCACCGTCATCGAAGCGATGCGGCTCGGTGCATACGACTACATTGCCAAGCCCTTGGACTTTGAACAACTGATTTTGCAGCTGGATCGAGCCGTGGCCCACCGCAATGTTTCGAATTCGGCCGTGCGGCAGGATGGGAAGGAGACAGCCGCCGCACCCGCGATTGTGGGATACAGTCCGGCGATGCAGCACGTTTACAAACTTATTGGGCAGGTGGCAGGCGGCGATGCCACTGTGCTCGTGAGGGGCGAGTCCGGTACGGGCAAGGAACTCGTCGTGAACGCCATTCACCACAACAGCATGCGCGCCAGGGGACCGCTGGTCAAAGTCAACTGTGCGGCGATTCCGGAGACGCTTCTCGAATCCGAGCTTTTCGGCCACGAAAAGGGCGCCTTCACAAATGCGATGCTGCGCCGAATCGGCCGCTTCGAAGAAGCCAACGGCGGGACGCTTTTCCTCGATGAGATTGGGGAACTTACGCCAGCCCTGCAATCCAAACTGTTGCGAGCCGTGCAAGAGCGCACCATCGAGCGGCTCGGAAGCAATACTCCCGTTCGTGTTGACCTGCGGCTGATAGCGGCTACTTCTCGCAACCTGGAAGAGGCCGTTGCGGACGGCGCTTTCGCGAGGACCTCTACTATCGGCTGAATGTAGTCGTGATCGAGCTGCCGCCGCTGCGCGAGCGCAAACAGGACATCCCCGCATTAATAGAACACTTCCTCCGACGAGGCTCCCGCACTATCTTGTTAACGTCCGAGGCGCTAAACATATTGTGCGACTACCACTGGCCTGGAAACGTTCGCGAACTGGAGCACGCCGTTGAGCGAGCCGCCGTGCTAGCCAGAAGCGGCGTGATCGACGCGCCGGAGATTCAATTGAAATCCGTGGCCCGCACACACTCGGTTTGGACCGATCAAATTCCGCTTGCTGCGGGGTGGAAGGCCAATTTGGCTTCCGCGGAAAAGGCGATGCTTTCGCGTGCTCTTCGCGTTGCCGGGGGAAACAAATCCAAAGCCGCGGAAATCCTGGGGATGCATCGAAGGCTGCTCTACGAGAAGATGCGGGAATACGAGCTCGGTGGCGCAGGGTAAGGATATTTCTGTTGTTCGAGGGTGGCGGCTCGCTATGATGCACCTTGCCATTGTGTCTGTGGACCGCGTTCGAACGTTATGTCCAAGAACGGAAAATGTCTCCCGGCGGGGATCAGGAACGACGCCCTAGGGACCGGCCATCGCCGAGCCACAAGAGCGTATAAACGCCGGTCGGACACTGACCCCACTGCCGAATTGTCCGGTGCCGGCCCCTAGCGCCGGTTAAGATAATACTTTGGAGACGCGCATTTTGAAGAAGCTGGCGATCGCGCTGCTGGTGCTGGCGGCAGCAGTCCTGCGAAAGCATGTGGGCGGCCTTTCGGCGGGTCAGTCATTTGACGCCATAAACCACAAGGGCAAAGTTGGCCGGCAACGCCGGCGGGCCGTTGGGAGCGCAGTAGCTGGCGAGCGCCTCCTTGTCTCCTGAGTTGGGGACGAACACTTTGCCATTGGCTACAGTCGGAGTATCGAATCGGGAAAGCAGCCCGAAACTGTCGGCGGTATCGGCCGCTGTGTTGGCTCCCTGGCTGCGCCACAGTTCGTCGGCCACGTTGTCGGCATTAAAAGCCATTAGCATTCCCTTCACGCCACGGAACGAGTTGGCGTCACCATTGGCCGGAACCAAAGCCCAGACGACGCCGTCGTTCTTGCCGTGGCTGGAAACGGTGAGAATGCCGCCGGGCATCCAGTTGTCCGGAAGGTTGTTCTGGCAGTTTCTGACGGTCGGCTTGGGGGGCTTATAGACGCTCATCTTCACGTCGGCGGCGCCCGTTTTCAACCGTCCATTCTGAAATGGAAACGCCTTCAGGTTGTCGCCTTCACCCATAACGTAGACCCAGTCTCCAGCGGAACCTTGGAAAAATACCGGCGCGCCGTGAATATGCCCGTGCGTGGCTTGGACCCGCTGCAGCACCAGATTAGTTTCGTTGCACCCGGGTTGAACCGGAGGGTTGGGAGGAGCGCCCGGCTGAAACTTCCCCAAATTATTACGGGCCATCAGATAAATCGCACCGAATTTGCCGCCACCCAGAATCAGGTTGTTCGGAAGGAATACCGGGGCCGCGGAGCCTAAATCCAGATCGTGGCCGTTGTCGTCTAGGAATGCCGCATTACATGGGGCAAAGAAATCATCAACTTGGATTCCCCCTCCGGTCAGGCTCAACTTCAAGAGGCTGTCACCCCAACGTTTGTTCTGGCTATCAAACTGCCCATTCGCCGTCTGGAGGAAAATGGAGCCATCCACGTCGGCGAGGGGGCCACTGCCCGACATCCAGATGCCGCCGTTGGATCCTCCGGGGATGGGACTAAACACCGTTTTGAATGCCAACGTCGCGGCATCGTAGGCAAACAGCCATCCAGCCGCGCCATTATTGTCCCCGCCGAAGGCAACATACAACGTGCCATGGTCGAGCAACAAGCCGGAGCGTTGTTTGTGTACCTGCGTGTGGTTTGGCCCGCTGGGAAAGAAGGAGACTCCGCCTAGCGACCCTTGAATCACGACGGGGCCTTTCTTCGGTAATCCGCTATGCAGGTCGAGCGCGTACAGGCGATAGTTTTGGTCTGTATTCCAAACCACCACATACAAGAGCTGGTTGGCAAGATCGATGGCCGGCGTTCCCAGGATTCCCCAGAAAGGATTGTCAGTGGCCCACATGTCGATATCGCCGCCGCCATTGCGGGGGTCGCCGAGGAATTTGGCCCACACCAGGGTATCGTTTGCGGTCAGGGACTTCTGGTCCGCCAGGTAAGCATACACCGTGCCTTTCATAGAACCGAAGATTACGGTGTTACAACCGGCCGGGCACTGCGCTTTCGCCGCAGCGCTAATCGCATTAGCCGCCGGAACCACCAGGCTCGAGACGTACAACGGCTGCGCCATGATTTTCGAATCGGAGAAAAGCGTCCACAGCTTGCCGAAGTGCGTGCGCACGTTTTGGACGGTAAGCTGCGTTTCCTCAATATTTGCCGCGGTTCTCTGGTTGTCGCCGCGCTGTGTCAGGATGTTAACGGGGGCAGCGGCCGCAGCCACTACGAATACGAGGAACGGCAGTGTTCGCATGAAGCGTTGGCCCTCCCGGCCTGGATTTCAATTGTGGTGTCAGGCGAGGCTGAGTTTGTAAACCAACTGTAACCTCACCTGTAATTGCTCAACCGTCATTAGAAGGCGGAAGCAGGAACAATGATGTCGTCGGCGGGCACAAGCGTGTTCACCGAGACATGCGGCCAGGTGAGGCCGTTGAAATTCAGTAGGACCGTCTGGGTGTACTGAATTTGTGTGAACGTCATCTTTATCTTACGCGGCGTATCTATGTCAAACGGCAGCGTGCCGGAGAATGTCGGCACTCGCTGACCGGGAACGCTCGGCGTGCCTTTGACCGCGAAGGGCGTGCCCATTGTGCCGGGCGGCACCAGAATGACCTCTTCCACGGTTTCGATCCAAAAGATCGCAGTCATCTGCAGAGCCTGGGCGTTCGGTTTGGCAGCGGCCGCATCGCCCACCAAGAAGGCGATGTTGGCGTCGCCGCCGCCGAATGGCACCGGAGGAGGCGGGGGAGGCGCAGGAGGCGGGCCTGTCGAAATGATGATGGTGGTGGTGCTGGTGATGTTTTGTTTGCTGATGTGATTGCGAATCACCGTGTTCGGATCGGTCAAAATAGCCTGGGTGATGGTGCCGGCGGCGATGAAGCTAGTGAGATCTTGCGGAATTCGGGCTGTGCCAGCAGTGACAGCGGTCTGGCTGGCGAAAGGTTTAAGTGTTCGTGGGTTCGATCCGGTAACGAATGGCGTGATGTCGACCGGCGCTATGGTCGGCGGCCCGGGGTTGGTCACAAAGATGCCTTGCGCTTCGATGGTGGTCCCGTGCGGGATCGACGCCATGCGGGTGACCGTTTCCCCAATTTTCGGCGCGTCGGTCGCCGGCACGTGAATCCACATTCCGGGCTCGAAGTGGATACCGACGCTTTCGCCATGGATCGTAATGTCGTTGATGGTCTGTAGGTAAGGCACTGCGTTAAGGAAGATATCTCCCTGCGGTGTGGTCCCGCGATTTGGAACCGAGCCCAGGCTCTTGGAAAACGCGAGAGTTTCGGAAGTTAGGTTTAGTTCCAGAATGTTGTCGGGAACGGGGCTGACGGGAATCGGCAGGGGCGTCGGTGTGGCTGTGTTATCGGGCCGGAAGATGGTGTTGAAGCCATTACCGACCCAATTGCCTTGAAATGCGGCGAGTGGACCGAGGGGCGCGGGCGGCGTAGGTGGGGCGGCCTGCTGATGATTGGGGCGAACGTGACCGAATATGAAGTCACTGATCGAAATGCCGGGTCGAGGTTTGGTAGGGTCGCTCATTGGTAATCCTCCATTAAAGATTTCTTTCAGCAAACGAAACGGTTTGAGGGAAATTCGGCGATCCGGCTTCCGAGTCTCAAGCGATTCCCGCGCGTTCCCTCGGCAACATCCTGCCTGCTAGCTAGTAGTGACTCGAGAACGATATCTGCGGACACACTTCCTCCGCAATTTTGGTGTTGGCCTACCGTGCCGAGCCGGTGTACACGTTATTACCCAACTCGTGCCGGTTCGAAACCTTTGTTGATTGAGCCTTGGGAGAGCGATAAGTCAGAACTTTCTCGCTCAAGAGATTATTCCCTGGAGCTATCTCTCCGTCAAGCAAAAAGAATAAATAAATTCAAATTCCGAGTACTAGGGAATTACCCGCGCGTAGTATTCGAGTAAGTCGGCCCGCCAATGTTACGGCAGGGTGAAGTTTTTCGGCGGGGCGTACCGCACGAAGCAGCGATAACCAGGGTTTTTCTAAGTAGGAGGGAATTGTTATATTCTTCACGTCGTTCAGAGAAAGAGGCCAGTGGAGGTCGCGGCCGGACCCAACCACAGCTGGCGGTTCTGGGCGATCCGAGTTCCAACCCGTCGCGCCGGTTAAGATAATACTTTGGAGACGCACATTTGAAGAAGCTGGCGATCGCGCTGCTGGTGCTGGCGGCGGCAGCGCTCGGCTGGGGAGTCCTGCGAAAGCACTCGCCGCCCAAAATCAATTTCGCCACCGTCAAACGCTCCACCTTAGTCAGCACCCTGCCGACGAACGGAAAGGTGGAACCGTTTGAGTGGCAGGCGATGCGCGCCGAGCGGGCCGGTGTGCTCGGCAGCGTGATGGTGCGCGAGGGGCAAGAGGTCCATAAGGACGAAGTGATCGCCACCGTCTCCGACCCCAGCTTCGAAAGCGGTGTGCAGGGGGCGGAGGCGCGCGTGGCCGAAGCGCGGGCCAATCTCTCGGCGCTCGAAAGCGGCGGGAAGCCGGCTGAGCTGGCGGACATCGAGAACAGCCTCAAGCAGGCGCGCCTGGAATTAGAACACGAGCAGAAGAACTCTGCCGCTTTGGAACGGCTGGTCCAGAAACAGGCCGCCACGCCGCAAGAAGCAGCTGCGGCCCGTGAGAAGGCACAACTGACCGAAACCGCCATCGAGGGGCTGGAGCGGCGGCGCCAATCGCTGGTAGCGAAAAGCGACGTGGCCGCGGCGCAGGCACGATTACAGGACGCGCAGGCCGCGCTGACCCTGGCCCGGGACCGCGCCGCGCAGGGCGTGGTGCGGGCGCCCATGGCGGGAACCATCTACGGCCTAGTGGCGCGCGCCGGCGGTTACGTCAACCCTGGCGACCTCTTGGCCAACGTGGGCCAGCTCGGCCGGCTGCGTGTGCGGCTGTACGTCGACGAACCCGAACTGGGCCGGGTGGCGGAAGGCCAGCCCGTGACCATCACCTGGGAAGCTCTTACCGGCAAAGAATGGAAAGGGTCGGTTGAACGAAAGCCTGGTTCCATACAGCCCCTGGGTTCGCGACAGGTGGGAGAGGTGATCTGCTGGATCGACAACCCGGGACACCAGCTGATTCCCGGCACTAACGTGGATGCCAGCATCCGTACCTCAGTGGTGGAAAACGCACTAATCATCCCCAAAGAGACCTTGCGGCGCGACACCCAAGGAAGTTTTGTCTTCCGCCTGGACGGCGATACGGTGGAACGGCGCGCCGTGAAGACCGGCAGCTCCAGCATCGGCGAGGTGCAGGTTACCGAAGGGCTGAACCAGGGCGACGCGGTGGCAATGCCTACCGATGTGCCGCTAAAAGCCGGGGACCGCGTCACGCCCGTGATGAATGGCAACGGACTGGGGTAAACTGGGGTTATTCAAAAGGCGGACCTTGTTTGAGTCGCATTCTGCTCCCAGCCCTCTTTGCGGTGGCCGTAACTGCCTGTGCGCAGAATTCCGAAACCGGACAACTGGATGCCAGCCCCAGCCTCTTCACTGTGATGGCCGCTCTGAACGCCGTCGGGTACAGCGCCGATCTCGCCTCCCCCAATAACCATCCGTTGCGCGATGCCGTTCGGGCCGAGATCGGCAAACAAAACCTTCCTTCGCTCGGTCCCCTCAAGGAGTTTTTCGATCGCCATCGGAAGCGCACCGACGCCCAGGAGTTCGGCCAGTACGTTTCCTTCGCTCTGACCGCCGGCGGTCCGCCGAATTTCACGATCAAAGTGCGCGACGTGGATATTCCGCCGGACGTGATCGCCATGAAGGAGCTGCCGCCGCTGCTCGCTGCCTTCTACAAGGAAGCCAATATCGCCGAGCTTTGGAAGCGATCCCAACCGGCCATCGAACAGTATCTGGAACGGTATCAAGAACCGGTTTCCGAAGCGGTGCTGCAGGTCAACACCTATCTACGCCAACAGACTTCGGGTTTCAAGGGGCGGCACTTCCAGATCTTTTTGGAACTGCAGGCGGCGCCGAATCAGATCCAGACACGTAGCTTCGGGGATAGCTACACCATCGTGGTTACACCCTCGCCGGAGCTGCGTGTTTTCGATATTCGCCACGCCTATCTGCATTACCTGCTCGATCCGCTGGCCACGCGCTATCACGACATTCTTGAGCGCAAGAAGCCCATTGCCGACCAGGCCCAGCGCGCGCAGGCGCTGGACGACTCGTTTAAACAGGATTTTCTGCTCCTGGCCACGGAATCGCTGATCAAGGCAGTGGAGGCCAAGCTGGACCGCAGGCCCGCAGGCGTCCAGGAGGCGCTGCGGCAGGGGCACATCCTGACCCCGTTTTTCGCGGATGAGTTGCCGGCCTATGAAAAGCAGGAACAGGCGATGCTGTTCTACTACCCCGAACTGGTGGGCGCCATCGACGTAAAGACCGAGTATACGCGCCTGGCGCAAGTGGAGTTCGATAAGCAAGTGATGGTGCGCGTGGTGAAGGCGACTCCCGCGCCTGCGCCCGCTCCGCCACCGCCTACCGGCGTCGCCAAGACACTGGCGGATGCCGACGAACTATACACCGCGCGTAATCTGGATCAGGCCAAAACGCAATACCTGGAGGTCCTGAAACAGACCGAAGATCCGGCGATCCACAGCGCGGCCTACTTTGGGCTGGCGCGCATTGCCACACTACAGAAGGATCCCGAACTGGCGGTGCGGCTCTTCCAGAAGACTTTGGACCTGAAGCCGGAGCCGACAATCAAAGCATGGGCCCTGGTATACCTGGGGCGTTTATCGGTGGCAGCGAGCGAGCGCGATCAGGCCATGCAATACTTTCAGAGCGCTTTGAAAGTGGAAGGCGCCTCAGCGGCTACACAACAGGCCGCCTCGCAGGGCGTGGAATTGAGTTCAAAGCAATAGTGAAAAATCGAAGGAGCTTGGAAATGAAGCGGACGATTCTCACCGGGATTTTGATCCTGGCCACCGGCGTGTCCGGTGCGATAGCACAAAACAAGAAACAATCGCCGACACCGGCAGCCGGCGCCGCGACGACGGGGCCGACCCCCAAATCGCAGGACGAGTTAAACGCGCTGAAGACGCTTTTCGCCGCGGCAGGGAAACCGGATGAAGTGATCGCGGCCGCGGAGAACGTACTTACCAAGTTCCCCGACACCCAATTCAAGGACAGCGTTCTTTTCCTGGAAGCCGATGCGTGGCGGCAAAAGGGCGACAAGGAAAAAATGCAGATATACGCCGAGCGCACGCTGGCGGCGAATCCTAAGCACTTCCAGGCCGACCTGATGCTGGCGGAAAGCATCGTGCAGACAACCCGCGAGCACGACCTGGACCGCGATGAGAAGCTAGCTAAGGCGGACAAGTACGCCAACGATGCCATCGCGTCCGTCAGTGCCGCTGCCAAGCCCAACCCCCAGATCACCGATGCGCAGTGGGAGGACCTCAAGAAAGATCTGACCGCGCAGGCTCATGATGCGCTGGGCCTGAGCGCGCTGCAAAGCAAGAAGTACGATGTCGCCATCGCCGAGCTCAAGATGGCGTCGGAAGGCGCAGCTCATCCGGAGCCGGCCTACTCGGTTCGGCTGGCATCCGCGTACCAAGGCGCTGGCAAGAACGACGAAGCCATCGCGGTGGCGGAGAAGGTGATGAACGACCCTACGAATCCGCCGCAGATCAAGTCGGTCGCCCAAGCGGTACGTGCCGCGGCCGTTGTGGCAAAAAGAGGAGCCAGCGGAGCGCCCGCCGGCGGCACGGCTCCTCCGCCCCAGATCGAAGTGAAGCCCTAGCCTCCAGCCGTACATGCGCGCGGACCCGGCATCGCTGGAACTGAAGATCAATCACCGGTTCTCCGACCCCGAGATGCTGCGCCGCGCGCTCATCCACAGCTCGCACGCCCACGAGGCGCGCACGGGTGAAGATACACCCATGCAAGACAACGAGCAGCTCGAATTTCTGGGCGATTCCATCCTTGGTTTTTTGGTTGCAGAGGCCCTGGTGAAGCGCTTTCCGGGATATGAGGAGGGCGAATTATCGCGCCTGAAAGGCCACCTGGTCAGCGCTGCGCACCTGCACGGAGTGGCCCGGCGGCTGGAACTGGGCAGCTATCTCGAGCTGGGCCGCAGCGAGGAGATGAGCGGCGGCCGCGCCAAGAAGACGCTGCTGGTGGACGCGCTGGAGGCCGTGATCGCCGCGATTTACCTGGACGGCGGCATCGAGCCCGTGCGCCACTTCATCGCCGCGCATATCCTGGACGCGCCCTTCGACGGCGATGAGGCCGAGGGCACCGACATCCAGCCGGGCATGACTAATTTCAAAAGCGCGCTCCAGGAGCTGGCGCAATCGCGCAAGCTGTCGCAGCCGAAGTACACCATCGTGAGCGAACGCGGCCCGGAGCACTCGAAGACGTTTACCGTGGAAGTGCGTGTGGGGAAGGAATGGAGCGGCCAGGCCGAGGGACGCACCAAGAAGATTGCTGCCCAGCGTGCCGCGCGGGGAGTCTACGAGCGGATGCTCGGGCCGCTCAACGAAACAGCAGAATCGTCGAAGTCTGATTGACGTGGCCCAGGTATTCTTCCCCATAAGTACTGAAGCCGATCATGGGAATATCGCGGAAGATCGAACCATATTGTTCGCAGCGATGCTCATCCCGAAGCTGCAGGGTGCGCAGGATGCACTGGAAGTCGATGAGCCCCCGAATAGAGCCAGCGCCGTTGCCGCTTCCGTTAACCGCTTGCCGTTCTGCGATCGCCTGCCGCGTGTCGGCCACAATGTCGGTGGCCTCCAGCACATCCAGCTCCATAGCCTCCTTGATCTGGCAATAGAAAAAGATCGTGCCTGCTTCCGCGCGCTGCGGGCTGCGCACGAAGGGCTCACCCGCGATCATCAGGCCCAGCGGGTTATGGAAGAAGCGCGCAGGCGCCTCTTCCGCGGTAATGCCCAAGGCTGCCGCGTAAGCGTCCAAAGCGGGCCTGTGGTTGAACTCGATTACCTGCCGATGGGCTTCCTCCACCTTGGTAGCCACGAGTGTCTTGCCCGTGGTCCGGAAGCTCTGCGTCTTCACGATCTCAAAGCCCCGCTTCACGCGCAAAAGCACCAGCACGGCGGCGTTTGAGTAGGTTTTGCCATTCTCCGAAACAGGCGTGCTTTGAAATTTCAGGTCGTCGCCGGCCGATCCGCCCACGAAGAAAATGTCCGTGGCATCGCCGAGCTTTTCCATGAGCCGCTCCTCGGCCCCGCTCAGGCCATCCACCAGGACCAGGCCGACATACTTTTCATGGTCTAACGAAGCGAGCGGAGCCTGGAAATGCCGCCCCAGTGTGGCGAAAGCGTCTGCCATAGAAATCTCAGCGCTCAGATTCCCGACGACCGCGCAAGCGGCATCCTCCACAATGTCCTCGTCGAGGAACATTGCCACCACCGATCCGCTCATCATGTTGCCGGACGCGATCTCGCCGGCCGAAGAGCAGCCTGCCACACAGGCCTCCGGAAAGCACTGCTTCATCTGACGGCTTAGCTCGCGCGGATCGTATTTGGGCGAGCCGAAGTAAATCACCACCCGCGGTTGCGGCGCGCCGCACTGCTTCTTCAGGTCGCTGACGGCATCGCCCAGTTCTTTGGTGGAATATGCGGTTCTAACAGGCATTGTGCTCCCATTCTCCAGGCCTAGACATGCACGCCCAGGTCCGCCGCAATGGCTTTCACTTTGGTAATTACTGCGGGATCGTCAGGTGAGCCGCTGTCGAAACGATCGGGGTTGAGGCCCTTGAGAACTAGTTTCGTTTTGGTAGTCAGCGCAATCGTCGGATTTCCCTTCGCGCGCTGCTCGACGATCGAATCGATCATATGCTTGATTTGTCCGGCCATCCAGGAATACCAGTTCCTTTCGTGCGTTCCAGCGGCGTCTGTAAGCTGGTAGTAGCCGGTGCGGTTGAATAGTCTGATTTTTCTAGAGAGTTCGGAAACGCACGCAACGTTCGCTTCGGCTTCTCGACCGTTCAACCCCTACCAGGCCCCGCTTAGATCTGGAAGATAAACAAAGCAAGCGGTTTGTGGTGTAATGGAACATTCATACATGCAGACCTTGGCCCATCGCCTTCACCGCCGAGCCCGTGAGCTCCGGATGATCGCCAAGGGCCTGCTGTCCACCGATCACCCGATTCTGGCGCACATCATTCCCATGCGCCGTTGCAATCTTTCCTGCGCGTACTGCAATGAGTACGACAAGCATTCGGACCCGGTGCCGACCGCCACCATGTTCCAGCGCATCGACCGGCTGGCGGACCTGGGCACGACCATCGTCACCATCAGCGGCGGCGAGCCCCTGCTGCACCCCGAGCTGGACGAGATTATCCGCCAGATCCGGCGTCGTGGGATCATCGCCGGAATGATCACGAACGGCTATCTGCTGACGGCCGACCGCATCCGGCGGCTCAACCGCGCCGGTCTCGAGCACTTGCAGATCAGCATCGATAACGTGACACCCGACGAGGTTTCGAAAAAGAGCCTGAAGGTGCTCGACAAGAAGCTGCAGCTTCTGGCAGAACATGCCGGCTTCCACGTGAACATCAATTCGGTGGTGGGCGGCGGAATTCATAACCCCAAAGACGCGCTGGTGATCGGCAAGCGCGCCGTGGAGCTAGGGTTCACTTCGACGGTGGGCATTATCCACGATGGCGAAGGGCAGTTGCAGCCGCTGGGCGACGTCGAACGCGAAGTCTACACTTCCATGCGCGCCATGGAAAAGACCAGCTACGCGCAGATCAACGGATTCCAGGACAACATCGCGCACGGCGTGGAGAACAAGTGGCGCTGCCGGGCGGGCGCGCGCTACCTGTACATTTGCGAAAACGGCCTGGTGCACTATTGTTCCCAGCAGCGCGGCTATCCGGCCAAGCCGCTGCTTGAGTACACCGTCGAAGACATCCGCCGCGAATACCGCACCACTAAGGAATGCGCGCCGCGTTGCACCGTGGCCTGCGTGCACCAGGTGGGGTACATCGACAACTGGCGCAGTCCGCAGGATTTGACGCCGGTTCCGTTGGGTGCTGGCAGTCCCGACGGGCTGGTCCAGTTGCAGTAGCACAGGCTTTCCTGCCTGTGTCGGGTTTCTCCCGCTCGCCTGCCAGTCACACTCATCCTCGTTCGCGAGAAGATCGAGCGAGGCGAATACGAGAGCGCCGAGGCTCTGGTCGGACAGGCAGTTCAGCGCCTGCTTGAGGAAGACACCGTTCAGGACGAGATCCGGCTGCGCATCGAAGCCGCGGAAGCGGAAATCGACAGCGGTCAGTATGTTGAGTACGATGCGGGCACGATTCAGGAGCTTGCCAGGGAATGTCCACGAACGCGGGCTGAAGAAGTTGGCGGTCGAACGCGATAAAACCGGCTCGCCGGGATGAAGCTCCGCCTGGCGCGAAGCGCGGTTGCGGATCTCGATGAGATTTGGGCCTATCTAGCCAAGAAGGAAAGCATCGAGGTCGCGGATGTGCCGCTGAAAAAGCCGCAACTCGCGGAGCAATCATTGTTGGATCTTAGAAGGCCCGAGCGCCCAATCAGTCCCGAGGCTGGTACCGTGCAATGAGCTTTCGAACGCGAGCCGGGCCCGCTTGGATGTACTCTGAAAGTTGGCATCCGACCCTTCCGCACCGCTGGCGATCACTGGTGTTTGCGATGGCGTGAAGTGGACCGCCGGCGAAATTGAATTTGCCGGCAGCGGCATCGCCACGCTGTGGGTGGACGGCCTTCCCGATTCGGTGAGCATCGCCCTGGTGGACGTCTTGCTCGACGGTGTCGCTTGGAACGTCGAGTATATTTCCCCGCCGCGCGCAGGAGAGCCCCGGCAGATTAATGCCCGCCTGCCTCCCGCCACCGGCTATGGAGAATACAGCCTGCGTGTGAGAGTGGGCGGTTTGGAGACACCACCCGTCGCCGTGAAGGTTGTGCGGGGTGAGCGCAACCTCGCGCTGCAGAGTTTTGTTCGTAACCTTCACGATGAGGAAGCCGGGGTGCGCCATCGCATGGAACATTTCTATATTCCCCTGTTTCAAGGCTTCTGTGAGGAACACCGCCTGCATCCCAGCCAGGTTCGGGTGTTGGATTGCGGTTGCGGGAACGCCATCTCAGTCGAACTGCTGGCGCAAGAGGGGTTCCGGGCCTGCGGCGTAGATTCGTGGCCGTTTCGGCTGCAGCAATGGCAGGGTCGCCGGCGCGCCCCGCGGTCGGAGTTTGCGCTCGCCGATGCGCGGCAACTCCCGTTCCGGGATGGGGCGTTCGACATCATTCTCAGTTGCGGTGTGTTGGAGCATGTCGGCGTGGAAGAGTGCTGCGCGCCCACCTACAGCGTGCGCGCTCTTGCCGATCAGAGGGAGTGCCGCCAGAGATTTGTGGCCGAGTGCCTGCGCGTACTGCGGCAACCGGGCGCGTTCTACCTGGATTATCCGAATGGCGCGTTCCCAGTGGACTTCTGGCATCCGCGCGACCACCGCAACCTTCCGCGCTGGCATTGGCCCTCCGAGAAGTTCCTGCCGACCGCGCGGGAGTTGAGACAGTTGGTTCAGGCATCCGAAAGAGGCATGACCATCCGTGCGCTAAGCCCGGCCGGCAGGTTTAAATACGAACGAACGGGGCGGCGTTGGTATGGCAAACTGCTACGGCAGGCCGTAGAATTCGGCTTCCGGAGAATCCGGAGCCCTCGCCTAAGCTGGCTGGCGGAGTCACGGTTGAATCCCTATCTGGTGCTCAAAGTCAGCCATTGAGCGTCGGTCAGCACTACGTCGGCTAAGATGATTATTATGGCTATCGTCGTTGCTTCCGCTCAACTCAGCGATGATGAATTTCTCGCAGCTTTCGACAGTTGCCAACTGCCGCCCACGTCGTTCCGCCACGGGGATCATCTGCGGTTGGCTTGGCTGCAACTCCACAGGAAGCCAATCGATGAAGCTCTCCCGCTGGTCCGAGACGGCATCCGAAGATACGCAGCGCATTTGGGCGTGTCTCACCTCTACCATGAGACTGTCACGACGGCTTGGGTGAAGCTGCTCGCAACTCATCATGAGGACAGCTTCAGAGAGTTCCTCGCAAAGAACGAGCATCGACTTACTGTAGGGTTACTGCACCGGTTCTGGACCCCTGCTGTGCTGGACAGCGAAGCCGCAAGATTGGGCTGGGTGCCACCGGATAGAGAAGCCCTGCCGAAGTAGCGGTAATCCTGGAGTCTAGGTCTGAGTGGTACGTGCCGGCGCTATCGCGCAAACGGTCTGGGGCCTCCGGGCGCCCACCCTTACAATGGCGTTTTTCGTCAGTTGACGTGAGCCGGACTTGTCGGGACTAAAGTGGTCGGACCTCACCGAATGCGGCTTCGGACGATTGGTCCGTGAGCCAAATGTCCGAGGCGACTTTTCGACCAAATGAACTCGTGAAATGCCCCAGCCCCTCAATTCACCGTCTGCCGTTTCAATCGCAGCGGCAGGTCCTGCCCTTGCGACCAGGTCCCGTCCAGATCGTTTCCGTTATCCGTGAGCGCTCCCGACCAGCGTCCATTCACCACCGGAACGTCGAATGAAAAGTGATTGCCCTTGAACTGCACGTTGCCGCAGGGAAGCGCAATCGCCCCCTGATCCAGGCTGTCCAGCGAGCAATACTCCTTCCCCGCGCGGTCGCTTTTCACATGCAGCTGTATACGCAGTGTGGTTCCGCCCGCCTCGATCTTTCCCAGCCAGATCCCATCCACACGCGATGGTTTCTCGGCTGCCGCGAATGGCTCATCCCGGCGAAACACCAGTGGCATTTCCGCGCCCTGCGACCAGCTTCCGTTCAGCGTCGCTCCATCGTCGGATACCGTGCCGTGCCAATAGCCGCCTACGCTCGGAACCTCGAAGGACAACATCTTCTCCTTAAGGCGGATGTTGGCGCACGGCAGGCCCATTGCGCCTTGGTCCACACTATCCAATGTCCCCTCCACCGTGCCGCTTGCGCTTATCTTGAGGTGCAACTTTACGTGCAATGGGCCCAGCACGCCCGAATACTCGCCGCCGGTTTTCGCCGGCTGGGCCGCTCCGGCGCTCAGACAAGCGAGAACACACAACCAACGAAGCCACGTCATGGAATACCCTCCTTAGTCTTTCTTCTGCGCCTCCCCACCATGTGCGTGTGCCGCATCCAGCGCATCGATTCGGCGTTGATAGTTGCGAGCTGCCTTAAGGTTCAAGGGGACGGCGATCACAACCAATATCAGGAGACTCGCGAATGCCAGCCCAATGAAAATGGCAAATTCGGGATAAGCCTGAGCCAGACCCCAAAACCAGATGATGGGGCCTGGTAGAAAAATCATCAGCCGCGACCAAAACCACTGTCCCCGATGAAAGTCGCGCTGGCGCTCCAGTTCGCCACGGTAGAATTCAGTGCAATCGGTCTCGCCGAGGCCAGTCTGGGAGCGCATAGTTCGCACCGCCCTCATCTTCACCTGAACGAGCAGGTATCCGACACCCAGAACCGTAAGAGCGGCTCCAATACGCTGCAGAAGATTCGTCGGAACAAGGAAGAAGAAAACTGGCCATGATGTCATCATGATCAATAAGGCTCCAACCCCCAAAACGAACCTCCTGCTCAGCCTTTTTCGTAGTGTTTCCATCTCGTTGCGAAGCTGATCCGGCGAACGTTGCAGCGGATTCGTGCTTAGTTCCTTCCAGAGATTCTTCAGATCGTCGGGCAAATAGTCACCTGGCATTGGGGCCTCCGGCATGAAATTCACCGTTCAGGATGTTCTTGATCCGGTGAAGCTTGGTCCAGACGTTGGCCGGGGACAGACCTGTAATCTCGCCCATCGATTCGGCATCGATGCCCTCCAGGTACCCCAGAATCAGTTGGCGATCAATGGGCTCCAGTTTCTGGATAAGCGCCAGCAATCTCGTTAGTACTCTTTGCCGGTCGGTGGAAATCTCTAGGTCTTCCCGGCTGGCCTTGCTTTCGATCTCTTCTAGCGTGACAAACTCCAGAGCCTTTCTCCTGCGTTGCCGAACCACGTGCGAGGTAGCAACGTTGTGGGCCACGCGATAAATCCAGGTTCGCAATGAACACCGAGAGGCGAATTTCTCGAAACTCTGCCATAACTGAAAATGAATTTCCTGCAGCAGGTCCCGACGCCGGTCTGAATCACCCTCGTATGCGTAGGCAAGCCGCTCGAGCGCTGCGCCATATTCCGCTGCCACTCGTTGATAAAGCTCGTCTGGGCTATCTTTAGCAGCCGGACCCGGCTCACTTTGCCTCACATCAAAGTTAGTCGACACGCCGGGGATCTCCTTACAAAATGTCTAACTATTATTTTTCGTTCCGTTCGGGGCCGCATCTCTACAGTCTGTGCGCTCTTTTTGTGCTTTGTATCCAACCCGGACGACGGGCGGCATATGGCTGAAGTACGGAGCATCGGGCACGGTCGACACTTGGCCCTGGCCGATAAACGAACTAGACCGACTGCAACCTCCTTCGAGCGCGACATAGCCAGAACGACATCCAGGTGCCACTGCGATGGTCGTTCGGTACGGATTCGATTGTGGGGCGAGCCAACTGCAAGTCGCCAACGTCAGTGTTACGGCCTTCAGGCAACCTCTTCCTCCTCCCTTGATCTTTCGTTTACAGCTTCGGTCGGCCTTGAAACGGCCTCTAGGCTTAGGCTATAGGCTCAGCGTAGAAGTGTCGAGCCCCCTCGACGCCCGAGCTGTCGTCTTGCGCCGATAGATCCCGTGACACGCCGTTCCCTGAAATTCGTGATCCCCGGTTAGCAGGTCACCGGGACGAAACATCGGCCTCTTCTGAATTGGGGTCGGCGCGAACATGGTTGGTCGCTGTAGATTGGGTCTCCGCCGCTCAAGTTGAGGGACGGAATTTCAGGTTTCCCCTTGGCCCTCAATCACTTCCACTTTTTCGCCCCTCAAGTCGAGCGGCGAAGTTCCGGCATTCCATGCGAGAAGTCGCGCCGTTGGTATGGCGAACTGCTACGGAAGGCCGTAGGTCACGAGGGCCAACAGAAGCGATCGAATAAGTGTTATCGTGCAGGCAAGTTGAAGTAGTGATGCGACGAATCGTGTGGGTGAGCCTGATGGCAGCGACACTGCATGCACAAACGTACACGCGCGGCCTGGGTGTGTATCCGGGGGATCCGCGCGAAGATTTCGGGCCGGTCCCGCGGGTGAATGCCACCACGTATCGCAATCTGGCGCTGCACCGCCCGGCCTACCATTCGAGCAGTTACGACTACAACCTGACGGCGCAGCTGATCACCGACGGCATCACGGACACGAAGCTGCCGCGTTGGGTGGCGAGCGCGACCAGCCAGCAGGGTTATCTAAAGAAGAACGAACGGGAACGGCTGCTGGACCACAACCAGTTCACATCGGTGGAGCTGCGGGGGGCCAGCGCATGGGTGCAAGTCGAGCTGCGCGGTGGAGATGCCGCGCCCGAAGTGGATCGCATCGATATAGCCGCTTCCGCCCAGGCCGGGTCCGCGCCAGCGGAGGGGTGGACGTGCCTGATCTCGGCTTCCGAGGACGGGCGCGCCTGGAAGGAGCTTGGCCAGGTCACAGGAAGCGGTCACACCGAAATGGGGTTCAAGGCATCCATCCTGTTTACCCAGCCCTCCGAGAGCCGCATGTACCGCGTCGAGTTTCGCGCCTCCGGCATACGCACGTGGACGGTTTCCGGCGTGGACCTGTTTCGTCAGAACCGCAACGTGGAAGCCGGCGGTCCTTTCGATTTCACCAGCGCATGGATGAGCGCCGGCAGCGGCCAGGAGTGGGTCTACGTAGACTTGGGCGCGCGCTGCACTTTCGACCGCGTGGATCTGCACTGGATCCGGCGCGCGGCGGAAGGCGCCATTCAGGTATCCAACGACGCGGTGAGCTGGCACGATGTTCAGGCGCTCTCGGCGCGGGATAGCCTGGTGGACAGTCTTAAATTGGCCCCGGCCGCCGAGGGCCGCTATGTGCGCGTGCTGATGACCAGGCCGGCGTCGCCAGAAGGCTACATCCTCAGCGAAATGGAAGTGTATGGGCGCGGCGGCCCCGTGCCGCGTGCGAAGCCCAGCCCCACGGTGCGAGCCGATGGGCGCCAGGACTTGGCCGGCGGCGCATGGCGCGTGGAACGCGATTCACAGGTTCACGCGGATGGCGAGACGATCTCGCGGCCGGGCTTCTCCGATCGCGACTGGGTGGTGGCCACCGTACCCGGCACCGTGCTGGCCAGCTACTACAACGCCGGCGCGGTTCCCGATCCGAATTACGGCGATAACCAGTTGATGATTTCGGACTCCTTCTTTTACGCCGATTTCTGGTATCGCAACGAATTTGAGGCACCGGTGGTGGCGGCCGGCCAGCATACCTGGTTGAACTTCGACGGCATCAACTGGAAGGCCGACGTTTTTCTCAATGGCGAAAAGCTGGGAAGGATCGAAGGTGCGTTCCAGCGTGGCCGCTTCGACGTGACTGGGCGGATTCGTCCCGGAAAAAAGAATGCCCTGGCCGTGCGCATCGAGAAAAACGCGACGCCGGGCAGCGTGCATGAGAAGACGGCCGACAATCCCGACAAAAACGGCGGTGCGTTGGGCGCGGACAATCCGACCTTTCACGCATCCGTCGGCTGGGACTGGATCCCCACCATTCGCGGCCGCAACACCGGCATCTGGAACAAGGTGTACCTGAGCGCTGGCGGACCGGTGACGATCGAGAACCCTTTCGTCAGCACACGGCTGCCGCTGCCCGATGTTACGCTGGCCGAGGTCAGCGTGGAAGTTACCCTCCGCAACCATGAGGGTGGGTCCGTCACCGGAACGTTGCGCGGGCGCTTTGGCGAAGTGGCGTTTGAACAGGCGGTGACGATTGATCCATCGGCGGAGAAGACCGTGAAGCAAACGGTCGAGCTGCGGAACCCCCGGTTGTGGTGGCCGAATGGATATGGCGATCCCACCCTCTACCCCGTCGCACTGCAATTCGAAATCGCAGGCGCGAAGATTTCCGACGCCGTCTCATTCCAGGCGGGTGTGCGCCAGTTTACGTATAGCGAAGAGGGAGGCGCATTGCGGATCTGGGTTAATGGCAAGCGCTTCGTGGCGCGGGGCGGGAATTGGGGCTTCAGCGAATCGATGCTGCGGTACCGCGCGCGCGAGTATGACGCGGCGGTGCGTTACCACCGCGACATGAATTTCACGATGATCCGTAATTGGGTCGGACAGATCGGCGAGGATGAATTCTACGAAGCCTGCGACCGGCACGGCATTGTAGTATGGCAGGACTTCTGGCTGGCGAATCCCGCGGACGGGCCCGACCCGGACGACAACCAGACGTTCCTGCGGAACGCGAGGGACACTGTGCTCCGTGTGCGCAATCACCCTTCCATGGGGCTGTACTGCGGGCGCAATGAGGCCTTCCCGCCGAAGGCGCTGGATGAGGGAATGCGAAGCATTGTGGCGGAGCTCGATCCAGGACTCTACTACATTCCCAGCTCGGCCGATGGCCCGGTGAGTGGGCGCGGGCCCTACCGCGTGATGCCTCCGGCCTACTACTTCGAGCAACGCGCCACAGCCAAGCTTCACAGTGAGATGGGCATGCCCAACGTTCCCCCTCTGGAAAGTGTGCAGGCCATGATGCCGGCGGCGGACCAGTGGCCGCAGGGGCCGGTGTGGGGCTTGCACGATTTCACTTCGGGCGGCGCACAGGGCGGATCGTGGTTCCGCGAGCGCGTGGACCGCACCTACGGTGGCGCCGGCGATGCGGCCGGGTGGCTGGCACTGGCTCAATTCGTGAACTACGAAGGTTACCGTGCGATGTTCGAAGCGCAGAGTAAGAATCGCATGGGGCTATTGCTCTGGATGAGCCACCCCGCATGGCCGTCATTCGTTTGGCAGACCTACGACTACTACTTCGAGCCGACGGCCGCGTACTTTGGCGCCAAGAAGGGATCGGAGCCATTGCACATCCAGTGGAACCCCGCGTCCCAGGCCATCGAAGTGGTCAATTACACTGGGAGTGCGGCAACCGGTTTGATGGCTCGCGTCGAGTTGCGGAATATGAACGGGACCGTGGTGTGGAAGAAGGAAGCCTCACTCGATAGCGCGGTGGATAGCACGATCTCGTGTTTTCCCATGGAATACCCGGCCGGGCTGACCCCGGTGCATTTCCTCAGGCTGGAACTGAAGCGGGGAGGCCGCGTCGTCTCGGAGAATTTCTACTGGCGCGGTCTGGAAGAAGACGATTTCCGCGCGCTGCGCGAGTTGCCCAAGGTGAAGCTGGAAGCCGCCACGCGCCGAGAACATGGCGCGGGCCGTTGGCAGTTGATTACCGAACTACACAACCCGTCGGCCCGGCCCGCGCTGATGGTGCGTTTGAAGGTGGTGCGCGATACCAGCGGCGACCGCATCCTGCCCGCGATTTACAGCGACAATTATGTGGCGCTCATGCCAGGTGAGCGGCGTACCATCCGCACGGAAGTGGCGGACCGGGACACGCGGGGAGAGAAGCCGCGGATCACTGTAGAAGGTTTCAATATAGAGATGGTGCCATGATGCAAATAGGGAAAAACCGGACACAGGCCGGGAGGCCTGTGCTACTTGCGATTTTGTGCCTTGCGCCGGTTCTGGCGCAGAAGCAGCAGAATACGGCTCCGCTAGGTCCATGGATGGACAAGAGTCTTCCGCCGGATCAGCGGGCCGATATGGTCATCGCCCAGATGACTCTCGATGAGAAGCTTTTACTGGTCCACGGCAGCGGTTTCGAAGAGGCCGACCCCCAAACGAACGGCGGAGCTGGAAGGATCCCGGGCATCCCTCGACTGGGGCTGCCCTCGGTGCAGTTGGCCGATTCCGCCGTGGGTGTGCGATCAGCCGCGCGGCGGGGACGCTACTCCACGCTTCTTCCATCCACGGTTGCGGAGGCCGCTACGTGGGATTTGAAATTGGCCCACGAATATGGCGCCTTGATCGGGCGCGAACTGCGCGATCAGCAATACAATGCGTCGCTCGGGGGCGGCGTGGATATCACGCGCGAGGCCCGCAACGGGCGCACCTTCGAGTACCTTGGCGAGGACCCCATTCTCGCCGGCAAGATGGTGGCCCAGTTCATACGCGGGCTGCAAGAACAGAGGATCGTCGGCGACGTGAAGCACTTCGCGTTTAACGACCAGGAGACCGGACGCAACATCGGAAACGTGAAGCTCGATAAGCGCACCATGCGGGAGACGGACCTGCTGGCATTCGAGATCGCGGTGACCGAAGGGCAGCCCAGCATGGTGATGTGTTCTTACAACAAGGTGAATGGCGACTGGGGCTGCGAGAACCGTTATCTGTTAACCGATCTGCTCAAGAAGACATGGGGCTTCCAAGGATTTGTGATTTCGGACTGGTGGGCCACCCACAGCGTCGCCAAGGCTGCCAACGCGGGTCTCGATAACGAAGAGCCCAACGACGAATATTTCGGCGAAAAGTTCAAGCAAGCGGTGGCCAGCGGAGAGGTTTCGATGGCGCGCCTGAACGATATGGTGCACCGCATCGTGCGCACCGAGTTCGCCGCCGGGATCGTGGACGATCCGCCATTGGGTAGAGTGGTGGATCCGTTCCACGGGGCCGAAGTCGCACAGACCATAGCCGAGCAGGCTTCGGTGCTGCTGAAGAATGCGAACGGTCAGCTTCCGCTGAGCGCCGCCACCATTAAATCGATCGCGGTAATCGGGTCGCATGCGGATACCAGCGTGCTCTCGGGCGGCGGTTCCGCTCAGGTCGATCCGCCGGGCGGCGGGCCCAGCGTCTTCGGAGGCGGCCCGGTGTGGTTCCCCTCCTCGCCGCTCAAGGCGATTCGCGCCAAAGCACCGCATGCCAAGGTGGAATTCAACGCAGGCACCGATGTCGCCGCCGCGGCAGCGCTGGCCAAAGCTTCGGAGGCTGCCATTGTGTTCGTCAATCAGCCCACCAGCGAAGCGAAGGACCTGCCTACGCTGACCCTTCCCGATAATCAGGATCGGCTGGTGGATGCCATCGCCTCCGCGAATCCGCATACCATCGTAGTGCTCGAGACCGGAACCGCGGCGGCTATGCCGTGGATTGGCCGTGTGAGCGCGGCGATCGAGGTCTGGTACCCGGGCATTCGAGGCGGTGAGGCGCTGGCCAACATCCTGTTCGGCGACGTAAACCCGTCCGCCAAGCTACCCATGAGCTTCGCCAAAACGGACGCCGACCTGCCGCATTTGAAAGTTTTCGGGAGCGACTTGAAGCCGGTCGAGAGGAATAACCTGCCGCCGTTTGACATCGATTACACCGAAGGCCTGAAGGTTGGCTACAAGTGGTTCGATGCCGAGGACAAGGAGCCCCTATTCGCGTTCGGCCACGGGCTTTCGTACACCACGTTCGCTTATTCCGGCCTGCAGGCGGGCATCGATAGCGTATCGTTCACGGTGCGAAACACGGGCGCTCGGGCGGGTGCGGAGATTGCCGAGGTTTATGCAGCCTTGCCGGCTGCGGCCAAGGAGCCGCCGAAACGGCTGGTGGCGTGGGAGAAGATTGCCCTGGCCCCCGGTGAGTCGAAGGAGGTCCGGTTGCGCATCGAGCCCAAGTTTCTTTCGATTTTCAATGAGCAGAAGGATAATTGGGAACTGCTGCCGGGCACGTACCGGTTTCTTGTAGGCGGTTCGTCGCGCGAGACGCCTCTGTCCGTAACCGTGAACCGGTGAGCCGCAGGTTGCAGGCCGCAGGTTGCGCGGCAGCGCTTCATCTGGCGGTGGTATAATCCCGACCAAATGAAAAGCACAGCCCCGCTCCTGCTCCTGGCTTTCGGCGCGCTCTGTTCCGCGCAACCGTCCGTCAGCTTCACTGAGTACCCTATCGCGTACGGCTCTCAGCCCGGAGCCATCGCGGCAGGACCGGACGGCGCGCTTTGGTTTGCGGAGGGCGGTACGAGCAAGATTGGCCGGATGACCACCGCTGGCGCAGTCACCGAGTACCCGACCCCAACCTCTAACAGCTTCCCCTATGGGATTACGGCCGGCCCGGACGGCGCGCTCTGGTTCACGGAGGTCGACGGCAACAACATTGGCCGCATCACCACCGCGGGCGTGATCACCGAGTTCCCTATTCCCACTTCCGGCAGCGAACCAATTTATATCACGACCGGCCCAGATGGCGCGCTCTGGTTCGCGGAGTCGACCGGCAACAAGATTGGCCGTGTCACCACGTCGGGCACGTTCAACGAATACACAGTCCCAACGGCCAATGCTTCACCGTGGGCAATAACGTCCGGCCCGGATGGCGCCCTCTGGTTTACAGAATTTGCGGGACACCCGACATCAAATATTGGCCGGATCACAATCACCGGCACCATCAACGAATACTCTGTGCCAGCGGTGATTAGTGGCGGCATTGCGGCCGGTGCGGACGGTGCCCTTTGGTTTACGGATCAGGGAGCCCACAAGGTTGGCCGGATCACCACAGATGGCGCCACGGTAAACGAGTACCTTATGCCGTCCGGCGGGGGCCCCTATAACATAATTGCCGGTCCCGACGGTGCGCTCTGGTTTACGGAGCCCAACCCTACCGCTCCCACGATTGGCCGAATCACTACGGCTGCTGCGATCACCGAGTACCCGGATCCAACGGCCGTCGCCTTCCCTTGGGTCATCACCACCGGCCCGGATGGCGCATTGTGGTTTTCGGAATCTACGGGCGCCCAGCCCGCAGGCGTGGCATTCGCCATCGGGCGCGCGGCCATCGGGCTCGGCCAGACCATAACGTTTGGACCGTTGAGCAATCTGAACCTGGGTTCGACACCTCCGCCCCTCAGTGCGAACGCGAGTTCCGGCCAGCCGGTCACCTTTACCTCGGACAGCACGTCCGTGTGCCAAGTCTCCGAAGTCACCATTACCCTGGTTAACACGGGCTTCTGTTCCATCACAGCCAGCCAACTCGGGGACGCAACCTATGTGGCGGCGCCATCGGTTACCCAAACCTTCGAGGTCTTGCCGCCTCCCAGCAACCGGACCTTCATATCAACCACTGGCAGCGACAGCAACAACTGCTCGGCGAGCGCGGATTGCCGATCGTTCGCCAGGGCCCTCGCGGTAACGAACCCAGGAGGAGAAATCGTGCTGGTGAATTCCGGCGGCTACGGACCGATCACGATAACGCAACCGGTAATCATTACCGCCGATGACATCGATTCTGCAATCACCGCAACTACCGGCAATGCGATCACCATAAACACCACCGGCAACGTGACCATCAATGGTCTCAACTTAAATGGGGGTGGGACCGGAAATGACGGAATCCTGGTAGAGGCCGTCGGTTTTCTGCGCCTGTACAACGTGCAGATACAGAATTTCGCGAATGACGGTATCGAATTCAGAGCGGATGGCAACCTGGCGGTCTACGATTCCAAGATTAACGACTCAGGTGAAGTCGGCCTCTTGCTGGATAGTGGTACCGCCCAAGCCTTCGTGAGCACCACCGAATTCGATCACAACACCTACGGCGCGGACTCAATAGGAGGTAAGATGACCATCGCAGACTCCTCCGCCCATTACAATCAAGTTGGCTTCATCGCGAATATCGGCACCATGGCGCTGGATAACGACCGCGTAATCTTCAACAGCGTCGGCCTGGAGGCCACCAACTTCGGGTCGAGTCTCTATTTTGCCAACTGCCTCATTTCCGACAACACGACAGCTTGGAGCGTCGCGGCAGGCGGAACGATGACCGATACCAACCCTGGAACCAGCCTGATCACGCCGGGGCAAGGTACCGTCGGAACGCTTTCTGCAGCGACAGTCCTTCAGTAACGGTGCGCGGCGTATGGGCTGAGCCCAACCTGTTCTTAGAATTCGGAATGTCGCCTGGAACTGTGCCCGAAGTGCAGAATTTCAATTGCTTTTCGGTTCTCGTCAAGACGGTAGTAGACGTAAGCGGAGAATGGAGAAGCCGCCTGAGCTGAGGCTGTCCTTTTAGGGGACTGCCGATGTAAGGGAGGGCGTGCAGCAATTCGAGGTGGTCGAAAAGATCATTTCTTCCAGATCGGCTAACGCGTCTTCGTGGTAGAGGATTTTGAAAGCCAATGCTGGATTCGCTGGCGAGCTTCTTCGGCGGAAACCAGGTGGCCTTCATCGGCGCTCGTCATGCGCTGCTTCAGCATACGGCTGGTTGTCGGGCTTATCTCAACTACCGGCTCGTTGCAAACAAAAGGGTCGAGGCTCTTGGCCTTAGCCATCCCTTCACGGTAGCCCGGATCGGCGGATGATGCAAACGGATTATCGAGGCGTCGGTTCATGAGCTGGCAGGCAACACCACCCGCTCCCCAAAGCAAAGCTGGGGTGCAGAAGAAGACCTTCAGTTTGACGCCGGGACGCGAGCCGGGGTAGGGTGGGGGCAGCGGGCAAAAGAGATGCTTGTTTGAAACAGGAGGCCCTCGTGACGATTGATCTGAAACCTGAACAGCAGCGCGTCATTGATCTGGCCGTCCGGTCCGGCGCGTATCAGAACCCCGGCGAGGTCCTAGACCAAGCCTTCGAGATTATCCGCGAGCAGCTCGCTCTCGAAGACTGGATGCTGGAACAGCGCGAGGCAGTAGCCGCCCATATCGAGAAGGGCTTTGCTCAGGCAGAGCGCGGCGAGTTGATCGATGGGGACGCCGCCGTTGAGATGTTGCGGCACCGGCGAGCTGAGCGCCTGAAGCCGCAGGGATGAATGCGCCTTTTCAGTTCACGCCGCAGGCGGCGGAAGACCTCGATGCCATCTGGTGGTTCATCGCGGAAGACAACTGGGACGCTGCCGACCGCGTGGAAATGGAAATCGTCGCAACGTGTCGGCGGCTGGCCAAACATCCGCTTATGGGAACCAAACGGCAGGACGTAACGCCGTGGCCGGTGCGGTTCTGGGCCGTCACGAAGTTTCCCAATTTCGTGATCGTCTACCGTCCCGAAACAGCTCCGTTGCAGGTGGTCGCCGTACTGCATGGCAAGCGCGAACTGAAAGAGGTTCTGGAAAGCAGGGCCTGACGACTTCTCGCGCGAGGGCGCCCATACCGGCAACGACCATGGCATTGCGCCGAGTTGCGTTGATCGGACATTCCGGGGCGGGCAAAACTGCATGCCTGAAGGAGCTAGGCGTTGATTACAAAACCGCCGATATGGATGCCGCACTTCTTAGATCGCTCCTTCCGTGCGAGTCGCAGGCTGAGGCCTTAAAGGGACTGGCCCTAGCCTTGAGTTGGTTGGTGAGTCACGATTCGAGAGTAGTAACCGTCTCCAACTGCGAGAAGATGCTGTACGCGATGAAAATTGCAAAGCTGGCCACACGACACCGCGACCAATTCGCCAGCTTCTTTCTGGTCTACTTGCACAAGCCGCTGGCAGAACTGCGCGAACACCTAGCAAAGCCAACAGCCGATGGTGGTGCTCGGAGCCCCGACGGCGTTCAGTACACCATCAATAACTACCCCCGGTTGCACACCCTATACAGCCAGCTCACTGACCGGACAGTGGACTGCTCGGGTAAGCCTGTCAAATTGGTAGCCGCCGAAGTCTCGGCGATTCGATCGGCGGAATAGCGGCCCCGCGATTGGCAGGGCTTCTGGCGCTATGGCTCACGCTCCAGAACCGAGTTGAGTGTGGTTGATCCACCAGCTGTAACCGTGATCATCCGCTCCCAGTTACGAAAACCAGCGCTTGACACTCTGATCGAATGATCACCAGGAGGGAGGCGGAGAACTGCGGGAGCATTACCTGAGAACTTGCCATCCACGGCTATGTCGGCACCGTCGGGTGTTGACCTTAAGGTAATCGTACCGAGTTTCGAATTCGATGACGCTGACGTCGGGGCGGTCTCGGTCGGCGAGGAGTGCTGGACCGCGTTCGCCCTCAGGGACCCTTCGATACCGACCCAGAAGTTGGTGGCTATCTTGTCCTTCGTATTTTGAACCCGGAAAATCTGGGCGTTAGCTCGATTGGGCTGGAGTGAGAGCGTGACAGCGGTGTTTCCGTCGCCGGTGTCTCGACAGACAGCGGTTCCAAAGAAAGTGTCACTTGCATTCCCAGTTGCCGTAAGAAAGTTTATCGTGCAGGCTTCTTTGATCGCCAACTTCAAGTCCCGCCAGCAGATTGGACCATCGCAGCGTAGACCCTATCTGCCGACGCCTCGAAGGTCTTGACCAAGTCGGCGTGCTTGTTGTCGGCGGCAGGCGCGGAACTAGCGGCAAGGAGCAGAATCGATATTGATATTGCTGCTGACCGTGTCATTTTGCACCTCGGAAGCAGTTCTCCCGCACTCAGCTACCCTCACCGCATGGCGTAGGAGCTCAGCACCTTCAGATAATTCGCCCGCTCAAACGCCGCCGGCTGCGGTACCGCATTGCGGCTCATGCTGCCCTGCATCTGGCGGATCGAGTCGTACTCGTGCTCGCCCATCCATAGCAGCAGTTCGGTGATAACCGTGTCCAGATAAATGGTTCCCCGTTTCAGCAGCGCTGAGGTCATCATGGCGATCCTGGCTCCGGCCATCATGGCCTTCACCACATCCGTGGCATTGTGCACGCCTCCGGTAAGGGCCAGATCGGCCTTCACAACTCCGTACAGCACGGCGATCCAGTGCAGACGCGGCAACAGCTCGTGTGAAGTGCTCAGGATCAGGTTGGGCACCACCTCTAGCGCTTCCAGATCGTAATCGGGCTGGTAGAAACGGTTGAACAGCACCAGGGCGTCGGCCCCTGCGGCGTCCAGCTTGCGGCCCATGTTGGCCATGGAGCTGAAGTACGGACCGAGTTTGACGGCCACAGGCAGGCGCACCTCGGCCTTGACGGCCTGCACCAGCTCGACATATTGCCGCTCCACCTGCTCCCCGCTGACGTCCGGATCCACGGGCAGCCAATAAATGTTCAGTTCCAGCGCGTCGGCCCCGGCCTGCTCCATCTGCCGCGCGTACTTGATCCAGCCGCCTTTCGAAGAGCCATTGAGACTGGCGATGACCGGAATCTTCACCGCGCGTTTGCACTTCTGGATATGCTCCAGATACGCGTCCGGGCCCACTACGCGACGCGTGAGTTCAGGGAAATGCGAGGTGGCCTCCGGCGAGAGTTCCGAGGCATCGCACAGCGCCCGGTCCAATTCGCGGCTGTCGGTGACGATCTGCTCCTCAAACAACGACTGCAGTACAACGGCAGCGGCGCCCGCATCTTCCATGCGGCGCACTGCGTTCACGTCTTCGCAGAGCGGCGAGGACGAGGCCACTATAGGATTCTTGAGTTTGAGTCCCAGATACGTTGTGGAAAGGTCAATCGTCTTACTTAAGTCGATCATTTGGTTTCTCCCCCGTTGACTTGCATGTGGGCCCAGTTGTCATAAAGTTTCCAGCGGCTTTCGACATCGTGCTCCGCCAGCGCGAGCAGTTCTTTGGCGTGCTCGGGATTGCTCTTCACCAGCATGGTGTAGCGGGTTTCGTTGTAGAGGAAGTCCTTCAGCGCCACGCTGGGTGTGCGCGAATCCAGCACGAAGGGGTTCTTGCCCTCCACCACCAGGTCCGGGTTGTAGCGGAACAGCGGCCAGTAGCCGGAGTTGACGGCGGCCTTCTGCTGGTCCAGACCGTGCGCCAAATCATAGCCGTGGGCGATGCAGTGGCTGTACGCAATGATCAGCGACGGCCCATTGAAGGCTTCCGCTTCGGTGAAGGCTTTTACGGTCTGCATATCGCTCGAGCCCATGGCGATATGCGCCACGTAGACCGTTCCGTAGCTCATCGCCATGGCCGCCAGGTCTTTCTTGCCGGTTGGCTTGCCGCCGGCGGCGAACTTGGCCACCGCTCCGCGCGGCGTAGACTTGCTGGCCTGGCCGCCGGTATTGGAATAGACTTCAGTATCGAGCACCAGCAGGTTCACATCGCGCCCTGTGGAAAGAACGTGATCGAGCCCGCCAAAACCGATGTCGTAGGCCCAGCCATCGCCACCCACGATCCACACGCTCTTTTTCACCAGCATGTCGGCCACGCTGAGAAGGTCGCGCACTTCGGCACCCGGTTGCCCCGCCAGACGCAGCCGCAGCATTTGGACCCGCTCGCGTTGCGCGAAGATCCCAGCCTCGGTACTCTGATCCGCTTCGATGATGGCGCGCGTCAGCTCATCGCCGATCAACCCGCCCATGCGCAGCACCAGCTCGCGCGCATAATGGTTCTGCTGATCCACCGCCACGCGCATGCCGAGCCCGAACTCGGCGTTGTCTTCGAACAGCGAGTTCGACCAGCTAGGCCCTCTGCCTTCCTCGTTGACGCAGTACGGTGTCGTCGGCAGATTGCCGCCATAGATCGACGAGCAGCCGGTGGCATTGGCGATGAGAGCCCGGTCGCCGAAGAGTTGCGTCATGAGCTTCACGTAAGGGGTTTCGCCGCAGCCGGAGCAGGCGCCGGAGAACTCGAACAGCGGTTGCAGCAACTGCACGTCCTTCACCTGGGTTAGCGAGAGCACGCCGCGGTCGGTATCCGGAATCCTGGTGAAGAAGTCCCAGTTCGCGGCTTCGGTCTCGCGCAGCGGCGGCTGCGCCACCATGTTGATGGCGCGGTGCTTCACTTCGCTCTTACTCTTCACCGGGCAGGCCGAGACACAAAGGGTGCAGCCGGTGCAATCCTCGGGCGCGACCTGCAGCGTATACTTCCGGTCCTTCATATCTTTCCAGCGCGCGGGTACGGACTTGAAGGTAGCCGGCGCGCCCGCCAGCTTATCCTCGTCGTAGACTTTCGCGCGGATCACGCTGTGCGGGCATACCAGCACGCACTTGCCGCATTGGATGCACAGCTCCTGATCCCACACCGGGATTTCGAGCGCGATGTTGCGTTTCTCCCACTGCGAAGTGGCGGTGGGGAAGGTGCCGTCGACGGGCATGGCGCTGACGGGCAGGTCGTCGCCTTCCCCGGCGATGATCTTGGCCGTGACTCTCTGCACGAACGCGGGCGCCTCTGCAGGGACCGGCGGACGGATGTCGAACAGGGCCGTGATCTTGCCCGGAACCGTTACCTGGTGGAGATGGCTGAGAGCCGCATCCACCGCCGCGTAGTTCTTCTGCACCACGCTTTCGCCGCGCTTGCCGTAGGTCTTTTCGATGGTGTGCTTGATGGCAGCGATGGCCTCTTCGCGCGGCAGCACCCCGCTGATGGCGAAGAAGCAGGTCTGCATGATGGTGTTGATGCGGCCGCCCATGCCTGTCTGGTGGGCCACCTCGTAGCCATCGATCACATAGAACTTCAGTTTCTTGTCGATGATCTGCTGCTGCACGGTGCGCGGCAGGTGGTCCCAAACTTCATCCGGCCCGAAAGTGCTGTTGAGCAGGAAAGTTGCGCCCGGCTCGGCGGCCTTAAGCACGTCGATCCGCTCCAGGAACCCGAACTGGTGGCACGCCACGAAATTGGCCCTGGTGATCAGGTAGCTGGAGTGCAGCGGCCGGGGGCCGAAGCGCAGGTGGGACGTGGTGATGGCGCCGGATTTCTTCGAATCGTAGACGAAGTAACCCTGGGCGTAGTTGTCGGTCTCTTCGCCGATAATCTTGACGGAGTTCTTGTTGGCGCCAACGGTCCCATCGGCTCCCAGGCCGAAGAACAGCGCACGCACCGTGCCCGCGGCCTCGGTGGAGAATTCCGGATCGTAGTCCAGGCTGGTATGCGTGACGTCGTCCCTGATCCCGATGGTGAAATGGTTCTTGGGCGACCGCTTCTTGAGCTCGTCGAAGACGCCCTTCGCCATGGCGGGCGTGAATTCCTTGGAGGAGAGGCCATACCGGCCGCCGATCACCTTGCGGTTAATCCCCAGCTCGGCCAGGGCAGTGATCACGTCGCAGTAGAGCGGCTCGCCCAGAGAGCCTGGCTCCTTGGTGCGATCGAGCACGGCAATCGAGTGCGCGCTGGCGGGCAGTGCGCTTCCAAACGCCTCCAGCGGAAACGGCCGGTACAAGCGGACTTTGAGGATGCCCACCTTCTCGCCGCGCGTGTTCAGTGCTTCCACGGCCTCCTGGGCGACCTCCGCTCCCGAGCCCATCATAATGATGATGCGCTCGGCATCGGGCGCACCCGCGTAGTCGAACAGATGATACTGGCGGCCCACCAGTTTGGCGAACTTGTCCATGGCGTTCTGCACGATGGTGGGAGTCGCGCGGTAGTACGGGTTCACGGTTTCGCGAGCCTGGAAGTAAACGTCCGGGTTCTGCGCCGTGCCGCGCATCACCGGCTTATCGGGCGTCAGGGCGCGGTCGCGGTGCTGGCGCACCAGGTCGTCGTCGATCATGGCGCGCAGATCGTCCTCGGTAAGCTGCTCCACTTTGGCCAGTTCGTGCGAAGTGCGAAAGCCATCGAAGAAGTGGACGAACGGGATGCGCGATTCCAGGGTGGCGGCCTGCGCGATCAGGGCGAAGTCCATCGCTTCCTGCACGGAGTTGGAACTCAACATGCCAAACCCGGTAGCGCGGACCGCCATCACGTCGCTGTGATCCCCGAAGATCGAGAGCCCCTGGGTGGCCAATGACCGCGCCGCGATGTGGAATACCGTAGGAGTCAGCTCGCCCGCGATCTTGTACATATTGGGAATCATCAGCAGGAGCCCTTGCGAGGACGTGAAAGTCGTCGAGAGCGCCCCAGCCTGCAACGCGCCATGCAGCGCACCGGCCGCTCCGCCCTCGCTCTGCATCTCGATCACTGTCGGAACGGTGCCCCAGATGTTGGGCTTCAACTCAGCAGACCACTGGTCGGACCACTCCCCCATCGGGGAAGAGGGGGTAATGGGATAAATGGCGATGACCTCGTTGGTCTTGTGCGCCACGTAAGCGGCGGCCTCATTGCCGTCGATGGTGACTTTCAGGCGGCCGTTGGCGGATGAAATGGACAAATTCCCTCTCCTTCTGTTAAATACCATTATAAGACCTGTTTGTCGTAAAAATCTACGGGTCATTTGCTGGGAAGGCGGCGATATTGGGTTAAGCTATTGAAATGATGGATGTTTTCTTCGACAGGGCAAGCTAAAGCATGCTCCGAAGGCTCCCACTTATCCCCCGGATCAGCGCCCGACTTGAGCGCCGCGATCGAGGCTGCAGACCAGCTTCTGTCCAGATGACCCGTCTCGGTGCCGTTGCTGAGGCCGCTTCGAGCTTGGGACAGGCCGCAGGACATCGCTGTGGTGTATTCACCTAAGAGGGGTCTTTGCGGCATCTTGGCCCGCCTCCATCAGAGTTTAGGATGAGAATACCTCTTTAGAAACCCCACTACAATTCTTCAGAGTGGATAGGGGAAGCTCAAAGCGGTAGCGACGCTACCCTGAAGTATGCCTTGTAAAATCAAAAAACTCAAAAAACTTACAAATCGGAGTCTAAGGAAACCTCTGAGACCGCCGATCTCTGTGCTTACGCTAACGAACCGACCGACTGAACCGACCGCTGGAGAAATATGATCAAAAACGCAGACGCACTCCCTAACGGCACAACCGCTGTGCCAAACCGCCTCGCTATGAACCGTCTTGGGCCACAAAAGGGCTCGGGGACGCCGCCCGCGAAGAAGAACGCGGAATCGAATGGTAACAGTGACGATCTCGCCGAAAGCCGCTTCACCGCCAAGAAACTGGCGGATGAGAAGGCGCGCGCCCGGACCGTAGCTCGCGCGCAAGCCGTGGCAGAGAAGCTGTCCGCCGCCACCGACGAAGTAGCCAGCGCGATCACCGAAGCCACCGGCGCGGTGGAAGAGCTCGAAAAAACGATGCACACCATCGCGGCGGGCGCGGACCAGTCGTCATCCGCGGCGGAAGAATCGCGCGCCGCGATCAACCAGATCGAAAAGGCTTCGGACAATGCCAATGCCCGTGCGGAAACATCTCTGCGCAGGGTAAACGAATTGCAGACGCTCGCCAAATCGACCACCGCGGACATCGAGACCCTTATTAAAGGAGTCGGAGACGCCGCCAATGCGAACCTCGAGTCCGCAAAGATGATCGGCGAATTGGAGCGTCAGTCTGAGGAGATCGGCAAGATCGTTCATGCCGTCACGCGGATTGCCGACCAGACCAACCTGCTGGCCCTGAACGCAGCCATCGAAGCTGCCCGCGCCGGAGAACATGGCAAAGGATTCGCCGTGGTCGCCGACGAGGTGCGCAATCTCGCGGAGATCAGCGAGAAGAGTGCGCGCGGCATCCAGGAAGTGGTCAACGAGATTCAGAACCAGGTGAAAGTAGTCGCCTCAGACACGGAAGCGGCCGGCAAGAAGGGCCGCGAGGAAGTGGACAAGGCCAAGGTCATCACTCTGGACCTGCTGAAGATAAGCGACGATTTCGCAGAGATTCAACTAAATTGCGGCGAGATTCGGAAGAACGCGACGGAAGCGCTAGCTGGCGCCAAGACGTATTTGAAGGGTGCCGAGGAAATCGCCGCGGCCGCCGAGGAAGCGACGTCTGCCTGCCAGGAAGCTCAGAAATCGACGCAGGAGCAGTCCAAAGCGTATGGAGAGATGAGCGACGCGGCCCGATCGTTGGCCGAAATGGCGGAGTCGTTGAAGACCTCGACCAATGCCCAGAAGTCGGCCGAGGAACTGGCCGCTACCGCCGAGCAATTATCCACCAACGCCGAAGAACTAAAGAGTTCTTCACAACAGATCTCCATAGCAATTGAGCAAATCAACAAGGCTGCTGGTGCTCAGGCTAAAGCGGCGGAAGCCTCTAACGCCTTAGGTACTCAAATGCGGCATGCGGCTAAAGGCATGGGAGACCGTGCCGAATTGAGCGTGGAAAAAGCTCTGGGCACGCAAAAACTTCTCGCCAGCAATAAGGACAACGTAGATGCGTTGATTGTCAACGTGGGAAAGGGCGCCGAGGCAGCCGCCGAATCCGCCAAGAACATTCTGGAACTGGAGGAGCGGACGCGCCGGATCGACAAGATCGTGGATGCCATCGTCATGGTGACGGTCCAGACTAAGATGCTCGCCGTCAACGGCAACGTCGAAGCGGCACGCGCCGGAGAATATGGCCGCGGCTTTTCGGTGGTGGCTGGAGACATCCGATCCCTGGCCAACGAAAGTAGCGAGAACGCCGACAAAATCAAAGACCTGGTTAAAAACGTTCAGACGCAGATCACCAAGGTTGCCGGCGACATCGAAATGGCCGGGAGCCGAGGGCGGGCGGAAGTGGAACGCGCCAAGGTTTCCACCACGAGCCTCGATCGGATCGCCAGGGAATCCGAGATAGTGGTGACGGACATCAAGGAGATCACCAAGGGCGTGGTCGAAATGGCCGCTGGACTCGAACAGGCGGGCAAAGCCAGCCAGCAGATTGCTGCCGCCGCCGAGGAAACCGCGCGCGCCTCCACCGAAGCCGCCGGCGCCTCCGAGCAAGGGTTAAAGGCCGCCCAGGAGATCGCCCAGGCCATCGAAGATATCGCTTCACAGGCCGACGAACTGCAAAACGGGTAGCCGGTAGAGCACTTTCAGCAAAGGATATTCCTTATGGAAAAAGATACTCTACAGGCATCCGCCGGCTTGAAAGACGAAAGCCAACTGGTTACGTTCCTGCTAAAGGACGAAGAGTTTGGCTTCGACATCATGTCGGTGCAGGAAATCATTCGCCTCCCCAAGATGGCGAAAGTTCCCCGCACGCCGGCCTACGTGGACGGCATCGCCAATTTGCGCGGTGTGGTTCTGCCGGTCATCGACATGCGCACCCGGTTTGGCATGGAGCGGGCCGAAGAAACCGACCGCACCCGGGTATTGGTCGTCGATATCGACGGAATGAAGACTGGCTTGCGTGTCGATCGGGTCAACCAGGTGACTCGCGTCATGCGCAGTGAAATTGAACCTCCACCGGCGGCCATCCGCGGGACCTCGTCGGACTACCTCGAAGGGGTGGTGAAACTGGATAAGGGGCAGCGCATCGTCATGGCCTTGAATGCGGCCCACGTATGCGAAATCGGCGTCACGCTCAAGACAACTTCGACGAATGGCGGGGCTTCGGGTTCGGAACCCAGAAGCAACGAGTCGTCGGACAAATCGAAAAGCGCCGACGCCGACGTCCAAAAGATGGTCACGTTTCGCATCGCCAAAGAGGAATTCGCATTCCATATGGAGCATGTTCGGGAGATTCTGCGCGTGCAGACTCCCAACCAGGTCCCCGACGTTCCCGACTACGTGCTGGGAGTGCTGACGGTTCGCGGCCAGATTCTCCCGGTCGTCGATTTGCGGCGCTTGCTCCAGCAGCGATCGCTGGCCGATGAATTCGCCGATAGCTGCCGGCCGCTACGGGAGGAGTATGAGCGCTGGATTGACCAGACTGAGAAAATCTTCACCGGTGGTTTGCACGCGAAGGTGGACGGTTCGGTCACGGAGCAACTCCGTAAGTGGCTCGCTGAAACCAATAGTTCCAGCCAGATACTGATGGAGGCGCTGGCGCAGGCACGCGGCCTGAACGAAAAGGTCATCAAGCAGCTCCAGGTACGAAACAAGCATGAAGAGCGCGGCGATCGCGATGCCGCCGTCGATTGCGGCGAAGAGGTCCTCGCCGGAGGCCGGGAAACCGTCGCGGCCTTGCGCCGGTTTGAGGAGCAGATCGCGCAGAATATCCAGGAAGACCAGCGCATCATCGTAGTAGATGCAGACGGTTTTGTGCTGGGCCTAGTAGTAGATCACGTCCACGAAGTGCTGAACGTGCCGAAGAACCTGCTGGAACCGCCGCCTCGTATCACATCGAATGGCGGGATGGAACTGTCGGGAGTCGCCAAACTGGACGACGGCTCGCGGCTGATCATGCTGTTGGACGTCGCCCACCTGATGAAAGACCAAAAACTGAAGGATATGAACGACTCCTCTCAACACGCCGCTGCCAAGGATAAGACCGGGGAAATCAAGAAAACCGGTTCGGACGCCCAGGAGCTGACCGAGGTGCAGCTGGTCACGTTCATGCTCGGCGAGGAGGAGTTCGGCGTCCCGATTTCGCAAATTCAGGAGATCGACCGCCTGGCCAAGATCACCAAAGTGCCGAAGGCCGCGGAGTTCATCGAGGGCATCACCAACCTGCGCGGGGAAGTGATCCCATTGCTGGACACACGGAAGCGCTTCGATCTCGAAGTCAAACCGTCCGACGACCGCACCCGCATCATCATCGTGGATCTCGGCGGCGTCAAAACGGGCTTAGTGGTGGACTCGGTACGAGAGGTATTGAATCTTGCCAAAAAGGACATCGCCCCGCCCCCGGAGGCGATCGGTTCCGGAATCGCCCAGCAGTTCATTTCCGGAATTGGAAAGGTGGATGAAGGTAAGCGGATGATCGTGCTGCTCGACGTGGAGAGGATTCTCTCCCGGCAGGAACAATCGGATCTTTCCGAAATCAAGAAGTAATGTCGAGGTGGGGCGGACGCCCTCGTCCGCGCGCGACCCCTGGTCGCGTTCTTGAACTAAATCGAACCGGGGCCGGTTCATCTGGCCCCGGCATTATCCAAGTCAATGAAGAGAATACGCGTACTGGTGGCGGACGATTCCGCCTTAATGCGGCAAACCCTCAAACGAATCATCGCGGCGTCGGCCGACCTTGATCTGGTGGGGCTCGCGCGGGATGGCGAGGACGCCATAGCGAAAGCTCGCGAATTGCGTCCCGATGTCATCTCGATGGACATCAACATGCCGAAGCTGGACGGGGTCACCGCGTTACAGATGATCCTGCAAGAGAAGATCTGTCCGGTGGTCATGGTTTCGTCGCTCACCCAGGAGGGTACCGCAACAACCTTCGAGTGCCTCGAGCTGGGAGCCTTCGATTTCGTGGGCAAGCCGGATGGCACGGTCTCATCCAACATGGGTGCCATTGCTGAGGAACTGATCTCGAAGCTCAAGGCCGCGGCATCACGAGGCATTGTTGACCGCCTGCAGCGTAGTCGTGAGCGTCGGAAACCGTACCAGCCGCCGGCTCGCTCGACATTTGAATACGTTACCCGAAAGAAGGCGGTAGCCATCGGAATTTCCACCGGCGGCCCTGCAACACTTCAGGAAGTATTACCGCTGATTCCGGCGGACGTGCCTGCCAGCATCTTCCTGGTGCAGCATATGCCTCCCGCATTTATCGCATCCTTTGCCAAGCGGCTGGACGATCACTGCGCGCTCAAGATTGTGGAAGGGCGTTCGGGAATGCCCGTAGAGCCGAGTGTCTGCTATGTAGCGCCCGGCGGGATGCATCTGTGCCTGCATCGCAAAATGACGGGCGAAGTTGTAATCCGCACGCCCACGACGCCGCCAACCCTGTTCGTACCCTCGGTAGGCGTCATGATGGCATCGGTCCTGAATATCTACGGCGCGGATACCATCGGCGTGCTGATGACCGGCATTGGAGACGATGGCGCCGACTCAATGGTTGCGATTAAGCAGGCCGGCGGACACACGATTGCCGAGAGCGAGCAGACCGCGGTGGTTTACGGAATGCCGCGCGAGGCGGTCGAGCGAGGTGGCGCGTGCGTGGTAGCACCCAGCCATGAAGTAGCTGGAGAGATCGTGAAAGCAGTACGAAGGACGACGGAATGAGCAGCCTCAAAGAGTACGTAGAAAAACTGGATTGCCCTGATGAAGCGGAGCGCATCTACGCGGCGGAAGATATTGGGTACTTGAATACGCCGGAAGGCGTGCCACTTCTCTTAGAACGGTTGGGCAAGGAGCCTTCGCGAGCGGTTCGCGACGCTATCTTCCAGGCCTTGACCCGGATCGAAGTGGACGCGGCTATCGAGGGAACCATCCAACTACTCGCCAGCGATGACCCTCAGATTCGCAATCAGGCCGTGGAAATATTGCGGCGCAAAGGCGCTCGGTCGATCCCTTTCCTACACGCCGTTATGCGAGATGGTGACAAGGACTTGCGGAAGCTCGTCGTGGACGTCTTGAGCGGACTTCCAACCAACAGCGCGGACGTAATCTACGAGGCCGCGCTCTCCGATCCGGACCCGAACGTGGTCATCACGGCAGTGGAGAATCTGGGCAAAACGCGAGCGACGCAGTTCCGAAGCCGGATAGAAGACCTGCTATTGGCCGACTCCCACCCTATGCTGGTCGGGGCGTGCGTGGAAGCTCTGGTTGAGATTGGCCAGGAATCCTCCTTAGCGGCCATCCGCCGGCGCTTTCCTGATTTGCCGACGGCGCCGGACTTCTTTTTGGCGTCTTGCCTGAGGGCGTTCGCCGCGCTCGGAGCAGGCCGAGAGTTCGATGAGGTGGCGAGACTGCTGCCAGCGCGCGGCCCTCACCTTCGCTCCGCGATTCTCAGTGCTCTCAAGGCAATTTATCCTCGCTGCACACCGCTAGACCCTAACCAGGATTTGCTGACTGCTTTACGCGCGCTGGTGGAGAATGGCGATCCACCGTTGTGCCGGTATCAGGCGATTCGAGTTCTGGCTTTTTGGGCTGCTCGTGAAGATGTCTGCGCGTTTCTCGTCTCCTGCCTGTCCAGTCCCGAGCGCCTGGTTCGCCTGGGCGCCGCCGAATCTCTTAAGGTGACGGAACGGCCTGGATTGGAGAGCGTTTTTGCCGCGCACGTGTTGAAGGAAACCGATGAGGAGGTCCTCCAAGCGCTCGATTGCTAAGCGGAGCATCATGCCAGACCTCTCTGTCGAACAATTCCAAAGCCTGAGCCATCTGATCTACCAGAAGCTGGGGCTGCATTTCGATGATAAGAAGATCTACTTCCTGAAGACGCGGGTTGCCAAACGCATGACAGCATTAGGCCTGGATAACGCCCGCGAATACCTTTTCAAGCTCAGTTATGCAGACCCGGACGGAGCGGAAATGCAGGCGCTGGCCAACCTGGTTACCACCAACGAGACCTACATGTTTCGCGAGTACGACCAGTTACAGGCGTTCGCCAATCACTGTCTGCCGGAAGTGCTGTCTGCCAAGCAGGCTCGCGGAGCGAAGACCTTGCGGATCTGGTGTGCCGGTTGCTCCTCTGGCGAAGAAGCTTACACACTGGCAATGATCGTTCAGGACGTCTTTCCCCAGGCTCAGTCCTGGGATTGCGAAATCGTGGCGACCGACATCGATGAAAACATGCTGCGGCACGTAGTCGAAGCACGCTACGGAGCGCGAGCCGTGGGCGAAGTGCCCGACGACTACCGGAAAAAGTACCTGATTGGGGACGGTGATTCGTGGATGGTGCGGCGGAGAACTGCCGATCTGGTCCAGGCCCGTCATCTTAACCTGAGTGACCGCATGGCGATGCGGGCCATGCGCGGTTTCGACTTCGTCTTCTGCCGAAATGTCTTGATCTACTTCGACGATCTGTCGCGCAAGGCGGTCGTGGATCATTTTTACAATGCTCTGAATCCGGGAGGCTACATCTTCCTGGGGCACTCCGAATCGATCGGACGCGTAACGACGGCTTTTAAGTTGAAGCGATTTGAAGACCACCTGGTCTATGTGAAGGAATGACGCCGTGGATACGAAGAAAAAGATCCTAATCGTAGATGATTCCGAATTTGTCAGGAGCTATCACTCCCATATATTGGAGCAAGCTCAATTTCAGGTGATCACGGCGGTAGATGGGAGTGACGGCCTGGAAAAACTCTACACGAACTCCTGCGATCTGGTGCTCACCGACATCAATATGGCCAATATGGATGGCTATGAGTTCATCCGGCGGATACGCGCCGATGATAAGTACAGTTCACTTCCCATCATTATCGTTTCCACTGAAAGTGAAGGCAAAGACAAGACCAAGGGCTTTGTAGCAGGGGCGAATCTTTACATTGTCAAACCCTCTTCTCCGGAAATGATGGTGGAGAACATTCGCATGATTATCGACATGCTGAAGAGCGATTGAGAGTTAGGCGACCATGCCGTTTTCGATCATTAACAGCCAGGGCAGACAAATCCTAAAGCTCGAAGGCGCGGTTACCATTCGGCACGCCCATGACCTCGCCACCAAACTAGCGGAAAGCCTGGAGGACGGCACGCCGGTCGGAGTAGAGACCGGAGGCTTGGAAGACATTGATACCTGTATCCTTCAGTTGCTGTATTCGCTACACAAAACAGTTTCGGCGCTCTCGTTCGATGACCCGTCGGAGGTTTTCATCGGCGCCTTGGACCGCTGCGGCCTGCGGCGCGAACTGCTCAGTACACGGGAGGGTTCGTGAAAACCATCATGGCGGTGGACGATTCTGCGAGTATGCGGCAGATGGTGAGCTTCGTGCTGAAGAACGGTGGATATGAGGTTGTCTTAGCCGTGAACGGGTTGGATGCTTTGTCCAAACTAAAGGGACAGGACCTACACCTCTTCCTCACCGACATCAATATGCCCGAGATGGACGGTCTCGAGTTCACGCGCCAGATTCGCGGGATGCCTGAATACAAATTTGTCCCCATCGTACTTTTGACTACTGAATCAGCCGAACGCAAGAAACAGGAAGGCAAGGCGGCAGGCGCGACGGCTTGGATTGTGAAACCTTTCAAACCGGACCAGCTTTTGGCGGTAGTGAAGAAGGTCATGCGCTGATGCCCTGCGCGAAGTTCTTAGGAACGCGTAGATGAACCTATCAACTGATGTCATCGAGCAGATGCGGGTCCAATTCACGGCTGAGGCTCTGGACCTGCTGATTGAACTCGACTCTGCCCTCCTGTCTCTGGAGGCGGAACCGGGCGATTCCTCATTGGTGCACCGGGTGTTCCGGGCCATTCACACCATCAAAGGATCGGGGGCGACCGCAGGTTTCAAGCACCTCGCCAAGTTCACTCACAAGATCGAAGAGGCCTTTGACCTGGCTCGAGAAGGACGCCTGGCTGTTACTCCGGACTTGATCGATTGTGCACTTAAAGCCTGCGACGTTATCCGGGTGATGCTCGAAGAGAACGCGGAGAGCTCGTGCGTCCCCGGAGAGGCGCAGGTAACCACCGCCTTTACGAAGCTGCTGCCGGGGCCTGACAATCCTCAGGCGGAGCCAAGCGAGGAATCGAAGCCTGGAGCCGAGGTTCGCGCGGCATTTGAGATCATCTTCAAGCCGAAACGCGAGATGTTCTACTCGGGCTCCGACCCGGTTACCCTGCTCGATGACTTGCGGGAACTCGGACAGGCACATATCACGGCTCACGTGGATCAGGTCCCGCTGTTGCCTTCGCTGGAGGCTGAACACTGCTATCTCTGGTGGGAGATCCTTTTAGTCACCGACCGGGATCAGGTGGCCATCAAGGACGTGTTCGTCTTCGTCGAGGACGAATGCGAGGTGCAGATCCGGCTGCGGGAAGATCAAGCCGAGGCTGTGGCCCTGCTCGGCTCAGTGCCGGCGGAAGCGTTCGAACTGTTCGTGGCCGAGTGCGAAGACCTCTTGGAAGGAATCGAGAGGGACACGCTTCTTTTGGAAACAGACCCGGCGTCGAGGGTCAGCCTCGACTCTCTTTTCCGCGGTGTCCACAGCATCAAGGGCAATGCAGGGTTGCTGATGGGACAGATCAAGGGCGCCACCCTCATTGCCAGTCATCCCCTACAACTGCTGCTTCGCATGGCCCATGGACTGGAATCCCTTCTTGATCCGTGTCGGGGAGTGACAGCGGGACCGGTGCCGGACGAGACGATCCAAACCGCGCTAGAGACGTGCGATGCGATCCGAAGCTTGTTGAGGAGTGTTACCCACAGCGGCGCATCTGGCTCGTTCTCACCGGAACTGCTCAAGCGTTTAGGCGTCCAGGCCACCGTTGCGCCGCGTGGCCATCACGCCGCAGACGGGCGGGATGCCGCGTTTCTCAATACGACGTCACAGTGCGTCGAGATGATCGCCGGTTGTCTCCAAGGCCTGGAAACTGACAACAAGCCCACATCGCCGATGCTTGCAACCTATTTGCGTGGTCTCAAGACTCTGTCGGCCGCCGCCCAATACCGGAACTGTCTGGAACTGGAAGAACCACTGGCGCAACAGCTCCGCATCCTGGAAGCTGCGATGACCACCGGCGCGGCCTTGGATAACGACCAGCGATCAGCCCTGGGTACCGCATTTGGCGCGGTTCGTACCGTTCTGAACCGCATGTCACCGGCCGGCGATTCCGGACAGGTTCCCGGCACCGCCGATGCTGCGCAATCCCCGTCGAAAACTCCAGCGGAGGGTCCGGGCCCTGCTTCGCCTTCCACGATTCGAATCGATCAGAACAAGCTGGATCGCTTGATGAGGGTTGTCGGCGAACTTCTGGTTGCCCGCGGGGCATTCCCGCTGCTCGTCCAGAAGCTGAATGGGGGCGCAGATGGCGCAGTAGTGGTGAAGGATCTGAAAGAGGCTGGTTCGAACATTTCCCGCATAGCCGACGAACTCCAGACCAGTGTGATGTCGATACGGATGCTGCCGGTAAAGACCCTCTTTCAAAGGTTCCCGCGGCTCGTGCGAGACCTCGCGCGGTCGCTCGGCAAGGAGGTTCGCCTTGTTATTGAAGGAGAGGGAATCGAGTTGGACAAGACCATCCTCGAACAGATCGGCGATCCGCTGGTTCACGTGATCCGCAATGCCGTCGACCACGGTCTTGAGACGCCGGAAGAACGCCGGGCAAAAGGAAAGGATGTCTGCGGGCAACTGACTCTACGAGCATTTCACGAGGCGGGCGGCGTGGCGATCGAGGTTACCGAAGACGGGCGGGGGCTCGACACCAGCGCTCTCAAGCGGAAAGCCGTCGAAAAGGGATTGCTATTGCCGGAAGCCGCGGCAGCCATGAGCGAAGAGGCTGCGTTTCAGTTGGTGTTCCTGCCGGGGTTGACGACTGCCGCGAAGGTCACCGACGTTTCCGGCCGCGGAGTCGGAATGGATGTCGTCCGCAGTAACGTTCGCAACCTGCAAGGCACGGTCGAGATTCGGTCAAAACTCGGCTGCGGCACCACCTTTCTCATCAAACTGCCCACCAGTCTGATGATTTCTAAAGGCATCCTGCTGGAGGCAGGAGACCAAGAGTACATCTTGCCGCTGAGCAACATTCGCGACATGGTCAAGTTGCCGCGTGAAGACGCGCACGATTATCGTGGGCTCACCCTCGCGCAGGTCCGAGGAACCATTTACTCGATCTTCAGCCTTGCGAAAATATTGGGCCTGGTTCCCACCAAGACACCAGAACTTTGCATCGCCATCGTCGAGGTAGGTGCGGTGAAGTACGGCCTGGTCGTCGACAAGTTTCTTACTGAGGTAGAGGTATTGATTAAGCCCTTGTCGGGTGGCTTGGAGCAATGCAGGGAGTTTCAGGGCGCCGCCCTCATGGGAGATGGACGGGTAGTACTTGTTCTGAATGCGCTGGAATGCCATGGTCTGGATCGAACCGCATGCAGTAGCTGACCAACCGGAAGCATGGGCTGGGTGTTATGGGATAAATGGCGATGACCTCGTTGGTCTTGTGCGCTACGTAAGCGGCGGCCTCGTTGCCGTCGATGGTGACTTTCGGACGACCGTTGGCGGATGAAATGGACAAATTCCCTCTCCTTCGTGAAACACCATGATAAGACCTGTTTGTCGTAAAAATCTGCGGGTCATTTACGGGGACGGCGGCGATATTGGGTTAAGCTATTGAAAGGATGGATGTTTTCTTCGACAGGGCAAGCTAAAGCATGCCCCACCAGAACCGTGTGGACCCATGCGGGACTATATTTTCCACGGCCGCCCGTGGGACGTTCATGGGCAACCGGGGCGGGGTGCTGCACAATCAGGAACACCGGATCGTTCGCCAGTATGCGAGCCGGCGTTGGATCACTTGTCTGTTGGAATTTAAAGGGCGGCGACGCTCCGTGATGTCGCCAAACCGTTATACAGAACTGTTCTTTCTGGACGAAGCCGTGGCGTTGGCTGCCGGCCACAGGCCTTGTGCTGAATGTAGACGGGGGCGGTTCAACGCCTTCAAAGGCGCTTGGGGAAACAACCCGCCACTCGCGGATGAAATGGATATTGAGCTGCAGCGCGCGCGAATTGACAGCCGAAAAGGGAAAATCACGTTCCAGGCGCCTTTGAACACGTTGCCGGACGGTTGTTTCGTTCAGATCGACGGCTGCAGTTATCTGGTGTCGGGTGACGGGCTATTTCTATGGTCGCCGGGGGGCTATGTGGAGAAACGTCGCCGGCCACAGGACCTGACTGTCACTATCCTGACGCCGGAACCAATTGTCCGGTGCATTCGGCAAGGATATAGACCGGAAATACACCCATCGTCGCTCGTACTCTGACGGTGGGCTTCGATTACATAAGTTGCGAACCCGCGGGCTTTCGTTCCGCCATCCGCGCCAACTGGCTGAACAGGAGGTCGGGGATCTCGAGTGCATTCTCGGCGAGGCGACGCTGCCGCTCCTGGCGCGAGCGGTCGAACGGCATGCGGACGGGCGGACCGCCCGCGACGGGCCGAGCTGACCGCACCGCCTTAGCGAACGCCGACACGCTCTCGCGAAATGTTTCAGCCGGTCCCATCAGGTCCGGCCGCATCGCCACGACGAGATAACCGAAGCCGGCGAGTTCCGGAGGAATCGGTGGCGAGCCCGCCAGTATGCCGAGAAGCTGCACAACGACACCGAGGCCGGACCCCTTGTGGCCACCCCAGGTCGCGAATGCGCCCGCGAGTGCGGCCGTGGGATCGCGGGTAGGCAACCCGTCACGATCGAAAGCGACATTCTCCGGCAGCTCATTGCCAAGCCGGCGCGCGAGGGTTGCCTCTGCGTGGATGATCGCCGATGTGCCGGCGTCAAAAATGATGGGCTCGTCTGCGCTCGGGAAACCGAAGCAAATGGGGTTCGTGCCAAGCCGGCCCTTCGTCGCTCCGTACGGCGCGACCCACGGTGACGCGTTGGACGCGATCGCGCTCACCAGTCCGCGAGCGGCCGCCATCTCCGCATAGTAAGACAACATGCCCGTATACCAGGTTTCGCTGGCGCCTACCACCGCGATCCCGGCCGCCTCTGCCTTATCGATCGCAAGAGTGGTGGCGCGGTGCGCAACAATGTAGCCCAGGTGGTCGCCCCCATCGAGCCGGGCTGAGACGGGTGTCTCATGGAGTATGCGGATCGGACGGCGGCAGTCACCAGTGCGCTCGATCCGTTCGGCAATACTGATGGCTCGCGCCAGTCCGCCGTAGCCGAGCCCACGCAGCTCGCAATCGATCAGGTGGTCCGCGATCAATTCGGCATCGGCAGCATTGTGGCCAAGCGACGCCATGACGCGTACCGCCAGGTCATGCGCATCTGGAATCGTTAATCGCATCCATCAGGGTCGCAAGTGGCGGTACACCAGCGCCACCGGCAGGCCCACCACATTGAAATAACAGCCGTCGATGCGCCCGATGAACTTGGAAGCCAGGCCCTGAATCGCATACCCGCCGGCTTTATCCATGGGCTCGCCGCTGGCGACGTAGTCATCTATTTCGCGTGGCGTCATCGGGGTGAACCAAACCTGAGTCGAAGCGCAATCACGAATCAGTGCGGTTCCGCGGCGTAGGCAGATGCCGGTCAGCACTTCATGGCGGCGGCCGGCGAGCGCCTCCAGCATGCGCCGCGCATCGGCCGCATCTACCGGTTTTCCCAACATCTCGCCGCCCACAACTACCGTCGTGTCGGCTCCGAGGACGATTTCTCCGGGCGCCGCTTCGACCGCCCGGGCCTTCTCTTCCGCGAGGCGCTCGACGTAGCGCTCAGGCTTTTCGCCGGACTGCGGCGTCTCATCCACCGGGACGCTGCGGATCGTGAAAGGGATCCCCGCCTGCCGCAGGATTTCGGCGCGGCGTGGAGACTGTGAAGCCAGCACCAGCATCGATCCAGTGTAGAACGGGCGAAGAAAAGTTCTCCAAATTGGGGAACGAACGGCTCTGGGCGGCGTCTAACCGGAGAGCCCAAGCATGGGGACATTCCTTCAGGATGTGGTTTTCGCCGGCCGGCAACTCCACAAGAATCGGGCGTTCGCTTTTACCGCCATCGTGTCCATTGCGTTAGGCGTGGGCGCCACAACGGCTGTATTCAGCGTTGTCTACGCGGTTCTGATGAACCCGTACCGCGACTCGGGGCAACTGGCGTATCTGAATCTCCACGACAAAGCCGGCAACGATCGCGGCGCCGGGCTGACCGCCTTCCAGATCCGCCAAGTGCGCCAGCTGCACTCCATCGAAAGCATTTTGGCGATGGATGAATGGAATCTAACGACGACCGACGGAGACCTGCCGGAGGACGTCGTCGCCTGGTACCTGGCGCCCAACGCCATGGCCCACCTGGGCGTGCCTCCGCTCGTGGGCCGCGGCTTGATCGCAGCAGATGCACCCGAGGGGCAGGATCCCCAACCGGTGGTGGTGCTGGGTTACAAGTTCTGGCAGAAACAGTATTCCGGGCGTACCGACGTAATCGGTCAGCCGCTGCAGCTCGTTCACAAGACGTACACGGTCGTGGGGGTCATGCCACCGCGGTTCACCTGGCAGGGCGGGGACGTTTACCTGCCCCTGAAACTGGTCGAGGCACGCGACCGCTTCTACTATTGCTCGCTTCGTTTGAGGCCCGGAGTCACGCGCGAACACGCCAACGCCGAGTTGCAACCGGTCTTGGAACAGTTTGCCAGGGAGTCGCCGCAGCGCTACCCGCTATCCTTTCGAGTGCAGCTGCAGGGACTCAACGATTGGGTGGCGAAGAATCTAGGCGGCACGCTGGCCCTCCTTTTTTCGGCCGTGGGTTTGATGCTGCTGATCGGGTGCAGTAACGTCTCCATTCTTTTACTCGCGCGGGGGACGGCGCGCCAGCAGGAACTGGCGGTGCGCACAGCCATCGGCGCGGCCCGCGTGCGGATTGTCCGGCAGTTGTTGACCGAATCGTTGGGTCTCTCGCTTTTCGGCGCGTTGGCCGGGTTGCTGCTGGCCAGTCAACTGATTCGCGCGATTGTGCGATGGATGCCCGACAACATGTTCCCGAGCGAAGCGGCCATCCGCATCGATCTTCCGGTTTTGCTCTTTAGCATGGCGCTGGCAGTGCTGACCGCGGTGCTCTTCGGTTTGTGGCCGGCCTTTCATCTCTCGCGGCCGGACCTGGCGCAGGTAATGCAATCGGGTTCACGGCGGACCACCGGCGGCGCGCGTGGAAAGCGAAGCCATCAGGCGCTGGTCGCCGCTCAGGTGGCCCTGACGCTGGTTCTGCTCACTGGCGCGGGCGAGGCCGTCGCAGCCTTTCGCCATCTGATGCATACGGAATTGGGCTACGACCCGTCCCACACCATCTCGGTGGGAATTCCGGTGCATGACAACACGCACATGCAGTGGGAGGATCGCGCGCAGTACTTCGAGCAGATTCGCGCCAGGATTGCCGAGTTGCCGGGAGTGTCGGGCGCGGGTATTTCCACTAACGCGACACCGCCCTCGAACGGCTGGGACACACGGTTTGAGATCTTCGGTCAGGACAAACTCCAAGAACAGCAGGCGCGAACCAATTTTGTGAATCCCGATTATTTCACTGTGCTGCGAATTCCCCTGACCTCCGGCCGAATGTGGACGCCGCCCGAAGTCATACGCGGAGCGCGGCTGGCCTTGGTGAACCAGACGCTGGCCCGGCAGTATTGGCCGAAGGAAAGCGCCATCGGCCACCAACTGCGCGTGCCGGTCCTGAAAGCGCAACCGCCGTATAGCCCTGGCGCGCCCGATAGCGATAGCTGGCTCCAGATCATCGGGGTGGTGGCGGACGCCCGCGACGACGGTTTGCGCAAGCCGGTCAAGCCCGCCATCTACGTGCCGTATACCACTACGATGCGCATGTTCACGCAGATCCTGGTGCGCACCCAGGGCGAGCCGATGGCCCTGCTGCGCGCGATTCGCCGGGAGGTGCGCTCCCTCGACACCGATCAACAGATCATGGGGGACCCGCAAGACCTGGAGCACTGGATCTTTCGCCAACCGGAATGGGCTGGCGAGCGCTTGGCCACCATCTTACTTAGCGGCTTCTCGCTATTGGCGCTGGCTCTGGCGGCGTTCGGACTGTATAGCGTGGTGTCGCACGCAGTGGCCCGGCGGACGAACGAATTCGGCATTCGCATGGCGCTTGGCGCGGAGGCCGGCCACGTGATCCGGCTGGTGTTTGCCTCGAGTGCCGTTAGCGTGGGGATTGGCCTGGCCGCAGGGGTGATCCTCAGCCTGGCATTGGCTCGCATTTTCGCGGCCTGGACTCAAGAGCCCTCCGGCGACCCGCTAATCCTGGTGGCCGTGATGCTGCTCCTATCCGCTGCCGCGGCGGCTGCGTGCCTGTTTCCCGCGCGCCGCGCATTCGCAATCGACCCGATGACCGCGCTGCGGTATGAATGATTCGTAATAAAATGCACCGGTTCCGTGGACGGATCGAGCGCTACAGTAAGACTATGCGCTACTGTCTGATTGCCTTAGCTGTCATTGCCCCTCTTGCGGCGCAGGAAGTCCATCCCAAAGACGTTCGCGAAGTTGCGAAGGCGGGCTCCAGTGCTCTGCCCACGCTGCAGGAATTCCTCAAGAATCCGGATATCGACGTGCGCGTCGAGACGGTGAAACAGATCACTGAGATCGGCACCGCGCGCAGTCTCGATCCGCTGATCCTGGGTACCCAGGACAACGATCCCGAGGTGCAGATCCGCGCCACCGACGGGCTGGTGAACTTTTACCTGCCGGGGTATGTGAAAACGGGCTTCGCGTCATCCATAAAGCGCGCAGGCACCAGCATCAAGGGAAAATTCACCGATACCAACGACCAGGTGATCGACGCTTACATTACGGTGCGGCCGGACGTGATCGCCGCGCTGGGCAAACTGGCACGCGGCAGCAGCAGCATGGATGCGCGCGCCAATGCCGCGCGGGCGGTGGGCGTGCTGCGCGGGCAGGCGGCCATTCCCGACCTGCTCGAGGCCATTCGCTCCAAAGACACCGGCGTCATTTACGAATCGCTGGTGGCCATGCAGAAGATCCGCGATCCATCCGCGGCCACGGGAATCGGCTTTCTGCTGCGCGATTTGAATCAGAAGGTGCAAATTGCCGCCATCGAGACAGTTGGCCTGCTGAAGAATAAGGACGAGCTTCCGGACCTGGTGGATGCGCTGAACCGGACGCACGACGCCAAGGTGCGGCGCGCGGCGCTGACCTCCATCGCCATGATGCCCGCGGAATCGAACCGCGCACTCTATACCAAGTATCTGCAGGATAAAGACGACAACATGCGGGCAGCCGCGGCTGAAGGTTTTGCGCGGCTCGCCAATCCGAGTGATCTGCCCATGATCCAGAAGGCCTGGATGGATGAGGGGAAAACTCCGGCGCGGCTGGGTCTGGCGTTCGCGCAAGTAATGCTGGGGGTGAGGACCACGAGCGAGTTCAGCCCGCTGCAGTATTTGATCAACAACCTTAATTCAGCCTTCTACCGGGACGTGGCGTACGCTTACCTTGTAGAGACGGCGCGCGATGGGGAGGTCCGAAACGCGCTCTACCCCACGCTCGAAACCGGCACGAAGGATGAGAAGATCTCGCTGGCGCGCGTGTTGGCCCGCAGCGGCGACCAGGACAGCATTCCCCACCTGGAGAAACTGAGCAACGATCCGGACGCACAGGTAGCGCAGGAGGGATTGCGGGCTCTCAGGACTCTAAAGAGGTAGGAGCGGGCCCGTTTCCGGGCCCACGAGGGAAAACTACTTCGCCTTCTTCTGCTTCTGCTGGCCGACGCGGACCTTGAAGTGTAAGACCTTGGCTTCCTGGAACGCCTTATGATCGTGGCGCGCCACGGCGTCCGCAAGATACTTATCCACGCTGGCATCCTTCGGCAGGACGGCCATTAATGTGAAATTCTCGTTGCAGGTGGGGCAGAAGGGCCGAAACCGCTTAACATTCGGAATTGCCATAACGTTTACATTTTAGCAGAGGCGGGCGTAATAGAGCTGAGCCGGGGCGGCAGAGCATTCCCTGAAATGAGGGTCCCGTTCACCTCCTTTGTGGTTTCTTGCCGGAAATCTCTCTGTGGTGCAGGTAGAGGGCTGGAAGCGCCGGCCTTCGGGACGTAGAATAGCGATAGGTAAGACTCTTTGATTAAGTATAGGCTTGCAGACCCGACGGACCGGCGAGAGGGGCCGAACGCTCCACTGGTCATTCTGCATCAAGATTACTTGAGGGATATCGGTCATTGGCAGTCTCTGATGTCGGACTGCGCAATGATTTGGCGCGATTATACTGCTCACTACATTAAACTCGATGTAGTCAACGACCTAAGAAACCGCTTCGCCACTGCTCTCAAAGACCTAGCCAAGGACGATTTCGCCTACCTTCCGGGTCGCGGTTACACACAAACTCACATTCTGGGACTCGGCACGCCGCCGGATCTGGTTGCGAGCGCCTACACCCAGACTCCCGATTCATGCCGCGACGATTTCGATGGTGGGTTCTTCGACTATCCCCCCAGTTCTCTGAGGGCGCCGACTTATGCGAGCCGCCAACATTTCGAGGTAACCTCGCCCAACAGTGATTTTGCCGCCAACGGCCTCGGGCCCTGGGAAACGTTAGACCTGGTTCAAGAGGTAATCTCTGCAACGTTTCATGAGGTCTCGCACGCGGTTCTGACGTGGCTATACTTCGAGAAGCCATACATTCAAGCTGAGCTGAGTAAACGCCTCAGCCTATTCACGCGCGTAGCCCATCGCATTCTTCTCCTTACTCGCGTGCCGGGCTTCATCAGCAAACTGTTTCTGGTAGAGGAAAAGTGGTTCTTCGTTCACGGTACGCATCCTCCTGATTTCTGGGCATTGGTTATCGAAGGCCTGCCAGGAATGAGGGGGCGCTCCATGCCTTCGTTCGCCACGTAGTTTTCATCTTCAACTAGCTTGAGCGTGCCCCTTCAGAAAACGGAGGGTGACGTGAACAACGATAATCAGGATTTCGGAGCGGCTCGACGCATCCGCGTTAACCATGTTGCTAAACGATTAGGAGTCCCTGAGCGGACCGTTCGATATCTCGCTTCAACGCGGAGGTTGCCAGGCTACAAAATCGGCGAGAAGATTTGGTTTTTCAACGTCGCCGATATCGAAGCGTATCAAATCAACCGGGGAGACAGCCATGAGTGAATCAACGCAGCCAGCCGCGGTCGTCCGCGCTATGGCCTCGCGCGCATTCGAATTGGAAATTCTCAGACACCCTAACGGCAAAGTGGCAAGTTTGAAGGTGCATGTGGGAAGGTCCTTCGGAGCACTAATATTGTCCTTTCTGGCTCTCTGTCGGGGACACGAATGCGGTGCCGCAATACGAGGGTTAATTTCGTTGTTTGGGAGATAGCATCTCCCTCCAACTCGACATGACTTGACCACTCGGCTGCGCTCCCTAGCAGCCTCGGTGCTGACAGGCCTCGCCGCTCTGAGCGCTTCTCTCACCAACCCGCGGTAAACTGGTCTCTTCCACTATGAAACTGCCGAGTTACACCATCACCCAGGGCCGCGACCGCGCCGCCGCGCGCGCCATGCTGAAGGGCATCGGGTTTACCGATGAAGATCTGAAGAAGCCCATCATCGGAGTGGCCAACACCTGGATCGAGACTATGCCCTGCAACTTTAACCTGCGGGAGCTGGCGGTGCACGTGAAGGAAGGAATCCGCGCAGCCGGGGGCACCCCCATGGAGTTCAACACGATCGCCATCAGCGACGGCGTCACCATGGGCACCGAAGGAATGAAGACTTCGCTGGTGAGCCGTGAGGTCATCGCCGACTCCATCGAACTGCTCGTGCGCGGGCACATGTTCGATGGCATCGTGGCGCTGGTGGCCTGCGATAAGACCATCCCCGGCGCGGCCATGGCGCTGCTGCGCGTCAACGTTCCCGGAGTGATTCTTTACGGCGGCACGATTTTGCCGGGCCGCCACAAGGGCCGCGACATCTCCATCATGGAAGTGTTCGAGGCCATGGGCGCCAACGCGGCTGGGCGCATCAGTGATCAGGAACTCCTCGATATCGAAAACCATGCCTGCCCTGGCGCTGGTGCGTGCGGAGGTCAATACACGGCCAATACCATGGCCACCGTAATGGAGCTGATCGGCCTTTCGCCGATGGGCACCGCCGCCGTGCCGCAGGTGGACAAGCGCAAAGAAGCGGTGGCGTACGGCTTCGGGAAGATCATTCTGGATGCCGTGCGCAAAGAGCGCCGGCCGCGCGACATCTGTACGCGCGCAGCGTTCGACAATGCCATCGCGGGAGTGGCCGCGACGGGTGGCTCCAGCAACGCCGTGCTGCACCTGCTCGCTATGGCGCGCGAAGCCGAACTGCCGCTCACCATCGACGACTTCAATAACATCTGCGCACGTACTCCCATCTTCGTGGACCTCAAGCCCGGCGGTCGCTTCATGGCGGTCGACGTGGATAAGGCCGGCGGCATGGGCGTGATCGCGCAACGCCTGGTGGAAGGCAAGCTGGTGGATGGTTCCGCGTTGACCGTGACCGGGCGGACTTTCGCCGAGGAGGCCGCGGATGCCAAAGAGACGCCCGGGCAAGAGGTGGTCCTGCCGCTGAACAAATGCCTGAAGCCGCGCGGCGGGCTGGCCATCCTGCGCGGCAGTCTGGCTCCGGAGGGCTGCGTGATCAAGCTGGCAGGCCACGACAAAACCGTCCACAAAGGTCCCGCGCGCATCTTCGAACGGGAAGAAGAAGCGCAAGCGGCCGTTGCGCAGGGGCAGATCAAAGCAGGCGACGTCGTGATCATTCGCTACGAGGGTCCGCGCGGCGGGCCGGGCATGCGCGAAATGCTGCAGGTGACGGGCGCGATTGTGGGCGCGGGCCTCTCTGATAGCGTGGCCCTGGTAACGGACGGCCGCTTCAGCGGCGCCACCCATGGATTCATGATCGCGCACGTGGCTCCCGAAGCTTATAACGGCGGACCCATCGCGGCGGTGCGCGAAGGCGACCCCATCACTATCGACGCCAACGCGGGCGTGATCAATCTCGATATCGCGCCCGAGGAGCTCAAGCGACGGCTGGCTGAATGGAAGCCGCGCGCGCCGCGCTATCCGTCTGGCGTGTTTGCTAAGTATTGCGCACTGGTTTCGTCGGCCTCGGAAGGCGCCGTCACCTCGCGCGTCAACCTGGCGCTCCAGCAGCCGGCCGTAGCGGGAAAGCCATGAAGCGTATTGCGGTGATCGGCGCAGGCAACATGGGCTCAGCGCTGATCGGGGGGATTCTCAAAGTGGGGGTGGCCGATCGCGAACATGTGATCGCCACCGTTCGCACGCCGGAGCGCGCCGCGGAACTGGCGACCAAGTTCGGGATCCCCGTAACGGCCGGCGGCAACTGCGAGGCGGCCGCAAACGCCGATATTGTGGTGCTCGCGGTGAAGCCGGGCACGCTCCCCAAGGTGCTGGAAGAAATCCGCCCCGTGCTTGGTCCGCATCAGATTTTGCTTTCCTTGGCCGCGGCGGTGCCGATTTCGCTTATCGAGAAATTGACCGACCGCGGCATGCCGGTCTTCCGCGCCATGCCGAATATTCCAGTGGTGGTGGAAGAGGGCGCCACGGCGGTCTCCGCCAACGCCCACTGCACGGCTGAGCAGCAACGGGAGATCGAAAGCATTTTCCGCGCGGTGGGCGTGGTGGTGTTCGTGGAGGAAGATCTGATGCACGCCGTTACCGCGCTGTCGGGAAGCGGGCCGGCTTACGTTTATATGGTGATTGAGGCGCTGATCGCCGGAGGGCTCAAAATGGGCCTTTCGCGCGAAGTTTCCACGCGCCTGGCGGAGCAGACGGTTTTGGGCGCCGCCAAGTTGGTGCGCGAAACCCAGCTGCATCCGGCGATCTTGCGGGACCAGGTGATCACGCCCGGCGGCGTGACCATTTCGGCCATTCACGAATTGGAAAAGCATGGGCTGCGCTCCATGCTGATCAGCGCCATCGAAACGGCTACGCACCATTCTGAGAGTAGGACGCGGGCGCTGCTGGCCAAGTTCGGGGACTCGTAGACCTGCAAAACCAGACACAGGCCGGGAGGCCTGTGCTACACAATCAACATGCAGTCGCCGTAGGAGTAGAAACGGTAACGCTGCTCGACTGCGTGCCGGTAAGCGGCCAGCGCAAACTCGGTGCCGGCGAACGCGCACACCAACAACAGCAAGCTGGTGCGGGGCAAATGGAAATTCGTGAGCATCGCGCTTGTGCCGCGAAACTCGAAGCCCGGGTAGATGAAAAGGTCGGTCGCTCCCTGTGCCGCTCCGCTACTGAGCATGGTTTCGATGGTCCGCACGCTGGTCGTTCCCACCGCCACCAGCCGCCGGGCGGCGCTCAATTTCGCGGCATTCTCTTCGCTGATGGAATAGCGCTCGGCGTGTAAGTGCGCCTGCTCGATCTGTTCGGCGTGCAGCGGCTGAAACGTCCCCAGCCCCACGTGCAGCGTGACGTATGCTATGTCTGCGCCGCGCGCGCGGCATTCGTCCAGCACCTCAGGCGTGAAATGTAGTCCCGCGGTCGGCGCCGCCACGGACCCTCTCTCGCGCGCGAAGACCGTCTGGTATCGCTCGCGGTCCTGCGGCCGATCCCCGCGCTTGATGTATGGCGGCAGCGGCACGTGGCCGATCTTTTCGAATTCCTGGAACAGGTCGGCGTCGGTGTGAAAGCGGATAGTGCGCTCGCCGAATTCGCCGCGGGCCACGATCTCGCCTTCCATGCCGCCTTCGAAACGGATACGCTCGCCCGTCCGCATTTTGCGCCCCGGCCGCACCAGGGTCTCCCATTCCTTGCCATCCGCGGCTACGGGCTGAAGCAGGAACACCTCCACCTCGCCGCTCAGGTGCTCCAGCCGTTTGGGATTTCCCTTCCCCACCGGCAGTGAATGGACCCCCGAACGATGCCCGAAAAGCCGCGCCGGAAACACACGCGAGTCATTCAGAACGAGGCAATCGCCCGGGTTGAGGAACGACGGGAACTCGCGAAACATGCGATCCTCCCATCGCCTCTCGGCCCGATAGAGCACCAGCATGCGCGAGGCCGCCCGATCGGCAAGAGCTTCCTGGGCGATGAGTTCTTCGGGTAGATGATAATCGAAGGCGGCCAGATCCATGCAGCCTTCACTGTAACGGAAACAATGTCCCCTGCTCCTCGCCATCCCACAACTCCGGCCGGTACTCGCTCGGGCTGGAACCCAGGCCATAGCGGTCGCGGACTTTCTGCACGCGGGCGCGCAACATCTGTTTGTAGCCGTTGCCGAGATAGGCGCTCTTCTGGTATTGCTCGCGGTAATGGGGAGCCAGGGCGGGGAAGTGTTGGTCGAGGAACGGAAGAAACACCTTCTGGGCGCTCGGCATCAGGAACAGCGGACCGCCGCCGAAGTACTGCGCCCCGGCATCGCGGGCAGCCTTCGCCACGCGCGCCAACTGCGCTTCGCTATCGGTTATCAGCGGCATCACCGGGTTGGGGAAAACTCCCACCACCAGGCCTGCTTCGCTCAATCGACGCACCGCGTCCAACCGCAAATCGGGACGCGGCGCACGCGGTTCCAGCAGGCGGGCCAGTTTTTCATTCACCGTAGTGATCGTGATATTCACGTGCAGCACATTCGCGCGCGCGATCTCACAGAGCAAGTCGACGTCACGCACGATCAGATCGGACTTGGTGATGAGGCCCAGGCGCCGGCCGCGCTCACGAGCGAAAACCTCGAGAATTGCCCGCGTGCGCCCAAAGCGCCGCTCGGCCGGCTGGTACGGGTCGGTGGCCGTTCCGAGGGCAATCGATTCCTTGCGATCGATGCGCCTCAGTTCGCGCCGCAGCAGGTGGGCCGCGGCCGATTTGGCATAGATCTTGTCCTCAAAATCGTTCACGTCCATTTCCATGAACTCATGCGTGTACCGCGCATAGCAATATTTGCAGCCGAATTCGCAGCCGCGATATGGGTTGATGGTCCACTGAAACGGCATGTTGGGTTTGGTGCGGTTCAGAATGCTGCGAGTGGGAATTTCGAAATACTGCACGCGCGACTTGGCTTCCAGTAACTCGCTTTGCGAAGCCAGCCGGGCGATACCCACGAGTGCCATTGGATCATTTTCGCTTTTTATTCGCCTTTTGGCAAGCCGCCTCGAACGCTTGTTGGTCGCGGCGCATTGCTGCCCCCAGCCGCTTGCACTCTTTGATCAGGCGGCGAATGGCTTTGACGTCCCGGTCGTGCCGAGCTGCGCTGCGTTCGATGGCGGCGAGGCTTTGCTTTAGGGTCACATTTCCATTTTAGGTTGTAGCGATGCCGACTTTGGCGCGCCGGCGTGTCAGCTACGGTATCGTATAAAAGTGAAAGCGCTAGTCAAAAGCAAGCGGGGCGAAGGTCTCTGGCTGGAAGACGTGGAGAAGCCGGCCGTTGGCATCAACGACGTTTTGATCCGAGTGCTGCGGACGGGCATCTGCGGCACCGATGTCCACATTTACAAATGGGACGAATGGGCGCAGAAGACCATCCGGGTGCCGATGGTGATCGGCCACGAGTTCGTGGGCCGCGTGGAGGATGTCGGGTCCAACGTGGCGGGCTTCACGCCGGGCGAGATCGTTAGCGGCGAAGGGCATGTCGTGTGCGGCCATTGCCGCAACTGCCTGGCCGGGCGGCGGCAGATGTGCGCCAACACTTTGGGTGTCGGCGTCAACCGGCCGGGAGCGTTCGCCGAGTACATCGCGCTGCCCATGTCCAACATCTGGCGGCACCACGAATCCATCCCGCTCGATGTCGCGGCGATTTTCGATCCATTCGGAAACGCCGTGCACACGGCGCTGGCGTTTCCGGTGCTGGGCGAGGATGTGCTGGTCACCGGCGCGGGGCCGATTGGCATCATGGCCGCCGCTGTCGCCAGGCACGCCGGTGCGCGCTATACAGTGATCACCGACATCAACCCCTACCGGCTGGCGCTGGCCTGCAAGATGGGCGTCACGCTGGCCGTCAACGCGCGCGAAACCCAACTGCCCGATGTGCAGCGGCAGCTTGGCATGCTGGAAGGCTTCGACGTGGGCCTGGAGATGTCGGGCAATCAGACGGCCCTGCGCGACATGATCGCCAACATGAGCCACGGCGGAAAAATCGCCATGCTCGGCATTCCCCCCGGGGAGATGTCCATCGACTGGCGCCCGGTGATTTTCAACATGCTGACCATCCGCGGCATCTACGGCCGCGAGATGTACGAGACCTGGTACAAGATGACGGTGATGCTGCAATCGGGCCTGAACATCGAGCCTCTGATTACGCACCGCTTCCCGTATCAGGAGTACGAGAAGGCCTTCGAGATCATGGCTTCGGGGAATTCGGGGAAAGTTATTTTGAGCTGGGATTAGCTTCGCGCAATATCTGTTCGGCGCGCAGAATAATGGGCCGGTCGACCATGTGGCCCTGATCGGCGACGGCCCCGCCACCCGAGGCGGTCGCGGCAGCGATGATCCGCCGTGCCCAGGAAATCTCATCCTCGGTGGGAAGGAAGCAGGCGTTCACGAGTGGAACCTGCCTGGGATGGATGCAGAGCTTACCCCCGAAGCCCAGACGGCGGGCGTGCAGCGTGTCGGCCCGTATCGGCTCGGGATCCGCGATCTCGGTGTTGATGCCGTCCACGGGCGGCTGAATGCCGGCCAGGCGCGATACCAGGACCAGTTGCGAGCGGAAGTAGAGCAGCTCGTCGCGATCTCCCCGGATACCCAAATCGAGCTGGAAATCGAGCGCGCCGAAAACCAGCCGGTGCACCGCTGCGTGGCGCGCGATCTCCTGCACGTTTGAAAACCCTTGCGCGGTTTCGATGAGCGGCACAATCGGCACGCGATCTCCCAGCAACTCTTCCACGCGGCGAAGATGGTCTACACCTTCCGTCTTGGGTAGCACAATCGCCGCGACGCCGGGCACGCGGCAGATGGTGACATCGTCGCGGAACCAGGTAGTCTCGGCGCCGTTAATGCGGATCAGCACCGGTTGCGCGAGATTGAGCCAGCCCGCCACAGCCTCACGGGCCGCAGGTTTCTCGGCCTCGGGAACCGCGTCTTCCAAATCGATGATGACCGCGTGCGCGCCGGATGCGCAGGCTTTGGCGAAACGATCCGGACGGTTGCCGGGCACGAAGAGATAGGAGCGCGGAATGTCCATGGGGGCTACGGTTGGGATTGCAGATGGCGATAGAAGCCGAGATCGGCGCTGGTTAGCATCTTGGTCGCGAAAATGATCTGCCCGGTGTGCATGGAGAAATGCTCCACCACGTGATAGATCGCTTCCAGCACCGAGCCTTCATATCCTTGGATCACGCGCCGTTCGACCAGTCGCTCCGCCGGCAGCGCGCGGATCACCGCCGCGGCCTCCGCCACAGTCGTGCGCAAGCGCTCGAGCAACTGCGCCTTGGAGGTTCCGCCGCGGGCGGCAAACTCGCCATCACGCTGGCGATGGTCCGGCTGGCCGCCGATGGATGCGATGATCCACTGCCGCACGTTGCCGCAAAGGTGCAGCACCAGGTTGCCGATGGCGTTCTCGTTCTCCTGGCCGCGCGCCCACACCTGCTCTTCGCTCAGACGGTCCAGGCAGATTTCGATGCGCGGAGCCAGCTCCTGCAGTTTCTCCGCGGAGAAGTTGAGAAACAGCCGGTCGATAGCGGTCTCGTTCAAATTCCGAGTCTCCTTCTTTTGCAAGTATAGCGGCGGCCGGTCGGTTATGCTGAAGAAATCGGGGAATCTCTGCACGAACCTATCCATGTGATTGGCGGAGGACTGGCCGGATGCGAGGCGGCGTGGCAGATCGCGCGGCGCGGCGGCCGTGCTGTGCTATACGAGATGCGTCCACAGCGGCGCACGCCGGCCCATCAGACGGATCGCCTGGCCGAACTGGTCTGCAGCAACTCGCTGAAATCGGAGCAGGAATCCACCGCGCCCTGGCTCTTGAAAGAGGAATTGCGGCGCTTCGATTCCGTGCTGCTGCGGGCGGCCGATCGGGCGCGCGTGCCTGGCGGCCATGCGTTGACGGTCGATCGCGGTATCTTTTCCGATGAAGCGACGGCTGCGATTGCCGCCGAGCCGAGCATTGAGCTACGGCGCGAGGAGATCGGCGCGCTCCCCGAAGGAATCTGCGTGGTCGCCACGGGCCCGCTCACCAGCGATGCTCTAGCCCGCGGGATCGCGCGGCTGACCGGCTCGGAGCGGCTGTTCTTCTACGACAGCATCAGCCCGATCGTGGATGCCGAGTCCGTCGATACCAGCGTGGCGTTCTGGGCGTCGCGTTACGGCAAGTCGACTACGGGCACGGACGACTATCTGAATTGTCCGCTGGACCGCGAACAGTACGAGCGATTCGTCGACGAATTATTGCAGGCGCAAAATGTCTCCGCGCATATCCCCGAGGACGCCACGCCGTATTTTGAAGCCTGCCTGCCCATTGAAGAGCTGGCGCGCCGCGGTCGCGAAACGCTGCGATTCGGTCCCATGAAACCGATGGGGCTGTCCGATCCACGCACCGGCAAGCGGCCCTACGCCGTGGTGCAGCTCCGCCAGGAGAATCTGCGCGCTGCCAGCTTCAACCTGGTGGGGTTTCAGAACCATTTGAAGTTCGCCGAACAGGCGCGGATTCTGCGGCTGATTCCGGGCTTGCAGAACGCCGAGTTCCTGCGCTTCGGACAGATTCACCGCAACACTTATATCAACGCGCCCGCGCTGCTCACGCCCGCGCTGCAACTGCGGAGTCGGCCGGAAGTGTTTTTCGCGGGGCAGATTTCGGGCGTGGAAGGCTATGTGGAAGCCATCGCCACCGGGTTGATGGCGGGAATCCATGCCGCCTCTCTGGCCGCCGGTGAGACGCTGCGTCCGTTGCCGCGCGAAACCGCGCTTGGTTCGCTCAGCCATTACATCTCGGGAGCGGACCCCGCGGATTACCAGCCCGCCAATATCACTTTCGACTTGCTGCCTTCGCTCGATGAGGCCACGCGCCATCGGATGCGGCACGATAAGAAGGCCCGCCATGCCGAGGTGTGCCGCCGCGCCCTCGCCGCGCTAGAGGAATACCGGCACGCCTATGTCTGAACTGGCCGGCCAAATCGAACGCTACCTTGCGGAGCTGGCGCGCACCAGCGCCTCGCCACAGACCATCCGCGCCTATGCCGCCGATTTGCGCCAGTTCGTCGAATTCCTGTCGCCGCCCGATCTCACGCCGCCGGAGCCGCGCGCCATCGATGTTTTGATCCTGCGCGAGTGGTTGGCCGGGCTGTACCGCGACAAGCTCAGCGCCGTCACGATTCGCCGCAAGCTGGCGGCCGTGCGCGGGCTGTTCCGTTTCCTGCTGCGCGAAGGCGTAGTGCCGGTCAACTTGGCGCGCCTGGTGCGCACACCCAAAGCGCCTAAGAAGCTGCCCGAGGTGATGACTGCCGAGCAGGTGAATACGCTCATCGATGGCGTGGGCGGATCTGGCCTGGAGCGGCCTCACCCGGCTCGCGACCGCGCGCTCTTGGAGATCCTCTACGGTTGCGGCCTGCGCGTCAGCGAACTCGCCGGATTGAACCTGGAAGACGTGGACCGCGCCCAAGGCTGGCTGCGCGTGCGCGGCAAGGGGCGCAAGGAACGGCAGGTGCCTCTACCGGGCAAGGCAGCGGCCGCTCTGGAACGCTACCTGGCGGAGCGGCCAGTAGTCCGCGATGAGCGCGCCGTTTTTCTGAACCACCGCCGCGGCCGGCTACACGACCGAGGCATGCGCGACATCGTGAAGCTCTACGCCACGTTACTGGCCGGCGATTCTTCGGTGCATCCGCACAGCCTGCGACATGCCTATGCCACGCACCTGCTGGCAGACGGCGCCGATCTGCGCGCCATCCAGGAACTGCTGGGGCACGCGCGCCTCTCCACCACCCAGAAATACACGCAGGTCTCGCTCACCGACCTGATGGCCGTGTACGACAAAGCGCATCCCAAGGCCTGACCCTATGCGGCTCGCGTTGGCGGATTTTCGGAAAGAGTTCCGCCCCATGTGGGGCTTGGCCTGGCCGCTAGCCGTGGCGGAACTGGGCTGGATGGCACAGGGGCTCATCGACCTAATTATGGCCGGGCCTTTGGGCGCGGCGGCCATCGGGGCCGGCAGCTTAGCCAATATGCTGTTCTACCCGATCGCGATTTGCGGTACCGGCGTGCTGCTTGGGATGGACACGCTGGTGGCGCAATCCCACGGTGCGGACGATGCGCGCGATTGCCGCAAGACACTGGTCAACGGCGTCTGGCTGGGGCTTGCGCTGACGCCGCCGCTTATTGCGATCATGCTGGCTCTGATCCCGTTGATGCGCGCGCTGGGCACCAATCCGCGGGTGCTGGTGCAGTTTGAGCCGTATCTGCGCGCGCTGATTTGGAGCATCCTGCCGCTCTTGCTGTACAGCGCGTTTCGCCGCTACCTGCAGGCAGTGGACGTAGTCAAGCCAGTAACCGTTTCGCTGTTGAGCGCTAACGTGGTGAACGTGGTGGGCAATTGGGTGCTGATGTACGGCCACTGGGGCGCACCGGCCATGGGCCTGGAGGGGTCGGGATGGTCCACGGCCCTCGCGCGTGTCTACATGGCAGCGGTTTTGCTCGCCGCGCTGGTATGGCACGAGCGCGCCACCGGACGGCTGCTGGCGCAAATCTCATGGCGGCCCGATTGGGGTCGCGTGCGGAAACTGATCGCGCTCGGCTTGCCCGCGGCGGGGCAAATCGGCATCGAAGGCGGCATCTTCGCGGTGGTCACGGTGCTGGTAGCGAAGCTGGACGAAGTGTCGCTGGCGGCGCACAGCATCGCGGTCAATGTGGTGAGCACCACGTTCATGGTGCCGCTGGGAATCAGCTCAGCCGCGGCGGTGCGCGTAGGCCAAGCCTTCGGGCGAAAGGATCTTCGCGGAGTGGCGCTCTCCGGTTGGACGGCCGTGATGTTCGGCGGGCTCTTCATGGGCAGCGCCGGACTGGCGCTGGGACTCGTCCCGCGAGCCATCGTGCACGTATTTAGCGCCGATCCCGCCGTGATCGCGAGCGGCGCCGTGTTATTGCAAATCGCGGCCTTGTTCCAACTCTTCGACGGGTTCCAGGTGGTCACCACGGGCGCGCTTCGCGGCTTAGGCGATACGCGCACCCCCATGCTGGCGCATCTGGCAGGCTACTGGGTCATCGGGCTACCCATCAGTTACGCGCTCTGTTTTCGCTATGGCTGGGGCGCCCGCGGCATCTGGACGGGCCTGACCACGGCCCTCATTCTGATCGGCGCCTGCCTGTTGCTGGTGTGGCGCGGACGAGCGCGGAGGCTGTGATTGCCACTCAACCGCTCCCTTTGGTCACGGCTCGGTAACACACCCAGCTCTTACTGAGCCGTGACCAAAGGGAGCGGTGCTTGCGACTCTACCGGCCATCCACAGAAAATGCTAGAAAAACATTTCCGGGCATGCCGCCGAACTGACCGTATCCCGAGTTCACGTAGAGCATTCCACCGGCGACTACCGGGCCTGGGCCGTCCAGAGAGCCGCCCTTGGCTGTTTGGCCATTGACCGTCTGATACTCTCGCGCCGTATCAACGTCCCAGAGGATTTCTCCCGTCGAGTTCGAAAACGCTCGCAAGTGTCCGTCCATCGAACCCGCGAACACTGCCCCGGGAATTACGGTCACCGCTTGGGAATGCGAGGAGCGACAACCCTTACGGTCCCCGCAGGCAGACGGCGTTGCACTCCAGACCTTCTCGCCCGTGGTCAAGTTCAGCGCAAATACTCCGCCCGCTTGACTCATGTCGTTGTTGACGCCCGTCGGCGCCGCCGGATCCGGTGTTCGGACGACAAAGTCGGAGATCGCCGCATACATGTGCTCGCGATCAGCAGCAGAGCCCCACTGCATTCCGCCCAGCGGTCCGCCTTTGCCGACGCGGGTCTGCCACAGTATGGCGCCCTGCTTGTCGGGGTCCAGCGCGTGAGCCACGCCAGACTTCTGTCCGATCACCAGCGCCCTGTGCCCATTTGGCAGCGACACCAAAATGGGCGGCTGCCCGAAATCGAGGTCTGGCCCGCTCGTATCGGGACAGTTCACCTTTGCTGGAATCTCGCAACCAACGTTGTAAGTGTCGCCGGGAGTCATCTGTCGCGACCACAAGGTCTTGCCCGTCTTAGCGTCCATGGCGATGACGGCATCGCTGGTCTCGCTCGAGGGATCAGAGTAGTTGTCACCCGTGGCGACATATACCGCATTGCGCTTGTCGTCGAAGGTTGGCGTGGACCACACACTGGCTCCGGACGGCCCATACAACTGCACCCCGGCTTTAGTTTTCTTGGTGGGCTTGGCAGCCTCGGCGATTGTGTAAGCCTTCCATAGCACCTTTCCCGAAGCTGAATCGAGCGCGACTACGCTGCCTCGAAACGTGCAGCACTCATAGCTGGGCGACGGGGCGACCACTTCTTCACTCGATGAAACTGAGACATACAAGACTCCCCGATGCAGTTGGGGAGCAGCAGTGGTCCCTGCCATGAAGTGATCGTCTACAGGAACCTTCCAGAGCAGTTTGCCAGTGGCAGCGTCCAGGGCGTAGGCAAGTCTGCCCGCACCGAAATAGATAGCGGGCTGCTTGGCGGGGCCGCTGACCGATCCATAGACGAGCGCCGAACGAATGGCCCCATCTGACTGCGAGGTCCAATAGATGCAACCGTTCTTTGCGTCGAGCGAATACACGGCCCCACTTTGTGTACCCAGAAACAGACGCCCTCCAGCTATGGCAGGCTGGGACCGCGCGACAATTCCGTCTCCCAGACCGAACGCCCATTTCAGCTTCAGCTTCGGGACTTCCGTTACCGAGATACCGGCATCGTGAGCATCTTGAAAGCGGGTGTTCGTGGCGTCAGTGCTCCACCCGCTCCAACCTGGGCTTTTCGCGGTATCGCGAAATGGCGTCGTGGTCACGCTGCAGAAAGCGGACTGCGGAATAGCCGCCGGTTTCGGTGCGGGCGTGCTGAGATAGACAACCACGGCGTATCGTTCCGCCGCGCTTAGCTCGGCGCCTTGAGTCTTCATTGAGCCGGTTTCCAGTGCTCCCAGAATCACAGGGAAGCTCATCGCCTTGAGTGCGCTGGCGGGGGGCACGCGTCCCGTAGGTGAGTCATGGCAAGTAGCGCAATGGGCTTTGTAAATGGCCGCGCCGTCCTGCGCGAAAAGGGCGAAAACGCTCAGCAAAGATACGACTATGATTCGTTTCATGAGACTCCTTTCAAGAAGCACCGCTCCCTTTGGTCACGGCTCAGTAAGCAAGCCGACGAACTGCAAATAAAGCGAATGCAACGGTCACGCCCCCAAGCACCGCCACATGGAGAGCCGGTGAGTCGTAATGCGGCACGTTCGGGCCCAACAGTGCGAGCAGTTCGCCGGGACGGACTTCCAGATCGAGCTCGTCCAAGGCGGTGACACTTTCGAAACGCTTGGTTACTCCGGATAACTGTGCCAGGCAACTTTCGTTCATCGCATGTCCAGTGTGCCCCGGGCGCGCTCTTCTGGACAGCGGAACTTGACCAACTGGCCCGTGAATTTGACCAACCGGGGTGGGGCATGCTTTAGCTTGCCACAGCGTCAGAACGGGTTGGTCGCCAAGGCTTTCAAGCGCTCGTGATACGTTCGGCCGGACTCCAGCCGCACACCGTCTTGCAGCGTGACCACGTACTCCCCGTGCGCGGCGGGTTGGAGTTCCTTGATGCGGTGAACGTTGACCATAATGGAGCGGTGAATCCACGAAGATCTCGGGATTGAGAGATTCCTCCAGCGTATTCATGGTGACGTGCAGCAGGTGGGCGGCCCGTCCCACGTGCAGTTGAACATAGTTTTCAGCGGCTTCGATCCAGTCGATATCCTCAACATCGACAAAAAGTGTCTTGCCCGCCGACCGAACCGCCAGGCGTTTCAATGAACGGTGTGGGGACGCAATCGTCTCCAGCAGCGAAAGAATCTGCCGGCTCGCATCTCCCGTACGCGGTTGGAGACGGCTCTTGGCGCGCGCCAGGGTTTGCGCAAATCGCTCCGCGGTCACAGGCTTAAGAAGGTAAAACGCTCGACCACTTGCAGCGCTTCGGTGTGCTTGAAGCCGCCGGGCAGTTCGGTCTTGTCGTTGAAGGCCACCGTATCCACCACCAGCGTGTCGCCTTCCCAGTGGCCGATCGAATCGCCCATCCAGGTGGGGTCCAGATCAACCCGGTGCGCGGGCACGTTGGTGGGAATGGTGCGGAAGAGGTGCGGATACTCGTACAGAATCACCACGCGGTCGACGCCCTGCACGATCTGCCACTGGTAGGGCACGAAATACGCGCCGGGCACGCCGGTGGGCATGCAGTCGGCGTACAAGCCCGTGCCGGTTGGGCCGCGGACCACCTTGAATTTTTCCGCGCCGGGTTTCAGCGTCGCGGCCATGGGCCATGCGCTGCCCTGAGCAAGGCACGACCTTGCCCCACGCTATTTCTTCCCTCCGAATAAAGGCCTGTAGTCACGGTTGTTCTCACACACGAATTCGTCGATCTTCTCCAACTCCGGGCGGAACGGAAACGTTCTCGCCGGCTGGACCCAGGGCTTACTAAAGAGGCTCGGATCCTCGATCGTGACCTCGTACTGCAGATCGCCGCTCTCCGCCCGCTGGAACCGCTCAACCACGTGCATGGCTTCGCTGTGGTGATAGCCGTTCAGCTCCGTCTTGGTATTCAGCCCGACCGTATCCACCACCAGCGTGTCGCCCTCCCAGCGGCCGACCGAGTTGCCCATCCACGTGGGATCGACGTCGTCAGGATGCGGGCGTCCATCGATGGGGATGATGCGGAAAGTGTTGGGGTATTCGTAAAAGATCGTAATGAACTTTGGGGCCTGGATCATCTGGAAGGGATAGGGCACGTTGAAGGAGCCCGGCACTCCCAGCGGCATGCAGTCGGCGGTCAAGCCCGCGAAGTCCGGGCCGTGGATCACCTTGAGCTTTTCGGCCTCCGGCTTGAGTGGCATGGCGTTGGCCCCGCCTCCTCGCCCCATGCCAAAACCGTAGACTCCCGAAAGGTCGGGCTTGCCATCGAGACGCGCCAGTTCCTTTTTCGCCGGCTCGGCCTTCGCGGCAACCGGAGTGGTGCCGGCCACCGTGACCGTTACGTCTTTCGTGATCACCTGGTTGTTCGGACCGCGCACCGTCAGTGTATAGGTGGTGGTGGCGGGCGGGGACAACTGGCGGCCGCCGCGCGGCGTGACCACGCCAATGCCCTGATCGATCGTGGTGCCCAAGGGGTTCTCTACCACCCAGCGCAAGGTAACCGACTGGCCCGGTTGGATCGAGGCGGGCTCGGCCGTGAAGTTGAGGATGCGCGCCGGCAGCCGCGCGGCTTGCTGGTACGAGGGCGCTTGCGCCGCGGCCAACGTAACAGAGACGACGGTGAGCGCGGCCACAGTCGCCAAGTTGTCGATGCGCATGATGGAATCCTCCGGCGTTGGAAGCCTGTTTTTGTGCAGTATATCAGCTACCGGCAAACGAAATTCCCCGCGTCTTCAATGCTGCCGGCGCCTTTGTAGCGGGCTTGTTTTGGGTAGACACATAGCGGCCGGGTCCTTCCGGGCCATGGAGAATTTTGTCCCGCGGTGGCCACGATGCGCTCAGGCGCATTGCTCTTCTCCACCCAGTTTACCAGCGCGTTGAAGGCGTCGAACTGGTCGGTGGCCGGCCCTCCCCCGCAGTGATTCATGCCGGGGACTGCGAACAGCCGCACGAAGTCCGCGGCGGCGCCGTTATTGGCCTGGTTGAGATCGTTCCACCAGTTGATGGTATCTTTGATCGAAAAGATAGGATCGCTGACGCCGTGAACGATCACCAGCTTACCCCCGTGGTTCTTAAAGGCCGAGAGATCGGTGGAACTCGCCATCATGAAATCCCACGCCGATTTCGTATAGACGCCTGACTCGCCGTAGAGCTTCGCAGCGTCGCGATCGAAATCGATCCCAAGAAGATAGGCCATCGGTCCAGCACCCGACGGGGGAACGGCAGTGGGCGGCGTAGTGAAGACGGCGGAGACCGCCCCCGCGCCCAGCGTGGCATTCAAGCCTATGTTCAAAGGCGCGTCGTAGGGGCCCAGTTTCCAGAAGCGCCAGCCTTGGTTGTACGTGTCCCCCACTCGGCCGCCGATGCCGCGATCCCAGGCCCAGTCGGCATAGAGCATCTCGCCTTTGGAATTTTTCGCGCCGGCGAATACCTTTTGGAGTGCGGCCACCTGGCCGGCGGCGAGACAGGTGTTTCGTTTCGGACCCTTGCACGTGATGGCCGCCAGCTTCGGTGCCAACAATTCCGCGGTACACGCCGGGAAGTTATCGATGATACCGTCTTCCAGCTCGTCCAGACGGTCGCAGACGGTCAAGATGGCCTGCACCGCCAGATCCAGGTCTTCATCGGTGAATGTCTTGCTCAACAGCGGCTGCCCGAAGCGGTCGTACACGCCCATGGATTTCGCGACCTCGGCGTACGCTTGCGTATCCCACACCTCACCGAAAAGCGCGGCCTTGGGAAGCTTGAAGCCCGGCGAGCAGGCCAGCACGCCGTCGAAATAGCCCGGAAACCGCTGCGACATCATCATCCCTTCGCGACCGCCCTCGGAACAACCAACATAGTAGGAGCGCTCGGGCACCCGGCCGTAATAGGCTTTGATGAGCGCCTTGGCAGCCTGCGCGACTTGATCGTAGGAGTTGTACCCAAAATCGAGGCGGGCCTGCGGGTCGAAGCCGAAGGTGGTGGTGCCGTTCCGGTTGGGATCGTTGTTCACGGCGTTGTCGTGCCCGGCATCCTGAGAGACCACGGCATATCCGAGTGTCAGCGCGTTGGTCCGCTGCTGCCCCTGCAGATTGCCGTACGCCGTGCCCAGGTTGCCATTCGAGCCGCCACCGCCTTCGAAGAAGAAACGCCCGTTCCAGGCCGAGGGCAGGCGCAAGTGGAACTTGATGGCATACGGTTGCGCGTTCACGCCCACGCGCTCGTTCATTTTGCCAACCACCTCGCAGTGCTCCGGCAGCGCCGGCACGTTTCCTTGGGCGGTGCCGGCGGCATTCAGACGGGCCGAGTCGATGGAGGTAGTCGTATTGGGCAGGGACTTGCCACTGATCCCCGTAAGGCCCGCGCACTTCTGCAAGAGATCCTGGCCTGCGCCCACCCGAACCAGCAGGAGCAGAGCCGCCGCGAAAACGTAAACCATTCTGGCTGCCATCTGTCTAAGATAGTCCATCGACAGCCCCGCGGCGTGGGTCGCGATCACTGGCGACACAAGAAGATTCATTCGCTGGCGAGTCCCGGCTTACCATAGCCAGCTCTTTTGTGATGACGCTTAGGTATGCGTGTGGGCTTCGGAACACATACAGTGAGAATATGTCGATGGGCAACCTTCCAATCCGGACACGGCTCGATCAGCTGGTCGCCGAGGGGGAGAGCATATTTGCGGAGGTCAAGAAAGCCAAAGCCGGAGTCTTGGAAGACTCCGTCCGGTTTACCCAGTGGACTACCAGTTGTTTGAATCTCCTGGACAAGCTCTCTGTTTCCACAAACCGCTTTGTGAAGGAGTTCGAACTCTGGGTGCGGCGACGATGGGGACCACGTTCTGAACCCAGGCGCAGCGCTTGGGGTACTGAAGTCTGCCAGGGACGAATACGCCCTAGGTCTGGCTATCGAATACCATCTTTCAGTTTCGGCCGGTGTTTTTGATGGAATCCTTGACGAAGCCGATTACCTCATGCAAAAGGGTTACCTGCGCGCCGCCGCCGGATTAATCGGTGCTGCGCTTGAGGAGGGTCTGAAAAATCGAGCGAGAGCCGCGGGGGTGGAAATTGGCCCAAGAGATACGCTGAACCCCGTTATTGTCAGGCTCAAGTCGCCCGAAGCCCACGTGCTGACGGACTTCGATGCGAAACGCCTTGAGTCAATCGCCAAAATGCGCAATGATGCAGCGCATGGCGGCGAGTTCAATTACCAGTCGGCCCAGATCTCCCAGGCGCTGTCCGAGGTGCGCGCCACGTTGGAACAGGTGCTGCGGCACGCCTGAGCGCCAACCCTTCATTCGCTGGCGAGTGCTCGGCGCACTGCGGCCGGCTCTTTTGCGATGACGGTTAGGTACGCGCGCGCGGCCGAGTCTGGCTGGCGACCGCCCTGCTCCCACTCTTGCAGAGCTCGTTTGCTAATTCCATAGGCTCGCGAGAATTCGGCCTGCGACATTCTCACTCGCTTGCGAATGGCCTTAACGTCGATCGGCCTCGGCCAAACCTGCTCAAGTTGGATCTTGCCGCGTTCGTGCGCCAGCACCAGCTTCATTCCTTCGATCAGGTCCGCTCCAACAGTCGTCTTTTTCGCAGCTGTTTTCTTTGGCACTCTATTGCGCTCCTTTCAGATGAGACGCGATTTGCCGCAATTCTTTCTTCTCGTCCGCCGTTAGATCCGTTCGCACATTTTTCGCATAACAGCGGAGCAAGTAAATGCGTGCTGCGATCACAACGTACAAACAGATGATGCGCGCGCCACCACGCTTTCCCTTGCCCTTCGCTGCCCATGGAACTTCCGCGCTCCGCCAGCGCCCGGTATCACGTCTCCAGCGTTGGGATGGTCAATCAGATAAAGGGCTACGGCTTCGATGCCGTCCGCCCCGATCAGGCTGGCCGCTTCGGCTTTGAACTTTGGCAGCTGGAGGACGGTAATTTCAGACGCATCGTCCACATGTCAGAGTATACCGCAATGCGGTACATAGCATAGAGCCACTGTGCTGCATCTCGCTGGTTACTGGAGGGCTATCGCTGTCGAAAGTGTCCCGGTTGCGCCCTGCCCTGGCGTGATCAGTGTGGTTCCAGGGTTGGACCCGGTGATCGAGCCGCCCGACGCGATGTTGTAATCGGTGGTGTTGCCGGACACCACGCAGTCCGCAAAGTACAGCACCCCGCCCAGGACGGCCTGAAGGCCAGTGGCATTAAAGCTGGCGCTGTCGTTATAGAGCGTCACCGTGCCGTCGTCGGCGTAGAAACCAATTGCATTGTAATAGGCGGAGGAATCTGCGATCGTCATGGCCCCTCTAAGACTCTCCGCTCCGGCGTTTTGGTTGTTATCGAAGGCCGAGTTTTCGACGTAAGCCTGGGCTGTATCGTTGTCGAGCAGGAGGCCGTCGAAAACGCAGTCGGTTATCTTGGAATCGTAAACGGCCAGGTTGCCGCTGGCATCGAAGAAGACACCAGTGTTTACAAAGTTCTCGATCAGCATGCCGTACAGGCGTAGAAAGCCGACTTGTTGAACAAAGATGCCGTTCTGTGCGGTCCCTTCCCCATGCAGGTTGAGCCCCGTGATGGTCACGTTTCCGGGCGTGTCGATGGTGAACGCATTCCCGGAGGTGGCGGAGATCGAGGCATCAACGCCGATGGCGGTAATGATCACCGGCTGAGTGATCGTGGCAGGCCCGTAGCCGCCGGAATTCACCACTACGATTTCTCCACCTGGATTCGTTACCGCCAGCGCCGCCGCGAACGAGCGGCAATAAGCGCTCGGCGTGCAGGCGTTGGCGTCGTTGCCAGTGGTAGCCACAAAGCTCCGATTGTTCAGCGCCTGTGCTGTGACAGCGAAAGCCAGCGCCATCGCAGCGCCGGCTAGAGCATTCGTGGTGAATCCATTAGTTTGCATTTTGCACGTTTCCCATCGTCTCGGTTCGGAGAATTACTGGAGGGTCGCCGCCGACGAAAGCGATCCGGATGAGCCCTGCCCCGGGGTGGCCAGAGTGGTCCCGGGGCTGGACCCGGTTATCGTACCGCCCGACTCGAAAATGAAAGAGTTGGTGTTGTCGGACACCAGACAATCCGTAAAGGATATCTGCCCGGAGTTGGTCGCCTGCAGGCCAGTGGCGTTGAAAATCATGCGGTCGCTCTCGAGCGCCAAAACGCCACCACTGTCAGCCCAGAACCCAACACCGCTGTAATGTGCGGCGGATTTCGCGATTGTCAGTATTCCTGCTCCAAAGGCTAGCGCACCCGCGAGGGTGTTGTGATCGAAGGCGGTGTTATTCACGTAGGCATCGGCTGGAGCATTATTCAGAAAGAGGCCGTAGGCTCCGGAGTCGTTGATCTTAGAATCGTAGATGGCCAGGTTTCCGGCGGCGGTGACCTCGATGCCATTGTTTACGAAGTTCTCGATTAGCATACTGTACAGGCGTAGAAAGCCGACTTGTTCAACAAGGATTCCGTCGTTGGCGGTCCCGCTCCCATGCAGATTGAGCCCGTTGAGCGTCACGTTGCCGGTCGTGTTTATAGTGAGCCCGTTCCCGGACGTCGCAGTGATCGAGGCATCCACACCGATGGCGGTAATGACCACCGACTGATTTATCGTGGCAGGCCCGTAGCCGCCGGCATTCACCACCACGATTTCTCCACCTGGATTCGTTACCGCCAGCGCCGCCGCGAATGAGCGGCAGTAAGCGCTCGGAGTGCAGGCGTTGGCGTCGTTGCCAGTGGTGGCCACAAAGCTCCGATTGTTCAACGCCTGTGCGGTGAAAGCGAAAGCCAGCGCTATCGCAGCGCCCGCTATTACGTTCGCCGTGAGTCCATGCTGTTGCATTTCGAATGAGTTCTCCTTTCCCGTCGATTTAGTTCAAAAGAATTACTGCAAGACTGTCGCCGTCGAAAGCGTTCCATTTGTGGCCTGCCCCGGTGTGATCAGAGTTGTTCCAGGGTTGGACCCAGTCATCGTGCCGCCATCCCCAACGGCGTAAGAAGTGGTGTTGTCGGACACGAGGCAATCCGCAAAGTACAGTTGCCCGGTACCACCTGCCGCCACTATGCCGAACGTATTGAGCATGACGCGGTCGCCATAGAGTGCCATTGAGCTATTGGTTGCCTCGAACGCAATAGTGTTGTAATGCGCGGAGGAATCTACGATTGTCAGCGTTGCTCCTCCGTTAGCCAGAGCGCCGAAACCTGCATTGTGATCGAAAGCGGTGTTCTGCACGTATACCTTAGCTGAAGCATTATTTGCCGCGAGGCCGTCCAAACCGGAGTCGGTTATCTTGGAATCGTAGACAGCCAGGTTGCCGTTGACGCTAAAATCAATGCCGAAGCTTGCAAAGTTCTCTATTTGCATATTGTAGAGGCGGAGAAAGCCGACTGCGAAGACCTCAACTCCGCTGCTGCCCGTCCCTTCCCCATGTAGGTTGAGCCCAGTGATGGTTACGTCTCCCGTTGTGTTTATGGTGAGGGCATTCCCAGACGTCGCCGTGATCGAGGCATCGATGCCGATGGCGGTAATGACCACCGGCTGAGAGATCGTGGCAGCCCCGTAACCCCCGGAATCCACCACCACGATTTCTCCACCTGGATTCGTGACCGCCAGCGCCGCCGTGAACGTGCGGCAATAAGCGCCCGCAGAGCAGTTGTTGGCATCGTCGCCAGTCATAGCCACAAAGCTCCGATTGTTCAGCGCCTGTGCGGTGACAGCGAAAGCCAGTGCCATCGCAGCGCCCATTATGTTCGCAATGAATGCGTGATGTCGCATTTCCCTAAGTTCTCATTGTCCGCCATCTTGGTTCAAGATATTTATTGGAGGCCTATCGCTGGCGAAAGCAATCCGCCGCTGGACTGGCCCGGCGTGATCAGAGTGGTTCCAGGGTTGGACCCGGCGACCGTACCGGCGTTGACGTAAGAGTTGGTGCTGTTGGAGACGAGGCAGTCCGCGAAGGACAGCTGCCCGCTGAACGTCGGAACCCCATTGCCGTCCGCATCCATGCCGGTGGTATTGAAAAGGACGGCGTCACTGTAAAGCGCCATCGTGCCATCGATTGCCCTGAACCCACTACGATTGTAATGCGCGGGAGGAATCTGCGATCGCCAGCATGCCTCCATCATTAGCCAGCGCGCCGGCGATGTTGTCGTTATCGAAGGCGGTGTTATGCACATAGGCCTTTGCGGCAGCATTACGCACGTTGAGGCCGGCGCCACCGCAGTCGTTTATCTTGGAATCGTAGATGGCTAGGTTGCCGCCGGCCGGGAAATCGACGCCGTAATTTACAAAGTTCTCTATTTGCATACTGTACAGGCGTAGAAAGCCGACCGCTTGCACCTCGACTCCGACGCTTCCAGTCCCCCCGCCATGCAGGTTGAGCCCGGTGATGGTCACATTTCCGGCTGTGTTTATGGTGAGCCCGTTCCCGGACGTCGCAGTGATTGAGGCATCCACGCCGACGGCGGTTATCACCACCGGCTGAGTGATCGTGGCAGGTCCGTAGCCGCCGGAATTCACCTCCACGATTTCTCCGCCAGGATTCGTGACCGCCAGCGCCGCCGCGAACGTGCGGCAATAAGCGCTCGCAGAGCAGTTGTTGGCGTCGTTGCCAGTCGTAGCCACAAAGCTCCGGTTATTCTGAGCCGGTGCCGTGACAGTGAACGCCAGCACGATCGCAGCGCCGCATATTACATTCGTGGCGAATCCATGTCCCTGCATTTCTTGAGTTCTCTTTTCCCACCGTCTTGGTTCAAGAAGAATTATAAGAGCGTTATCGCCGTCGAAAGCGTTCCGGATGGGGTCTGTCCAGGGGTGAGCAGAGTGGTCCCCGGGCTGGACCCAGCCATTGTACCGCCCGACGCAACGCTGTAAGAGGTGGCGTTATCGGACAAGAGGCAATCCGCGAAGTACAGTTGCCCGGCCCCCTGGGGATCGGTGGTGCCGCTTGCCGCGATACCGACCTGGTTGAAAACGGCGCGGTCGCCAATGAGCTTCATCGTGCCGCCCTCTGCATAGAAGGCAATGTTGTTGTAATGCGCGGAGGAATCCGCAATTGTCATCATTCCTCCTCCCGTAACCTGCGCGCCGGCGATGCTGTTGTTATCGAAGGCGCTGTTATGCACATAAGCCTTCGCGGAAGGATTAGTCACGGCGAGTCCGATCTGACAGTCGGTAATCTTGGAATCGTAGAGCGCCAGGTTGCCGCCGACGCCGAACTGGATGCCGTCGGCGGCAAAGTTCTCGACTTGCACGTCGTAGAGGCGCAGAAAGCCCACTGCTGAAACCACGATTCCGTTGCTGGCGGTCCCTTCCCCATGCAGCCTGAGCCCGGTGAGAGTCACGTTTCCGGTCGTATTTATCGTGAGCCCAGGGTTGCCGGGCGTCGCGGTTATCGAGGCATCAATCCCGATCGCGGTGATGAGTACCGGCTGATTGATCGTGGCAGGCCCGTACCCGCCGGAAGTCACCACCACGATTTCTCCTCCTGGGCTCGTTACCGCAAGCGCCGCCGCGAATGAGCGGCAAGCCGCGGTCGGAGTGCAGGCGTTGGCGTCGCTGCCCGTAGTAGCTACAAAGCTCCGATTGTTCAGCGCCTCTGCGGGGACGGTGAAAGCCAGCGCCATCGCGGCGCCAACTATCACATTCGTAGTGAATCCGGTTTGCTGCATTGCCTGAGTTCTTCCTTTCCCATCCTCTGGTTAGAGAATTGGGAATCGCAGGGCTCTCGCGAAGATTCTTCGACCGGCGGCTAAAGCAGGCGAAGGTCGCGAAAACCTAAACCATCGTGGCTGCCTTATGTCTAAGATAAATAAGGTGCCCATCGAACCTTTTGAAGTCTTCGCCATTCGCTACGCGCATCTGGGGAATCGGCATCCGGGCGAGAATTTCTCGCTAGCCGATCCACACGAATTCGCCTCCGATCTGGATTACTTTATTTGGGTGCTGCGGCGCAGCGACTGCAGCTTCGTGGTCGACACCGGATTCGCCGAAGAGGCCGCCATCCGCCGCGGGCGCGAGCTGCTGCGCCATCCGGCAGCCGCGCTGCGGCTCCTCGACATCGACGCGGAAAAGGTCACGGACGTTATCCTCTCGCATCTGCATTACGACCACGCCGGAACTCTGGATTCCTTCCCGCGCGCGCGCTTCCACGTGCAGGATCGCGAGGTGGCCTACGCCACCGGCCGCTGTATGTGTCACGGCCCGCTGCGCTCTCCGTTCGACCTGGAAAACGTGCTGCACATGGTGCGGAGTGTGTTTGCAGGGCGCGCCGTGTTCCACGATGGCGATTCCGAAATTGTGCCGGGGCTGAAACTGCATCGTGTGGGCGGGCACTCGGCGGGGCTGCAGATTCTGCGTGTATGGACCCGGCGCGGCTGGGTGGTGGTGGCCGCCGACGCCTCGCACCTCTACGCGCATTTCCAGCAGGGCCGCATTTTTCCGGTGGTGTACAATGTCGGGGACATGCTGGAGGGCTACAAATTGCTGTACCGGCTGGCCGATTCGCCGGAGCACATCGTGCCCGGGCACGACCCTCTGGTGATGAAACTGTACCCGGCCGCGCGGCCAGATCTGGCGGGCATCGTCGTCCGGCTCGATGTAGCGCCCGGGTAGCACAGGCCTCCCGGCCTGTGTCTGGTTTTAGTTTGCCTTTTAGGAGAGGGATGGCTCAACAAACTATCGGATTTGTCGGCGTTGGAAGAATGGGCGGCCGCATGGCCCGCCGCTTGATCGAAGCAGGCTACGGCCTCGCCGTTTTCGACACGACCGACGCCGCCGTGGCGCCGCTAGTGGCATTAGGCGCAAAGCGCGTGGATTCAGCCGCCGCGGTAGCTTCGGAAGCGGAAATCGTGCTGGCCAGCCTGCCCACACCGCCCATTGTCGAAACCGTGGCTCTAGGACCGAAAGGCATCGCCGAGGGCAGCCGCGTGAAGATCTTCGTCGACATGTCGACCACCGGCGCCACCTACGCCAAGCGCGTGGCGGAAGGCCTCGCGGCCAAAGGCATTCAAGCCGTCGATGCGCCGGTGAGCGGAGGCATCGCGGGCGCGGAGAAGGGAACCGTGGCCGTGATGGTGGCCTGCTCCGATGAGACGTTCGAAAAGCTGAAGCCCGTGCTGGACAACATCGGCAAAGCCTTCCACGTGGGCCGCCAACCGGGGCAGGGGCAGACTATGAAGCTGCTGAATAACCTGCTTTCCGCAACTGCCATGGCGATCTCGTCGGAAGCCGTGGTGATGGGCGTGAAAGCGGGGCTCGATCCGACGATGATCATCGACGTTATCAACTCCGGCAGCGGACGCAACACCGCCACCATGGACAAGATTCCGCGCTGCGTCATTCCGCGAACTTTCGATTTCGGCTTCGCCATCGGGCTGCTGAACAAGGACGTTCGCCTTTGCCTGCAAGAAGCCGACGCGCTGGGCGTGCCCATGGTGGTCGGCAGCGCGGTGCGGCAACTGCTGGCGATCGCCACGGCCAGCGAGGGCGCGGACGCCGATATGACGGAGCTGGTGAAGCCCGTGGAGGAGTGGGCCGGCGTACGCGTCGGCGGGTGAGGGATGGCTGCTCCGGTAACCGAGCAGAAAAGCCTTTCCCGCCGCATGGTGCGGGCCGCGCGGCTTTTGACCATGGACCGGCTGGCGCCCGAGGTCGTCGAGAAGGTCAAAATCGGGCTGCTGGACATGCTCTCCTGCGCGTACGCAGCGCGCGATCTGCCATGGGGCCGCCAGGCGATTCAGATAGCCGGCCGCACCACTGGTGCCGCCACCGTGATCGGCACGCCACTCCGCGCGGCAGCTTGCGAAGCTGCCTTTGCCAACGCCACGCTGGGCCACGGGCTGGTGCGCGAGGACATGCACACCGGCGCAGTGAGCCATTTGGGCGTGGTCATCTACCCCGTTCTGCTGGCGCTCGCGCAACAGAAGAAGGTCAGCGGACGCGATTTCATCCTGGCGGCGGTTAGCGGTTACGAAATCGGAGCGGCGGTGGGACGCGCGCTCATGGATCCGGAAATGGTGCGGCGTTTTCGACCCACTGGCATCACTGGACCGCTGGCCGGCGCCATCGCCGGAAGCCGCATGCTAGGGCTCAGCGAAGATGCCACCGTCAGCGCCGTCGGGTTGGCGGCCAATACCACCGCGGGTTTGAACGAGTGGCCCTACTCGGGCGGTGACGAAATGTTCTTCCACCCGGGGTTTGCCGCGCGCAATGCGGTCACCGCCGTCGAGCTGGCCGAGTTAGGCGCGCGTGCCTCCGAGACCGCGCTCGATGGGCCGTCCGGCCTATTTGCGGGATTGGGCAAAGCTGAGCAAGTTACTGCGGTGACTCCTTTTTCCGGCCCGGCCCTGGAGATTCTGTCGGTCTATTACAAGCCCGCGCCTGCTTGTAACTACGCGCAAACCGCCTGCCAGGCAGCGGTGGGGCATGCTTTAGCTTGCCCAGTCGGCGATATCGCCGCGATCACAGTGCGAGCCTCGGCGGCCGCGATAGCTTATCCCGGCTGCGACTTCGCCGGTCCGTTCGAACGCATCCTGCAAGCCAAGATGAGCATTCAATACTGTGTGGCGGCCACGCTGCGCCGACGCGCAATTGAGGAAGCCAACTACCACCTGCTCACCGATCCGGAAGTGGTACGGCTGGCTGGTATCACGAAGCTGGAGGTCGACCCCGCCTTCACCGCGGACTATCCGCGCATGCAGGGCTCGGAAGTTGTGGTCACGCTGCGCAACGGCGAAGTATTACGGAGCAGACTGCCCGATGTGGTCCCGGCCACACCAGCGCAAATTCGCGAACGCTTCCGGAAGGCTTGCGGCGCAGGCGCCGCGGCCATCGAAGAGATCGTTGATCGTTTGGAACAGCAGGACGACGTCAGCGTCTTATGTGGCTTGCTGAACAAATCATGAAACAACACTTAATGCTGATCGGCGGCCGCAGGGTCCCTTCCGTTTCCAATACCTGGTTTGAATCGGTAAACCCGTTTACCGCGATGCCGTGGGCGCACGTTCCGCGCGGGACGAACCAGGACGTCGATTGCGCCGTCCAGGCAGCCAAGACCGCGTTCTATGGCGAATGGCGCAAGTTGACGGCCACCGCGCGCGGCGCGCTCTTGCGCCGGCTGGGCGACCTGATAGCTGCCGATGCCGAAAGGCTGGCTACGATCGAATCGACCGACAATGGAAAGCTGCTCGCCGAGATGCGCGCGCAGTTGAACTACATTCCGCAGTGGTTCCACTACTTCGGCGGACTGGCGGACAAGATTGAAGGGCGCGTCATCCCGATCGACAAACCGGGCGTGTTCAATTTCACGCGCGAGGAGCCTTTAGGAGTCGTCGCCGCCATCACCCCGTGGAATTCTCCCTTGCTGCTGGCCGCCTGGAAGCTGGCGCCGGCGCTGGCCGCGGGCAACACGGTGGTGTGGAAGCCCTCCGAGTACTCGTCGGTTTCGGCGCTGGAATTCGGCGAGTTGTTTGAGAAGGCCGGATTTCCGCCGGGCGTCGTCAACATCGTGACGGGCTTTGGCGGCGAGGTCGGCGAGCCTCTGGCCACGCATCCGGATGTCGCCATGGTCGCTTTCACCGGCGGCGACAAGACCGGCGAGCAGGTCTATCAGATGGCCGCGCGCGGCATCAAACACGTCACGCTCGAGCTGGGCGGCAAATCCGCCAACATCGTTTTCGACGATGCCGACCTGAGCGCCGCAGTGAACGGCGTGGTGTCGGGCATCTTCGCAGCCACGGGGCAGACCTGTATTGCGGGCTCGCGCGCGCTCATCCATCGTCCGATTCACGATGAGTTCGTGGATCGCATTCTGGCGCTGGCGAAGACCGCCCGCATGGGCGACCCACTGGATCTCGCCACGCAGGTTGGCCCGATCACGACGCAGCCTCAGTACAACAAGGTGCTGGACTACATTCGCATTGCGAAAGAAGAGGGCGCCGCTTGCCGCTTGGGCGGTAAACCGGCTGGACGCTCAGAATGCGGCACGGGCTGGTTCGTCGAGCCGACCATCTTCACCGATGTACGCCCCGAGATGCGCATCGCCAACGAGGAAGTGTTCGGACCGGTGCTCTCCATCATTCCATTCGACGATGAGGAGGAGGCCATCCGGATTGCCAACGGCACTGTGTACGGGCTCGCGGCGGGTGTGTGGACGACTAGTATCCGGCGCGCGCTGATGATGTCGGAACGGCTGGAGGCTGGAACGGTCTGGGTCAATACGTATCGCGCGGTGAGCTATATGTCGCCGTTCGGCGGGTATAAACGATCGGGAATCGGCAGGGAGAGCGGCGCGGATGCCATCCGCGAATATTTGCAAACGAAAAGCGTATGGATCGATATTTCAGGGAACAGCCCCAATCCTTTCGTGTTGCGGTAAGTGGCACAGGCATCCCTGCCTGTGTCGGGTTGGACGACGACACTACCGCCTACATCCTCGAAACCCGCAAGCTCTTCGAGGATCTCCGCCAGGTGGCCTCTCTGCTCGCCGGTCTACTGGTGCTCAACGCCGCCGGCTCCCAGAGCGCCGGGCCGCATCATCCCATGCTCGATGCCGCCGACCAGCTCTATCGAGAGACCATCGAAAGCATTCACCACGCCCGCGTCACCGCCCGCGCGCAGCAGCATCATCGCTGTCTGTTGCAAGCCTCCGCGGCTTTGCGCACGGCGCTGACAGCAGCGCACAGCACGGTAGAAATCGATCCAGTCCTAACGCCCTTACGCGCGGCATACGCCCACCTACAACGCGCATCCAATGAGCTGCCGGGCTTCGAGATGGTGGCCTTCGATCAAGGTTGCTGTGGGAGGAAATCATGAACCGTTACTCGGTCTGGGTGATGGAATACGCCTGGGTGCCCGCCTATCACTTGAGCGGCTTGATCTACGGCGCACACAACGAGGGACATTGCAAGCTGCCGTATTGCTACACCCTGATCAAGGGCCAGGGCCAGATCGCGCTGGTCGACGTGGGCTATAACCACAAAGCCTACGGCGAAGTGCTGGCGAATCTGTACGGCGTGGAGAACTGGCATTCGCCGCGAGAGGTGCTAGCCGAGTGCGCCGTCACGCCGGAAGACGTCCAGAATGTTTTCGTAACCCACGCGCATTTCGACCACATGGGCAACATCGAGGATTTCCCGAACGCCACGTTCTACATGCAGGAACGCGAGCTATCGAAGTGGGTGTGGGCCATGTCGCTCGAGCGCCGGTTCCGCTGGTTGATGCTGGGGATCGATCCGGGCGACATCATGCGCGCGGTCGATCTGGCACGGCAAGGCCGGCTGGTTTGCGTAGATGGCGATCGCGAGAGCGTTCTGCCGGGTATCGATCTTCACGCCGCACTAGACACGCATACCTGGGGCTCTATGTTCGTGCACCTGCGCAACGACCTGTCTGCCGATTCGTCGAATAGCTGGGTGTTCGCGGGCGACCTGGCGTACAAGTACGAAAATCTGCGGGGCCGCGATCCCGCCGATCCGGAATATATTCCCGTGGGGCTCGCCACCGGCAGCCAATTCAACCTCATTATGGCCGCCGAGGCGATGGTCAAAGCCGCCGGTGGCAATTGCTACCGCGTCATCCCGCCTCACGAGGAGCGCCTCCGCGAGATGTATCCTTCGCGCATCACGAAAACGGGTCTGCGCATTACCGAACTGGCGCTGGCAGATGGAGAACCCAGCCGGGTGAAGCCGTGAGCGATGGGCTTAGGAATAAGTGCGCGCTGATAACCGGTTCGCTCCAGGGGCTGGGCCTGGCGGCGGCGGAGCGTTTCGCCGAAGCCGGCTGCCATATCGCATTGAGCGGGCTGGCGCCGCCCGAAGAGATCGACAAGGTGCGCGCGCAGATTGAGCGGGCGCACGGCGTTCGAACGCTTTACTGTGGTGCCGACCTGCGGCATCCCGAGCAGATCGAGCAGATGATGGCGCAGATCGCGGAAGCGTTCGGAGCCGTCGATATCCTGGTAAATAATGCGGTGGCCCGGCATGCAGACCCGGTGGAAGAATTTCCAGTGCAGAAGTGGGACGAAGGAATCGCCGTCAATCTGTCAGCGGCGTTTCATACCATCCGCCTCGCGCTGCCTCAGATGCGGCTGAGGAATTGGGGCCGGATCATCAATGTCTCGTCCATCTACGGCTTCCGCGGGGCCGCGAACCGGGTCGCTTATGTCACCACCAAAACGGCGCTCCTGGGGCTGACGCGCGCGGTGGCACTCGAAACCATGGGTCAGAACATCACGTGCAACGCGGTCTGTCCGGGCACCGCGCATACGCCCCCGCATGAGGCCACTATTCAGCAAACCATGGCGAGGTCGGGATGGTCGCGAGCCGAAGCGGAACAGCGTTTCCTGGAGGGGAAGCAGCCCAGCGGCCGCTTCATCCAAAGCCCGGACGTAGCGGCCATGATGCTTTTTCTGTGCCAGCCGGAGAGTCGCGACATCACCGGCGCGGCGTTGCCGATCGACGGCGGGTGGTCTATCAGTTGAGCCTCTCGAAGGAACTGGCCACCTGGGTTTGCGGCACCGGGTTCGAGGATTTACCGCAAGATGTCGTCGCCGCCACCAAGCTACGCGTGCTGGATGTGATCGGCCTGGCGCTGGCAGGGGCGGAAACGGATTTCGGTCGCTCGGTCCGTGACGCCGCGCTGGCGATGGCTTCGCCCGGCCCCTGCCGCATTCTGGGAACCGGCGACCGGGCCGGTGTGACCGCGGCTGCGTTCGCCAATGGGGCCTTCCCGCAAGCTTTGGAATTCGACGACACGCACGTCGAATCCATCGTGCACATGAGCAGTCCGGCGGTGGCCGCGGCGCTGGCGCTGTCGGAGATTGGTTCTGTAACCGGGCGCGATCTCATCACCGCGGTCGCCATCGGCAACGAAATCTCCTGCCGCGTGGGCAGCGTTTCGTCGGGCGAATTGCACCGGCGCGGATTCCATCCGACGGGACTGTTCGCGCCATTCGGCGTCACATACCTCGCCGCCAGGCTGCTGGGACTCGACGCCGATGCGATGGAGCGCGCCGCGGGAATCTGCGGGAGTTTCGCCGCCGGCCTGCTGGAGTGCTGGGTGGATGGCACTCAATCGAAGTTCCTGCACTCCGGATGGGCGGCGCAGAGCGGGTTGATGGCGGCGTTTCTGGCACGCGCCGGAACTACCGGGCCGGCCCAGGTGTTCGAAGGGCGCTTCGGGCTGTTCGCCGCGCATGTGCAGGATCCGCAGGCGCACCGCGATTTCAGCCGCATCGGCAAGGGGCTGGGCACGCACTGGGAGAGCCGTAACTCTTCGTTCAAGCCGTTCCCGGCGGCGCACGTGATCCATCCTTATATCTCCGCCGTGCTGCGGCTGCGGAATCAACACGGGATCGATCCGCGCGATGTGGAGCGCATCGAATGCCCGGTGGCGAGCTTCATCGTGGGTATTGTGTGCGAGCCAACCAGCGAGAAGTGGACGCCGGCTTCTGACTCGCATGGACGAGTGAGTTTGCAATACAGCGTGGCCGAGGCGCTCTATCGCGGAGAACTCGGGAAGGACGCGTATCGCACGGAGAGCCTGCGGCACCCGGAGATCCTGGCATTGGCGCGGCGCGTGGACTATTACGCCGACCCGCACTTCCCTGGCCCTGGACGATTCAAGGGGGCTGTGAAGATCACGCTGAAGAACGGCCGCACGGTGGAAGAGGTGGAGGAGTACAACCGGGGGTCTGCGGAGAACCCGATGACCTACGAGGAACTGCGCGCAAAGTTCGATGCGAACGCGAGCGGATTTCTAGACGCCGCCGCGCGCGATCGGCTGGCGGATGAAATCATGCAGCTGGAACAGCTGCCGGATACGAGCGTCTTGCTGGCATAAACTAGACACAGGCCGGGAGGCCTGTGCCACCCTGCGTAGCACAGGCCTCCCGGCCTGTGTCTGGTTTTCACGCCCATCGGCGCAGGTCTGCGCCGACTTTTTGACTAAGTCCTTTCGATCGGCTCAAAACGGCGCAGATCTGCGCCGCCTTACCGCGACGCGGTCTGCGGCGGTTCCGGCATTGGCGAAATCACCTTGGCGGGATCGGCGTCGCGTGGAACCACTACGCCCACCCACGCGAAAATCATTTCATCCCAGCTCTGCTCGCCCCACCGCAGGGTCTTGGTCGGATCCGGGTTGTACTTGTTGGCCGCGGAATTGTCCCAGTGCGCGGTGAGTTCCACGCGCGTACCCTTCGGCAAGTCGCGCGGCTTGTTCTCGAAGTAGATCGTCTGCCAGCTGAAATCGTAGTGCGGCACGCTCAGCATGGTCTCGGATTCGCCGGTCGGATATTGCAGATGAATCTCCATATCCTTCCCGCGCAGGTGCATGTGCGGCTGCGAATAAATTAGCCGAACCGGCTGATTGAAGACAGCCAGCGCATAAGCCTCATGGTTGGCATCGCCGGGCGGAATCACAAAACCGGCGTCAAACACGGGGACCGTGAGCAGGCGAAACTTGGGGGGCTCCTTGGCCAGGACGAATCCGACCTTGGTCTGGTCCGTGGTCTCCTTACCGTTGGCCGTATAGTGCATCTCGAAGACGATGTCGGACCCGGCCGGAATCAACTTGGCGGCTTTGTGGTCCAGGTCGAAATAGCTCTGCGTCTGGGTTCCGGGAACGTAGCCGAGCAGCCATTCGTTGCTGGTGTTCACGTTCGGATCCACCGGCGCCGGCGGCGCGGGACTGCCGTCTTCGGTGCCGGGCGGAATGTACGCCTCGCCGACCTTGGCGTCCTTCATCCACTTCGACCCCGGAGGCCGCACGTGAACGCTGGCGTGGTGCACCACCGCGCGGTTGCCGGGGCGCACTTCGGCATCGATCACCCAGGTGTCCTTGGTGAAACCCGTGGGGACAACGAAATACGTGTACAGGACCGTCCCCTTGGCCGGCACGTTGTACGGCTTCTGCATGCCCAATACGACGTCGGGCTTGATGTTCCATCCATCGGTCCAGGTGATCGGCGCGGGCTTGTCTTTCGGATTGCCCTCGGGCGCCCCGGCATCGACCCATGCCGCAATCATCTTGATATCCGCGTCGTTCAGCCGGCGGTCGTTGGCAAAGTGGCCGTACTTCGGGTCCGCAAACCACGGCGGCATCTTCTGGGTGAGGACGGCGGACTTGATGGATTTGGCCCAGGGGCGCGAGCTTTCGTAAGTGAGCAGCGAGAACGGCCCGATCTCTCCGGGACGATGACAGCTCTGGCAGTTTTTCTGCAGAATCGGCAGGACGTCCTTGTTAAAAGTGACATCCGGAGCGGCCAGAGCGGCGGTCGTGAGGAGCACAGCGGCGAGGAGATATCGAGTCATGATTGAACTCCAAGATGTCGCTCACCAAGATATCACAGCGGTAACGCTGCCGGTCTTGCCGGCGGCTCTACGCGAAGGCATTCACCGGGAGGTTGTCCCCTCGGCTCGGGCGCGTACGCGAGCATGGATGTGGCTCCAGCCCGTCGAAACGCCAGCCCTGTGATCGTCCGATATGAGGCCGAACGCCGTGTGCCGGAATTTGATGAGCGTGCCATCGCCCTCCGCCGTCAAGCGATACTGCACATTGGAGACGACCGGAGAGGACATGAACAACGGACCGGTGAGTTCAAGCAATCCCGGCCGCTTGATAGCTTGGACGTGTCCCCAGAGATGGCCGTCGTTATTTCCCAGATCGCGGTACCATCTCCCTCCCGGCCACGGCTCGATCTTCATCGCCATCGGTTTGCCGTCAGGCCCTTGACTGCCCGGTCCGATCTCTTCGAGCAGCGCGGCAAACGTTGCGTCCAAAGAGGCGTGGACATGAATTTCTTCGGTGATGTTCAGTGTCAGATTCTCGATAGCTGGTGCTGGTGCGTTCATGATCTCTCCTTTTCTTTCTGCTCGGCCCGCTCCTTGATGCGGTTCAGTTGGCGGCTCCAGTATTGTTCAAATGTACTCGTCCACTCGTGGAGCGGACGGATACCTTCCGCGTTGGTTCGATAGAGCATCCTTCGGCCGTCGCGGCGCACATGGACTAACCTGGCGTCACGCAGGATGCGGAGGTGTTTGGAGACGGAGGGTTGCTCCAGGCGCAGCGTCTTGACGATGTCCCCTACGGGGCGTTCCCGCAGCGCGAGATAGCTCAAGATTTCCCTCCGGCGAGGTTCGCCGACCGCGTTGAAAACGTCTAGTGCAGCGGATGCGCGGGCCACAGGATCGATGATACATTCCCATATGGGAATATGTCAAGAGGGAACTGATGGACCGGGTGAAGCGTGCACCCGTCCCAGGTCGTTCAGGTGTGGTAACCGCCCTCGTCCTTTTTGGCTTGCCCAAGAGCGGTGAGAGTTTCAAGGATCGCCGTAACTTCGGGGATGCGAGCGCGGATGAAATTGCGAGCGACTATTTCGGGTGCAACTGGGGCGGGCGTTTGCATAATGTAATCGCGCACCGCACGGACGCGCTCGGGGAGCGAGGGTGGCCACGGAATGCGAGATGCAGGCGCGGGCTGCTGCGCTTCCTCTTCCATCTCCACACCGAGGCCCGCCTGGGTCGCGGCGGTTTTTTGGAATTCGGGCCGGACCCACCGGACCAGGCCGGAGCGTTCTTCAGCGGCACGAACGGCGTTGAGTTCGACCAAGCGGTAAAGGATGTCTTCGGTTGGGAGATCCGGCGGCCAGCCGTAGGCCTCGGCGACGGCGCGGTCGAGATCATCCTGGAGGTCTCGAAGAACCGATATAAGGCCGTGGTCGTGAATCATCTGGCTCGCGGCGTTCAGCGATTGGCCGGCGCGCAGTTCTTCAAGCACGTTGTACATCTCGGTAAGCGTCAGGTTGGGGTGTGCTTCCTGGCGGCGTTTGCGATGAGCATCGAGTTGTTCGCCAAGGAATCGAATGCGCTCGCGCTGGTGTTCGGACGCTTCGGGAAAAGGAAAAGGCTCGAAGCAGCGAGTCTTGTTGTAGCGAGGATCGTTTCCGAAACCGAGTCGGCCGCCCGCGGCGAGCGCCCATGCGACGTGAATCCGACTGGAGAGAACGCCCAAGACGAATGCGTCGCTGGCGGCAATATTGACGAGCATGTTATCCGGGAGGATTGAGGCGTCGAGGAAGACGAAGAAGCGGTGTTTAGCAGTTTCTGGGGTCGCTATATAGCGGCGGAGGTCCTTCAGGGCGGGGCGGAAGTTGGCACGCGGCTCACCGTGTATCCACCAGTTGTCGCGGTAGGTGGGGCGGTTGTTCTGGTCACGTTCCGGTTTGACGTGATCGACGACGTGCTGATAAACAGCGGGAAACCTGTCCCGCACTTCGTGTACAGTCAAGCCGAACAAGTCAATCGCCATTACGCCACGCGGGTGCGACGTAATGTCGCGGCCGTTTCGGTATTGCCGAATGTGTCGATCGAGGCCCGGAATCTTACCCAAACCGAGTTCGCGAGCCTTCTCTGGCGTGACAATGAAGCCTGCTCCATGCAACTTCACACCGGGACAACTTAGACCTTCGTTGGCCTTGAGAGGAAGCGCCAAGGTGGTATTCGGTCCGATGGTCAAGTCGGAATGGATCAGGCCGTAGCGCTCGATGAACTCGACTTTGGCGGCCCCCTCGCCATCGCCGGGTTCCTCGGAAACCACGCGGAGGAGGCGGCCTTCCCGAATGCCTGCTTCGGCGGTCGTCATTGCGATGCGGACGGCGGCGCCGTCCCAAGAATCGACCCAGGGGTGATCGGGCACGGCGTAAACAAGCGAAGCAGGAGTCTTGGCATCGGTGAGATGTGGGACGAGGACGCGGCGCTGGAAGGTCTGGCGCAGACTGTTAGTGGTGATGAAGCCGAAGCGCCGGGTCTGGCCGGCGCGGACGCGTTCGGCGGCGCGGTGCCACCAATACATCACGTAGTCGGCAGTTTCGGGGACCTCGCTATAGACCGAGCGGAGGGTCTCAGTGTAGCCATCGCCGAGTTCGCCGCGCATTCTCCAGTTGCCGAGAAACGGTGGGTTGCCGATGATGAATTCGGCGGAAGGCCATTCGGCGCGGCGGGCGTTGACATAGGTCAGAACCGGGCGGCGTGCCGACTCGTCGGGAACCTCTTCTCCGGTCACTGGGTGCTTCTTCTTGGTGATGCCGTCCCAGGTGGTGCGCGCGTTTCCGTGTTCATCGACGGCCGGTTCAACCTTGTCATACGCGAGCAGGGCATCGCGGTATTCGATGTTGTGGAATCGCTTGATCACCGGCTCGGGTGGAAGGGTAGAGGCGCCCCACGTGCGGAAGTGCCACTGGAGGTAACCGATCCACAGGACGAGGTCGGTGATGGCGGCCGCGCGGGGATTGAGTTCGATTCCCTTCAACTGATGCGGGTCGACGGTGAAGCCGGTTTCGTGCAATGCCTGCTGGGTCTCGCCGAGGGTTTCAAGCGCGTCGTTGATCTCGCCTTCGAGCCGCTTGAGGTGTTCCAAGGTTACGTACAAGAAATTGCCGGAACCACAAGCCGGGTCGAGAACCTCAATGGTGCACAGGCGCTGGCGGAAACCCGTCAGGACCGCGATGGCGTCGTCCCTCTTGCCTGCGCGCTCCAGCGTGAGGGCAGCAGCCTGCACATCGGCCCAATCGTGGCGAAGCGGCTCAACGATGGTCGGGATGACAAGGCGTTCCACGTAAGCGCGGGGCGTGTAATGAGCACCAAGTGAGTGGCGCTCCCGCTCATCGAGGGCGCGCTCCAGCAGCGTGCCGAAAATCGCCGGCTCCACATCCTTCCATTCGGCTGCTGCGGCGAGGCGGAGGATATCGAACTGCTGGCGGTTGAGCGGTAGGGCTTCGATGGATTCGAAGAGGCCGCCATTGAAGCGAAGGACGTGCTCGCGGAGGATGGGGGAGAATCCGCCGGCATCCATGGTTCGCCACAGGGATTCGACCATTGGCTTGAAGTTCGGCAGATCGTCGCGAAGAGTGGCGAGGAGGTTCGAGAAGCTGTCATGCGGCAGGAGGTGGATGTCTTCCGCAAAAAAGGTGAAGATGCAGCGCATCAGGAAAGGGGTCACGACCTCGGCGGGATGATCCTGTTCGAGGGATCGGGCAAGGTTTGCCAGGTGCCAGGCGACGTCCAGGGTAACCCGGGCCGAAATGCGACTGGGGTCGAGTGAGAGCGGGTCGAGCCAGATGGCGCGGAGGCGGTCGCGGATGAGCTGGGATTCGAGCTGTTCGAGCCGGATACGGTGATTGAGGGAATCGGGGAAAGGGACGTAGGCCTTCCCGGTGCCGGAAAAGTCGGCGAAGAGCTCGATGGAGTAGCCGACGTCGACCACGATGAGGAAGGGCGGCCAGCCATCGGCGACGGGGAGCGCTTTGGCATACTGCTCGGCCTGATTGCGCGCGCGGAGCATGGCTTGATCCCAGCCAGCAGTTCCGCGAACGGCGGTTCCGCGGCGATGGGGCAACTCGAAGAGTAGCGAAGGCTCAGGAGCTTCGCTGCCCTGTTTGGCTTCCAAGACGAAGCAGCCGCGTTTGTAGAGATCGATAAAACCAGTGCTGGAGAGGCCCGTGGGGTGACGGAACGTTACGGGCCGCTCGAAGACGTATCGATTCTTATTGTCGTCGGCGACGGCAGGTTCCGGACGCGGAACCTCCAGGTAGTCGCAGAGTTCGGAGAGGAAGAGTGCATAGTTCGCCCGTTCCGCAGCAGCCGAGTTCTGCCATCGTTCAATAAATGGATTCGCCTGCATGAGACATTCGGACTGTTTCTGTTCACTGAGAGTTTAACTGGTATATCGTCCGACAGGGCTGTGCGCCTCGATGAAGGTATACACCTGAAGACTGCTATGCTTCTCCGGCACCAGCCTCGCTTAGCTCTTGGACTTCATCTACACGCTCAAAACCGGACAAGGCGATTGTTGAATGATCCCGTAGGCATGCGTGCGCAGGCGCCCAAGGGTGGATTGACTCGATCCCCGTCCGATAATAACGAGGTTAGCGTCTTCTTGCCGTGCCTCCTCATCCACGGTAGGCGCGATCTTGCCTACCGCGACGCGCAAAGGGGCATCGACGCCTGCGGACTTCAGTAAAGACTCGATCTTGAGGCGGGCTTCCTTGCGCGCTTGCTCCTGAAGTTCTCGTTCGGTGGGAAGCGCGAGCCAATCGCTGATCGGAAGGACCACGTGGAGAACCTTCAGCGCCGCACCCATGCGCTGACTGAATTCCGAAGCCCATTTCAGCACTGGAACAGTCTCAGGGGTCCCGTCAATGGCGCATAAGACAGTGCGAGGAACGTCGGGCGATCCCTGTTCCTCCGCGTGAGTGGCGGTCCAGACAGGGCAGTGTGTGTCATGAAGGATCTTGGCGGTGACTGAGCCGAGCAACAGGTTGCGAAACGACCCCGATCCGTGGGTCGGCATCATGATGAGATCCACGGCATTTTCGTGGGCGAATTCGGTGATTTTGAACGCCGGATCTCCGTAACTCGCAACACGGCTCACGGTCAACTGGTCAAATTCGTTGAGCAGTTCCCGGTCGAGGCGAGTTTGCAGTTCGTCCTTCAATTCCGGCTCGTCCGCCGCCACGAAAGCGCCCATGCCGACAGGCGGTGCGATCCAATTCGGCGGAAGCACGCTGAAGAGCGTGATCTTGGCGCCGAAGCGGCTGGCGATCGCGCGCACAAAGGGAACTGCCAGCAAACCTTGCGTCGAAAAGTCAAAGGGAAACAGTATGTGTTTGATCGTCGGCATGTTTTGTCCGTCATCCATCATAGAGCAACCGCTACCAACTGAGGCGGTGTTCAGATAGCGTTCGCGGCCACGGTATTGCGCTATCATGTCCCTCGGTCTACAGATTCCGTGTTCTATCGCAAGCCAGTATTTCTCGTGCTGCTTCTGACGCTGGGCGCGTTGCTGGTACATGGCTATCACCCCTGGGCGGAAGACGCGGAAATTTACCTTCCCGGCGTCGAGAAAGTTCTCGATCCCGAACTCTTTCCTTTTGGCGCAGAGTTTTTCCAATCGCACGCCCAGCTTACGCTCTTCCCCAATCTCCTCGCCGCCCTGGTCGTAGTCACTCATCTGCCGCTCGAACTGGTGCTATTTGTCGTCCACGTGGCTTCTGTCTTTCTTCTGTTGCTGGCTTGCTGGGAGTTGAGCGGCAAATGCTTCCCCGATGCGAGGGCGCGGTGGGCCGGCGTCGCCCTGATCGCGGGCCTGCTCACTCTGCCCGTGGCGGGAACGGCGCTGTACATCATGGATCAGTACGTCAACCCGCGGAACTTGTCTGCATTCGCCGTGATTTTCTGCATCGCAAGGGTGGTCGATCGGAAGTATCTACAAGCGGCGCTGTTTCTGATTCTCGCCGCGGCGGTCCATCCTTTCATGTCGATCTTTGCCCTCTTCTATTGCGCGCTCCTGATTTCCATGAGAGCGTATGACCTCCGGTTGGCGGGCTTCGCGATCCTGCTGCCGTTCGGCATCACGTTTGAGCCGCCTTCCAAGGCCTATCATGAGGTGGCGCTCTCTCATCCCTTTCATTACCTGCTGCGCTGGCAGTGGTACGAATGGCTGGGGATTGTGGGGCCGATCGCGATCTTGTGGTGGTTCAGCCGGCTGGCGCGCTCCAGAAAATGGGGCAATCTGGACATCCTGTGCCGGGCGCTGATTCCGTATGCGCTGATCTCTACGACCGCCGCATTGGCGCTTTCCATTCCAGCCCGCTGGGAGAGCCTGGCGCGCCTACAGCCGATGCGCAGCCTGTATCTTCTCTACATTCTGCTGTTCCTGTTCGGTGGCGGATTCCTGGCGGAATATGTCCTCAAGAACCGCGTGTGGCGATGGCTCGCGTTGTTTGTCCCACTCTGCGCCGGCATGTTCCTGGCGCAGCGGGCGTTGTTTCCTGCCAGCGCGCACATCGAATGGCCCGGCGCCACGCCCCGGAACCAATGGGTCCAGGCGTTTGTCTGGATTCGCAAAAGCACACCGATCGGCGCGATCTTTGCGCTCGATCCCTTCTATATGCACATTCCGGGCGAGGACAACGATGGCTTTCGCGCGACCGCGCAGCGGAGCGTGCTGGCGGACGCAGTCAAGGATAGCGGCGCGGTTACCATGTTTCCTCCCCTGGCGGAAGAATGGCAGCGGCAGGTGCAGGCGCAGACCGGCTGGCAAAATTTTCAGCCCGCGGACTTCGCACGGCTACGCGCGGCGTACGGTGTAGATTGGGTCGTCCTACAACAGCCAGGTGTTGCGGGAGCCCATTGCCCTTACCAGAATCCAACGGTGCTGGTTTGCGAGAATCCCGCCCCGCGGCGCCCCAGCGGTCAAAATGGCGTTCTATGGCGATGATTTCACGCAGGACCGCACGATGATGTTTGGCGGGGTTCCTGCCGATCCAGAGATGCAGAAATGACAGCTATCGTCAGACAATACATATTGAAAGGCTTCGTAATCGCGGCCGACGGGCTCAAGGTCCATTCAGAAAGCCCGGCCCTCAACGTTGACACTGCCCAAAAAATCATTCGTCTCGACGGCAAAGGAAAGCGACTGGCATGCTCATGCTCTGGCTTTACCCAAATCACCTTAGATGACGGCGAAGAAATGGCCATTGATTTTATGTTAGAAGCCAAAACTGCCTCCGATCGTCTTTACTATCGGACTTATAGGGACCTCCGGCGCTATGCGATTGCGCTTTCCGATTCGATAAGTGCCAAACTTGAGGAGATTAAGCGGCATGGAAAGATCACAGAATATCCGGGTTCTCCTCCTCTATCGATGGAAAACTCGTTCACAATTGCAGAGCTTTTCCTGGACGGGTTCTACGAAGATCTGCCTTCGCGGGTTGCAATACGGTTCCATCATGACCAGCAAAGCTTGCTAGAGCCGGAAATCCTCGATCAGCCATTCACCCTTGGCAATTTAATTGTCCAAGGTCCACGCACTCCTGGCTTCATGGTTTTGCAGCGATGTGTGCCCCACTCCTTAGACGAGGCGGTAGATGAAGCCACGCGCTACATCAACTCGTGCTCCGATCCAGACTCGAAAGCGATTGATCCGGAAGCGTGCGCGAAGATCGGAGGCCATATCCATGTGGCCACGATCACGAAAGACGCTGGGTTCCAATGGGCCATTCCGCCGATAGTCGAAGAATATCCTGCCGCCTGAAATTCTGGTCAACTCTACCAAGAGGTACCATCAACCCAGAGGTGGAAATGTGAGGAAGCATCTGCTTCCAGGCATCGTCGCATGCGTTTTGCTGGCCGTTACCGCACCGGCGAAGGACCGCCCATGGTTAACCGGTACGGTGATCGAGATCAGCAGCGTGCGAACGAACTTGGGGGCAGAGGATTCATTGCCCTTGGCAAGCGGAGCGAAGGTAAGCTACCCAGAGCGTCCGATCTTCGGCATGGTATATACCATTCGGGCGGAACATGCCGATTACGTGGCGGTCGATGAAGCTCGCGGCAACAAAGTGCCACGCGCTACTGTCAATGCGACCGTTCAGTTCAAACTGCTGCGAGGATCACGGCTCAGTTTCATCGGCAACGACGGGAAAGAGCACAAACTCGATCTCCTGAAAACGACTCCCCATTGACGATCACGGCGAAAATTCCCTTCAACGCACAATTCAGAGACTACCCAGCGGTCCGGCTGCAGCCCGGTAGCTCTCAAAAGCAGCGGTACAATTGAGGCTTGCAAACGCAAACAGCCAGAGCCTCGTTGTTTCCGTACTCGCGATGGAATGCGCAGTTGGCCGTTCTGTCCCGCCAGTACCGGCAAGCGAATCCCATCCCTCACGTCTTCCTGACGGATTTTCTGGCGGAGGAAATGGCGCGCGCCGCGGCCGCGGAGTTTCCGGCCGTGGATACAATTGCGTGGACCCACTGGCAACACCAGAATGAAAACAAGCACGGCATGACCAGGCGGGAACTTTTTCCACCACTGCTGGGAACGGTTGCCGACGAACTGAACTCGCCCGAGTTCCTGGCCTGGCTCTCGGAACTGACCGGCATTCCGAACCTCATCTCCGACGCCGGCCTGGAAGGCGGCGGGCTACACCAATCCGGCCGTGGCGGGTTCTTAAACGTTCACACGGATTTCTCGCATCACCACTATCACAAGAACTGGCGCAGGCGCGTCAACCTGATTCTATATTTGAACGCCGGATGGACGACCGAGTGGGGCGGCGCCATCGAGCTCTGGGACGACCGGATGCAGCAATGCGTCGCGAAGTATCCGCCGCTACTCAATCAAGTACTGGTTTTCAATACGGATGAAAAGTCTTTCCACGGCTTTCCGGAGCCGCTCGCCTGCCCGGAGGGCGACTCGCGCAAGAGTTTGGCCTTGTACTACTACACGACCGATACCGATGCCGTGCGCGAGATACGATCCACCAACTATCGGGCGCGCCCTGGCGATGGCCTTCGCAAATCCGCGCTAATCTGGCTCGATAAGAAGGCGGTGCATTTCTATTCCCGCGCCAAAGCCCGGTTTGGATTCTCCGACGATTTTGCCAGCCGGATTCTGGGGCTGATCTCTGGGAAAAAGAATCGCAGCGGGTCCTGAGGCGGCGCTCTTTACGATTCCGCGGGTGGTGCGGCGCATGAAGCTTTGAATGTCATCGGCGGCTCTCATATGTCCGCCGGCCGCGCGCAGGGATGCGCCGATTCGTGCCGCAGCGGCCGCGTATTGTGTGCCGGAGAGGACCTTCGCGACGCTGCCACGGATGGCCCCAGCTTCCATCCGGCGCGTGTCCAGCACCAAGGCAGCGCCCAATTCCGCGGCACGTGAGGATATCCAAAACTGATCGGCGGCCTGAGGGGCTACGACCAGCGGGACGCCATAATACAAGGCTTCCTGGACGCTGTTCATCCCGCCATGCGTGACGAACGCCGCCGAGCGCCGCAGAATCTCGATTTGCGGCACAAAAGACCGGACGATGAAGTTTTCCGGTATCGGCCCGAGGGTTCCCATAGGAAGATCACCACCGGTCGACAGCACAACCTGCCAGGGTGTGTCCGCCAACTCTTCCAGGCACCTTCGAAAGAATTGTGGATGGTTCCCGTACACGGTGCCCAAAGAAACCAAAACCAGCGGCCGGCGATCGCACTGTTCGAAGGGGAAAGGCGGAGCTTCCGGACGACAATCGAAACACGGCCCTACAAACTTAAACCGATCCCCATCGAAAGCTTCGGCCAAAGGCTGGAACAACCGGGATGTGTACACCAGGTTCCAGTCGCCATAGGTCTGCAATAGTTGTTGCGGGGAGGGAAGCTCGGGAAGGCCGTAGCGCAGCAGGCAAGCGTGGCAGCGCGACCGAAACTCAGTGTGCCATTGCCGGGTCAGCCGCGGGTCCTCAGGTTGCATTCTCGGAGCGGCTCCGTAGCGCGAATCGATATCGCTGTTGACGAGAATGCTGGGGATAGAGGCGATCGAGGGGAGTCCCAGAAGTTGCGCGACGAAGCGCCCCCATGGCGCGAAACTGTCGTACATGATGTGCGTGGGGCGCAACATCCGGACTTCTTCCAGGTGACGATCGAGCACCGCGCGGCTTAAATCGAGCAGGGTATCGAGCGTCGTCGATACCTGGGCGAATGGTCCCGGCCCCCGCTCCGGCATACAGAACTCGGTGGAGTAGGGGCGGAAAGGCGCGCCCGTATCCTGGACAGCCCGCCGGAACGGTTCCGTGCCGTAATAGACGACCTGCTCTCCACGGTAGACCAATTCCCGAACGACCGCGAGTGTGGGATTGATATGTCCGTGAGCGGGCAAGCTGAAATAGACGATGCGTGGCATTTTCGAAGGCGACTGCCGGGTTCGATGACGAGGCGCCCGCGTCAAGCGAGCACGTCAAACAAGGAACCGGTAGGGCTGCCGGTCGATCCGGGATCGAGGAACCCTTGGACCTCGGCCGCTTCGGCTGTTTGGGAATTGCCGAGTTGATCCGCCGGTGATGCGGCAGAGGAAAGCATGGAAAACAGACTGGCGTCTGCGGCCGTGGCTGACGCCGTGGAAGCCGGATCGAGCGATCCGCCCAGAGGATCATTCTCCAGGGCGGCAAGGGTGCTGCCCGTGTCGGCAGTGGAGCCATCCGGAGTTCCGAACATCGCATCCATGCCTTCCAACTCGGTGGTGGCCACGCTCAGTTGAACGATGTCGCCGGGCGGTGCGTTTTCCAAAGCAGATACGGCTGCCGGCGACGACATCACCGGTGAACCGAGGTTGGAGAGAGTTTGGAGCAATTCAGCTGTGGCGGGGTTAACCGCAGGGATGGAACCCATTACTGCACCTCACAACGTTCTATCGGCTGCCACGGCAATTTCATTAGGCCTTCAGCCGGAATTTCTTTTGGAGTGGTGGGGCATGCTTCAGCTTGCCCTGGCGGGTATGTGGAAAGAAAGAGGCTGCTGAAAAACTCGTTTGCAGGGCACGGCCATTTTCGATTCCGGTAACCGCACCGGCGGCGAAGACCGCTGGCGTTACGTAGCGCTGGCGATCTTTGTCGCCGGCAAGGCAGTGCATGGCGCTGCCCCACCGTGGGGCATGGCCATGCCCAGCCCCGAGAGAGCTCCGAAAGAGTTTTTCCGCACTCTCTTTAGCTTGCCCTCAGGGCATCGCCGCCGACTGGGCAAGCTAAAGCATGCCCCACATTACGGCGAGAGGCTCAGGCGGAACGGCACCATCTGCGACCGCACAAACCCGGCGCGGCGGTAGAAACGCATCGCTGCTTCATTGGTCTGATCGGTCTTCAGCGCCACTCGCAAACATCCCGCAGCTTTCGCTTCGCCGATGGCATGAGTTAGCAGTTGCCGGCCAACGCCATGTCCGCGCCAATCGGGATGGACGATCATGTCTTCCAGCCAGGCAGCGCGCCCACCCTCGGCAGTGCTGACAGTGAAAAGGATACTCACCATGCCGACGATGGCGCCGGAGTGGACCGCGCAATAGACGCGGCCCGTTTCGGCATTCCCGATGATGAGGGATAGCCCGCGCGCCTGCCGCTGCGCGTCTGGAGTAAAATCCGCCTCCTGCGTGAACAAGATTGCCAGCAGTTCGCAGAGCCGGGGGATATCGTCCGGAGCGGCCAATCGAATTTGGGCTGAGATCATGGGTTACCGAGCTCCCCGGGCGCGTCTTCTTTGAGAGCCACTCCCGACAACTTCCGGGCCCGCGCCTCGCGCATCAGGAAGTGGATTTTGTGGGCCGCGACATCGTAAGCCAGTCCTTCGGTTCGCACGTTGGAGATGCAGTTCCGCTCGGCATCGGTGCGGCCGGGACGCGGGTCCCAAGTGAGATACACGCCTAGGCTATCGGGAGACGTCAACCCCGGGCGTTCGCCGATCAGCATGACCACGAGGTGTGCGCCGAGCAGGCTGCCGATTTCATCTCCGACCGCGACGCGCCCCTGGAGGACAACGGTGAGCGGCGCGAGGTGCCATGCTTCCGCTTGGAGGCGAGGCGTCAATGCTGCGAGCAGCGGTACGGCGTGGTGGTGGACGGCGGTCGCGGACAATCCGTCGGCGATCACGATGGCGGCATCGTAGTCGCCATGGCGCAGCAACGGCCGCGACTCTTCACTGAGACTGCGGCCCAGGTCGGGGCGGCGCAGATAAGTGGCGCGGTCCGGTGCGCGGCTTCGCAAGAGCACGTGCGGCACGCCCAGCGACGCTGGATCGAGCGCCTGATAGACGGCATCGCGGGCGCGGGCATGGTCCAGTTGAAAGCGGAGCAGCTCGGCCGTGGGCACGCCGTGACCAGTGCGGCCGAGCGCCACGCGCGCCGGAGTATACAATCTCAGGTCAAGAGCCATTGCGCGGGAACCAGTTGCGGATGGTTGTCGAGCCAAGTTTCGAATTCGGGCGCCGGTTTGAGGCCCAGCACCGAGCGCAGGTACAGGGCATCGTGAAAGCTGGTGCTTTGGTAATGCAGCATCACGTCATCGGCGCCGGGAACGCCCATGATGAAATTGCACCCCGCCACGCCGAGCATGGTGAGCAGCGCGTCCATATCGTCCTGGTCGGCCTCGGCATGGTTGGTATAACAGATGTCGCAGCCCATGGGCACGCCCAGGAGTTTGCCGCAAAAGTGATCCTCCAGTCCGGCGCGCAGAATCTGCTTGCCATCATATAAGTACTCGGGCCCGATGAAGCCGACTACGGAATTGACCAGCAGCGGCCGATAGCGCCGGGCCACGGCATAAGCCCGCGCCTCACAGGTCTGTTGGTCCACGCCGTGATGGGCATTGGCGGAAAGCGCGCTGCCCTGGCCGGTCTCGAAGTACATCACGTTTTCGCCGCGGTGCAGCTCACGCGTGGCCTGGCAGGCTTCGTCGAGCAACGCCAGATTTACGCCGAAGGATGTGTTGGCGGCCTCGGTTCCGGCAATCGATTGGAACATCAGGTCGATTGGCGCGCCGCGCGCGAGGGCCTGCATCTGAGTGGTCACGTGGGCCAGCACGCAGATTTGCGTGGGGATCTGATAGTGCGCGCGGATGCGATCGAGCATGTCGAGCAGGGCCATGACCGTGGCCAGGCTGTCGGTGGCGGGGTTGATGCCAATGACCGCGTCGCCGCTTCCGTAACACAGGCCGTCGAAGATGCTGGCGGCGATGCCCTTGAGGTTGTCGGTGGGATGGTTGGGCTGGAGCCGCGTGGACATGCGGCCGGGCAAGCCGATGGTGGAGCGAAAGCGGGTAACCACGCGGCACTTGGCGCCTACCGACACAAGGTCCTGGAGGCGCATGATTTTGGAAACGGCGGCAACCATTTCGGGAATCAGGCCGGGCGCCAAAGCGCACAAGCGTTCGGTGGTGGCCTGCTCGGAAAGCAGCCAGTCGCGGAATTCGCCGACGGTCAAATGGGCGACAGGGGTGAAAACCGCGGCATCGTGCGAATCGCAAATCAGCCGGGTCACTTCGTCCTTTTCGTAGGGGATGATGGGCTCGAGCAGGAAGGCCTTCAACGGCACATCCGCGAGCTTGATTTGGGCGCGGACGCGATCCTCGGCGCTGGATGCGGCCAGGCCGGCCAATTCGTCTCCGGACCGCGCCGGAGAAGCCTTCGCCAGTAAGGTTCGCAGGTCCATGTTAGTGTACGCTTTGACAACCGCTCCCTCTGGTCACGGCTCTGTAACTCTTATAACCCCCGCTCCCTTACGGTCGCGGTTCGGTAAGCCTGCGTTTCCGAGATGGAAGCCGTGACCAGAGGGAGCGGTCTGTTCCCCGCGATGCGCCAAGGCAGACTCTTCCTCCGGAGCCAGCACCAGGCGGTGACGGGCATATCCGGCGTAATAGGCGATGCCGAGCACAAACCATACAGCCGCGCCGATCACACCTTTGTTGTAGTCCGCACTGCGGAAGAGCGTGGCCAGCGTCAAAAGGGCGACGATCGCCGCGATGGCTGCGCCGGGTATGCCGAGCGGGCTAACGTAGGGCCGCTCCATTCGCGGCAAACGGACGCGCAGCAGAATGAAGGAGGCCATTTGCAGCACGTACGCAAGCACTGCGCCGAACACCGCCATGTTGAGCAGGATGGCGCCGACCGGGCTGCCTTGCGGCGTCCAGTGGATCGCCAGGGCAACCGCGTACCCCAGCGCCGAGCCTGCGATTAACGCCCGCTGCGGCGTGGCGCGACGCCCGTGCGTCTCCGAAAGCCAGGTGGGGAAGTAGCCCGCGCGCGAGAGTGAATAGATCTGCCGGCCGTAGGCAAAGATGATGGTGTGGAAGCTGGCGATCAGCCCGGTGCACGCGACTAGGGCGAGCACGCGCGTTCGCAGACCTTGTCCGAAGATGGTCCGAAACCCCAGAAACAGAGGTTCATTGGAAAGCGCCACCTTAGCCGCTCCCGGTGCGATGCCCACGCTGAGCACCACCGTGAGAAACGAAACCGCGATCAGTGTGAGCAGGCCGTAGAGGATGCCGCGCGGCATGTCCCGCTTTGGGTCGTGGCTTTCCTCGGCGGCCAGCGGCAATTGCTCGATGCCGAGGTACAGCCACAGGGCGAAGGGAAGTTCGACCATGGCCGAAGCCATTTTGCCGCGGCCCGGAGGGAAGTAGGGAGACGCCCAGCGAGCCAGGTTGAAATGCGGCGCGGCGCCCACCCAGAACACCGCCAAAACGGCCAGCGCGATGACTGTAACTAGCGCGGAGACGCGGAACGTGAGCTCGACGCCCCAAACGTTGAGCGCCACGAACAGGGCATAGCAGGCCAACCACCAGGCGGGCTCCCAGGCGCTGGAGGTTCCGAATACCGCTCCCAAATATCCGCCGATGCCGACCACAATCACAGCCGGCGTGAGGATGTACTCCATATTCTCCGCGAGGCCCGTGATATAGCCGCCCCATGGCCCCATGGCAGTGCGTGCGAAGGAATACGCGCCGCCGGCGTGCGGCAATGCCGGAGACATCTCAGCGATGGAAAAACAGAGGCCGATGTACATGGCGGTCATCACCAGTACGGCGGCCAGCATTCCGCCGAAGCCGCCGGCCGTCAAGCCGTAATTCCAGCCGAAGAAATCGCCCGAGATGACGGCGCCCACCCCCATGGCCCAGAGCGACCAGACGCGCGCATGGCGGCGCAGGCGGCGCTTATCGAGGTAGGCTCGATCCGCGGGAGTGTAGGTGGCTTTCATGCTGACGACGAATGAGTTCCGGCCGGAACCGCTATTTTATGCGAAAGAGGCTGAAGAAGGCAGGAATGGTAGGCGGCAGAGGAATTCGCCGCTCCCGCAGTACAATCAAATGAGAGATGGCAAAGGAGTACATCGAGGAGCGTGGCGGCAACTACTACGTTGCAGGCACGCGAATCTCCCTGGATTCGATTGTTCACGCGTTCCGGCGGGGCGAGTCTCCTGAGACCATGTGCCAGAACTTCGAGCTGCTTAGCCTCGAAGAGGTCTATGGTGCCATCGCGTACTATCTGGCAAACCAAGCTAACATCGACGCCTACATGACTCGCCAAAATGAGAAGTGGGCGGAAGGCAAGGGTAACGCCGAACCCCTGCCAGCCGGTCTGCGCGAGAGACTGATGCGCGCACGGGAAGATCTGCACACGACTCGCCCATCGTGAAGGTCCGATTTCTGGCGGATGCCGATCTCAATCGAGCTATTGTGAGCGGAGTACTGCGCCGGGAGCCGTCTCTTGATTTCCTTACAGCGCAGGCGGCTGGGTTACGCGGCATGGATGATCCCGAGGTTTTGGCCCTGGCAGCGAAGAACCAACGGGTGCTCGTTTCACACGATGTCGGCACGATGCCTGCTCACTTCCGTGCGTTCAGGAACGCGGGAAGGCGCAGCTCCGGTGTGTTTCTCATTCAGCAGAGCCTCGATATTGGGATAGCGATCGACGAACTCTTACTGATCTGGATGGCATCGGAAGCATCGGAGTGGGAGAACCGGTTGGACTGGCTACCGCTCTGAGCGTTAGCTCTTGCCGCCGGCAACGCCGCGCTGCTTGCGAGTCAATATCTCGCGCACGGCATAAATCCGCCGGTCCTGGCTCTCGAAATACGTGCGCATCATCATCTCGCCGATCAGGCCGGTGCTGAACATCATCAAGCCGGCGAGCAGCAGCAACGCACCCGCCACCATGAGCGGGCCGTGCGAGAGAACGATCTCGTAGCCCATCAACTTCATCACGGCCAGGTAGGCCATGATGCCGCCGCCCAGCGTGGTGCCCGCCAGGCCGAGCGATCCGAAAAAGTGCATCGGCCGCGTGAAGTAGCGCAAGAGGAACTTGATGGTGAGGATGTCGAAGAGCACACGGAACGTCCGGCTGATGCCGTAGTGGGAAGCGCCCGTGGTGCGCACCGTGTTGCGGATGGGCACCTCGGCGATGCGCGCGCCGTAGAAGCTGGCCAGCGCCGGAATGAAGCGGTGCAACTCGCCGTAGAGGTTGACGTCCTTCAGTACCTCGGCGCGGTAAGCCTTGAAGGTGGTGCCGAAATCCCGCAGTTCCACGCCGGAAGCCTTAGCCATTAGCCAATTCGCAATGCGCGAAGGCAGTTTGCGGCTGAGCGCATTATCCACGCGGTTCTGGCGCCATCCGCTGGCGATGTCGTATCCCTGGTCGATCTTTTCGAGCAGCGCCGGAATATCCTCCGGAGCGTGCTGAAGATCACCATCCATGGCGATGATCACGTCGCCTTTGGCTTCATGAAAACCCGCTGAGAGCGCCGCGGTCTGGCCGAAATTCCGCCGCAACCGCACCACCTTCAGGTGGCCATCGGTTTCTACCAGGTTCGCCAACAGCTCAAAACTGCGGTCGGTCGAGGCATCATCCACAAACAGGATCTCGTAAGGCCGCTGCAACTGCTCCAATACCGCCGTGAGACGGTCGTACAGCGGGAGGATGGAATGCTCCTCGTTGTGAATCGGGATGACGATCGACAACATAAGACTCGTTCCTTAGTGTATCAAAGGTACGCCGCGCCGCCTTTCCGTTTTATGCTGGATCTCGCCGCTTTGTCATGGACCGAATTCCATTTTTCGCCACTCGTACTGGAGCGATGTACGAAGGAATGGGACCGCTGCCGGTCTCCGTCGTCTTGGACAACGTGCGCAGCTTGTATAACGTCGGCGCATTTTTTCGCACGGCCGACGCTGTGCGCCTGGAAAAGCTGCTGCTGTGCGGGATCACCGGGCGGCCGCCCAAGCGGGCCATCACCAAAACCGCTTTGGGCGCCGAGGAAACAGTGGCGTGGGCGCATACCTGGGAACCGGTCCCTCTGGTGGAAGAGATGCGCCGGCGGGGTTACGAAATCGCCGCGGTCGAGACCGCCGTGCACGCCGTCGATCTGTTCGACTGGGTGCCGCGTTTCCCGGTCTGCCTGGTCTTCGGCCACGAAGTAGAAGGCATTCGGCCCGAACTCTCCAGCCTGGCGGATACGCACGTGCGCATCCCCATGCTCGGCGCCAAGCATTCGCTCAACGTGGCCACCGCCGGGGGCGTGGTCATTTACGAACTGCTCCGCAAGTATCGCGCGCAGGGAGCTGCGATACGATAGGAAATTGCCGGAACCCATCGCCCGCCTCCGTTTGAATCTGGACTTCATGCCCTCTCCTTCGGAGGAGCACCCCGGCCTGTTCATCCGCGACCCATACCGCTATTCCGACGCCATGCTGATCATTCCGCCGGTGCTGGTGGAGTGCCTGCAATGCTTCGACGGGCAGCACACCGATCTCGATCTGCGGCAGGCGCTGGTGCGCGCCACCGGTGACTTGAACGTCAGCGACATTCAACAGCACCTGGTGGCCACGCTGAGCGCTTCGGGCTTTCTGGAAGACGAGAATTTCGCGCGGTTGAAGGATGAGCGCCAGCGTGAGTTCGCTGCCAGTCCGGTGCGTGAACCGGCACATGCGGGCTCGGCCTATCCGGCGGAGGTGGGAGAGTTGCGCGCCACCATGGAGCGGTATCTGGGCCCGCAGGACGGGGCGGCGCCTGCACCCTCACAGAAGAAACTGTTTGCGGTGGCAGCGCCGCACGTCAGCCCCGAGGGCGGCTGGCAGTCCTACCGCTCGGCATACCACCTGCTCGGGGAGGAGCACCGCGAACGCACCTTCGTGATTCTGGCGACATCGCACTACGGAGAGCCCGAGAAGTTTGGGCTGACGCGCAAGCGCTTCGTAACGCCATTAGGCGAGACCACCACTGATGAGCGCCTGGTCGATTGGCTGGCCGAGCGCGGCGGCGACGCCATCGAAATGGAAGACTACTGCCACTCCTTCGAGCACACCGTCGAACTGCAATTGATCTTTCTGCAACACCGGCTGGGGCCGAATGTGAAGATCCTGCCCATCCTCTGCGGCGCATTCGCCAGCAGCCTGTATCAGGGCGGCGAACCTGAGAGTGACGATGGAGTCCGGCGCTTCTTCGATGCCCTGGGCGAACTGGGGGATCGCGAAGGCGATCGCCTCTTCTGGATTCTGGGCGTGGACATGGCGCACATGGGCGCGCGCTACCAGGATCGGTTTTCCGCGGTCGCGGACCAAGGCGCGATGGCCGAAGTCGCGACACGCGATCGTCAAAGGATTGCCTGTATCAATTCCGGCGACGCCGCCGGCTTTTGGAGCCTGGTGCAGGAAAACCGCGACGATCTGAAGTGGTGCGGCTCAGCGCCCTTTTACACGTTTCTAAAATCCGCGCCCGGCGCCCGCGGCGAGCTGATGCGCTATGAGCAGTGGAACATCGATGAAAAAAGCGTAGTGAGCTTCGCGGGGATGGCGTTCTCGCGGGACTAACAGCCGCGAGGTTATGTGCGCTGCGCGCGCACGCTGCAGTTTGGACATTTCCATTCTAGTAGCCACCCCACCGGCGGCGAAGACCGCCGGCGTTACGTAGCGCTGGCGATCTTGTCGCCGGCACCGCAGGGCATGGCCCTGCAGCGCAGGGCATGGCCCTGCACCACATGGCTGCAGTTGTGGGGCAGCGCCATGCGCTGCCCAAGTGCGCGCTTGGCGCGCCGGCAGACCACGAACGGCAATGGTCTGCCCCACGGACTCTACGCCGCCGGCGGCTCGAAATAATTCTGAGCCAGCTCCGGCTTTTCGCGGATCGCGCGGCGCCAGCAGGAACGCGCTTCCTCTTCCTGGCCGAGCGCCATCAGCGCGTGGCCCAGGTTTAGCAGGGCTTCGGCGAATTGCGGGTGCTCTTGCAAGGCCTGCTGGTAGAAGGTGACGGCTTGTTCGGTTTGGCCGCGCTTCTGGCAGATCAGCCCGGCGTTGTAATACAACTCGGGGCTGCGCTCGCCGGTCTCGATCAGGCGGCGGTGGAAATCGTAAGCGGCATCGAAATCTAGCTCCTCCAGGGCCAGCGCCGCCAGGCCGCGCACGGCGTCGGAAGAGTCCGGGCGCAGCATGAGCGCTTCCTGAAAACAGCGTTTGGCGTCTTCGGGCCGGTTGGAACGGGCATGCGCGATACCCGCGTTCAGGTGCGCTTCGGGCCAATCCGGGCGCCGTTCGATGCACGCCTCGAAGTTCTGCGCGCTGGCGGCGAAATCACCGCGCAGCAGACGCAGATAGCCCAGACGGAATGCCGCATCGCACCACTCCGGAGCATCCCCCGGGATATTGCCGTAATACTTTTCCGCGCGGTTGCGCTCTCCCTGTTGTTCCAGCACCAGCGCCAGGTTCCATAGCACGCCTGGCTGTTTGGCGTCGATCTGCAGGGCCTTTTCGTAAGATGCGCGCGCCGCAGCCATCTCGTTCAGTTCCTGCTGCGCTACGCCCAGGTTGAGATAGGACTGCGCCGAATCCGGTTTCAGCGATGCCGCCTGGGTGTAGGCCTGTGTGGCCTTTTGGAAGTTGCCGCTCTTGTGATAAGCGACGCCCAGATTAAACCAATTCTCGAATCGTTCGGGCGCCGAATCGGTTAAGGATTGGCAGTAATTGGTGGCCGCCGGGAAGTCTCCGTCCGCGAAGGCGATGGTGGCCAGCGCTTCCAGGGCCACCGGCGAATCGGGCTGCAGCTCGGCCAGCATTTGCGCGTAGCGCCGGGCTGCTTCGTGGTCTTTCTTCTCCACGAACATGGCCACCAGGTTCGACAGCGCCTCCTCGCATTTCGGGTTGCGCGCCAGCACCTTGCGATAGTATTCGGCGGCTTCCGCGTGTTGCCCGGTCTGCTGGTAGCTCACCGCTTTCCCAAACACGGCCTGCTCGTGGTCCGGAAAGAGACTCAGGTACTTGTCCAGCATGACGCCGGCCTCTTCGGGATGGCCCGTGTGGAGCAGACAGATGCCCAGCCCGAGCAGCGCCTCGGCGCGCGCCGCGTCGATCTTGTATGCCTGGTGGAAGGATTCCGCCGCGACGGCCCATTCCTTCAAGTTGCCGCGGCATACTCCCAGGTTGAAATGGGCTGTGCGGTGCTGCGGTTCGAGCGCCGCTAATTGGGCGTAGCTGGAAGCCGCAGCTTCGTAGTCGCGCATCTCGTATTGAATGTGGCCCAGCGCTGCGAAAAGTCCGGCCTCTTGCTCGCCCGATTCGATCGCCTTGCTCAGCACCTTGGCGGCATTCTCCAGCTTTCCCTCAAGATGCAGTGAGACGGCCTTCGAAAGAGTGCGGCTCATCTTCTGCTGCTGCTTGGTGTCATTGATCGGCGTGACGCTTCGCGGCAGAGTCTGCAATACATCCGAATCCGTTCCCTTCATGAATTCCATATTCGAATCCTTCCTTGGGATGCGGCCCGCGAAGCTGAGCGCTGCGGCCGCCCTGATGAAAATTCGCCGGTCTCGCCGGCTAACATAACCACTTCGGAGGGCGCCGGCTGCGGTTGGGAGGGCGTGGGGCCGGGGACCTCCGGACGTTCCAGCCAGGCGGTCTGCTGGGAATCTTCCACCGAACTTCCCGAAAGATAGGCGCAGACCCGGCCCAGCCAGTCGTCATTCTTATAGACCTTCATCCAATAGAGCCGCGCCTTCTCACCGGCCTCGCTGAAAAACCCGACGCCTCCGGAAGGCAGCACGTCATCCGTCCACGAATCCACTTCCTGACCTTCCACAGACGCCGTGTATTGGTGGCCTCTCACTTGAACCGCCACATGGTAAGGCGTGTCGTTGTGCATCATCACGGAAAGGGGAGTTTCCACGCTGCGGCCGGCCTTGCCTCCCACTACCGCGTAGTGCACCATGGCGAGAACTGGCCGCAGCCCCGGTTCCACAACCTTGAACTTCATGGCGTAGTAGTTCTTGGGATCGCGGGCGCGCACGGCCCAGCTCATGCCCTTCTTTTCGATTTCCCCGAAGAACTCCAGGCGATAGTCGGTATACGCCAGGGTGGGCTGCAGCAAAGCCAGTTGCCCGGGGCGGACATAGCCATCGGGGTTGCGCGACCAGCCCGGAGCCCAATTCTTCGCCGCGGCCCCCCAGGCTTGCATGCCCTGCTGAAAACTGTCGGTTACCTGGACCGCTGCTCTTTTGGCAATGGCCACCTTGGCCCAAGCGACCGGCGTGAGCGAGTGGCCGGACCCCCGATGTCCTGCAGCCGACGCGGACCGGGCCGAGCTTTCCAGCGCGGCCAGTTCCGAAGTCGCATCGCGGCTCACGATCCGCCGGCCAAGATTAGCCGCATGCGCGCCGAACCACAGGCCAACGGCTACCAACAGGCAGGCGGCAATGGCCTTGGTCAAATGCTGGATGGCGGGCTTGTGTTTGCGGAACTGAGAGTATTCGGAAATGTCGAAAACTCCGGATCTCTTCTGCTCGGTCTTTCCCAGATCGACCGACTCGTACCGCTCCAAGACCGGACGCAGGCCAAAGCGCGGCGTGACCACATCCAGCTTGCGACTGATCCACTTTGGATCGTGACGCGGCAGCCCGTCGACTCGTATGAATTGGCAGGACAACGGGAGTGCTTTGCAATCGGGAATGGCTGGCGCCGCCGCCGCTGCGCGGAACGGAGGAGCGACAGGCCCGATCGAGTGGAGCGGCTCCACCGCCGCATCCCGGTTGAGCACGCGTTTCGGCGGAGCGACTGCCGTGGGCGTTTGACGTTCGAATCCGGCGCTGACCCAAGCGGGCTGCTGGAGATCTGGGGTCACCGCGAATTGCGGCAGGGAAATCGCAGGCTTCCCGGCAATCGCGGCTGGAGAATGGGCCGGAGCTGTCGCGGCGGCCTCCACGGGAACGGGCGAAGTTCCGGCAACGAACGTGGCAGGTTGAGCGGGCGATCCGCCCACCGCTTGGATCGTGAATGCCGCCAGGCGCAAGGGCATCGACGAAATGGCGGCTGGCGAGTGGGCGCGCGCTGTGGGAGCAGCCTCGACCGGAATGGGGGCTGGGACCGGAAAGCTCTCGGCCACAGGAGCAGATTGTTCCGTCGATTGCCCGGTCTTGGCCAACTCCATGCGGAGCGTCGTGAACTCGATCGGTCTTCGGGCGAACTCGTGGAACGTGGCCACCTCGGCCGGCCGGACCGTTCGGGCTGCCGGCTGGCTCGGCAGGCTGGGCATCCAGCCTCTGCCGCCGAGCTGCTCGAAAATTCGCGATCCGCCGAGACCCGCCATCTGCGGCATCCGCGGCGCCGCAGCAGCGCTGGCCAACGCCGGTGACGCCAGTGGCCAGACCGCATTCTCCACTGCCAAGGGAGCCGGCGGGGGCATCGTACCGTTGGTGGGGGCTGGATAAGTGACCGGAGCGAGGCGTGGCCCCCGTGGGACAAATAGTGCGAAGTTCGCCGGCAATGCGCCCCGCAGCGCGGGCTGGACGTACGATGCCGCCGGCAAAGCAGCGGGGATGGCCGCAAAGAGTTCGATAGCCGCGCGCGGAGCGACGGGCCGCTCCGCCTCCACTATTTGTTCGGAAGGAAGCGCACTCAGCAGCAGCTCCGGCATGGCAGGTTGCTCGCCCTGCGCCAGACTCGCTTCCGCGTAGGTCGCCGAACGTGAGCTCCGGTACGCGATCGAGTAACTGAGCGAGATCGGCTTGGCCAGTGGATGCTCGCGAAGGGTGGACACGCCGCGCACCGGCGGCAGCTCCGTGGGCGCCTGCAGAGGCGGGCACGGAGCTAGCCAGGTGTTTGCGGGAGAATGCTCTAAAGCGTCCGTGCGGGAATCCGGCGCAATGGCCGCCGGAGATTCGGAGGTTGCCGGAACCGCGCGGCCCAGCTGCGCCCGGAGCAATGCCGGCGGGGCGTTGAGCTCCTTCTTTTCAAAACTGCAGGAGGATTCCGTTGGCTGGCGGCGAGGCGCCACCGTGGAGGCATCGTCCATGCCACTCAAATTCAGCGACGTGAAGCCGCTGTTCGGAAGAGGCGTCACCGTTACCGGCCACGATAGAGGAATGCGAACCGCGGCGTGCCAGGTGAGCGACGGAACGAAGCTTCGGGGATGGCCGTCCTGCGGCTGAAAGGCATCGAAAAATGGGGCGAGACCCGTCGCCTTAGTTTCGGGTTCTCCCACCTGGGTCAGAACTCTTCGCAGCCGCAGCCTGTAATCCGTTCTATGCTGAGCGCTGCAAAATTCCGAATCCCGGATGAGCCGAAGCGGACCGATCTCTTTACCACAGTATAAGCAGGCCACCGCAGTATCCGTTCGTGTATGGAGCGATTATAGACACGGATAGTTGTTAAAGATTCCCCTGTCGCTTGGCTAGGAAATACCATAACTCGGGTAAGTAGGAATTGCTTTCCAAGGTTAATCGCGGCCAGTAACACAGGCATTCCTGCCCAATGCCACTTAGTCTTACGGCCTTGGTAGGGGCGGACCCCCGGTCCGCGGTCGGCCCCTTGGCCGGCCTGCTTGGGTTTTGCCAGGCCTGATTCTCCGAGCCAAGAGCAGGACCGGGGGTCCGCCCTACCAGTTCCGCGTGATTCCCAGGGCGTGGGAATATGGTTACTCAACCGGCCGCCAGCAATAAAGGTGCTATCCATGAGTGAACCAAAAGCCTATCCATACGAAACGCGCTTGAATATTCTATTCCAGCCATTGGAGGTGATCGACGAGAAGTCACTCGCCGATGAGTGCCGTTACCAGTGGTATAACCAGACGCTCTGCAAAGTGAACGAGTCCGTCGTTCGGATGGGAGTCGTGCGCGGTGAATATCACTGGCACAAGCACGATGACGACGACGAGTTCTTCTATGTTGTAGAAGGACAATTGATCATCGATCTGCCCGAACGGATCGTCGAACTCACCGCCAGGCAGGGTTTCGTAGTGCCCAAAGGCGTGATGCACCGAACGCGCGCCACCGAACGCACCGTAATCCTGATGGTGGAGAACGCCGGAATCGTCCCGACGGGAAGCTCCTAGAAAGTATAAAATGACCGGTCATGAAGCACTCCACCCCCATTCTGATATTGACCGCCGCCCTGGCATCTGTTCCCATGCTCGCGCAGAATGCTCCACCGGCCGCCAATCCCTGCGCCGGGAATTCAGGCTTGGGCGCCTGGAGCGCGAAGCCTTCGTGGAACGGGTGGGGCGCAGGTATTACCAATGCCCGCTTTCAGGATGCAGCCGGGGCGCAACTGGCGCCGCAGCAGGTCTCCCGCCTCAAGCTCAAGTGGGCGTTCGGATTTCCCGGCGCCAAGGCTGTCTATGGCCAACCCACGGTGGTTGCAGGGCGCGTGTTTCTAGGTGTCGACACCGGGACGGTCTACTCCATCGATGCGGCTAGCGGATGTTCTTATTGGTCCTACCAGGCGTCGGGCCCGGTCCGCTCGGCCATCAGCATCGGTCCAGGGAGAACCACTGGGGAAGACTTGGCGTATTTCGGCGACCTGAAGGGCAATGTCTATGCCCTGAACGCCAGTACCGGCGAGCAGGTCTGGAAGATGCAGGCCGACACGCATCCCGCTGCCAAAATCACGGGAGCGCCGCAGCTTTACCAGAATCGGCTGTATGTTCCCGTGGCTTCGGACGAGGAGCCCCTGGCCGTCGATCCTACATACCGGTGCTGCACGTTCCGCGGGAGCGTGGTGGCGCTCGACGCTTTTACTGGCCGTCAAGTCTGGAAGACTTACGTGATTCCGCAAGCTCCCAAGGCAACCGGCAAGAATGCGAAAGGTACGCAACAATTCGGGCCCTCCGGCGGCGGCGTATGGAACTCGCCCACGCTTGACCCCATGCGTCACGCGCTTTATGTAGGAACGGGGGATGCGTACACCGCGCCGGCGGCTAAGACCACGGATTCCATCCTGGCGCTCGACATGGACAGCGGCAAGGTGCTGTGGTCGGTGCAGGACCTGGCCGGGGATGCCTGGGTGGTGAGCTGCATCGAAGGCCGGGGCACGCCTGAGAATTGCCCCAAGGACCACGGCCCCGATTTTGATTTCGGCGCTTCCCCGATTCTGCGGACGCTTCCGAATGGCAAGACCATACTGGTGGCCCCACAGAAGAGCGGGATTATCTGGGGGCACGACCCGGACCGCAAAGGCGCCGTCGTATGGAAAACTTCACTGGCCTCTAAACAACCCGGCCCGCAAGGCCAGGTCAATTTCGGCGGCAGCGCCGATGAGCGCAACGCCTATTTCGGCCTGGATAGCGGAGGCATCGTGGCACTCAGCTTTAACAACGGCGAGCGCCTGTGGTTCACGGATATCCAGCCGGAATCCGGCCGCCATACGGGGCACGATGCCGCCGTCTCGACGATTCCCGGCGTGCTCTTTTCCGGCGGTTGGGACGGAGTTCTGCGCGCTCTGGCCACAGGCGATGGAAAGATTCTGTGGACATTCGACATGCTGCGCGATTTCGACACGGTTAATGGCGTTCCCGCGAAAGGCGGCTCCATGGGTTCCTCCGGGCCGACCATTGCGGGAGGTATGGTCTTCGCCGGAGCAGGGTACCCCGGGGTTCAGAACGGGCAGAATGGAAACGTGCTGTTAGCGTTCGCGGCGGAATGAGCGGGGAAGGCAGGCCCTGTTAACGTCGGAGGAAGACCGAACGTTTCATCGACCGCTTCGACGAGGTTTCTCTCATAGCGAAGGATCAGGCGATTGGTCTGCGCCATGGCAAGCCTCCGGTTAACGCCACTTATGAGCCTTCAGCGCGGCAAACACAGCGATACTGTGAATTAGGGTGATCGATGCCGCTGACGAGAACAGAAATTCGGATGTTTGCGCTGCGCAGCGTAGCCCTCCTGCTGTCCACTATTTCAGCCCGCGCCTTGTGTGCCCCAGGCAGGCACACCGACCTCGCCCCAGGAAGGCGGGAGCGGAGTCAAACGGATCGAGATCGAATCTTCGAGGTGGGATGGCCGGAAGGTCATTCATCAGAAGATGCTTACCCGTGCCACGAAAACGGGATATGCGGCAGGCCATCGCAAGGTGGAAAGTGGGGCACGAAGCAGGGTTTCTGGAAGCAATCCGAAGGTACTACAATGACGCCGTGATAATGGATGTTGATGCCGGATTCACGCTCGGACTTGTTCGGGCAGACGGCTCAAAGATCGAAGTGCGGTCTTTTCAATCCCAGGCATTCATGATCCCCTGGAAGATCACCACTGCAAATCGGGAGTTCGAGACTTTCGATGTCGGCGTCAGCCAAGCAATCGCGAAATTGCTTCCAGATGGGTTCTTAAACCGCCAGCGAATTATCGGAACACCCAACAGCGCGAATTCAGCTATGAAATCGGGGCCGTGCCCAGAGCACTGCGGCAGTAGAGGTGTATACAACTTGCGCGGTAGTTTCCCCAAACGGGCAGAATGGAAACGTGCTGTTAGCGTTCGCGGCGGAATGAGCGGGGAACGCGGGCCCTGCTAACGTTGGAGATAGACGGAACGTTCCATCGACCGCCCCCCTAGTCCCCCGCCGGAAACACTCGACCTCGTACGGCCCAGGAAACTTCGAGACTCCGCCTCTTTCTGCCGATAAGCCCAAGAGAGGCGTGCTGATGAAACTAACCTGGGCTTTCGTATTTGCTATCGTGCTGGCGGGGCCGCCGGCTTCCATGGGTCAGGCGACGGCACACAGCAACCGGCTCGCCGCCGCGCCTGCAGGCATTTCCGTGGAAGACGTCATCAAACTTGCCAAAGCAGGTCTGGGGGAAGACATCATCCTTCAGCAAATCAAAAAGAAGAACCGCCCGTTCGACCTCACCACAGACCAGCTCATCGCACTGAAGGCGGCCAATGTGAGTGACCGGATCGTGGCCTTTATGCTGGACCCATCCAAACCGGAAATCCCGGCTTCCGCTCCGCCCGAGCCGCTGGCAACGCCAGCGCCTGCCCGTACACCGCAACCCATGGAGGCGCGGGCCATAGCGTCGGCGGTTCCCGCATCTGTTCCTGTGGAGACCGAGCGTGCGCTGCCTGGAGAGGTCGGCATCTACGCCCGGAAACAGAATCAGTGGGTCGAAGTGGCGCCGGAGATTGTGTACTGGAAGACAGGCGGAGCTCTGAAGACCATCGCCACAGCAGGCGTCTTGCATGGCGATGTCAACGGGCACGTGCCTGGGGTGAGCGCCCATAACGCGTTTGCGACTCCACTGGAATTGCTGATCGTGGCGCCGGAGGGTGTGGTCATGGCCGAATACCAGCTATTACGCTTGCGTCTCAATAAGGATAGCCGCGAATTTCGCTCGGTCACCGGAGGAGTGCTGCATTCGCAGAGTGGCGCCTTCCGCGACATGATCAGCTTCGATAGCAAGAAGTTGGCCAACCGGGCATACCAGGTCACATTCCCGTCCAGCGCCGGACCGGGCGAATACGGGTTGCTTCCGCCAGGATCGAACAACGGCTCGGGAAAGATCTATTCTTTCCGCATTACGGAGTCGGCCGCGAACTGAGGGTAGCGTTATGCGCAGAACACTCCTTTGTCTACTTCTGATGGCCGCAGTCGCGTTTGCGCGGATGACTGTGCAAGATGTGTTGCGTCTGGCCCAAGCAGGGGTAAGCGAAGCGATCATCCTCGAACAGATCCGCAGCCAGCGCCAGACTTTCGATCTGACGGCGGATCAGCTCATCCAACTCAAACAGGCTCACGTGAGTGAGCGCGTGATGGCGGCCATGATGGCGCCTACGACCCCCGAAACGGTGTTGCGCCCGGCCTCTGCCATAACACACCCGCCGGCCACGCCAGTCCAATGGGCACTTCATAGCGATCCCATGGGGTTCTCCGTCAATCTTCCTGCCGGTTGGGCCCTCGATGCCGATCGAAGCGCGGGCCGGATCACCATCCAGGGCGCGCAGGGAGAGAAAGCCATCATCTGGCCGATGTTCATCGAGCGCCAGCAGCTAGACCAGCGTGGCGCCGCTGAGCTGGTGAAACAACTGGCAAAGCGCGCCGATCCGGAGTTGGTTTGGGGCGTTCCTGAGGTCGTGGGAGTCGCCGCTCGCGTGCTGGCTCGCGGAACCTACAACGGCGCTGCCATTATCCATTGGAACGCTCTCCCGGACGGCACAGCGGTTTATCTGTTTTGCGTGAATGCCCCAGCTTCGCTGTACCGCGGTTCGCTCGATATGTTCACTGGAATTCTGAAGAGTTTTCACGTGACGCCGGCAGCCGATACCAGGGCTCTTGCGGCCAGCTCTCCGGCCCCTACAGTCCTGAAGTGGACGCGCTGGAACGATCCGCACGAAGGAGCATTCGGCGTTTCGATACCTCAAGGGTGGAGCATTAACGGTGGATCAATCCGCCACTCGCCTACGGATATCCGCGAAAGCGTAGTGGTGCTCGCGCCCGACGGGCAGATCCGCATTACGGTCGGCGATGACAATATCGGCACATATGCCGCGCCCCACGCGATGTACGGCCGCGCCGGCTTGCGCGAGGGAATGTACACTTCCGTCGGCGACGGTACCAAGCTGCAGATCCGCCGGTTTACTCCCGCGGCGCAATTCGTCCGCGAGTACCTTTCCGGCCCCGCGTTGCGGGATTGTAACGGATTAAATGTGATTTCCGAGGAACAACGGCCGGACCTGGCCGCTGCCTCCCAAGAGCAAGCGCGTGCCCATGGCGTACGAAACATACGAATCACTACGGGCGGGGTTTCCTTTTCGTGTACCTGGAACGGCAAGCCGGCCCGCGGCTATTATGCGGCAGCGACCGCATTCGTTCCTTCCCAGATGGGCGGCATATGGTACGTGGACGCGCTGTATGGTTACGTCGCCACTGGCGATCGCCAATCGGAGGCCGACAAGATCAGCCGCCACGTCGTTGAATCGATGCAAGTCAATTCCGATTGGAAGCGGAAGGAAGACCAAATGGCCGCTGACGCGGTCCGGGCGGACAATGAACGCGCGGCGGAAATCCAGGCGGCTGCTCGCAAGTCCATCGTGGAAAATCAGCAAGCCACTTCAGACATGATCGTCAAGGGTTATGAAGCGCGTTCGCGTGTCTACGATGAGATCTCGCGCAAGCGTGAAAATTCGATCCTGGGGACCGTGGATGTAGTGGACCCAAGCAGCGGGAGACAGTACAAAGTCGACAATTACTCCGATTACCACTGGATGAACAACCAAGGCGTCGTCGCCGGAACCAAGACCGACACCTCCCCTGGCATGGACTGGCGCCAGATGATTACGCTGCCGTAGTTTCGACGGTACAGGGAGGGTTATCATCTGGGAGATTACGCAACAAACACTCGAAGTAGCTCCACTGCCGGACTGCAAAAAAGGGCTATCGCGAGCGCTGTCCTCGCATGCCCTCCACTCCGCCCACGGTGAATAGTGGATGATTGCTCGGTCAATCGAAACTCGGGCTCTGTCGCTGCCTGTGTGGTGAGTCCTTCCTCGGAGAATCCCGCGCTGAGGATCTCTTGCACTTCTTCTCTAAGCGAAGCTGGTACCATCAAGCGGAGCCAGCCCAGCGCGCAGCTCCAGGTCCATGCGGCGCTCAACGTATGCTCATTTTCGAGGTAACAGAAGAATGTCAGACGAGCGCAGCAGCGAGCGTGCAACTCCTGCCTCGTCCGGAAAGAGAAACGTAGCCGCGACTACAAACTCGTCTTCTACGCCTTGCGGCTCTTCACCGCCAATATATTCACTCTGTAGTCCGCGTCTTGCTAACTCCTCGTCGTAACACCGCCGCGCCGCATCGACCAATTCTTCGCGATCGATCGACAATAATCCCTCGTCGGACAGTTCGGCGTATCGCTTCCTGAAATCGTCTTCATCGACGTTCATTGGACCGTCATCATCGTCAAGTATAGCTAGAGGTCGGTCGCTCGATCGTGTTGCCGGCAGCCCTGAAAGTGATCCGTTCCCGGAGGCCGCCATTTAGCGGATACTAAACTGCAATAGCGGACATCAGTAACTCCCAGTCCACCGGCCACCTCAGCCCGCGCTATTCGTCACCGAGCTTCCCCATATTCGCGATTCGCGAATATAGAATAGAGATCATTCCGGACGCGGCGAGTCAGTCGAGAATCAGCATCGTGGTTCGGCGTTTGGAAGAGCTAGCTTCCTTGTAGTCGGTTACTTCAGCCGCAAGCTATTCGTCACCACCGTCACGCTGGAAAGCGCCATGGCGGCCGACGCCAACATCGGCGAGAGCAGTCCCAACGCCGCCACCGGAATGCCGATCGTGTTGTAGGCGAACGCCCAGAACAGATTTTGCCGGATGATCCGCATGGTGCGGCGCGACAACTCAATGGCCTCGGCCACGCTCCTGAGATCGCCGCGCATGAGTGTCACGTCGCCGGCTTCCATCGCCACGTCGGTGCCGGAACCCATGGTGATGCCGAGATCGGCTTGCGCCAGGGCGGGCGCGTCATTGATCCCGTCGCCCACCATCGCCACGCGTTTTCCGGCGGCTTGCAGCTTCCGAACCTGGGCCACCTTGTCCGCTGGCAGCACTTCGTACAGGACGTGCTCAATGCCGGCCTCCCGCGCGGCGGCTTCCGCGGCGGCCCGGCGATCGCCGGTGATCAGCCAAACATCGATACCCACGTCGCGCAGCCTGCGCACCGCCTCCGCTGCTTCCGGTTTGTTCACGTCGGCGATTTCGATGGTTCCCGCCGGTGAGCCATCCACTGTGATGCTGACGCCGGGCCGCCCAACCACTACTTGCCGGCCCCCGATCACGGCGCGAACACCGAGGCCGGTCTCCGACGAGAATGCGCCCGGTTCTTCCAGCGCGATGCCACGTTCCGCCGCGGCCGCCACGACCGCCTTCGCTAGAGGATGCTCGGAGTAGCGCTCGGCCGATGCCGCCAGCCGCAGCAGTTCGCTTTCGGACCATCCGTCAGCGGGCGCGATGCCCGTCACCCGAAGTTGGCCTGCGGTCAGCGTCCCAGTCTTGTCGAGCACCACCGTGTCGATGCGGTGCGCCATCTCCAGCGCTTCGCCGCCTTTGATCAAAATGCCGCGCTCGGCCCCGCGACCGGTGCCCACCATGATGGCCGTTGGCGTGGCCAGCCCCAAAGCGCACGGGCAGGCAATGATCAAGACCGCTACCGCGTTGACCATGGCGGCGGCGAAGGGCGCGAAGAAAAGCCAAGCCGCGAATGTAACTGCCGCGGCGATGAGAACCCCTAGCGTGAACCAGCCGCTCACCACGTCCGCCAGCCGCGCCACAGGGGCACGCGACCCCTGCGCCTGCTTCACCATCTCGATGATTTGGCGCAGCACTGTGCCGCGTCCCACCTTCTTGGCTTCGAAACGAAAGGCTCCCGAGCGATTCATGGTTCCCGCAAAGACCTGCGCGCCGCGGCGTTTTTCCACCGGAATGCTTTCCCCGGTGAGCATGGATTCGTCCACCGCCGATTCGCCCTCGAGTACTGCGCCATCCACGGGGATGCCCTCGCCCGGGCGCACCACCACGATGTCGCCGGGGTGGACGTCGGCCAGCGGAACCTCCGCTTCCACGCCGCCACGCAGTATGCGCGCCATGGACGGCTGCAGATCCATCAGGCGGCGAATCGCTTCCGAGGCTTTGCCGCGCGCACGCGCTTCCAGCGTCCGGCCCAACAGGATCAGGGCGATAATCACGGCTGCGGCTTCGAAGTACACCTGGTGGCCGCCGCGCACTGTTTCGTACACCGAGTACAGAAACGCCGCTCCCGTGCCCAAGGCGATCAGCGTATTCATATTGGCCGAGCGGTGCCGCAGCGCTGTCCACGCCCCCGCGTAGAACGGCGCGCCCGCATACAGAACGATCGGCAGCGTCAACAGAAGCTGTACCCAATTCGCGTGGTGGGTCATGCCCAGCACCAACACCGGGGTCGCGAAGATCAGCGCCACTATCAAACGCAGCCGGTAGCGCGCTGCTTCGGAGTCCGGCGCCGGCTCAGTTTCGGGAACCCCATACCCCAGGTCTTCGATAGCGCCGATCAAGTCGCTGACGCGGGCATGGCCGGAGTCGTACTCCACGGTGGCGGTGGCAGTTGCAAAATTTACGTGGGCGCGCTCCACGCCGGGAGTATTCGACAGCGTGCGTTCAATCGCACGCGCGCATGCGGCGCACGTCATCCCCGAAAGCGGGAGATCAACCCGCTCTGGCGCTTCGACGCTCATGCCGGAACCTCGTAACCGAGTTGCCGGACCGCGTTGGCCAGCGCTTCCGGTTTGACCATCTTGCCGTCGTATTCCACCGTAGCTTGCGCAGCCTGCCGGTCGACTGTGGCGTTGATCACGCCCGCGGTGAACCCGAGCTTGCGTTCGATGGTGCGGGCACAGTTGTCGCAGGTCATTCCATGCACAGTAAGATGGAGGGTCTCGGTTGCCATACTTATATGATGCCTCCGGGATCGTGCCGGCGTCAGGCCGTTTCCACCAGCATGATATTTGCCGGACTCCAACTCGCTCGCCGCATCGAGGCTGCTGAGGCTGCCAATGCGCGTGCCTGCCAGGAGGCGCAGCCGGACGCTGCCTTTCTCGAGATCGCCGGCGGGGTGGCCGTTTTCGCCGGGGCGGAATCGCCGCTCACTCAGGTGGTGGGCATCGGCTTGAACGGCCCCGTGCATGAGACCGAAATCGAAACCATCGAGAGCTTCTTCCGCTGCCGCGGGGCGCGCGTCACTATCGACCTCTGCCCCCTCGCGGACCCCGGTCTTGTGGAGACGCTCGGCGAGCGAGGATATCGGGCGACAGAATTCAATAACGTCCTGGTCAAAGCGCTCGAAGGTTCGGCCGTCAACCTCGCCCCTCGCGTAAGGCGCGCCTTGCCGGACGAAATCGAGCGCTGGTCCCGCACGGTGGGCGAGAGTTTCTTTGAGCAAACCGAGCTCACCGCTGACGAAATGGAAGTCGGCCGCGCCGTTTTTTCCATGACCGGTTCGCTCTGCTATCTTGCCGCCACCGGCGCCGGTGAAACCGCCGGAGGCGCCGCCATGGCCGTACGCGGAGGTTTAGCGATACTGTTTGCCGACGGCGTGGTGACACGCTTCCGCCGCCAGGGGCTACACGGCGAATTGATCGCCTCCCGTTTGAATGATGCGGCTACTCATGGCTGCGATCTGGCCACGGCGTCGACCCAACCGGGGAGCCCCTCCCAACGCAACTACGCGCGCGCAGGTTTCCAGGTAGCCTACACCAAGGTCACCCTGGTGGGACAGCGCACCGCTCGCCCCACCGGCGATAAAATCGCCAGCGCTACGTAACGCCGGCGGTCTTCGCCGCCGGTGGGGTTCCCCAATCTAATTGAGACCTTAATCCCTCTTTATCTACTACCTGTTTCCAAGTGCTTCTGCAAACGTTCTCCGACCATTGGATGGTAGTGTGTCTGGTACCCCTCGCGGTCTGGATACTGCTGAGCGGACTGGATGATCTGTTCATCGATCTGGTCTATTTCCTGGGCGGGCGCAAACGGTTCCCATGGCCCTCACCAGAGGAACTAAGCCAGGCTTCGCAACGCCGCATCGCCATCCTCTTGCCGTTGTGGCACGAACACGACGTGATCGAACAGATGCTCCGCCACAACCTTTCGGCCATCCGCTACGGCAACTACGATTTTTTCGTGGGTGTCTACCCCAATGATCCACTGACACGCGAGGCCGTGGAGCAGGTCATGCGGGACGATGGGCGCGTACACCTGGCCATCTGTCCCCACGACGGCCCAACCTCCAAAGGCGACTGTCTGAATTCGACATACAAGAGGATGGTCGAGTATGAAACCCGAGGCGGCATCGATTTCGAAATCCTGATGACCCATGATGCCGAAGACCTGATTCACCCGGAGTCTCTGCACTTCATCAACTGGTTCATGCGGGACCACCAGATGGTGCAGATCCCCGTGATTCCGCTCCGCACGAAGAGCCGCGAGTGGACGCATGGTCTGTATTGCGACGAATTTGCCGAGTACCAGTTCAAGGACATCCCTGTGCGTCAAAAGCTCGGCGGCTTCCTCCCATCCAACGGCGTCGGAACCGGCTTTGACCGCTCCGCCTTGGAAAATCTCCGGCGCCAACATCACGGGATGATTTTCGACCCGAAATGCCTGACTGAGGACTATGAGAACGGCTTCCGGATCCACGCCGCGGGTTACCGGCAGATCTTCGTTCCGATTCGTTTTGTGCCTGGCGGACCCGTGGCCACGCGGGAATACTTTCCCCGCGGATGGCGCGCGGCCATCCGGCAGCGCAGCCGTTGGGTGGCGGGCATCGCCCTGCAAGGATGGCAGCACCATGGCTGGCGTGGGTCCGCCGGCGAAGTCTACTGGTTCTGGCGCGACCGGAAGGGTCTGGTTGGCAACCTGCTTTCTCCGGCGGCCAATCTTCTGTTTTTCTGTTGGGCTGTGAGCGCCGTTGCCGCCCCTTATGCTCCGGGCGAGTTCTGGCACCTGGGCGGCCACCTCCCCGACTGGCTGCCGCGCCTATGTGGCATTTCCGCGGCGATATCGGTGGTGCAAATAGGTTTGCGGATCTATTTCAGTGCCCGCCTGTACGGCTTTCGATTTGCGATGGCAGCGCCGGGCCGTCTTCTTTGGGGTAACTGGATCAATTGCGTGGCCACTCTGCAGGCGCTGAGCCAGTTCTTCGCGGCGCAACGAAGCCGGCGCTCGGTAGTTTGGAAAAAGACCGCACATGCTTATCCCCGAGACCTCGCTCCGATTTCGAAACGCCCCCGTCTAGGCGAGGTGCTGATCCGTCTGCAATTCATTTCCATGACAGACCTGGAAGAGGCCCTTCGTCACAAGCCCAATGGGGAGCGGATCGGAGAATATCTGGTACAAATGCAAAAAATCTCTGCGGATAATCTCTGCCAGGCCTTAAGCTCTCAGTCTGCGCTTCCGGCAGTTCGCTGACCGGATGTCTGCAATCTTTGTACTAGCGGAATCTTATGGACCAGCCGTCCGAAGAACGATCCGGCCGGCTTCGGTGTCGAAGGGGCATCCGACGCTGCCTGGACGCTGACTTTCTGTAGCCTTTGCCTCTGTCTTAGCAAGGCGAAGGGCGAAGGCTTTCTTTCCACCGGGCTGTCGTCTTGCGCTGCTTTCGGGGGCGGCGCTGCGCCGAGGGCTTGGACCGTCCCCGTCGTGATAGCGGTAGGGGTGATGGCCTCCAACCGAAAGGTCACGCTGTCCGTCTCGGGCCAGTAAACGAGCTTTCCCGCCATCATCTCCCCTGTATTTAACTCTAGTTGAGTGTGATGTGTACCATCTGCGATATGAAGTATTGCATGATTGGCATCCCGAACCGCTTCCAAGTTTCGATTCCAGGAGACACGCCACGCGCGGCCTTGCCGCTGCAGGTCTAGCGCTAGCCAGGATCTTACCGGTCTCGCTGCGGAAACTGTCGGCTTCGCCGTCCGGAACCGAGCAGCCTCCGTCAGCAAAATTGCCAGCGCGATAGCCATGAGGATCGGCCGTGCCCTATTCATTTCTAAGGCCTAGGGCGGTTCGGCATCCACTGTGCTGCGTGACACACCAAGGGCGACCATGCCATCCATAGAATTTTTGAATTGGACTGTACTAAAACCCTGCTCTTACACTGAGATTGACTTGCCAAAGGAGGAAAGAGTGCCAACATCGGAGGCGAAAAGCCAAGTCGAATTACTGCACCAGATCAGTAATATTGTCAGTTCTAATCTCACCCTGGAAAAAATGCTTCAGGAATTGATCGACCTGGCCGTGGACGTGACCAGTTGTGATGCTTGTTTGGTTTACCTGGTGGACCACACGACCAACGAAATTGTCCTGCGTGCCTCGCAACTTCCGCACACTTCGGAAATCGGGAAGATTCGGTTGAAAATGGGTGAGGGCATTACCGGGTGGGTGGCTCAGCACAAATCCGTGGCAGCCTTGGGTAGCAACGCATCCGCCGATGCGCGGTTCAAGACCTTCCGGACTCTGCCGGAAGATACCTATGAGGCTTTTCTGTCCGTACCGCTGATCGCCGATGGCGACCTTATCGGTGTGATCAATATCCACCACAGGCCCAAACACGTCCATACGCCTGAGGAAGTTGCACTGGTCAGCTTCATCGGTGAGCAGATGGGTGGAGCCATCGCCAAGGGCAAGCTGATGGAGCGGTCCGAGAGTGCAACTCGCCGTATGGAGGCGCTCGCCGGGCTGGCACGTACCATCTCGGAAGAGAACTACCTCGATCGCATCCTCCAGGCAATCTCGGAAATGGTGGCGGAGACGCTGGAGTCGCCGGTGTGCTCGATCATGCTGGTGGACGAAGATCGCCGCGAACTGGTGATTTCGGCGGCGCGCTGTTCGTCGCCTGACTACCTGCACAAGATGCCGCTCAAGATCGAGGACTCGCTAATCGGCCGCGTGGTGCGCGAAGGCCGTCCCGTCATGGTTCCGAACGTGGTGGAGGAGAAGCAATACCGGTATCCCGAACTGGCGCGCAAAACCGGGCTCGCTTCGCTCCTTTCGGTTCCTTTGCTTACGCGCGAAAAGGTTATCGGCACCATCAATATTTACACGCGCGACCAGCGCCAGTTCACGGAAGACGAAATCGGCTTCGTGAAGGTGGTGGCCGGACAAGCCGCCATCGCTATCGAAAACGCGCGCCTCATGTCGGAGACCCTCGAGATGAAGCGCACCCTGGAGGCGCGTAAGCTTATCGAACGGGCCAAGGGCATCCTGCAACAGAAGTACGGCCTCACCGAAGAAGAAGCCTACCTGCGGCTACGCAACGAAAGCCGTCGCCTGCGCCGGCCCATGCGCGACCTCGCCGAAGCCGTAATCCTGGCCGACGACCTGGAGAAGAAAAAGGGCGTAGAAGCGTAACGCCGGCGGTCTTCGCCGCCGGTGGTTTTTGCACCCTCAAAAGCTGTTCCCTCTGCGATCATAGTTGTTGATGCGCAGACGAATCCTCTTGGCCGCACTAGCTCTCCTCCTAACCGCGTGCGCCGCCAAAGAACAGCCCAAGCGCTACACCATGCAGGGCGAAATCAAAACCCTGGACCCCGCGGCGAAAACCGCAACCATCAACGCCGGCAAAATCGGCGATTGGATGGAAGCCATGACCATGGAGTATCCGGTCAAACCGGATGCCGACTTCGCCAAGCTTCACGTTGGGGATCGCGTCCAGGCCACGGTCGTGGTGAACGATCTGAAGTATTACGTCACCGAAGTGAAAGTCGTACCAAAGCCGTAGCGGTCTACTGCTTGTGCGCGGCTGCCGAAGTACTGGCGGCGCCCTTGAGCAACTGATCCAATTCGGTGCGGATATTGGCGTCCGGTTGAGTCATGAAGTCGCTCTCGCCCGGAAAATCGGCCCTTACTACGCCGCGGCGGTCCAGAAACATCATGTGCGGCACGTAGAAAGGCTTCAGCACCGAATACTGGAGATACACCATCACCGCGTCCCGATCGCAGTATCCCACCGGGAAGGTGGGGTGAAGCTGCTGGATGAATTCCGGCAGCAGATCCTTCACGTTGTCGTTGAACGCGCAGGCCACCACCTGCACACCCTTGGGTGCGTATTCGTTGGAGATAACGTTCAGTAGCTTGGTCAGGTTCTGGCAGTGCGGGCACGTGGTATAGACAAATGCCATCGCGACCACTTTGCCTTTGTACTGGCTGAGTTGCAGTGCCGGACCGTTGAGCCGTTGAATGGTCAAGGGCGGCGACGGCTTGCCTACCTCCACTGCGAATGCCGTCAAAGCTATTAACCCGCCCAGCGTGGTGACGAGAATCGTACGCATAACAGACATTATCTTATACTACAGGCTCGTACTTCGCATGCCTCCGTTTCGCCCGTTATTCCGCAATCCTCACCTCCAGACCATAGCCGGACACCTGTGGACCAGGGATGGCGCCGAAGCCCGATATCCGCTCCAGGCGCGGCTCTACCAAACCGAGCCCGAGGTTTCCGTGCTGGTGCAATCGCAATACCCCGCTGGATCGGTTCGAGGCAACGTTGTGATGGTTCATGGCCTGGAGGGTTCCGGTGAAGCAGGCTATGTGCGGAGCCTGAGCAGTGCGGCATTGCGTGCTGGTTTTGCGGCCCATCGGTTTCACATGCGCACTTGCGGAGGAACGGAGCGCTTGTGCAACACCCTGTACCACGCCGGGTTGACCAGCGACCTTCAATACGTATTGCGCGATTTCCACCGGAGCGGCTCAACGCCGGTTTTTTTGGTGGGTTTTTCGCTGGGCGGAAATGTGGTGATGAAACTCGCAGGGGAAATGGGGGCAGAGGCGCGTCCCTTGGTCGGAGGTGTCTGTGCGGTCTCGGCGGCCCTCGATCTGGCGAAATGCGCATGGCGCATCACACACCCGGAGAATCGCCTGTATCAGCGCCGATTCCTGCGGCGCATGTCAGAGCGCTTGATGGCCACCGGACGGTATCAAAAAAGAGACTTCTCCGGCCTGCGGTCGGTAAGGGAGATCGACGACCGCATCACCGCGCCCTCCTTTGGCTTCGGAGACGCGGCCAATTACTACCGGACCCAATCGGCGCTGCCATACCTGGATGGGATTCGCGTGCCGGCGCTCCTGATACACGCCAAAGACGATACCATGGCGCCCTTCGAGAGCTGCGAATCCGACGCCACCCGCTCCAATCCGCGAATCACGCTGCTCGCCACCGAACATGGCGGACACCTGGGTTTCATCGCACGCCGGCCACACCGCTTCTGGCTGGACGGGACCATCATGAGCTGGATCGCGACTCAGGTGTCATACTGAGGTTTCCGTCTAAATGAACCTACCGGAACCCATACTTTTGCGCAGCGCGCGCTGGCTGACTTTCGGGTCGGCTGTGGCGATCCTGCTTTCGATTGCGATTTCTCAGACTCTGCTGGCGCTGGCCGTGATTGCGCTGCTGTTATCTGGAGAAAAACTTCGTCTGCCGCCGATCAAGTTGCCCCTGGCCCTTTTCATGGCCGGAACCGTGATCTCCTTGGCCTTTTCGGCGCAACCCGCCGCGGGCCTGCCGCAGATCCGGAAATTCTACGTGTTTCTGGAACTGCTGGTCGTCTTCTCGACCCTGCGGACGGTGGAGTGGATCCGGGGACTGGTCCTCAGTTGGGCGGCAGTGGGCGGCCTGATTGCGATTCGCGGCCTGGTTCAATTCGCAGCCAGCCTGCAGCAAGCTCGTGCGCTGGGTCTCAATTTTTACGACTATTATGCGCCTGGCGAACGCATCAGCGGTTTCATGAGCCATTGGATGACCTTCTCCGGTCAGGAAATGTTCGTGCTGCTGTTGCTGCTGTCGTTCCTGTTCTTCGCTCCCAACGCGTTCCAGCGGGGTTGGATCTGGTTCTTGTGCATGGGGCTGATGTCACTGGCCTTGCTGCTGGGCTTCACGCGCAGTATCTGGCTGGCCACCGCCGTCAGCGGGGTATATCTCCTATGGTTCTTTCGCCGCTGGCTGGTGGCGCTGGTGCCTGTGGCCGCTGCGCTCCTGTTTCTCTTGTCGCCGGCTTCCGTTCGGGAACGCTTCACATCCCTGGTCCGCCCCAAGCAAGGTATCGATTCCAATGAGTTTCGAATCGTCACCTGGCGTACAGGGGTTCACATCATCAGGGAACATCCGTTGCTAGGCGTTGGGCCCGAAGGCATCAAGCTCCATTTTATGGATTACGTGCCGGCCGATATTCCCAGGCCACTCCCCCCAGGATGGTACGGACATCTCCACAACATATATCTTCACTACGCCGCCGAGCGCGGCGTTCCCACAGCGCTGGTCTTGATGTGGTTGCTTCTCAAAATTCTGTTCGATTTCGCGCGAGGCTTGCGAGGGTTGCCGACCGGGCGCAGCAATCGGAGGTTTCTTCTGCACGGGGCGATCGCAGTGGTCGTGGCCACCATGGTAGCCGGGTTCTTCGAAGTGAATCTTGGTGACAGCGAAGTCTTGACCATGTTTCTGGTGACGGTGGCCTGCGGATACCTTTCGCTCGAAAAGGAGCTCGCGGCTGCTTGAGAGGTGGCGCGCCCTACCTGCCCATATAAAGGGATCGCCCGCCTCGAATGGTCAGATTCGGGTTATAGCCAATCAGGCAGAACTGGTCCAGCGCAAAAAGCACCACTGATTCGATCCCCTGGCCATAACTCATGTCCCACTCCTTCTCCCAAGGCGTCGTGTACTCACCAATGCCCACTAGATGACTCGATTGCGACCTTGGAAATCCCATGGTGATGGGCAATTCGATCGAAGCCAACGCCTGGTCCAGGTCCCGGTTTCCCGTAAAAGTGAAATTCTCGGTCTTAAAACAGTTAAGCTTGGCTGGCGTCCAGGAATTGAGAGGCAGATTGATGAGCTGGTTCAGCGGGGTGTCATTCGTGTCCGGAGGATACAGGACCTCGAAACGTGCATCCGGATAAGTCTGGCGAACGAATGCCATGATCGTGTCCGTAAATTGGCCGATGAGCGTTGGCAGGAACGCACATTCATTCGGAAAATCGGCTGGCGCGGAGTTCTGGCTCGGAATCACTTGCATGGCTCGGCCATACGCTGCTTGAAAAGCGTTCTCCGTATAGTCATCGTAAAATGGCATTCCCGATGCGGCCGCGAAGTACCACCACTGGACTTCGCCAAACTGCAAGTAGGGAACAAGACCGGCGGCTGCCATGACGTTCGCCATGTCGAGGTAAACTTGTTGCCAAAACGCGGTGCTCTCGGTACCGAAATTAGTCTGTAAAGCCGGAGTACTTACCCATGTGGGATCGCCGTTCGGGTAACGCTGCGCAATATCGGCTGCCACGCTATCGTCGCCGTTCCCTAACTCCATACTGAAAGACACCGCTACGTCGATGCCATACGATTTTAGAGCGCCCAGGAAGCTCTGCGTCCAATCGCGTGCCGCCCGGTTAAGCCGGGGTACGACAGTCAAATCCGTCCGCCATAGTGTTCCGGCGGGCCCTTCAGGGGCGCCATCAGTTCCTCCCGCGAGGGTGGAGCTGCTCGTCGAAGCGGTGAACTCAGTGCTGTTGGTGTTGACGACTATGGTGATCGTATTGCCCTGGCTGCCCATGGCGCGTGCGGTGATAGTAAGCGTCGCCCCGTTGGCCTGCGCCCACACGCCGGTAGATCCGGCGTTAATCAGCAGCGCAAAACAGCTCGCGATGCTGCCGGCCGTATCGCCAATCAGGTTGACGTGGGAAATGCTAGTTCCACTCAAAACGATCTCAGTAATTGTGCTCCACACCGGTGCGCCGGTGAACTGTACGGTTACGGAAGCGTAGACCATCCCAGGCTGATACAATTCGTAAAACCACAAAGCCCCTGCGTAATGATTGGCCCGGCCCTGGAAGCCGAGTGTTTGGATCAGCCATGCGGTTCGTTCCGGTGCCAGAGCCAGGGAATGCTCGGTATCCCAGTCAGTAGCCAGTGTGGTCTTCTGATCTGTGGCGAAGGATGGCAGGTTAACAGTGGGAACGGCAATCTCTAAGAAATCGAAGTAGAAATTCGGCCCATCCGGACTGGTGTTTGTCAGCGTGACACTGTGAGCGCCGGGTTGGAATTGCCCCAATAGGATGCGCACAAGCACATCTTCTCCACTCAGTTCCAGATTGATCGACTGCGGAGTCGCTCCATCAACGCTCGCAGTGATCAGCGCACCGGCTGCGATGTATCTTGTGCCCAGATAGAGCGAGTGCGCGGTCTGCGCCGTGTATGTGCACGAAACTTGCGCTCCGGATTTCGCCGTGCATTGAATGGATCCGCCTGAGTAGTTACCCCGCGTTTGTGTCCAGTTGGCTGAGGGGGTAAGGCTGATGCTCGGATTATCGTCCTCTATTCTCCGGCTGCCCGGCCCAGCTACCGTATATTGGAGATTCGTTCCAGTCACCGCCCAGTTGCTGACCACAACTGCGAACTCGCTCCTCACGAAGCTGCCCGCCTGGACATCCGCCGCCCAGGTCCAGCGGAGTTTCCGCACATTGGAGGTCGGGACCGGAGTCCCGTGGATGTCCTTCAAACTGTTGAAATTGAGAGTCACCTGCCATTGTGTCGGGGAAGTGCCACCACTGAACAGGCCAGACGATGGTGCCCAGGATTCTGTTCCGGCGCCGTGCACAGTCCCGTAGACCCCGATTCGATTGCCGTTAGTGCCTGGTAACCCCGTATAGGTCAGAGTGATTTGACTGCCGCTCGCTGTCGCTGTGGCCCCAGCGGCGGTCGCTGCGGTAATGTTGGTTGCCAGCGCGGCGAGGGCGCTTTCGAGCGAATCGACACCCAATAGCTGATAGTTGATGTGTTGGTCGAGCCATGCGAGCTCTATATAGTCTCCCGATGTCGGTGTGCCTTGTAATTGAAAACTCACCGTGGGTGGCGTGTAGCTGCCCGCAGACGGAGTAGCGTAGTTGACGAGTGGGACCTGATACACGGTTTCCGTGGCGCCCACATCCGCCCATATTCTTAAGTACGGCCAATCCACCGTGGGATACCAATTCGAATCCAGAAGTATGCAGTTAGTTCGGGTTTCGTCATAGGTGAGTTGCAGGCCGCTTAGATCGCCGTCCGGGAGGTTGCGCAGCATAGGGTGCTCAAAAACATTGTCACGGTTCCACTCGACAACCGCCCAGTCGAACTGTTGCCGCCAGCTTCCGGAAACCGTGAATCCGCTCGCGCTGGTCTGGCTAAGCGCAGCGACGGCCGACGGTTCGAAGAAATAGCACTGTAGGTCTCGGTTGGGGCACAATTTGGAAAGTTGCTGGGACATCAGAGTCGGATAAGAACGGTGAGATCGGAACCGGGATAAGTTTGTCCTACGGTGAGAATCGACAAGGTGATCTGCGCTTCTGCCGCCAGCGGCAACAACGTCTTTCCGTCAACGGTGCTCGAGACAACCGCGCCCGTCGAGAACAGGAGCTGGCAATATGCAGAACCGTTGACGTTTAACTGCAATTGCACGGGAGCATCAGCCGCACCCCCCAAAACTGCAAAGACATCTCGTATCGAATGAGCGCTGTCCACAACCAAGGCCGGAGCCGCGTTTTGACTGACAGCCAGGAAACCTTGTACCTGAATCGAGTACTGCCCGCCCGAGAGCGTACGGATTCCGCTGTCCGTCGTCCCGGTCAGGCAAATACTGATGGTGGGGCTGTTTCCTTGCCCGTTGGTCACGAACAGATCGGCGCTGACCACACGCGCATCGACCAAAGGAAGCGAATAGCTCCAATTTCCGCTGTAAGGGCTGCCGAAGAATTCGGGCGGGAATGGTGTGATCGCGGTGTCACTCGTAAGCAGATATACAGCGGCGCCGGCGGCATGAGCAGCAGCTTGACTTCCCTCCACTCCGCGTTTGACTTGATATTGGAGGCCGTTATTTTGAACGGCTCCAACAAGGATTATTTCAGCGTCGATCTGGAGAAGGCTGTTCGCTTGTGCGCTCCCGGCGACACTCAGGTTCAGAAGCTGGTCAGTAACTCCAGCAGCGTTCGCCAGTGCTAGCGATGTGCTTCCCTGCAGTTCGTTCCAGTAATTTACCGTCAGCGTGGCCGACGAGATCGTGTGCGTATTCGTCAGATCCGAAAACGATATCCCGGTAATGTTCACACCGCCGCCGCCTTGGCTGGCCGCTATACCGAACGCTGGCGCAGGGGGCACCGCGCTGTCGGACGAACCCGCCCCGCCGATCTGCCAGCGCGTCACGATCGACAGTTCCGGTCCGCACTCGACATTATTTACGTTCGCCGAACGCCCCGTTAGCTGGGCCACCTCTCCGCTCAGGTTGGGGATCGCAAACTGCACGGGACTGCTCTTCGTTTGGGCGCCGAGCTGCCAGCCGGCCTCTGCGACAACGAAGAAGCTGGTCGCATCCGGCTCCACAATCCAAACCGGAGAAATGGTGAGGGTGGTCGCGTCGTTTGCTGTGGTCGGCCGTTCCTGACCCTGTCCCGTCCCGCGGGTGATTCGCAGCGTCATGCCTACGTAAGCGTTTACTGCCATCCCCAGCGTTGCATTGCCAACGGTCGTCGAAGAGTGAACGGTTACGGCCACTTCCGGCTGCAGCTCCATGCGCCAGTAAAAGTTCGCATGGTCATAGTTTGGATCGGGAGGCGCAATCAACAGATCGGCCAGTCCGGTATCCGTAAACTGCGTCGCCAGCGTTTGATTGGAAGCGATTCTGTAGAATTGCGCCGGCGTCAGCCCGCGGTAGACGTTAAATGTACTGGTCCCCGGCGCAAAACTGAGGCCGGATAGTGTTACGCTGCTTCCGTTGCTTACAATGACGGCCGTAACCGTGAACGACAGAATGCTCTCGTCGTTTGAACTGTCACATCCCGATACGGCATAGTAAAGAACCTGGTCCCCCTGCAGGGCTCCGCTTCCGCCAATTCCGGCTGCCAGATTAATCAGCGGCGCTGCCGGTCCCGCGGCTGTAGCGGTCGCGGGCGCAACGAAGCTAACCGATACGTTAATCGCCGAGGTGCCATCGCTGCTGGTGACCACGGACTCCGCCACTCCAAACTGGATGTTGCCGTTACTATCCAGTACACTTCCAAGCAACGGATTGGGAACACCGACTCCCACGTTTCCCTGATAGGTGTTGCCGGCAGCAGAACTTGTCTGCCCGTTCGTATCCAGGTACCAGGCATCATTGTGAATTTGCGCGCTAATGGTAGACGTCCGGTAGTTGGTAGCAGGCGTGATCTTTAGCACCCGAAACGGCTGACGTTGGAAGCCTTCTTTGAGGTAGGTCACTGTGATTATGTCGCCGGGCTGTATCCCCACGGCCTTCACACTAGTGTCAAATTGAATATAGGTATTTCCTTGGACGGACTTATCAAGGTTAAACTTTAGAATCCGCGCGGCTTGATCGTAGTTGTCGATCCCTAACGCCTGAAGAGTAGCGGAAACCTCCTGGCCAGCCAGTGCGACGTCATTCGGGTCCACCAGTGAATAGCTGTCCTGCTGGTAACCATTCAGCGAGTCCTGGAACTCTACGACGAATAGGTTGGGCGTGTCTGCGATACTCTTTGCGGACACTATGACGCTCGGCTCGCCAGTCTGGCGCCGCAGAATTCCGGAAGGTGCTGTGGAACCATCGTCGAATTCGTAGCTGGGCCATCCTCCATTTAACGGTTCAACGCTGTTCGACCATGCCGGTTGGGTGGGTTGTTGCAGGGCTACAGAATTTTCCGACCGTAACTGCAGCACTCCGCCGGGCCCGTATGTCAGATAGAGTCGCGCGGCATTTCGGATTCCCCGCACGACATCTCCACCGCTACGCTGGTTCTGCAACACCAGGTTGCAGTGGAATCGCGGCAGTGTGATCGCATTGCCGTTCAAGTCTATAGCGTTGATTTGCTCATCGCAGAACCCCGCAGCCGCGGCGAAGCTAGTGATATCGATTTCGGCTGCCGACCAGCCGCTGCGGCGGAGAATATCCAGAAGGATCCAGGCCGGGTTGCTCGAAAACTGATCGCTCACGTACGTGCCATCGGCGGCGTAGGTCGGCAATAGCAAGGCTTGCACCAAGACTTCCACGGTCGGCAATGACGTTCCGCTGCTCAACCTGGTGGGAACGACAATTACCAGATACGCCATACTTCCGTACGGATCGCCTGCCGGTTGTCCGCTGGCATCCAGGAAATTCAGATCGAAGCCGCCATCTCGGCCGCCTAAGGTAGGGATGTTGTACCAACCTGTACCCGTCATGTCTTGTCCGGTGATGCCCAACGGGATTTCGACGCCGTTGACCAACACCGTGCGCACGCCCTGCATTACGCCGATACCCAACAGCACCTCCATCCTGGTGAGGTTGCCGTCGTTGCGCGCAAAGACTACCGGAGGCGTCATCCAGGCCGTGCCATATACCATCGGTACAAAGTCGTTATAGCGAGCCTGGTTTACCGAGACGGCCGACGCCTGCCAGTTCTTTCCGTAGGCGCGAACCGCAATCGTCGGCGGAACGAACTCAATTCCTCCGAAGCGATTGAACATTCCGCGGGCTTGGCAGTCTTGCCGCGTGTAGGCGCACGAAGTGTATGGCTGCCCGCTATTTAAGCTGCCTGTTCCCCCAGGAATGTCCGGCGAGTATCCGCATGGATAATATGGCGAGTACTTGCCATTGGCCCCACCGTCTACTGCTTCGGTTCGCTGCGCCAGTGTCGTTGGGAAGTCCCATGGGCAGGTTCTCTCAATACGAACCGGCGGCAACAGTAGTCGCTGCAGATTCATCCGGTTGGTTGCGGTTAGCCGAAATGTCGATTCTCGAATCTCGTCGGGGGGATTGCAGATCCCTTGGAAGACAACCACGGTGTCAGTTAACGGTGCTGCGTTGCGCAAGTCGAAAAACAGGAATCCGACGGTAAGCGTGGCGCCCTTCCAGCCCACGGATTGTTGAATTTCCGAGAAATGAGAGTCGGCATTGGCGAGCAACACAGATATCGTCGGACTTCCATCGACACCTTGATTGGAAGCAGTTTGAATGTTGAATGCGCTGTGCTGAAGAACGCGGGCAGAATATGTCGTTGAGCCCACGGTCACTCCATGAGTGCACCAGTGTTCGGTCTGGCCATTAGACAGCACGCAGTCAAACACCAGGATCGGTGTGTCAGTGACTGGCTGTTCCTTCAGCTCAAAGACTGTTTGCATGAATAATATTCACGGTGGCCGAGTTGCGGTTTACATCAGTGCTGGTCAACAAAAAGACATCGTCGCGGAAGCTTGCATTCTCGTAGACGCCGCCAGTCTCACTTGGTTTATACACCGACGCAGCGGCCTGCGGTTCGACTTGTAACCCGAAAATGTCCACCGTCGCCCCCGGCGGAACCTGGATCCCGAACACCACCGATTGGGCGGTTGGGTCTCCGGATCCCGTTAGTACCAGTCGATTCCAGGAGGTGTCAAGAGTGCAAACGACACTGGCAGTTCCGCAGAGAAGGGTCACCTGTGCAGGCTGAGAGGACTTCCCGTAAACGCTAAGGCAGTATACATAGGCTCCGGGTGCCGATAACGTCTGCGAGATAGTTTGCGGTGCCGCTCCGGAGTTACTGATTTGCCATCCACTGGTGCCTCCGGCTGGGTCCGCTACTCCAGCCACGATCGAAAGGAAAGGGTCCAGGGCCCAAACTGCATTGGTAAGTTGTTCGGTCCAGGAAAGCAGATTTGCGGTTGGATCAAGGAAGGTGAAAACGGTGAGGCTGCCCTCGGTTGCTGTGAAGAATTGCTGCAACGCGAGAGCCTCGCTATTCGACAGGCCGACATATTTCAGTTCCCAGGCTGTGATTTCGCCAGGAGGATCGGCCAGCTTAATGGACGTGAAATCGGCCAGTGTGTTCACCACGGTTCGCTGCCGGCGACGCTTTAGGATGGGAAACTGGGCTAAGGCTCCGCTAGATAGTTGTGGGTACACCAGCATGCCTCAGCTCCTGTTTTCGACTATTCTTAGGGAGACTGCGCCCCGCATTTCCGCCGTGGAAGTCAGGTCTAGCTCGTCACTGGCGAGGCTGCAGTTTGGATAAGCCTGGCCGTCCCAAGGATCGGTAAACGCAAAGCTGCCGAAGGACCCTTGATTGTCGACAAAGAATTGCTCGATCTCCGCCATCTCGCGTTCATCCATCTGGCTTAGCCGAATTTCCCAGCCGTGCAACGGCCCGGCAGAGTCTCGGTAGCGCTGATCTGTGCCATCCAGGAATCGCAGTACTTGATTTTGGAATCGAAGACCTGTCGAGGCTGGATATTGGGCGACAGCGCCGGTTTTTAGTATTGGAAACGTAGCCATGTCACAGATCGTTGATTACGTCGTTAATGGAGCTGGAATTCAGCATCGCCTGGCGGACGGCTTGTGCGATGTCGCTGCTGCGATCCATGAAGGATTGTGCATCCATGGCCTGCACGGTTACGCTGATTTGAGGGCTGGAAGCGGCGGCAGACCCGCCACCACCGGTTGCAGTTGGGCTCGCCGCGCCATTGGAACTATCTGCCGCAGCTCCGGCGACCCGCGGCATGCCAAACTGATCGTAGCTCGCTTGGCCGATGCCGCTACCTGTGTCTGCCCCAGTAAAGTCGAGGTGTTGCGGCATGGCATATTTGGTCAGCGGAGGCGGACCTGATGACCCGCCATCGAATAGGCCAATCAACCCGGTCACCAGCGGGACCAGGCCGAGTCCACTGCCGAACGCCTCCGTAGCCAAGGAGAGAGCCGAACTCCCACTGCCGGATGAAGTGCTGCTCGACGAAGTTGGCGGAGGCGGGCTCCCAACGACCGGTATGGTGGTGTCGGAGCCGGTTATGCCCGCCGTATTGTTATTGCTCGCCTGGAGCAGGCTGTTAGCGCTCGCCGTTGAGTCGGCGGCAATCGAGCGAAAGTGTTCAAGTAGCGTTTCTTGAGTCTTGCCGGCCATGTTTCAGTTCCATCTCCACTGCTTCTTCTAGAATCAGGAACGCGTCCGCTGTCCGTGCGGCCATCTCTTCCAGGTTCGGTCTGGCTAAGCGTCGTCGCACGAAAAAGTCTTCCACCAGAGTCATGCTCTCGCCCGTGATGTACGATTTCGGGCAAGTGGTCAGCGACACGTGCCTTCTTGCCCAGACTGGCGCAGCACCATCCAGTTCTCCCAATTGCAGCCAGCCACAACGCCGTTTTTGCTCCAGGCCGGATTTCCGGCACATGTCGCACCTCCAACCGGCCTGGTTAGATAGGTGAAAATGGAAGGCGACAGTTAGTTTTTTCCTTCGGCCTCAGTCAGACCTGTCTGCGCTCGCACTGCGGCCAGAGCCTCCCGGAAGAGGTCTTCCGGTCCACTGTCGGCAAGCAGGTCGGGGGTTGCGTCCGTCCCGTCCAGCGTCAGTCCCGAAACCGCTCGCAGCCCCCAGGTCAAGTACAACCGATTGATTTCGGATTCGAGCAGCGCCGCGTCCATCTTGTCGCCGGGCTCGGAACCCGCCTCGAGGAATTCGAGCTTGCGAGACAGTTCGCGTATCTTGCGCATTAGCTCCAGGCGTCGTCCGTAGGACATCTTCGCGACAGTAAAGGTAACACCCTGTGCCAGCTGAGACTCGACCACTTCCAAGCTTTCGTAATTCATCGCTATCCGAATGCCACTGTCAATTCATCGTCAATGGTACCTTGCGCCCGCGATGACCGAAACCGCCATTGCAGCCGGTTCTGACTGTCGTCGAATTCGGGGACCACCGGGATGACGCTCTTCAGGTTCACTGCCAATACTTGCCCTTGCACGTCGCCTAGCTGAAACATCACCGTGATCGGAGATTGTTGCCTCGCTGCTTGGTAGAGTCCCGTTGTGGCCGCATCATCCATTCCCAACAGATTAAATGCCGCGTTAACGGATCGTTCTCCCGGCGAGATGGCCCGCGGAAGAGCCGAACCGAATTCTTTGGTGCGGGTATCTAGCGAGTTCTTTAGCTGGATGGAGGCGTTCGTAATCGTGAAGAATTGGGTTGGCGATGTCCCGAGCCACGCTTGTCCCAGATTTCCGGGCACAATCGAATAGTCGAACCCACTCACTAGCGGTTCCACAGGAAAGCTTTGAAGCTGGGCGGCGCCTGCGGAAAAGCTGCTGCTGTCTACCACGTCTTGCGCTACGCCGCTGAAATGAAACTCGTGATAGTCGCCGTTCACGAGGATTTCCATCTGGTCTACCGCTGCTCCGCACAAAAGCCGCTGAATTGCTGTGGACGGGTCCCAGTAGTCATACACCGTAACGCTCGGTAATTCTGTAGCCGGCACATAGGTCACGGTGCCTGTTATAGTCGCTCCGGCCGCCGGAGTCACACTAAAAGGAGCATTCAGTTGCACGTTATTTGCGTCCACAATAGCCGCGGCGAAACGGATCTCTCCAGCGGACGAGACTGCTTGGCCCGCATTCAAGCCGTGCGGCGCACTGAAGGTTAGCAGCCCGCTGGTAGTGCTGGCGTTGACTGTTCCCCCTCCGAAGGCAAGCGGTGTTCCGCCCAAGGCCGCCTGGAAGAGAGGACCGTAGCTGGGCCCGCCAACCGTGCCCTGCCAGCTGGTTAAATAGGTTTGCAGTTCGAAATCCGTCCGGCGCCGGCCACCCGCGGGCAGTCCGGGAAAGGTTCGGCTCCCCGTCTTATCCTTCCGCGCGGCGACTTCCAGTTGCTGCCGGACCGTAAGTTTCAACGCCGGGATTCGGCTCTGGCCTTGAATCGCCGCTGCACTGCCGTAAGAACTTTCCAACGCAGTATAGAACCGGTTGGCGTTCGAAGAAATGTATGATGCCATATTAGCTTCTGCTTACTCCGATGGGGAAAGTGATTTTCGCCACTTGGATAAAGTTCTTGCCACCCTGTTTCGCGGCCCCAAGGGCGACCTGGTACTGGCCCGTGAAAAACATGCCGTTGCCCCAGTCGCCGCGTTCCGCATCCAGAACCTGCGTGATCGAGTCGACGTAAAGTTCGAGCGCGTCTTGAAGACCGTCCAGCCGATCCTGCGAATGCCGCACTTCGATTGCAGCCTGCACCGTTCCAGAGAAGCTGCGAAATTTCTCCGTCAGGTCGTTCGAAATCTTCTCGCAATACACGTTGACGGATGGATATGTGAGGGGGCGGCTCTTCTCGGCCAGGTCCGGAGCCACGTTTTGTGCAAGGATATTGCTTGCGCCTACTGGCTGAGCGAGCAAGCTGTCTGGCCCGGTCAGTGCCGCCAGGCCAGAGTTCATGCCGCTTGGCGCCGTAATTAGCTGGATTACCGACGCTGTGGCCGCGCTGCCCAGTTTCCCTGTCATTAACCCCTCTGTAAGACCCGCGGAATAGGTTTCAAATAGTTGGGTTCTTGCCCCAACCCCGGCCGTTGCCCTGTCTGGGCCAGACTACCCGTCTGTAGCCATATCTCGCCGGTTGGGATCGGAGAAGGATTTTGTAAGACCATCCCTTCGGGGGCGTGTCCAGCGTACACGTTCCAGCTCACCGCCGTTAGTGGAGCCGTCGCTGGTTGAACTTGCAGCGTACTCGCTGCCAGTGTGATAACTGCCGGCACGGAACTTGCTCCTTCCTCGCCGGTGCTATTGAGCCAGGCCATCGTCACATAGTAGACTCCGTCTGGAAGACCGCCAGGTATCGCAGTAACTTGAGGCGTTCGCGCTTGCGGTACCGGGTGGGAAGTCATGCCGATGCCGATTTGAGTCAGCTTCTCACAAGCGCCCTGCGCTGCCTCGTGAAACTGATCCCGTTTGGCAGCGTATCGGTCGTTCAATTGACTGCCGTAAGCATCGCTGTAAACCATCTCCAGCGCGCGATAAGTATGCCAAAGCTTCAGCGCTGCCGTAACAACGACATCCTTTAGCCTCGGCTCTGGTGCCTGCCAGAAGGGCTGGTCCACAAAACGCAGCCTGTTCAACAGGGCGACCAGATCCAGACCGATTCCTTCTTGCGCCAATGCCATCTTCCGCGTTACGTCGATTCCCTCGACGGTAGCCACATCGAGGAGCTGTGAGTCCTGTGCGATCAGGTCCTCCAGATCGGAGATGCCACCATCAGTGAACAGAGCCATGAGTTTGTCTATCCTTGCAAGGTGCGCACAGCCGACTTGAGCTGGTTCAACTCGCTGGTTGGCACGACTGAAAGGTGCACCTGTCCGGCTGCCGTTTTTTGCTCGGCCGCCAGCGCAGCCTCTGCCTGTTGCGCTCGAAACTTAGTCGCTTCCTCCGCTGCAGCGAACAGTGCAATACCATCCACCAACATTCTCGCCGCCGTCCCCCGCGATACTTCCGTGAAGGCGCCGGCTCTCCCGCCGTCCGCGGTATCCAGACTCACCACGACGACAAACTCTTCCACTATCTTCGATTGGATATCACGAATTTTCTGGTAGTAAGCCCTCAAATCCATCCTGTCTCTCCTTTTGCCTTGTAGCGAGGCATCCCGGCAAGTACGAAAGCCCGATGCCTCACGTCGGTTTACGCTATGTGTTCGCCTGTATGCCCGCCTCGTTGCGCAATATGCCGCACCCGTAAAGAACGTCCACCGTGAACTGCTGGGCCAGCGTATTCGGCTGATAGCTCATCACTACTCGCATGCCGAAGTTGCCAAGCTCAGCATACTCTGCGATGGCTCCGGTGCCGGGCAGAGGTTGAGGCAGCCGCCGTATGACCAGGCCGATCGCGCTCTTCGTAAATGCTATGTTGTGAGTGTTCACCGGGGTGGTGCCGGTCTTTGGAACGAACTGCGAGCGGAAGACGAAGAAGTCCTTGATCTTGCCCACCGTGCCGCCCACGATGGCTTGCAGCCCAGCGTCGCCGGCGGTCTGAAATTCGCTGAACCGCGGAATCTGGCGCCAAGCCGAATAGGTGGCCGCGTCCACCACAAAGTACTTCTGGTCGCTGGCGGGAATTTTCGCCAGAAAAAGCGCCGTTTCCGCCGCGTCGATGACCGCTTCCGTGATAGGCGTGCCGGGCGTCCCGACTGGCGTATTTGCCGTGAAGCCGGCGTATAGGTTGAGAAGGTCGCTCTCCACGCGCTCTGCGATCGCGACAACTGCCGGCTCCATGTAGATCTTCAGCAAATCGGGCACTGCCAGCACCTTTGTCACATCCGGAATCTGGAATGTGGCTTCGGCGTGTGTGTTAAGCACGATTTGCGCATTCCCCAAATTGGGGTTTTGCGTTTGTACGGTTCCGCCCTCGGCGATGTTGTTCGCCACCATCGTGGGCGGAATCGGCACGTTGACCGTGTCGCCGGCTTGTGCCAGCACGGGTTCGTAATCGCGATTCACCAGGTTCCCCATTACGAGATTTCCCACTAGTACCGGCAATGCGTCCGCCGCCACCAGCTTCACAATCGCGCTTGCTACGTTAGCTGAAGTAATTGCTGCCATTCATTCTCCTTCTATGTTGCCGGCCGTTGGGCCGGGTCCCTTTTAGCTACATCCCCCGAAGAGTCTGCGACGCCACGCGCACAATTTCTTCCCGCACCCGCTGCATCTCCTCGGGGTTCATGCCTGGGCGGATCCGCTCCAAGTCAACTGCGTCCTTGCCCGCGGCCGGGGCCTTAGAATTCGCCGTCATTCCGGTCCCGCCGGCGATCCGCGCTGGGAGAAACTCCGGATTCTCCTTCACGAACGAAGTGAGATACTCCTTCACCGGCACGTCCCCGTTTTCCCCCCGCGCTACCAACTTGCCGTCGTCTGCGCGGACGATGCCGTCTTGCACCGCTTTGAAAGCCAGGTCGATCTTCGCTACACCCAGCCGATGGAGTTCAGCCCGGACGGCTGAGGTCCGTTCGGCTTCTTCCGCCGCTTTCCGGCTGTGCTTGTTTTCTTCCACTACTTCATTCAATCGCCGTTCCAGTTGTTCTCTCCGCTTGCGTTCCTCCTGGAGCTCCGCTTTATATGCGGGTTCGCTCTTAGCCTGCTCCTGGCTGGAGAATTCCTGAAGTGTGTTTCTCACGATCGCTTGTATGTCGAGTTCATCCATAAATCTCCTATCCGGGGTAAGTACTTGCGTCGATCTCCTCTGCTACCTGATTCTTGATCTCCTGCCGCACATCGCAAAGGTACTTGAACGCCAGCTTCTTAAAAACCTGCTTCGTCAGCGTCTCTGACCCAATGCCCAGGTCCAGCAGTTTCTTCGCGTCGTCAAGCTCGTTGCTGAAATCGTCTATGTCGAACTGATCCATCCCGGAGACATCGATTGCCACCCCATCCTCTCGAGCAGCTCCTATCGCGCGCAGAACCTGCTTCATGGTGTCTTTGACCGTGTCGCCGTATCCGCGCAACACGTCCTGCGTGATGCTGAAATCCAATTGCTTGCTGATTCCCGATTGGCTCCCAGAGCCAGAGTTCGCGTCGTCCGCCTGGTACATCACATAGCAGACTCGGTAGATTTCGTCCTTCAGGCTGACCAGGTTGTCAGCCGCGATTTGATAGACCTTTCCTTCCGGCTCCGTCCATCCAAACCGGTCTTGCGGTCCGAGTTGGATGTAATACGACTCGCCCACAATCTGGTTCCATTCCCGATCCGAGTACACCACCGGAGTTGCAAACAGACTCATCGTCAGCGCCCAGGAGAGTGCGTTGCACTTGTTGAAGTGTTCCAGTTGCAGCAGCGCGGCCTTGTTCATGAGCCAGAAGCCTTCACTCACCCGCAACTGAAAAATGGGAACGCGCTGCACGGAAGCCAGCCCGTGCCGCCCTTCGTCGATTAGTTCAATTGGGGTAGAGTCACCGGTTTTGCGATAGATCTGAAAGTTTTCCCGGTCGTAATAGATCCACCGCGTTTCCTTCTCCCATTTGGGATCGCTGACCTTGGATTGCTGCAGGCATGAGGTGCGAATTACGGCCCAGTCCAGGCCGCCCATTTCGTTGTAGTTCCAGTTGATGACCTCATCGGATTCATAGTTGACTAGGTACGCCCGCGATCGTCCCGAGGCGTCTTCATCCGCGCGTGTCAATGCCTGGCCGTCCCTCCGCGGAAAGTCGACCACAATGTAACTCGAACCGCACACCAGCGCTTCGATGAACCGCTGCCGGAAGAATTCGCTCAAGTTGGTTCCCTGAAGGTCGCAGTCTTCTGAAAACTGGTTGTAGAATTCCTTGGCTGTGTTGTCGTTGCCGTCAAACGAAAGCATCGGCTCGCGCCGCAGCAGCGTAGCCGCGTACCAGTCCACGATGGAGCCGATGTAATTCTCATAGAAAACCCGGCTCAGCCTTTCCCCGTATACTTCGTTCGGTTCTTTGTGGCGGCGCACCAGGTATTCCGTCGCGCTAGCCCGCAGCCGTTCACCCCCTGCGTACAGATCCTTGTATTGCTTCCACATCGCCTTTCGCGCGATGTACTCGGGATGCTCCCGATTGATATTGGGCGTGTTCAAAACAGTCGCTCCCGACGTTCGCCGATGCTGGCGACTGGCCTGCATTCCTGCCAGAGGAGGTAACCTAGTGCGTCGGAAAGATGCGTCCGCAATCGATCCCGGTCTTTATCGATCTGGTTACTGTCCTCTTTGAATGAGACCTGCTCGAAATCCTTGATCAGTTCTTTGCACTTCGGATCCACTAGTACACCAATCTCTCCCGATGCCGACCGCAGCTTGGAGTTCATCAAATTGATCCGGTCGCGCACGCTTGGGTTGGAGCGCGGGACACGGTACTGCACCGGCGTGTTCGTATGGATCGAGAAATACTCCCGCACAATTTCGTAATCGGACGCTCCCGTTGTCTGCCCATGGAATCCCGAAGCGTCCCCATACACGGCGATCCCTGCCTGGTGCGTCGGAAACCGCTTCAGAAACTCCTCGCAAGCCTGCCGGGTCGTGCCGCGGCGTATAACAATCTCATCCAGCACGCGCACTTTGCCGCCGACGATCTGTGTAATCACTGAGCTCATTGGGTCCACGTTAAAATCCAGGGTCCAAAACAGCGGTAAGTAAGCGTTGGGCTCCAGTTCCGTTACATGCTGATCCCGCGAAAACGGCGCGTAAACCAAACCTCCAGTCATGTTCAAGTATGACCCGAGTACCTCCTGTTTGTAGAAGTTCTCGTCATAGCTGTCCTGCAGCCGCTTATAGAAATCCGGGATCTGATCGAGTAGAAACCTGTTCTCGAACGCCTTCGCGACTACTATTTCGTAACCGTCTACTCGATCCGCCATAAATTTTCGATAGACCCAGTCATAGCCTTTAGGAGTCCACACCGCGAAGCCACCTAAGCGGTTCGCCTTTGGGTCTCGAAGCCGTCCCTCCAGGCGAAGCCATGCGGCCTCCTGCGTGTAAGTCAGTTCATCCAGCCCGAACCATGCCAGGTTGGTCCCTCGCAAGCGCTCGAACTCGTCCACCGGCCGGAACAAGATTCGCGATCCCGTGTCTTTCATCAACAGCGTGTTCTCCGCTTTGTTGTGATCGAACGGGATACCGTTTGAGTCCAGGATCTCGAAGAGCGCCGCTTGCGTCGCATCTCGGAGCATGGGATAAGTCGGCGCGCCCAGCAATCCGAGTCGGCCCGGATTCAGATAGCTTAATTTGATGGCCTCTTGGCACAGCGCCTGGCTCTTACCGCTGCCGATCGGCCCGGAGAATCCCTTGAATCTTGCTTCCGAGGCATGGAACCGCTTCTGTGAGGGCAGGGGATCATAGGCTATTTCTCGGGTTCGGACGTCTCGACCGGATCCACCCATGTAACCTTAATCTCCTTCGGCCCGTCCTCGGTCGCGTCCATTTCCTGCTGCATTTGGAGCAGCTTAAGATACTCAGCCACTGTCGGCTTGAAGTCCTGCGCATTCATCCGATTCTCGAACCCCTCGATCGCTTTTAACAGAAGCTCTGAAATACGCAGCTTCTGCCTCATCGTCTGCCACTCCGGACAATCTACGCAGTTTTTCACCGGCAGTCCTGTTTTAGTGGGAGCGGTAGGTTCTGGTTCTCTTCGCGGCGTTACCTTCTTCCAGCTCTTCTTCGCCCTTGTCATAAAAGGACGACCACGCAACCCGCGAGGCCGCAACCTTCTTCCCGACTTGAGACTAGCATCGACCTACTCAGGGCAATGCGATCTCAGGTCTTCAAATGCTTGAAAATAGGCGCGCGAAACTTTTTAGTGATTAGTGAACAGGTACTTGCCGCCGCTCTCAGCCAGCAAGTGTAGTGCGCTTTGGCCTAAGAGCTGCCCCAGGTGCGGCACTGCCGGCCCTTCGAGGAGTAAGTAGTATCTGGCAGCTTGCGGCCAGAGGCGAGTTAAGTCGGCATCGTTGATGAACACGTCCCGAGGCGCGTTGGGCGCGTAAGAGCCGTACTCCAGGTTGTTGACTCTTCCATTCAGGAGTAATCCTCGCTGATTGGTGTAGAAGAATACCGAGGAAAACGTGTAATACTGATCGCCCATGATCAGCTGGCCCGGTGGCTGACGGAGTACCGCCTCCGCCAACGGGCGCGACGAAAGGTAGGGATCGAACACCACTAACGCCAGCCGGGCGGCATGAAAAAACAGGACCATCATGACTGCCAGGGCTGCCACCGGTACTGCGCGCTTCCAGGCCGCTGCTGCGCCTACTGCAAATGCCAAGCCAGCCAATGCCAGAGGTAGTCGCAAATAGGCGAACGCGCGGAGAGTGAGGTCCGCGATATGGCCAAGCGATAGAGTGTATAACTCAGGATTTTGGCTTAGCGCCACCGCGATGTCACCAGGTGTAGGCAAGCCGCGCACCAGCCAAAGGATCGTTACGATTGCCGCCAGGGCCAGCGTCGATACCACCGCCAAGACTTTCGTGCCGAAGCGCAGCACGCGGAATTCACTGTCGATGGCGCACCCGAGAAGCAGCGCCAATGCCGGATAACAGGGCATCGAATAATATTCCTGGGTCGTGGAGAATGTGAAGAATAGCAGGATCACACCCGCCCAGCAGAGTGCCAGCAGACGCACGCGGCTGGCGCGGTTGGCGCCTCGATACGATAGTTGGAAAAGGGCGGGGAAGTAGACGCTCCACGGAAACAGCCACAACAAATGAAAGAGCCAAAAGTACAACCGTGGCACCGTGTTGTAATCTCGTGGATACCGCAGATTCAGAAACCGCAGCACGTGCTCATTGATGAAATAGAACCAGAAAAAACCATGATACGATCCGCTCTCGCTATGCATAGTGAAGTCGAAGTAGGGCGGATTCCGTAGCGTGGCCAACACATGCCAGGGGGCCGCGATCGCCAGGAACAACACGATTCCCGATAGGGGTCGCAGCCGGTTCCAGGTACTTCGTAAGAACAACTGTCGCGTCAGGATCAAGTAGAGTAGAGCACAAGCTATGGGGAATACCGCTGCGATCAGTCCCTTCAACAACAGTCCGGTTCCCATCGAACCCCACATCAGCAGGGCCCAGGGTCGCGGATTCGGCTCATCCGTTTCCAATACCCGCAACAGGCTCCACAACGCGACTATAATGGCGAGCGTCAGCATCACGTCCGGAATCAGGATTCTGGTAAAGAGAAACAACCCGACGCTGGTTGCCAGGACCGTCCCCGCATACATGCCCGCTCGCCGCCCGAAGGCCCAGGCCCCGAATCGCGCCGTCACCCAGCACAGCAGCACCGTTGCCAGCGCCAGCGGGATCCGTGCCGCCCAGTCGTGCACACCAAAAATCGTGTATGAGATGGCGATCGTCCAATACTTGAGAGGGGATTTTTCCAGGTAGGGTATGCCGTCCAGCCGCGCGGTCACCCAGTCACCGGACTGCAACATGTTCCGCGCGATCTGGGCCTGCACGGCGTCGACGTCGTCCATCAATGACGGCGGACTCAGGATCGAGGCCCCGAAAATCAGAACCGCGATCGATACGACGATTAGCTGGTAGCGAGCACTCGAACCGGCGTCTGTTGAGCGGCCTTCGCGAGCGGAAGGGTTTCGACCCTCCATCGCTTCATCCACAGGAAGAGGGTCAACAGACCCCATAGGTGATATCCGACATTGATGCGCCTCTCCATATGATCGCGTATCAGGGTTCGGATTGCGCGTGCGTCGAAGATCCCCGTTGCCTCCACGGCGTCGGAGGAGAGGGTGTCGAGCAGCAGTTCGCGCAACGGACCCCGGAACCAATCGTGCGTGGGAATATCGAAGCCCATTTTCTTACGCTCCGTCACGAAGTTCGCGGTGATTATAGATTTCGCCGTTGAAGACAACAACGGTATCGCCGTCGCCATTGAGTAACGGCTGATCCCCGCCTGCGAGGTCGATAATCTTCAGGCGCACGGCGCACAACGTCGCCGCGCTCCCTTCAAATACGCCTTGTTGATCCGCTCCCCGATGCGCCAGGGCTCATTAATCCGTCGGGCAATACTTCACCCACGCGCCGCACCCAGGCGCGTAAAACCCACAATTCCGCACATGTACACCCAATCCCCGAGCCATTTTCATGGCTATTTGCTGAGATCCATCTTGCGATGGTTTGTCAGGAATATTACATATAGTCGGTGAATGTGCGAACAATTCTGCGGAAGAGGCCGGATCAGTCCAGCACCGCTTAGCTGGCGCCGACTGCTATGGGTGCATCGGATTTCACCGGCTTCGTGGACACCTTCGGCTCCGGCCGGATGATATCGATGCTCCCCTTGAAGTAAGCGCCGTCGTCGATGCCGATGCCGGCCGTCTTGATGTCTCCGATCACGCTGCCTTTGTCGCGAATGGCGATCTTCTCGGTTACGTCCACATTTCCCCGGACCGAGCCATACACGATCACCTCCCGCGCCTTGATGTTGGCCCGGACCTTTCCATTCGGACCCACCGTCAACAGGCTGTGAGATTCCACCAGCCCTTCGACCTCGCCATCCACGAACAATTCTTCGCGAGTCCGAATCTCGCCTTTGATGTTCATCGATGCTCCGATCGCGGCTGCCTGTCTCGCCGGCGCCGGCGTTACCCTCGGCGCCGGTTCTGGATTCGCCGCTGCGGGCGGCGGTGTCTGGCTCCGAATTGGCTCTAGCTGCGGTTCATCAGTGCGTTTATTCCACACCTGGATTTCTCCTTTCGAGTAGTGCATTTGTGAAAACCTGTTCCCACAGCACTCCAGGGGCCAGATTTGCAAAGAAACGCTCCAAAACATTTCTGGGGTAGAATGTACTCGTCTGCGGCACCCTCTTCGCGTAACTTTTACGTGCCGCCATATCTTAAGATGCTTTACCATGGAGAAAATAACGCGCGCCGCAAAACCTCCCCCGAGCTTCGCCAGGTGCCCTATGATATCGATCTGGAACCATTTGCAAGATATTTCGCTAGCCGGAAAGTACCGCCTTCAGGAATTGCTTGGAGAATCGGAGGGCGCTGCTTTCTTCCGGACCACTTTTGGTCCTGAGCGGCAGCCCGCCGCGTTGAAGCTCATTCCGGAAACTTCGCCTGCGGCCGGCGAAGAGCAGCTGAAACTGTGGCACATCGCGGCCCGGCTTTCGCATCCTAACCTGCTCCGGCTGCTCGATTACGGACGCGCCGAAGAAGAGGGCGACAACTTTCTGTACGCGGTGTTCGAGTTCCCCGACGATTCACTTGCCGGCGTCGTCGATCGCGGCCCCCTGAGCGCCGCAGAGACGCGTGATGTCCTGGCGGCTGCGCTCGATGGATTGCGCTATATCCACTCCCAAGGCATGGTGCATGGCGCCATTGATCCGAGCCATGTCGTCGCCGTGGGCAATCAGATCAAGCTGTCCACCGACACTCTCTGCCAGCCGTCGCGTGACGTAACCACCGCCGAGGATGTCCGCTCGCTGGGCGCGCTGGTTTATCGACTCCTCAGCGGCCGGCGCGTCGAGCCCGGGATGGATCCCGATCTCTCGTCAATTCCTGAGCCGTTCCGAACCGTCATCGAGCATTCCCTGGCGCACGATCCCAACCAAAGATGGTCGCTGGCGGAAATCACTGCCGCAGTCAACCCGCCGCCCCGTCCGGAGCCGGCCAAGCAGACATTTGCTGCCCGCTCCCGTCCATTTCCCAAGTGGATCTACGTGGCAACGCCAGCGTTTTTGATAGTGCTGATCCTCCTCTTCCGGGGAATCAAGCCCAAATCGGAACCGCCTGTGCCGCCACCGGTTCCGGTTGCCCAGTCTGCGGTTGCGCCCAAACCGGTGCCCGCGCGAAACTGGCGGGTCATCGCCTACACCTATCCCCGCCGTGCGGAGGCGGAAAGGAAAGTGCAGAGTATCAACCGGAAATGGTCGGGCGCGCAAGCCGAAGTCCTCGAACCGCGTGCCGCCAAACCGGGGAACTATCTGGTGGCCTTGGGAGGCCCCATGAACCGTGATGAGGCCTTTCATTTTCTGAAGGTCGCGCGTAGCAGAGGCATGCCCCGTGGCACTTACGTGCGCAGTAACTAGCCTTGTATTTCAAGTCCCCGCTAACCGCTCCCTTTGGTCACGGCTCAGAAACGCGAGTTGATATACTTGCCAAACGATGCGCTCGATATGCAGAACGATGCTGGCGGTGGGCGTTCTGCTCCCCGCACTCCTGGCACAATCCGGCAAGCCACCCGCGACCGATTGGCCGACTTATAATCGCGATCTGGCCGCCACCCGATACTCACCGCTCACCGAGATCAATTCCGGCAATGTCCAACGGCTGAGCCAGGCCTGGGCTTACCACTTGCGGCCCGATGCCAACAGCCCCGCTGCCGGTACCCTGAATCAAGTCACGCCGATCGTCGTCAACGGTGTGATGTACCTGCCCGCCGGCAATCGCGTGGTGGCGCTGGAGCCCGAGACCGGCAAGGAAATCTGGCGTTACGAGTTGAAAACGGAGCTCGCCTCCCAGCGGGGCGTTGCGTATTGGCCGGGCGATCGCAACAGCCCGCCGCGCATCCTGTTTACCGCCGGCCACAAGATGATCGCGTTGAATGCCAATACCGGCAAGCTCGATCCGGGTTTCGGCCGGGAAGGCGAAATGATCATGGATGTCCCGTTCGCCGGAGTGCCCGCGGTCTACAAGAACTCGATCGTGGTCGGCATGAACGTGTTCGGCCCTGGCGAGGAGCATGCCCACCCGCAGGATGAAGTCCCCGGCGGCCTGCCCGGCGATTCGCGCGCTTACGATGCCCGCACCGGCAAGAAGCTCTGGGATTTTCACGCCATTCCACACCGTGGCGAGACTGGCTATGACACCTGGCCCGAAGATGCCTGGAAGGGACACGCCGGCAATAACATGTGGTCGTACTCCATTACCGTAGACGAGCAGCGTGGCATCGTGTACATGCCCATGGGCGGCCCCGCGGCCAACTACTATGGCGGCGATCGCAAAGGCGACAACCTGTTCGCCAATACGGTGGTCGCGGTGGACGCCGCCACCGGCAAGTTGAAATGGCATTTTCAAACCGTGCACCACGAGCTGTGGGATTACGACCTGCCCCCCGATCCGATCCTGCTCAATATCGTAAAGGACGGTAAGGAGATTCCGGCCCTGGTGCAGACCGGCAAGTCCGGCTACATGTTCATCCTCGATCGCACCACGGGAAAGCCGGTATTCGGCGTCGAGGAGCGGCCGGTTCCGCAAGGTAACGTGCCCGGCGAATGGTACGCACGTACCCAGCCGTTCCCCCTGAAGCCGCCGCCGCTGGCGCGCGTGAGCGTCAGCCGCGATGACATCGTCACCGCGGACGATACCACCGCCGATCACGCCAAGGCCTGCCAGGAGCTCTGGGACAAATACGGCTTCGAAACCTCTGGTCCGTTCACGCCCTGGGTCTACCAAGAAGAGGGCGCCCCGCGCCACATGACGATCAGCTTTCCCGGACCGACGGGCGGGACCAACTGGGGTGGCGCCGCAGCCGACCCCACGCTGGGTTATGTTGTGGTGAACTCACAGGACAGCCCCGGAATCGGCTGGTTGCGCAAGGACCCCGATTTCGGCAAAGAAGGCCGCCTGCCTTACGACATGGCGCCGGGTTTCCGGAACTTCTCTGCGCCCGCCAAAGACGCCAATGGGAACGCCATCGGCAATCTTCCATGCGTCAAACCGCCATGGGAGCGGCTCTTCGCGGTCAACGTCAATACCGGCGAAATCGCGTGGCAGGTGCCGCTAGGGATCACGGAAGGTTTGCCGGAAGGCAAGCAGAATACGGGACGATCAGGAGCGTTCGCCGGTCCCATTGTCACTGCGGGAGGCCTGGTGTTCATCGGCGCGACCAGCGACCGCCGATTTCGGGCGTTTGATTTGAAAACGGGCAAAGAGCTTTGGGCTACCAAACTGGACTACTCCGCCACTGCCGTGCCGATCAGCTATCAGGGCAAGAACGGCAAGCAGTACGTGGCCGTGGTGGCGGCCGGGCCGGGGGATCGTGGCAACAATCAGTCGCTGGTGGTGTTTGCGTTGCCGTAAGATCTAAACCAGACACAGGCCGGGAGGCCTGTGCTACTTCAGCGACGCCCGTACTCTCACGCCATATTCTTGCGCCTTCATGAGAATCTGCTTCTCATCCAGCGTCAGACTCCGGCCATCGCGCACAACCGGCTTGCCGTTCACCATCACATCGCGCACATCTTCCGCCTTGAGCGCGTACACCATTTGCGATATCGGATCGTAGACCGGAACCGCGTTCGCACGATCTAGCCGCACTTCGATCATGTCGGCTCGTTTTCCCGCTTCCAGCGATCCGATTTCCTTTTCCAGACCCAGGACCCGCGCGCCGCCCATAGTAGCCATCTCCAAAACGGCGGGGGCAGACAGCGCTTGCGGGTCCAGCGTAGTCACCTTCTGCAGCTTGGCCGCCAGATCCATTTCCTCGAACATATCGAGATCGTTATTACTTCCTGCGGGACCGTCCGGCCCCAGCCCCACGGCAATTCCCATCGCGCGCATTTTCAAAATGGGAGCCACACCGCTCGCGAGCATCATATTGCTTGAGGGGCAGTGCGCCACGCCCGTGCCGCGCATCTTCAGGATGGCCATATCCGCATCGTTGACCCACACGCAATGCGCAGCCACGGTGCGGCCGCTAAACACGCCGAGACCATCCAGCGCCTTGGTCGGGGTCATGTGGCGCTTGGCCAGCTCATCGTCGTTTTCCTTCTTCGTCTCGGAGACGTGGATCAGCAGCGGCGCGCGATACTTGTTGGCGAGGGCGCGCGCGGCCTTGAGCGTCTCATCGGAGTTGGTGTAAATCGAGTGCGGCGCCACCGCCGGAATCACCAGCGGATCGTTGCGGTACCGCTGTAGATAACCCTCCGTGAAGCGCAGCGAATCGGCGGGTGTCTTGGCATCGGCCACCGGGAAGCCGATGATGGTCTCGCCCAGCACGCCGCGCATGCCGGCTTCCTTGGCCGTTTCCGCCACCACGTCCTCAAAGTAATACATGTCGGTAAACGTAGTGGTGCCGCCCTGCAGCATTTCGAGAATGCCGAGGCGCGTGCCCCAGCGGACAAACTCGGCCGATAGGTTTTTAGATTCGGCGGGAAAGATAAACTTGTTCAGCCAATCTTGCAATTTCACATCGTCGGCGATGCCGCGGAGCAGCGACATGGCGGCATGCGTGTGCGTGTTAACGAGCCCCGGCGCGAGTATGGCATCCGGCCGATCCAGCCGCTGGCTGGCCTGGAAACGCGCATCGATCTCGGCCTTCGTGCCCACCCCGACAATGCGGTCGGCGCGAACGGCTACGGCCCCGTTCTCGATGACGCGATGCCGGGCGTCCATACTGATGACATAGCGGCCGCTCCAGATCCAGTCGGCCGGCTCGGCGGCCAATGCCCATGCAAAAAGAAAAAAGCTACAGATACGAAACATCGAATGGCTTCGGGAAGAGTTCTTTCAAGCGATAGGTTTCGATTTTACCGCGCGGATTGACCAGCACGATTTCCACGTCTCCGCAAAATTCCCAGAGGACTTGCCGGCAGGCGCCGCAGGGTGGGGTTAGCACATCGGTATCGGCGGCTACGGCGACGCGCCGGAATTGCCGGGTGCCCTCCGAAATAGCCTTGAACACCGCTACCCGCTCGGCGCAGAGGGTGAGCCCATAGGTGGCACTTTCCACGTTGCAGCCGGTGTGAATCCGCCCGCCCTCATCTTCGATGGCGGCACCGACTTTGAATTTGGAAAACGGCGCGAACGCGTTTTCGCGCGCCGCCAGCGCAGCCGCCAGAAGAGCTTCCACCGGTCACGCCTCCAGGCGCGGCAGCAGCGCCTTCAAAAAGCGCACCAGGAGTTCCCGCACCATGGCGCCGGTCTCCAGTACTTCGTCGTGCACGATCTTCTGCGGCAAAATCCCCGCCGCCATGTTGGTCACACACGAGAGGCCCAGGACCTTCATCCCCATATGATTGGCCACGATGACCTCGGGCACGGTGGACATGCCCACCACGTCGGCGCCGATGGTGCGCAGAAACCGGATCTCGGCGGGGGTTTCGTATGACGGCCCCAGCACGGCGGCATAGACGCCCTCCGTCATCGGAATGCCCAACTCCTCGGCCACTTGTCTGGCAATGGCGCGGTATTGCGGGCAGTAGGCCTCGGACATGTCGGGAAACCGCGGCCCCAGGCGATCGTCGTTGGGCCCGACCAGCGGGTTGCAGCCTTGCAGGTTGATATGGTCGGAGATCAGCACCAGGGCGCCGCGCCCCAGCGACAGGTTGACGCCGCCGGCCGCGTTGGTGAATACCATGGAGCGCACGCCGAGCGAGCCCAGCACGCGCACGCCATAGGTCACCTGCGCCGGCGAATAGCCTTCATAAAGATGGACGCGCCCGGCCATCACCGCAACGTCGAGGTCCCCTACCTTCCCCAAAATCAGCTTGCCCGCATGGCCGATGGCGGTAGAGCCGGGCCAGCCCGGAAGCTCGGAATAAGGCAGGTCCACACGGTTTTCAAGTTCCGCCGCGAACGCGCCCAATCCGCTTCCCAGAACCACGCCGACGGTGGGCCGCACATCCGTGTGGCTTTCAATGTACTGCCTGGCTTCTTCGATCACAGCAGCATCCCCGCGATGCAGGCCGACATGAAATTGGCCATCGACCCCGCCGCCACCGCGCGGATCCCCAGACGCGCCAGGTCCGACTTGCGGTTCGGAGCCAGGTTGCCGATGCCGCCGATCTGGATCGCGATGGAGCTGAAGTTGGCAAACCCGCACAACGCGTAGGTCGCGATCGTAAACGAGCGCGGATCGAGGTGCGCTTTCATCGGCCCGAGTTCGGTGAAGGCCACGAATTCGTTGAGCACCAGCCGCGTCCCCAGCAGATTGCCGATGTCGGATGCGTCCTTCCAGGAGACCCCCATGATCCAGGCGACCGGCGCGAAGATCAGGCCGAATATCTTCTGCAGTGTGTCCGGCAACCAGCTCATGTGCGGCAGCCCATGCAGGCCGCCGAGAATCCCATTAGCCATGGCGATCAGCGCAATGAAGGCGATCAGCATGGCGCCGATATTGAGGGCCAGCCGCAGCCCGTCACCCGCTCCCTGAGCCGCTGCGTCAATCACGTTAACCGCCGTCTTCTCCACCTGGATCTCCACACGGCCCGCCGTGGCCGGCTTCTCCGTCTCCGGGATAAAAATCTTGGCGAGCATGATGGTGGCCGGCGCCGTCATGATGACCGCCGTCAGAAGATGCTGGATCTCCACGTGCGCCACCAGTACGTATGCCGCCATGACCGCTCCCGAAACGTGCGCCATGCCGCTGGCCATCACGGTGAACAGCTCCGACTCCGTCAGCCCGGCGAGGAACGGCTTGATGGTGAGCGGTGCTTCCGTCTGGCCCATGAAGATGCTGGCCGCCACGTTGAGCGATTCGGCTCCACTGATGCCCATCACCTTTTGCATACCCACCGCCATCCAGTGCACCACCCACTGCATGATGCCGACGTAGTACAGGATGGAGAAAAAAGAGGCGATGAAGATGACGATGGGCAATACCTGAAACGCGAACACCACGCCGAACGGTCCAGTTGCCTGGCCCAGGGGGCCGAAGACGAAGCTGCTGCCGGCCTCGACATAACCGATGGCCGCCGTTACGCCGCGGCTGATGACCTGGAAGATTTTGCCAAAATCGGTTTTCAGCACCAGCAGCGCGAAGGCGAATTGCAGGCCGAGCCCCCAGGCGATGATGCGCAGCTTGATGGCGCGTTTATGCGTGGACAGCAGCCAGGCAAACGCCATGATGACTACCAGACCTAACAGTCCGGTGAACCGGCCCATTTATCCCACGACTTCCAGGATCAGCTCCCGTTCGTCGGGCTTTTGGCCAGAGATGCGGAAGGCGTCCTCCACCATTTCGGCGGCTTCTTCCACACGGTCTTCACGGGTGTAGTAGAGGCGGCAGAGCACCGATCCGGCGTCCACCTTCTCGCCCACTTTGACTTCCAGAATAATCCCCACCGCGGGGTCGATCGCGTCTTCCTTGCGTTCGCGGCCGGCGCCGATCATGTTGGATGCGGTGCCGATGTCTTCGGCAAGGATCAGGCTGACGTAGCCCGCGCGCGGCGATGTTACCTCGCGCATACCCGTGGCGTTTGGCAGCAACTCGAATTTGTCGAGGGCTTGCGGATTCCCGCCCTGCGCCGCCACCGTCTGCTTGAATTTCTTGTAACCCGAGCCGTCCACCAGTTTCTGCTCGGCGGTGCGACGCGCTTCATCCAGCGAGTCGGCCTTCTTGCCCAGGTGAATCATACGCGCCGCCAGCTCGATGGAAAGTTTGGTCAGGTCGGTGGGGCCGGCATTCTGCAGGGTCTGCGATGCCTCCATCACTTCGAGCGCGTTGCCGACCGCATAGCCCAGCGGCTGGTTCATGTCGGTGATGAGCGCCTGCACCCGCTTGTCCATGCGGCGCCCGATCCCCACCATCATCTGTGCCAGCCGGCGCGCATCCACCTGCTTCTTCATGAACGCGCCGCTACCCACCTTCACATCCAACACCAACGCGTCCAGGCCCTCCGCCAGCTTCTTCGACATGATGGAAGCCGAGATCAACGGAATCGATTCGATCGTGGCGGTCACGTCGCGCAGCGCGTAGAACTTGCCGTCGGCCGGCGCCAGCCGCTCCGTCTGCCCCATAAAGCAGAGGCCCACCTCGGCGAGCTGTTTCTGAATCTCTTCAGGGCTGAGGTCGGTGCGGAAGCCGGGAATGGATTCCAGTTTGTCCAGCGTGCCGCCGGTATGGCCCAGGCCGCGCCCCGACATCATGGGAACGATTACACCCGCCGCCGCGGCGAGGGGCGCCACAATGAGGCTGGTCTTATCGCCCACGCCGCCGGTAGAGTGTTTGTCGACTTTGACGCCGGGCACTGCTGACAAATCCACCGTTTCGCCGGAGCGCAGCATGCACTCCGTGAGCCGGCTGACTTCGCGGTCGGACATTCCCGAGAAGAACACAGCCATCAGGAAAGCCGACATTTGATAGTCGGGAATTTCGCTGCTGGTGTAGCCTTCTACTAAAAATTCAATCTCTTCGGGCGCGAGTTCTTCCCCGTCGCGTTTCCGCTGGATCAAGTCAACTGTACGCATTATGAGAGACTTAGGCTACCATTGGAAGACCCTGAAAGTAAAGGGAAAGGTTTCGGGAAGCGGAAGGTTCTCCGCGCACCGCGAGAGGCGGCGCCTTTACGACTTGATGACCCGGCCGTCACCCAACTTGATCAGCGAACTGAGCATGGCGGGAGCGCCGCTCTTGGCTGCACCGCCCGTGCAACTGATGGTGTCGCCCGGTTGCACCGTGTTGCGCGCCCAGCCGTACGACTTCAGGTGGTTGAGGCTCATCATTTCCACTGCCCACTCCACCGCGTTACCCTTCTCATCTTTGACCTCGACGTAGATGTACGCATGCGGGTTGGTCCATTCGAAACGCTTCACCACGCCCGTAATGGTGGTGGGGTTGCCCATGTCGTACATGCCCGTCCCGTGGTGAGCGACGAGCGGCAGCGCCGTGAGAGCAATGCCCGATCCCCACAAAAAGGCGCGTCGCGACGTAGTCATAGGTCTCCTCATAAACACTTTGAAGCATTGTATTAAGCGGCTGCGACACTTGTCAAACGCCCCCTTGACGCCGTGGTCTTGCTTCAATAGACTACACTTACGCGATGTTAGGAGGCTCTCAGTGACCCAGCGGCTGCATGTTTCGGTGATGGTTTTGGCGGGGTTGATCCTGTTCCTGGTGTCGATCCCCGGCACTGGACAAACGCTGCCGCGAACGGCGGATGGTCATCCGGATTTCAGCGGGATCTGGACCAACGTGACCATCACGCCCTTCGAGCGCCCCAAAGATCTGGCCGGCAAAGAGTTCTTCACAGAGAAGGAAGCGGCCGATTACGAGAAGCTGACGGTCACCGAGCGCAATCGGGATAAGCGCAAACCGGGCTCCGATCAAGACGTCGCCACCGCCTACAACGATTTCTGGTGGGATTCGGGAACCAGGGTGGTGAAGACCCGGCGAACTTCGATCGTGATCGATCCGCCCGATGGCCGGGTCCCCGCGTTGACACCGGAGCGGCAGAAGCAATTGGCGGATCGGCTCGCAGCCATCAAGAAGCGCTGCGAATCGCCCGGTTGCGAGGCCGAAAACGGCGGCCAACTAGGACCCGCCGATGGCCCCGAGGACCGGCCCCTGATGGAGCGCTGCCTGGCATTCCAAGGCGGCGGGCCGCCCATGCTTCCGGGAGCCTACAACAACAACTATCAGATTGTTCAGAGCCCGAACTTTCTGGCGGTCGACATCGAAATGGCCCACGACGTTCGCCGCATTCCCCTCGATGCCAGCCCACATCTGCCCTCCCTTGTGCGCCAGTGGATGGGCGACTCGCGTGGCCGTTGGGAAGGCGACACGCTGGTGGTGGATACGACGAATTTCACGGACTTGACCCGGTTCCGCGGAGCCGATCAGAACCTTCATCTGACCGAGCGTTTCACTTACCTTGACGCCGAAACGATCATTTACCGCTTCACCGTGGATGACCTCACGGCGTTCACCAAGCCCTGGACCGGCGAGATTCCCATGCTCCGCACCAAGGGACCGCTTTACGAGTACGCCTGCAACGAAGGCAACAGCGGTCTGGCGGGCATTCTGTCCTCGGCCCGATTCGACGAAAAGGCAGCCGCCGACGGAACCCACCGATAACATGCGACACACTGCTATACCGGAGTTACGTAACGCCGGCGGTCTTTGCCGCCGGTGGGGTTACTGGATGTGCCTGCTGCTCGGTGCAACTGGTACGCTAGCCAACGCCCAAAGCGCCGATGAAAAGCTGTACACAGCTATTCGCGGCAATGACCTCGCCGGACTCAAAACCCTCCTCGATCAAGGCATCAACGCCAACACCGCGGACCGGCGCGAGATCACGCCCCTGATGTATGCCGCCGAAATCGGCTCCTTAGAAGCCATGAAGCTCCTGCTCGACCATGGCGCCGACGTCAACGCGCAAAACGCCTTCGGGTCCACCGCGTTGATGTGGTCGGTGACCGATGCCCGCAAAGTCCGCCTGCTGCTTGATCGTGGCGCCGACGTGAACAAAGCCGCCAAGACCGGCCGCACCGCGCTCATCATCGCGGCATTTACGGATCCTTCCGCGGCCGTGGTGCGCATGCTGCTGGCCGAGGGCGCCAAGGTGGACGTCATGGACCGAAGAAAAGTGACTCCGCTCAATGCCGCCACCTTCGGCAACGATACCGATACGATTCACATGCTGATCGAGGCGGACGCCGACATGGAAACCGCCGACACCTTCATCGGAATGACGCCGCTGATCAACGCGGCGGGCAACCGCAACCTGGCCGCGGTGAAACTGCTGCTGGAGCACGGCGCAAAGGTCAATGCGGTTTCGAAGACGGAAAACCTTCCCAAAATCCAGACGGGCACGGTCGAGTTCGGCGGTTGGACGCCGCTATTGATGGCGGCGCCGTTCGGACCGCCCGCGGTGGTGAAGACGCTGCTCGACGCCGGCGCCCAGGTCAACGTGCAGGACTACCGCGGCTTCACACCCCTGATGTTGGCCGTGGGCACGGACCGGTATGAGCGTGAGACCGTGAAGATGCTTCTCAATCACGACGCTGACACGCACGTGAAGACGCATGGAGGCGAGACGGCGTTAGATTGGGCGAACAAGTTGGGCGACAAGGAAGTGATCAATGCGCTCGGTGGAAATGTACCGCCGGCAGCGGCCATCGCGTTGGCTAAAGATCCGCCCGATGCGCGGACCGCGGTGGAACACAGCCTCCGATTGTTGGAAAAGACCAACAGCCAGTTCTTCGCCAAGAGCGGATGCTTTGCCTGCCACGAGCAGCCGCCCACGGAATTTGCTGCAGCGGCCGCGCGGGCTAAGGGTATCGCTCCGGACGAGCAGGCGGCCCGCGAGCGGCGGCTCCAGATCACGTCCACCATCGTTTCCGCAGGTCCGGTCCAATTGGAGGGACCGGCGGCCATCGGTGGCGCAGACAACAATTTGTATCTTGCGGAAGCGCTCATTCGGGGCGGCTACGCGCCCGATCGGATCACCGATTTCCTGGCCGCGAACCTGGCTGCGGCTCAAGGGGCCGACGGCGGATGGCATCTGCCAGGATATTCGCGCTCCCCAATTCAGGACAGCGATTTCTCGCGCACCGCCATGGCCATGCGCGCCCTGCGGACGTACGGAACACCGGGCCGCGCCGCCGAGACGAAGGCACGAATCGACCGCGCCAAGCAATGGCTGCTGCACGCGAGACCGGTAATTCTCGAAGATTTGGATATGCGCCTGGTAGGAGTCGCCGCGGCAGGAGACAGCGCCGCCGAACTGCGCAAACTGGCCGAACCCATTCTCTCCCAGCAGCGTCCCGAGGGTGGCTGGGCGCAACGGGACGTTTTCGCCAGTGACGCTTATGCAACCGGCATGACACTTTGGGCGCTCGCCGAAGCGGGCGTTATCCGGCCCGATCAAGACGCTTACCGCAAGGGCGTGCGATTCCTCCTGGGAACGCAGGGCGCCGAAGGATCCTGGCACGTTGCCAGCCGCGCGACTAAGTTCCAGCAGTATTTTGAGAGCGGATTCCCGTACAGCGACGATCAATGGATCTCCACCATGGCGACCGGCTGGGCGGCCAGTGCGCTGGCGTTGACGATCGACAACCGCTGAGATGTGGGGCAGCGCCATGCGCTGCCAAGGCCGGCGACAAGATCGCCAGCGCTACGTAACGCCGGCGGTCTTCGCCGCCGGTGCGGTTTCTTGGTTAGAGATGTCACTCCAGGGGCAGCGCATGGCGCTGCCCCTGGAGTTTGGACATTCTCGGAGAGCCGCACCGGCGGCGGAGACCGCCGGCGTTACGTAGCGCTGGCGATCTTGTCGCCGGCCTTGGCAGCGCATGGCGCTGCCCCACAGCAGTCAAGATTCTGTTCATCAAAGCCCGATTTCTGTAAGCCCCGGCTTGCCGTGTTACATACAATAGCCTCGATGCTGAATCAGCGAAACACGTGTCGCCGAGGGCTGTTCGTTCTGCTGGCAGCGCTGGTTAGTCTGCCAGCGTTCGCGCAGAAAGACATCGCCGGCGAATGGGACAACAATTTCGACGAAGATTTTCTGGAACGCATTCCCGGTCCGGACATCGGCGACTACCTGGGAATTCCCATCAACGACGCCGCGCGGCTGCACGCCGATAGCTGGGACGCTTCGCTGCTCACCCTGCCTGAGCACCAATGCAAACCGCATCCCTCCGACTACGGCATCCGCGGGCCGGCGCAGATGCGCGTCTGGAAGGAACTCGATTTGGCGACCCAGCAATTGATCGCTTACCACACGCATATTTTCTGGCAGGCGCCGGAGCGCACTATCTGGATGGATGGGCGCGCGCATCCGCCGGACTACGCGCCGCACACATGGCAGGGCTTTTCCACCGGCAAATGGGAAGGCGATATGCTCACCGTCACCACCACTCATTTGAAAACCGGTTGGATTCGCCGCAACGGAATTCCGCGCAGTGAAAACGCCGTCATCACCGAGCACTGGATCCGCCACGGCAAGTACCTCACTGTAACCACCATCGTGAACGACCCGGCTTATCTCACCGAGCCTTTCATCCGCACCACCGATTTCACCAATAATCCGGACCAGCAAATACCGGCCTATCCGTGCGAATCCGTGGAAGAAGTGGAACGCCCCGCGGGCTCGATTCCACACCATCTGCCGGGCACCAATCCGTTCCTGAACGAATTCGCGCAACGCTTCCACGTGCCGGAGCAAGCTGCTCGCGGCGGCGCCGAAACCATGTATCCGGAATACCGCAAAAAGATGAAGGACGCTGCCGCTAAATGATCTCCTCACTCCGCGTTTATCTGCGTTCATCGGCGGCCATGCTCGGTTTTCTATGGGTGCATACAGTGTATGCGCAGCAAGCTCCCGCGGAGCTCCACACGCTGCACGTGCAAGGCAGCGTCTACATGATTACGGGGGATGGCGGCAACGTCACCGTGCAGATCGGCAGCGACGGCGTCCTGCTTGTTGACACCGGTCTTGCGCCCAACGCCGACCGGCTTCTGGCGGAAGTCCGGAAACTTTCCACCGCGCCCATCCGCTACATCATCAATACGCATGTGCATCCTGATCACGTGGGCGGCAACGAGAAGATCGGAGCGGCCGGCAGTGCCATCGCGGGCGGCAACTTTGCAGGCGACATTGCGGATGCGGGCGTGGGCGCCAACATCGTCTCGCACATAAATGTCCTGAACCGCATCAGCGCGCCCGACGGCAATCAGCCCGCCGCTCCGGCGAAAGCCTGGCCCACCGACACCTTCCTTTCGAATAAGAAGAAATTGTTTTTCAATGGCGAGGCGATCGAGATCATTCACATCCCCTCGGCCCATACCGACGGAGACAGCATCGTGTTTTTCCGCCGTTCCGATGTGATCAGCGCGGGCGACGTGTTCGTCACCACCAGCTTTCCCATCGTCGATCTGCAGCGCGGCGGCAACATCCAGGGCATTCTGGCGGCGCTGAATCGTTTGATCGACATCAGCGTTCCGGCCGACAAGCAGGAAGGCGGCACCTATATCATTCCGGGCCATGGCAGGCTCTGCGACCAGGCCGACGTGGTGGAGTATCGCGACATGACCACCATCATCCGCGACCGGATTCAAGACGGCGTGAAGAAGAACCTGACGCTGGAGCAGGTGAAGGCCGCCAAACCCACGCTCGACTATCCGGTCTACAACTCCAGCACGGGGTTCTGGACCACGGACCGATTTATCGAAGCGGTGTACCAGAGCCTGCGGAAGGAAAAACCATGAGCGCGAGAAAGACAACCCTGTTAGTGACCGCCGCCGCAATCTGTCTTGCCGTGGCGGAGCAGTCACTCGCGCAGTTCCAGCCGCCGCCCGTGCCTCCGCGCCCTGCGTCGGCCAAAGACGCTGCGCCCGAAGACCTCACCGGGTATTGGGTCTCAGTGGTGACCGAAGACTGGCGCTGGCGCATGCTGACGCCTGCCAAAGGCGACTACACCAGCCTGCCCCTCAATCCGGAGGGCCGCAAAGTAGCCGACACCTGGGACGCGGCCAAGGACGTGGCTGCCGGCAGTCCGTGCAAAGCCTACGGCGCGGCTGGCCTGATGCGGTTGCCCACACGGCTGCACCTTACCTGGCAGGACAACAACACGCTGAAGATCGAGACCGACGAAGGCACCCAGACCCGCCTTTTCCATTTCGACGGGAAGCTGCCTCAGGGACAAGCGCCGAGCTTGCAAGGTTACTCGGCGGCCGAATGGGACATCAGCCGGCCCACTAATATGGGCTTCCAAGCGCCGCCGGGCATGGCCGGCAAACTTCCGGGATCTCTCAAAGTGGTCACCACCAGCTTACGGCCCGGCTATCTGCGCAAGAACGGAGTTCCCTATAGCGGCAACGCAGTGTTGACCGAGTATTTCACGCGCACCCATGAGCCCAACGGAGACTCCTGGCTGATCCTGACCAGTATTGTGGAAGACCCGCAGTATCTGACCTCGCCGCTTCTCACCAGCACCCACTATAAGAAGGAAGGTGACGGTTCGAAGTGGAGCCCGTCGGCATGCGAGGCGAAGTAGTGCACCGCTCCCTCTGGTCACGGCTCAAAACGCAGGCTTACCGAACCGCGACCACTTACCGAGCCGTGACCAAAGGGAGCGGTGTTTGTGATGCGAGGCGAAGTAGAATAGGCGACGTGATAGGAGCTTCCATGAACCATCTGAAGCGTGTCGGTAGCGTTTTCCTCTGGATCGCTGCCGCAGGCATCGCCCAAGCCCAGGTCCCCGCGGATATCGAAGCCAGTCTGCGCAAGATCGGGCAAATCGTCGACCCGGCATGCACGGCCAAACTCTACCGGCCGCTGATGCCGAAGGACGACGTCAACAGCAACCTGTCGCCCCTCTACCCCGGAATCACTATTGCTCGCGACGTCTCCTTCGGTCCGCAACCGAAAGACCTGCTCGACATTTTCTCCGCCGATAAGGGCGGCGCCAATCGCACGGTCCTCATATACGTTCCCGGAGGCGGCGGCAACAAAACGGAACAACAGGCCCGCGAAGCCAACGCCTTCTACGACAACATCGGACGATGGGCAACCAAGAACGGAATGGTCGCCGTTACGATGCAGCGCCACCCCGGCCAGAACTGGGATGACCCGGCCAAAGACGTGTCCGTGATGATCCAGTGGGTCCAGGCCAATATCGGCAAATACAAAGGCAACCCGGAACGCATGTTCATCTGGGCCCACTCTGCCGGCAACGGGCCGCTCGGCACTTACATCGGCCGCCCGGAGGTCTGGGGACCAAAAGGGGTCGGCGTGAAGGGCGCCATTCTGATGTCGGGGCAGTGGAACATCGCGCCTCTCGAAGTTCCGAGCGCCGGCGGCCGCGGTCCGGGCGGAGCAGGCAATGCCTTCGCGGGAGCCGGCAGCACGTGCGGGCAGGACGGGCCCAATGCGCCGCTGGGAATCATTTCCGGTCCCAGTGCTGTTAACCCGGCGGAAGCGCCTGCCGGCCGTGGCGGACGCGCGGGCGCTCTACCACCTGTCGACGCGGCCACTCAGTTGGCGCGTTCCACTCTGCCCGGATTTAAGGAAACCAAGGTGAAGTTGCTGTTCGCTTCCGCCGAGCTCGATCCGGGCATCAACGGCAGCATGAGCGCGTTCTACCAGACCCTGCACGACGAACTGTGCAAGGAAGGCCCGGACCATTGCCCCACCATGCTCTTCGCCAAGGGCGAGAGCCACATGTCCGAAGTCTTCTCCATCGACACCGACGACCAGACCGTTTCCGGTGGGGTCCTCGCCTGGATGAAAAAAGTGAAATAATAGATCGAACGGAGGGCCTATGACTTGCGCGCGCGCGGCGGCATCCTTTCTCGCGGTTCTGGCGGTAGCGTTTCCCGCTGCCGGACAATCGGTCATCTCTACGCATTCAGGCGTGGTCTACTTCTTTGAAGGCTCCGTCTCGATCGGGGACCAGCCCTTGGAACAGAAGTTCGGCAAATTTCCGGACATCGGGGCAGGCCGCGAACTACGCACGGAACAAGGCCGGGCCGAAGTGCTTCTCACGCCAGGCGTGTTCCTGCGCATGAGTGAGAATAGCCGCATCCGCATGATCTCGATTACTCTCTCCGATACGCGAGTGGAGCTGCTGAATGGCTCGGCCGTTGTCGAAACGAAGGAAGTGGCTGCGGATACCTCTGCCCTGGTGATCTACAAAGGTTGGAAGGTGCGGGTTCCTCGACGGGGAATCTACCGCATCGATGCCGAGCCGGCGCAGCTGCAGGTGTACAAGGGCGACGCTGAGGTTCTCGCGGACGGCCGCACGGAAGCAGTGGCCGTCAAGGAGGGCGAGGTTCTTCCGTTGGCGCCGGTGCTGGTCACCGAGCAAACTACCCCTAAACTGAATGACGATTTCGACCATTGGGCTATGACGCGCAGCCAGGCCATCTATGCGGACAATGCCACCGCGGCGCAGATTATCGATGATCCGAACGCCATCGACAGTTCCGGCCTGGCTATGGGCGGCCTCAGCTACTTTCCCATGACCGGCATCCCGTCTCTCGGTTTGATAAACCCGTACGGGCTGAGTTTCTGGAGTCCGTTCCAACCGATGCTGTACTCTCTCTACTTGCCCGGTTATGCTGCCGGATGGGCGTATCCCAGCGGTTTGCGCTTATTCCAACTCTATCCGCCGAATCCGCGGCAGGGCCTCTATCCCTCGACGTTATTTCCGACGTACCCTTTGCGCAATGGCGTGCGGCCGGGAGGCCTCCCCGCAGCCAGGGTTCCTGTCAGCACCCCTGTGCGCGTGCCTTCTCACAGTGTCGTCGGGGCGCGTGGCGGCCATCGCTAAGCAGGCTGGCTACTCGGACGGAGCGTAGTAGCCAAGCCGCCAATGCACTTTGAGAGAGGAAAGCCCTGGCGGCTTCGTCACCTTGACTTCAACCTTGCGATATTTCCCATCTTTGGTCTGATTCTTCGACGAGTAGGCCAGAACATACTGGTTCCGCAACTCGATCCCGATCCTGGCGGCGACACTCGGCAGATCGTGGGGATCCGATGCCGCAAACGCCCGGCCACCGGTCTGTTCTGAAATCTCCGACAGCAGGCGCGGGCCCGAAACCTCCTCCTTGCTCATTCCTAGAAAAATCAGTGGCTCAAAGACGCCCATCGCGTAGATTTGAACGTCCGCTTCGCGCACCAGCGATTGGACCTCGCTGGCGGTGTACCGGCTGTGGTTATCGCCGCCGTCCGAAATAATCAGAATCGCCTTGCGGGGATTCTTGGCTTTCTTCATCTCGCCGAGAGCCATCTGCACGCCGTCCAGTAGGGCCGTAAGCCCGCCGGGTTTCACGGCTTCCAGCTTCTTTTGGACTTCGTCGATCTTATCGGTGAACCCGCTCACCAGTTCGGCCTTATCGCTGAACTCGACCAGGAAAGCTTCGTCCTGCGGATTCATTGTCTTCAGAAATTGCACCGCGGCTTCGCGAGAGGTTTCCAGTTTGATATCCATGCTGCCGCTGGTATCGAAAACCAAGCCGACCGATAAGGGGGTATCTTCGCCCGAAAAGTGCGCGATCGTCTGCTCGGTGCCATCTTCGAAAAGGTGGAAGTCCTCTTTTTGAAGACCGAGAACAAACCGGTTTAAGGGGTCGGTCACATTCGCTGGAATGAGTACCAGCGTCGTATCGACATTAAACCGCGGGGCCGGCTGGACGGGGTCATCCTGGGCGTTGGCTCGGTTGCCGCCGGAGCCGCTCATGATGATACACAATGCGGCACAGATTATGGGAAGACCGCCGACGCCTGGCCGCAAGCACCACCTCATGATTATTGATGAGTTTATCAGTCTACGTCGCTGGAGAGAAGTAGGCGCCGGGCGGCCCTTTCGAGTAGTAATATCAATGAACGTCCACATCTGAGGAGGGACAGCCGTGAAATCCAGGAAGATCAAGAACTCGACTGGCGCGATTAGCCGTCGTAATTTTATTGCTGCGAGCGGCGTCGCACTGCCGGCTCTAGGCGCGTTCGGGGGCAGCACCACCGCCGAGGCAGCGACGGCGGGAACGTTCAGCGCGGCGGCGAAGGCCCCGCTGGATATCGCCGAGTGGAGCTTCTTTTGGGTTGGTATCGAACGCGTGGATCTGGGCAAAGGCCCGGTGGTCAGCGGCAAGCAGATGTATGTCGAATACCAGATCCCCGCCAAGGTGCGGCATCCGTATCCCATCGTGCTGGTGCATGGCGGCGGCGGTCAGGGACTCGACTGGATGGGCACTCCCGATGGGCGCCGCGGTTGGGCTACCTATCTGCTGCAGGAGGGTTACAAGGTATATGTGGTCGACCGGCCCGGCCACGGCCGCGCACCCTACCATCCCGATCTGGACGGATCGACGCCGCGCGCCCAAACCCTGGAATCGATCTCCGGATTGTTTACGCCGCAGCGCGCCAATGCGCCCAACGCCACTCCCAATGCCAAGCTCCACAACCAGTGGCCGGGTACAGGTGCGGTGGGGTCGCCGGAGCTGGCGCAGTTGGTGGCATCGCAGGGCGGCTCGTACGGAAACGGCCCCGGCACCGGCAAAGATCCGCAGGCGCTGGTATGGCAACAGCGCGGCGCCGAGCTGCTGGACAAGATCGGGCCGTCCATCATCATGACTCACTCGGCGGGCGGACCGTTCGGATTCTTAGTCATGGAATCGCGGCCGAAGCTGGTGAAGGGTGTGATCGTGGTGGAAGGCGCTGGTGGCAGCGCGTTTACTGCCTTCGGCGGCAAGTGGGGTCTCATTTCCCTCCCCGTGGAGTACGATCCGCCGGTGCAAGACGTTTCGGAAATCAAGACCAAGACCGTGCAGCCCAGCGCGGAGGACGCCAAGCTCGGCATACGCCCCTACCTGATTCAAGAGGAGCCGGCGCGCAAGCTCAAGAACTGGCAGAACACCCCCATCGCCATCGTGACCGCGGAAGCGTCGTTCGTACTGCCCAATCCCGGCGCGGTGGCTTACCTCAAGCAGGCCGGGTGCATGGCGGAAGAGATCCGCCTGGCCGAACACGGCATCCACGGAAATGGCCACCTGATGATGGGCGAGAAGAACAATCGTGAAGTGCTGCAGCCGATTCTCGATTGGATGAACAAGAACATCACCGCCAAGGCCCCCGCGGTGTCTGCGCCGCACACGGCCAAGGCCGATTCGACGGCTATGAAACTCTCCGACCAGGGTTACTTCTGGGTCGGCTTGGAACAGAAGAAGGTGGATTACGGGACGATTCTGGTGGGCCCGATGTACGCGCAGTATCTGATTCCGGAGCGCGTGCGGCATCCGTATTCGGTGGTGCTGGTCCACGGCGGCGGCGGGCAGGGAACACACTATATGGGGTTGGGCGATGGCCAATCGGGATGGGCGCACTACTTCGTGCAGGCGGGCTTCAAGACGTACGTGGTGGATCGTCCCGGCCACGGCCGCCCGCCATGGTTCCAGGATTCGTTGGGAGCGATTACTCCGCCACTGACGTACGACACGGTGACGGTCGATTTCAAACGCGCGGCGCAGGACCCCAACCGGCGGTGGCCCGGCACGGGCGACGTGGGTGACCCCGCGATCGATCAATTCCAGGCGGGCCAGAACTCCGCTCCGCAGGACAATTTGATGGCGCACAAGCTCTGGGCCAGCCGCGGCGCAGAATTGCTGGACAAGATCGGGCCTTCGATCGTGGTGGTGCATTCCGCGGGCGGGCCTTTCAGTTGGCTGGTGGCGAACGAGCGTCCGCAATTGGTGAAGGCTATCGTCAACGTGGAAGGCGGCGGCGCGCCCTTCACTCCAGGCACGCCGTGGGGCATCACCGATATTCCGCTCGCCTACGATCCGCCGGTGTCGGATCCCAAAGATCTGGCCACACGCGAGGTGCAGGCCGCCGATGGGAAGGCGGCCTACAAGCTGCAGGCGGACCCGGTGAGAAAGCTGAAAAACCTGCAGGGCATTCCGATCGCTTATGTGACCGCAGAGAGATCCACCCGGCGCGGCGAGCCGGTAGTTGCGTTCCTAAAGCAGGCCGGATGCAACGCGGAGGATCTAGCGCTGAAAGACAAAGCCATCTTGGGCAATGGTCACTTCATGATGCTGGAGACGAATCGCAAGCAAGTCTTTGAAGTGATCCACACCTGGATCGCGCAGAAGGTGAAGGCATAGCGCTCGCGCGGCGTGAGATACCAAACCCGACCCGTGCCGCTCTTCGTAGCACAGGCCTCCCGGCCTGTGTCAGGTTGAACGCCGTCAGTAGTTCTTCGGGAACTGAGCGAGCTGCGGTTTCGCTCCAGCCGGCAGCGACGTCCGGGCCGTGTTCATCACCATCGACAAAAACGTGTAGTAGCCTTCCAGCGCCGCCGCTTCCACCACTCCCGGCTCGCCGAATTTAGCCAGCGCACGGGCGTACGTCGGGTCGCTGACGCTCTGGTTGTGCAGCAGCTCGTCGCAGAAATCGTAAAGGATCGCTTCGTCGTCCGCCATCTTTTCGGGGCGCCTTCCCTCGGCGATGGCCGCGATTATCTCCGGGCTGAGTTTCTCCTGTTTGGCGAGCGTGCTGTGGGCATTCCACTCGAAGTTGTTGGTGGAGTATCGCGCCGCAATCAGGATCGCCAGCTCTGTGTTTTTGCGGCTCAGCGCGCTATTGTTCAGGTTGTGCAGGCGCATTTGCAATGCCGGCACCACGTAATCGGGCACGCGCAACAAGACACCAAACGGCCCCGCGCCCAGATCGGTCTTCCGAATTTCCTTGTACTCGACAACCACCTTCTTCTGCGCATCGGTCATCTTGTCGGCGGGGATCGCAGGTAGCCGATCCTGTGCGCGCAGACCTGCGGTCGCAAGAAACGTCACCGCGAGCAACGCCATCTTCTGATAATTCATGTCCAGGCTCCTTAGTTAATTGCGCAGCGCATGGCGCCGCGCCACACTTATTCGGGCTGCCGATTAGGCGGCGCTTCGACCGTCACCACCGGCGGCGGCGCAGGTGGCCCATTCAGAGGATTGAGCCGGCCGCCCAGCTTGAAACTCCAGACCAGGTCGCCGCGCGCTTCACGCAGGCCATCGCGGCTGCCACCGGCGGCGATCGCCACATACTGCTCGCCGCCGATTTCGTAAGTCGCCGCCGGCGCATCGGCGCCGAAGCCGGTCTGGAAGCGCCAAACCTCCTCGCCGGTCTTCGAATCGTACGCGCGGAAGTAGCCATCCGAGCCGCCGTGGAACAACAGGCCGCCCGCCGTAGCCATCACGCCGCTGCCGTAGCCGGCCAGGTAGGGCACTTCCTTCTGCCATACCTGTTTGTTGGTCCGCGAATCGAGCGCCGTGATCAGGCCGTACTCGCGCGTCCCCTTCACCGAAATCCGTCCCGTAGGGCTGAACTTGCGTGTCGATACCCCGGTGGTGAAAAACAGATAGCCCGTCTGCGGATCGTACGCGCCGGGCGCCCAATCACCGGACGCCGAGGGCTGCGCAATCTTGGTGTCGGTCCAAACCGGCGTGAACATGCAGCCGCGCTCATATCCCGGCACCGGCTCCGCGCACTGCGGCGCCGTCGGATCGCCAGACGGAACCGGTTGCGTGGCCGCCGTCTTCTGGCGCGGTTCCTGCGGCACGGGCTTTTCTTCAATGGGAACCAGCGGCTTGCCGGTGACGCGATCGAGGATATACACCCACCCTTGCTTGGAGTGCGCGGCCAACGCCTTCCGCGGCTGCCCGTTATAGGTTTGATCGAACAGGATTACCGGCGTCGGCATGTCGAAATCCCAGAGGTCGTGATGCACCGCCTGATAATGCCAGCGGTACTTGCCGGTAACTGCATCGAGCGCCACGATCGAACAGGTGAACAGGTTATCGCCGCCGCGCGTCGAGCCATTGTAGTCGGGCCACGGATTGCCCGTGTTCAGATAGATCAGGCCGAGATCGGAATCGAGCGCGGGCTGCACCCACATGGCGCCGCCGCCCGATTTCCACGACTCGCCCTCCCACGTGTTGCTGCCCATCTCACCGGGGTAGGGAGTGGCCCACCAGCGCCAGACTTCTTTGCCGGTCTTGGCATCGTGCGCCGTCAAGCGCCCCCGCAACCCGCCATCGCCGCCGGAAACGCTTATATACACCAGGCCTTTGTAATAGAGCGGCGGTGCGGCTACATACTGGCGGAGATTTTTGGGGACGTCTTCGCCGAGCTCATGCGTCCAGAGTGTCTTGCCGGTCTTCTGATCGAGGGCGAACATGCGCGTTAACGGTTCGGGCCGGCCTTCCGCAGGCACCGGTTTGCGAATATCGGCTTCGACGCCAAAAACCAAACCTTCGCCCAGCGCTATACCGCGCTTGGCTTTATTGTCAGGCGTTTTGGGATCGGAGCGCGTGCGATATTCCCAGATGAGATTCCCGGTCTTAGCGTCGAGCGCGAAGATATCCTGCTGGCCGGTCGTGATGTACATCACGCTGTCCTTCACTACGGGCGTGCCCTGTTGCGAGTAGGGAGGGCCGAACCCGGAATTCAAGCGGGCCATCCACGCGCCCTTGAGCGTCTTGACGTTCGAAGGGTTGATCTGCGCGAGCGTGGAGTATCGCGTGTTGGCCCAATCCCCGCCCACAAGCGGCCAATCGGTGCCGGCGGGTTTGCGAAAATCGGGCGCGGTCTGAGCGATCCCAATCGCGCACGTCAGCAGACCGAGCGTCACTAACGAAAGACGCATAAGCTACCTCCCCGCCGGCGCGGTCAGCTTGATGTGTTTCTCCAGCATCTGCCGGCGCACCACGGCCCCATACACATTGCCAGCTGCGTCCACGCCCACGCCTTCAGCGCCGCTGTGCTCCTCGGTCGTCGATTCCATGTCTTCGATGAAGAAATCGACTTTGCCGGTTTTAGCGCTGCCGATCCGGATGCCCTTTTTCCAGCCCGGTTCATCCTTGCCCCACGATTCCGAGTCGGCCACATACATGGTGTCGTCCTTAGCGATGAAGATGCCGCTGGGCCTGCCCCATTGCAGCCACGTGTCGATGTAGCGTCCATCCTGGTCGAAGATCTGGATGCGATTGTTATTGCGGTCGCCCACGAACAGCCGGCCCTGCGAATCGATGGCAATGGTGTGCGGCGCGTTGAACTCGCCGGGGCCCGATCCCGTTTTGCCCCAGGACTTAATGAACTTTCCGTCCTTGGAAAACTTCGAGACGCGATCGTTGCCCTTGGTCCCACCGACGTGTCCCTCGGTAACGAAGATGTCGCCATTCGCCGCGATCGCCACATCGGTAGGCTCGTCGAAGAGGCCCGGTTCATCGCTGGCGACGCCCGCCTTCCCAAGGGTCAGCAGAACCTTGCCGTGCGGGCTGAACTTGAAGACCTGGTAACCCTTCCCGTCCTTGATTTGCTCATCCGTGACCCAGAGATTTCCTTCCGCGTCCACAGCGGCCCCGTGCGGGAAAACGAACATGCCCGAGCCCCAGCTTTCGAGCAGTTTGCCGGACGCATCGAATTTGAGGATGGGCGGCTCCGTGCGGCCCGCGCAGGAGTTGGCGTTGCATCGATCGATCACGTAAATGCTGCCATCGGGAGCAACCTCGACTGCAGTGACGGCCGGCCACTTCCCTCCTCCGGGAGGTTGAGCCCAGTCCCGGATCGTGCGGTACGGATTCGGCAGGTCGTTGATTGGTTGGACCTCCGTATCGGAGTGTGCCTGCCACGCCAGCGTACCGGTCGCCGCCACGATGGCCAGCGCAAGCGTGAGACTCGTTCGATGTGGGTTTGGCATTCCGGTCCCTCCCTCGATAGCACCGGATTATACTACTTCGCGGAGATGGGAGCGGACTTGGGGAAACCGCGTGTCGGCGCCAAATGATAATGTCCTATTCGTGCCAAGTAGAAATGTCCTATTGACAGCGCTCAGGCTGGGGAGGTGCAAGAAGGACAACTACTGATGACGCAGGCCGAGCGGGACCGCTTGG